>Ga0247757_10000908_pt1 | contig 22078 bp, 23 predicted proteins | sample UWRJL126311R4_FD_180929 | JGI IMG/M metagenome (GOLD analysis project Ga0247757, IMG submission 180929) | Plant litter microbial communities from Arlington Agricultural Research Station in Wisconsin, United States - UWRJ-L126-311R-4 | ecosystem: Environmental > Terrestrial > Plant litter >...
GATGTTCATCGGGGACACGAAGGACTCGTACCCGAAGCCGGACGGCAAGTACACGTTCGACAAGCTCTCGAGCGTGTTCATCACCGGCAACGCGACCCGCGACGACGCCCCGAACCACATCCGGGTGCAGAAGCGCGTGCCGCGCGAGGTGGCTGAGACCTGGGTCTGGATGTGCCCGGCCGGCGTGTACGAGATCCCCGAGGACGAGCCCGCCGAGGGCATCGTCGACGTGGTGGTCAACTACACGAACTGCGTGCAGTGCGGCGCGATCACCGCCAAGGGCGGTCGCCTGACGACCCCCGAGGGCGGCGACGGCCCGCTCTACCAGCTCACCTAGCCGCGCGCCGGTTTGTGACCGGTTCCATATGTCGTGACGAGGGGCCGCAACATTGCGGCCACGGAAGGCCGCAGTGGAGCGCTTATTTTGAACGAGCGCAACATTGCGGCCTTTCGCGCGTTGTAATGGCTGTATGCGCCGCCCGGTCCAGCTGCTCGCCCTGCTCGTGCTCGTCTCCGCCCTCGGCGTGGGCGCGGCGTCCGCCTCCGCGGCCAAGCCGGCGGCCAAGCCCCGCGTCACCAAGGCCGTCGGGCTCTCCGCGTCGGTCGAGTCGTGCAAGCCGGCCAAGGACGCCACCGGCGGTCGGGCCGTGTTCGTGGGCTCGATGCCGCAGATCTCCGGGGCGACCCGCATGGAGATGCGCTTCGAGCTCCTGCAGGCCAGCGGTGCGACCGACCCCGCCGTCGCCGACGGCTTCGTCAAGCTCGCCGTCCCCAAGTGGAGCCAGTGGCTGAAGTCCCAGCCCGATCGCACGGGGTTCGTCTACCGCAAGAAGGTCGTCGGCCTCGTCGGGCCCGGCGTCTACCGCGCGCTCGTCCATTTCCGCTGGCGCGACGCCGACGGCAAGGTCGTCCGCACCACGGCCCGCCGCAGCGCCGGCTGCGCCCAGCCCGACCTGCGCCCCAACCTCGTCCCGTCCTCGGTGACCGCGGAGCCCACGGGCACCGACACCGCGGACTACCGCGTCGTGGTCCGCAACACCGGCCGCTCCAGCGCGGGCCCGTTCTCCGCAGCCCTGTCGACCCCCGGCTCCGGTCCGGTCAGCGAGCTCGTCGACGGCCTGGACCCGAAGGAGCGCGCGATCGTGCTCCTGGAGGGCCCGCGCTGCGCGCCCGGCACCACGATCGACCTGACCGTGGACGCGGCGGGCGTGATCGACGAGGCGGACGAGACGGACAACGCGATCACGGTCGCGTGCCCGTTGCCTGTCTCTCGCCGGTAGATCTTCTCTTCGGTAGCGCTGGGGACCCGGGACGCGGCGTCCCTTCGCGGGGCGCTCGGCTCGTCCCTCGCCTCCCGCGATTCCCCGCTACCGGGACGCCGCATCCCGGGCCTGCGTTCCGCTGGGTGGCCGATGCGCCCGAAGGTCGCCGAGCCGTACATCGTGCTCGCTGAGCGAGCGTGATGTACGGGTGGTGGGGGAGGGGCCGAGGAGCTCCCGGCTAGTCGAGGTGCGCTGGTCCGGGGCTCTTCTCGAAGCGGAGGAGGTTGCCGTACCTCGGGACCGCCGCGGCCAGCCAACGTCGCTGTTCAGGGGTGCGGGCCGCCGAACCGGGGACGAAGATCTCGATGGTTCCGGACGCCGCATCAGCGACCGCGTCGATCGTGACGGGTGCGCCGTCGTTGACGTCCTGCAGCTCCTGTTCGATCTGGTGCTGCCTGTCGGTCAGCTCGGCCTCGCTGAACCGGGTGGGAACGATGTCCACGTCGCCGGCGAGGCGGGCCGTGCGGATTAGGTCGGCGGCTCGTCGCGTCGCGCTTCGAGGTTTCTCGTCGCGGCGGAAGATCGACTCAGCGACGCTGTGACGACCCGTCAGCAGTCTGGGTTGGCGAGGCCCCAGGCTTGCAGCGCTGCGGCATGGTGTGATCCTCCGTTGCGGGGCGGCATCCGGCTCGTATACGGCGGAGTTGGGCAGTGCTCCAGTGGGTTCGTCGCCACGTCGAACGGGGGAACCCGCTACCTGATGACGGCCGCGCATTGCTTCTCGGGTCGGCTGGGAACGTGGAGCACCCATTTCGCGGACGGCAGTTCCCACGACATCGGCGCAGTCTGGAGCTACGTCGCGCCACCCACGGGTGATGCCGGACTTCTTGCCATCAACAATCCGAGCGGATGGGGTCTTCCGGCACGACGGATTCGTATCCAGGCTGTGTTCGCGGACCATACGGCGTATGGAATCCACCACGGCGCGTATAGCTCCTGCGACACGATCTTCTACGACATGGGCTACGCAAAGCTGTGGCTGGGGGTGGATCCGGCGAACTAGCTGACGGGCTGGCATATCGACGCGCTCTGTTCGGGACGGGATGGCTGGCAGTAGCGCGTTCGCTTCCGACGATGACGCAGGTATGCGTGCTGTGCGCGCATACCTGCGCCCAGGTGGAGGACAGGCCGTCCCCCTGCAGCCTCTGTACGCGATGCTCGCTCAGCGAGCACAGGGTACGAAGGTTCGGGAAACCACGCCGCCGACAGGGCCGGGGCGCGGGGGTCCTTCGGCGCGGCATCGCGGGAGCCGAGGGACGAGCCGAGCGCCAGCGCGAAGGACCCCCGCGGCGCGGCCCCACCCCGCGCAGACGAACACGACCGAAACGCCCCGAAATCCCGCAGCCCAGCCCACACCGGGCCCATGCCCCGGGCTCGCTACACTAGATGGCCGCCCGAAGTACGACTGGACACAGATATGAAGACCGACATCCATCCCCAGTACGTCGAAGCGCACGTCACCTGCACGTGCGGCAACGAGTTCACGACGCGTTCGACCACGCCCGAGATCCGGGTCGAGGTCTGCTCCAACTGCCACCCGTTCTACACGGGTCGCCAGAAGCTGATGGACACGGGTGGCCGCGTCGAGCGGTTCCGTCGTCGCGCCGCGGCCGCCGCGAAGGCGCCCGCGAACCCGTCGGACAACTAGCACGCACGCAGCCACCTTCCCGTGGCTGACGTCCAACGGCTCCACGACGGAGAGCTCGCCGCCACGCGCGACGCTCCCGTCGGGGGCCAGGCCGTCCTCGAGGGCGTGATGATGCGCGGCGTGTCCACCTGGGCCGTCGCCGTCCGCACGCCGCTCCCCGAGCAGCTGAAGGACGGCCTCCTCAAGCCGGGGGAGGCCGCGCTCGGCCCGGTCCGGGTCCGCAGCTTCCCGCTCGTCTCCGTCCTGAAGCGCCATCGCGTGCTGCGCTGGCCGATCGTGCGCGGCGTCGTCGCCCTGGGCGAGTCGCTGGTCATCGGCTTCAAGGCGCTGGGCATCTCCGCCAACGCGCAGATGGGCGAGGACGAGGAGTCGATTTCCAACAGCGCCTGGGCGGGGACGATCGTCCTGGCGCTGGCGCTGGCGATCGGGCTGTTCTTCGTCGTCCCGGTGGGGCTGACGAGCCTCGCCCGGGACTGGCTGGACTCCGCGCTGCTGTTCTGGCTGGTGGAGGGGATCGTGCGCACCGCGATCTTCCTCGGGTACCTGTGGGCGCTGTCGCGGATGCGCGACCTGCGCCGGGTGTTCGAGTACCACGGGGCGGAGCACAAGACGATCTCGTGCTACGAGGCGGAGCTGCCGTTGACGCCGCAGAACGCGCAGCGCTTCTCCCGCCTGCATCCGCGGTGCGGCACGAGCTTCCTGCTCATCGTGATGATCGTGGCGATCTTCGTGTTCGCGCCGATCGGCCTGCCGGCCTGGTACTGGCTGGTGCTCACCCGGATCGTCGGCGTGCCGCTGATCGCGGGCATCTCGTTCGAGATCATCAAGTTCGCGGGCCGCAACCGGGCCCAGCGCTGGGTGCGGGTCGTGATGTGGCCGGGGCTGCAGCTCCAACGGCTCACCACCCGCGAGCCGGATCTCGATCAGCTGGCGGTCGCGATCGCCGCGATGGACGCGGTGCTGGCGGTCGAGCAGCCCGGCTCTCTGACGGCCGGGGACCTCCTCGGCGTGGAGGTGGTGGCGTGACGCCGCGCGACGACGTCGATCCGCTGTGGCGCGCAGCCGCCGCCTGAGCGGCCGGTTCCCTAGGCTCCCGCACGTGAGAGACACACGGGGAGTCTGGAGGACGTGGTCGGGTGGGGAGGCGTGCGTCCCGGCCGAGCGCGTCGCGCCGTCCAACGTCACCGAGGTGGCCGAGGCCGTCGCCTCCGCCGCGCAGGCCGGCCGGACCGTCCGCGTCGCCGGCGCGGGCCACTCGTTCACGCCCACGGTGCTGACCGACGGCACGCTGCTGTCGCTGGACCGCATGGCCCGCGTGGTCGACGTCGACCGGGCCACCGGGCTGGTGCGCGTGCAGGCCGGCGCGACGCTGGGGCAGATCAGCGACGCGCTGTGGGAGCACGGCCTCGCCTTCGAGAACCTGGGCGACATCGACGTCCAGACCATCGCGGGCGCCACCGCGACCGGGACCCACGGCACGGGCGCGACGCTGCGCAACCTGTCCGCCGGGCTGACCGCCGTGCAGCTGGTGGACGGGGGCGGCACGGTCCACGAGCTGACCGCGGACGGCCCCGACGGCGGGGATGCCTGGCGCGCCGCCCGCGTGTCCGTCGGCGCGCTCGGCGTGGTCACCGCCGTGACGCTGCAGGCGGTGCCCGCCTTCGTCCTCAGCGGCCGCGACGCCGTCGAGTCCCGGGCGGACGTCTTCGAGACGTTCTTCGACCGTGCCGCCGCCCACGACCACTTCGAGACGTGGGCCTTCCCGTACGCGCGCAACGTCATCACCCGCACCAACGACCGGGTCGACGGGCCGCCGCGGCCGCGCGGCCGCGCCCACGCCTGGGCGGAGGACGTGGTGCTGAAGAACGGCGCGCTGTCGGCCTTCTCGATGCTCGGGCGCGGCGTCCCCCGGCTGATCCCCACCATCAACCGGGCGGTCACCCGCTTCGGCGCCGGCCCGCTGCTCGTGGACCGCTCCTACCGCGTGTTCGCCACGCCGCGCCTCGTGCGCTTCAACGAGATGGAGTACGCGCTGCCGCGCGAGCACCTGATCACCGCCGCGCGCGCGGTGCTGGACATGATCGAGCGGCGCCGGCTGCCCACCAACTTCCCGCTGGAGCTGCGGACGGTGGCCGGGGACGACGCGCTGCTGTCGCCGGCGGGCGGCCGCGACACCGGCTACGTCGCCGTCCACGTGTACCGCGGCATGGAGTGGCAGCCGTACTTCCGCGACGTGGAGGCGATCATGCGCGAGTTCGGCGGGCGCCCGCACTGGGGCAAGCGCCACTTCCGCACCGCCGCCGACCTCGCTCCGGACTACCCGGAGTGGGCGCGCTTCCAGGCGGTCCGCTCGCGGCTGGATCCCGCGGGCGTGTTCACCAACGGCTACGTCCGCCAGATCCTCGGACCGCCCGCGTGACCCGGCCTCACCTGCACCGCTGGGCGCCCGCGCTCGCCGAGACGCTGCCGTACCTCCCGCTCGGCCACGGCCCCACCTCGGTGCGGCTGCTGCTCGACGAGGGGCCGCCGGCCGCGCCGGTGTGGGTCAAGGCCGAGGGGGAGTACGGCGACGGCGGCTGGGGCGGCAACAAGGTGCGCAAGCTGGAGTGGACGCTGGCCGACGCGCGGCGGCGCGGCCGCGGCACCGTGCTCACGTTCGGGGCGCTGGGCACCAACCACGGCCTGGCCACCGCCCGCTACGCCCAGGACAACGGCCTCCAGACGGTGGTGGCGGTGGTCGACCAGCCCGTGGACGCGCACGTGGCGGCCAACCTCTCCCGCCTGGAGCAGAGCGCGACGGCCGTGCACCGCACCCGCACTCCGCTGCGCACCGCGCTGACCGCGCCGTGGCTGCTGCTGCGCAACCGCCGCGCGTACTTCCTGCCGGCCGGCGGCTCGTCCCCGCTGGGGGCGCTGGGCTACGTCGAGGCCGCGTTCGAGCTCGCCGAGCAGGTCCGTGACGGGACGCTGCCCGAGCCGGGCACGATCGTGTGCGCGGTGGGTACGGGCGGGACGATGGCCGGGCTGCTCCTGGGGCTGCGGCTGGCCGGGCTGCCCGACGTGCGGGTCGAGGGGGTCGTGGTCAGCGACGCGCTGCCCATCGACGCCCGCCGCGTCGTGCGGCTGACCGCCCGTATGGCCGGCCAGCTGCGGCGCCGCGGAGCGGTCGTCCCGGGGCGCGCCGTCCCGCGGGAGGACGAGGTGCTGCTCGACCGCGACGCCCTGGGCGCCGGGTACGGGCACGCGACGGAGGAGGGCACGGCGGCCGCGGCGCTCGCGGACGCGCGGTGGGGCCTGGACCTCGACCCCGTCTACACGGCCAAGGCCTTCGGGCATCTGCTGCGCATGAACGCCGCGGGGGCGTACGGTTCGGGGCCCGTGCTCTTCCTCGACACCAACGGCCCCCGGCCGTGAGCCCCGGCGGCGCGTGAGCCCCGGCCCCCCGGCCCCGGTCGTGCCCGATCCGCGTCAGCACGCGCGGCTGGAGCGGGCCGTCGCCGGCCTCGACGGCCCGCTGGCGGTGGTCGACCTCGACGCCTTCGACGCGAACGCCGCCGACCTCGTGCGCCGCGCGGGCGGCACGCCGATCCGGGTCGCGAGCAAGTCCGTCCGCGTCCCGTCGCTGCTGCGCCGGGTACTGGACCGGCCCGGCTTCCGGGGGATCCTCGCGCTGACGCTGCCCGAGGCCCTGCACCTGGCGGCCAGCGGGATCTCGCGGGACATCGTCGTCGCCTACCCGAGCGTCGACCGCACGGCGCTGTCGGCCCTGTGCGCCGGGGCGGCCCGCGACCACGGCGCGCGGGTGGCGGTGATGGTCGACGACGTCGCCCAGCTCGACGTGCTGGCGGCCTGCGGGGCCGGTGCCCCCGGGGCCGCGACGGTGCCGGTCGTGCTGGAGCTCGACGCCTCGCTGCCGATCGCGGGGGGTCGCATGCGCATCGGCGTCCGTCGCTCGCCGCTGCACACGCCGGGCCAGATCGCGGCGCTCGCCGCCGAGGTGGTGCGGCGGCCGGGGCTGGAGCTGCTCGGGCTGATGGGCTACGAGGCGCAGATCGCCGGGCTCGGCGACGTCCCGCCCGGGCGGCGCGCGCGGGGCGTGGGGCTGCGGGCGCTGCAGCGCCGCTCGCGGGCGGAGATCGCGCTGCGCCGCGCGGCGGCGGTCGACGCGGTCGCCCGGGTGCCGGGCGCGCCGCCGCGCGACGCGCTGCTCGTCAACGCGGGCGGCACCGGCTCGCTGGAGTCCTCGGCGGCCGAACCGGCCGTGACGGAGGTGGCCGCCGGCTCGGGGCTGCTCGCCTCCACGCTCTTCGACGCCTACCGCGCGTTCTCCCCGGTGCCCGCGCTGTTCGTGGTGGTCCCGGTGGTGCGCCGGCCCGGCCCCGGCGTGGTCACCGCCCAGGGCGGCGGCTGGGTCGCCTCCGGCCCGGCCGGTCCCGACCGGCTGCCCACGCCGTGGTTCCCGCCCGGCCTGCGGCTCGACGGCCGCGAGGGCGCGGGGGAGGCCCAGACGCCGCTGCTCGGGGCCGCGGCGGACGGCCTGGCGGTGGGCGATCGCGTGTGGCTGCGGCCGACGAAGGCCGGGGAGCCGCTGGAGCGCATCGACCGCGTGCACCTCGTCGCGGGCGACGAGGTGGTGGAGGTCGCGCCGACGTATCGCGGCCAGGGCTTCGCCTTCGGGTAGGCCCACCTACACTGGAGGTCGCATGATCGAATCCCTCGTCGACCAGATCGAAGCCCGCTTCGCGGAGCTCGGAACGCAGATGACCGACTCCGACGTCATCAACGACCGCTCGCGCTACGCGGACGTGGGGCGTGAGTACGCGCGCCTGGAGCCGGCGGCCAAGCTGGCCGGGGACTGGCGCCGGGCCACCGACGACGCGGCCGGCGCCCAGGAGCTGCTGGACGAGGACGAGGATCCCGAGGTCCGCGAGATGCTGACCACGGCCCGCGCGCGCATCGAGGAGCTGGAGGAGGAGATCCGCCTGGCCATGGTCGAGCGGGACCCCAACGACGACAAGAACGTCATCGTCGAGATCCAGGGCGGGGCCGGCGGCGAGGAGGCCGGCCTGTGGGCCGGCGACGTCTACCGGATGCTCAGCAAGTACGCCGAGCGGCTCGGGTACGCGACCGAGGCGATGGACATCGGCGACGGCAAGTACACCTTCGCGATCAAGGGCGACGGCGCCTACTCCGTCTTCAAGTTCGAGGGCGGTACCCACCGCGTGCAGCGCGTGCCCGCGACCGAGTCCCAGGGGCGCATCCACACGTCGACGGCCACCGTCGCGGTGCTGCCCGAGGCCGAGGACGTCGAGGTCGAGATCAACCAGTCCGATCTGCAGATCGACGTCTACCGCTCCGGCGGCCCCGGCGGCCAGTCGGTCAACACCACGGACTCGGCGGTGCGCATCACCCACAAGCCGACCGGCGTGCAGGTGGCGATGCAGGACGAGAAGAGCCAGCTGCAGAACCGGGAGAAGGCGATGCGCGTGCTGCGCGCCCGCCTGTACGAGCGGGCCGTCGCCGAGCAGCAGGCCGAGCAGTCGGCGGGCCGCAAGTCGCAGGTCGGCACCGGCGATCGCGCCGAGAAGATCCGCACGTACAACTACGGCGAGCGCCGCGTGACCGATCACCGCATCAAGCTCACCGTGCACAACCTCGACGCCGTCCTCATGGGCGAGCTCGATGACCTGACGGCCGGGCTGCAGGCCGACGAGAAGCGCCGGCGTCTCGAAGAATCCGCCGCCGCGGGAGCCTGACCGCGATGGCCTTCGCGGCCGTCACCGTCGCCGAGGCGCTGGACTCCGCCGTCGTCGCGATCGGTGCGGCGCACTCGACCACGCCGCGGCTCGACGCCGAGGTGCTGCTCGCCTGGTCCATGGACACGTCGCGCACCGCGCTCTTCCTCGACCCGCGGGCGCCGGTCACCGGGCCGGCGGTGCGCCGCTTCCAGGACGCGGTGCGGCGCCGGTCCTCGGGCCGTGAGCCCGTCGCCTACATCGTGGGGACCAAGGGCTTCCGCCGGCTCGATCTCGACGTGGACCCGCGCGTGCTCGTGCCCCGGCCGGAGACCGAGCACCTCGTCGAGGCCGCGCTGGCCCTGGTCGACGGCTGGCCGGGCCCGACCCGCGTCGTCGACGTCGGCACCGGCAGCGGCGCCGTCGCGCTGGCGCTGAAGGACGAGCGGCCGGACCTCGACGTGCTGGCCGTCGACGCGAGCGAGGACGCGCTTGCCGTGGCCCGGGCCAACGCCGCCCGGCTCGGCCTCGACGTCGCGTTCGCCGCGGGGGACCTGCTCGACGCGGTGCCGGACGACGGACCGCCGCTCGATCTCGTCGTGGCCAACCTGCCCTACGTGCCGGACGGCGACCGGCTCCGTCTCGCGCCGGAGATCCGCCACCACGAGCCGGCGCTCGCGCTGTTCGGCGGGGAGGACGGGCTGGACCTCGTCCGCGTCCTCGTGTCCCAGGCCGCCGCGCGTGGCGTCCGGGCGGTGGCGCTCGAGGTCGGCCAGGGCCAACCGCCCGCGACCGCCGACCTGCTGCGCGCCGCCGGGTTCACCGCCGGGGTCCAGGTCCACCCCGACCTGGCGGGCATCGACCGGGTGGTCCTCGCGTGCCGAGCATGATCACCGCCGACCAGGCCAGGACGTTCGTGCGCTGCCTGAGCGTGGGCGGCGTCGCCGTCTTCCCGGCCGACACCGTCTACGGGCTGGCCTGCGGCGCGGACGAGCCCGACGCCCTGCGCCGCATGTACGCGCTGAAGGGCCGCGCGCCCGACAAGCCGGCCGCGGTGATGTTCTTCGCCGTCGGCCTGGCCCTGGCCGCGCTGCCCGAGTTGGGTCCGCGCACCCGCGACGTGCTGCCCCGGCTGCTGCCCGGGGGCGTCACGCTGCTGCTGCCCAACCCGCAGGGCCGGTTCGCCCAACCCGGGGTGGCCGAGCACGAGGATCCCCGTGCCGTGCCCACGCTCGGCCTGCGCGTGCCCGCGCTGACCGACGCCACCGTCGCCCTGGCCGAGATGCGCTGGCCGATCCTGCAGACCAGCGCCAACCTCGCCGGCGGGCCGGACGCCCGGCGCCTGGTCGACGTGCCGGAGGCGATCCGCGACGAGGCCGACCTGCTGCTCGACGCCGGCACGCTCCCGGGAACGCCCTCGACGGTGATCGACCTGCGCACGTTCGAGGACGACGGCACCTGGTCGATCGTGCGGGCCGGGGCCGTCCCCGAGGCGACGGTCGCCGAGGCCCTCGGCTGACAGGAGGCCGCCGGCCGGCCGCCGGCCGCTACCCGGGGTCGACCTGCACCGTCGCGTGGGCGGTCGCGCCGGTCTGGGGGTTGGTGATGGCCGCGACGTAGGTGCCGGTGACGGTGCTGCTGCCGGTGACGCTGAACGCGTAGTCCGCGCTCCCGGTCGAGTCCAGCGACACCGAGTAGGACTCCTCGACGCCGTCCGGCCGGGTGAGCGCGATCTGGACGGTGACGCCGGGCGCGAACCCGTGCATCGAGAGGGTGAACTGGTCGCCCTGCCGGCCGGGGTTGGGGGAGAAGGAGGCGTACGGGTTCTCGGCCGGGGCGCTCGGAGAGGAGTCCGGTGTCGGGGTGGGGGCCGGATCCGGCGTCCCCGGGGCGGGGGTCGCGGGCGCGGGCGTAGCGGCCGTCGGCGGCGCGGCCGGGCTGGTGCGCACGTCGCCGCCGGGCGGGACGTCCTCGCTGCCGTCCGTCCCCAGCGGCCGGCGGAAGATGCCGCCGCCGTCGAGGTCGTACAGCTTGAAGACCCTGATCACCGTGGTCGTCTGCTTGATGATCGTGATGCGGTCGGGGGAGAACCCGCGCCACACCGGCCCGGTGTAGGTCGGCGCGGTGTAGGTGATCGGCCGGGTGAGCGGGTTGCCGCAGTAGCACTTGACCACGGGCGTGCCGTAGCCGTCGACGAAGACCGCCGTCCCGGCCTGCAGCACGGCCTGGATCGGCGTCGCCCGCCCGCCGGCGTAGCCGTGGTTGGTGACCCGGGTGTCGGTGCGCAGCGTGACCGCGGTGAGACCGTCGACGTACTCCTCGATCCGGTCGGGGTCGATGCTCAGCGCGGCCGCCCACGCCGCGGCCTTGGATGGCGTGCGCTCCAGGTAGGTGACGAGCTGCGCGGCGTCGCAGGTGGCGTGGTCCATCGTGCCGCCGTACAGCCCGGGGAGGTTGCCCTTGTACGCCGTGGGCCCGCCGGCGTTCGCCGCCTGCTTCGGGGGACGCACGCCCTGCTCGTCCCGGCCCACCGACGCGGTGAACGGGTTGTCCCCCGCCGAGGAGACCGGCTCGGCGCGGACCGCCTCGCTGGAGCCCTTGATCCCGGTCGCGGTCGTGTCGGCGGCCGGCTGGGCGTCGTCCCCGCAGGCCGCCAGCGCGAGCGCGAAGGCCACGAGGAGCGACCCCGGCAGGATCCTGCGCCGGGCGGTGCTGGGCTTCTCGGCGAGCTGGCGCATCCCCGATGCGCGTCCTTTCTCCTACCGGCGCTGCGGACCGTGCCGCGAGCGTACGCGGGTCGGACCCTCAGCGTCAAGGCATCCGCACACGAGCGCGTCCATGGAGGTCGCCCGATCCGGCCCCGCCACCGCGACCCGGGACGCGCAGGGCCGCTGCTAGTCTCGGATGGCGGTGCGTGGACCTGTCATCCGCCGCCCGCAGCGCCGCCCCGCCGCCCGCCCGCCGCCGCCGATCCGGAGACGACATGACCGAGTTGAGCCCCGACTTCTTCACCCAGTCCCTCGCGGAGCTCGATCCCGAGCTGGCCCAGGCCCTGCAGGGCGAGCTGGGCCGCCAGCAGAACACGCTGGAGATGATCGCCTCCGAGAACTTCGTGCCCCACGCGGTGCTCGAGGCCCAGGGCAGCGTGCTCACCAACAAGTACGCCGAGGGCTACCCGGGCAAGCGCTACTACGGCGGCTGCGAGTGGGTCGACATCAGCGAGCAGCTGGCGATCGACCGGGCCAAGGAGCTGTTCGGGGCCGAGCACGCCAACGTCCAGCCCCACTCGGGAGCCCAGGCCAACACGGCCGTCTACCACGCGCTGCTGCAGCCGGGCGACACGATCATGGGCCTCTCGCTGGCCCACGGCGGCCACCTCAGCCACGGGATGAAGCTCAACGTCTCGGGCCGCCTCTACGACATCGCGGCCTACGAGGTCTCGCGCGAGACCAGCGTCATCGACATGGACGAGGTCGAGCGCATCGCCCGCGAACGCAAGCCCAAGCTGCTCGTCGCCGGCTGGTCCGCCTATCCGCGCCAGCTCGACTTCGCCCGCTTCCGGGCGATCGCCGACGAGGTCGGCGCGCTCTTCATGGTCGACATGGCCCACTTCGCCGGGCTCGTCGCCGCCGGCCTGCACCCCAGCCCGGTGCCGCACGCCCACGTGGTCACCAGCACGGTGCACAAGACGCTCGGCGGCCCCCGCTCCGGCTTCATCCTCTCCACCGAGGAGCACGCCAAGAAGATCAACTCCGCGGTGTTCCCCGGGCAGCAGGGCGGCCCGCTCGAGCACGTGATCGCCGCCAAGGCCGTCACGTTCAAGATCGCCATGAGCGAGCAGTTCCGCGAGCGCCAGGAGCGCACGATCGCCGGCGCCCAGGCCCTGGCCGACGAGCTCCTGAAGGTGGGGGAGGGCGTCAACGTCCTCACCGGTGGGACCGACGTGCACCTCGTGCTCGTCGACCTGCGCGACTCGGCGCTGGACGGCCAGCAGGCCGAGGACCGCCTGCACGAGATCGGGATCACCGTCAACCGCAACGCGGTGCCGTTCGACCCGCGCCCGCCGATGGTCACCAGCGGCCTGCGGATCGGCACCCCGGCGCTGGCCACGCGCGGCCTGCAGGTCGCGGACTTCACCGAGCTGGGCCAGATCATCGGGGTGGCGCTGACCGACGCGTTCGCGGGCCGCAAGGACGAGCTCCAGGGCCGGGTGGGCGCGATCGTCGAGCGCTACCCGCTGTACCAGGAACTGCGGACTCCGTCGGCGGTCTGAGTTCGCGGGCCCGGCCGATCGCGCCGGGCCACGTGGGAAGCTCCTGACCGATGCCCACCGAGCTCGAGGCGGTCTTCGCCTTCGTCGCGGCCTTCGCCACCGCGGCGTTGCTGACCCCGTTGACGAAGGTGCTGGCCTTCCGCACGGGCGCGGTGGACCAGCCCCGTGACCGCGGGCTCTCCGAGCGGGCCACGCCGCTGCTGGGCGGCCTGGCGATCCTCGCCGCGGTGCTGGTGGCCGCCTGGGTGTGGCTGCCCCACACGCAGCGTTGGTGGGACGTGATGGGCGCCTGCGTGCTCATCACGGCGGTCGGGGTGGCGGACGACCGCTGGTCGCTCCACCCGCTGGTCAAGCTCGCGGGGCAGGTCCTCGCGGCGTGGATCTGCGTCCAGGGCGGGGTCGTCGTCGGCAACGTCACGATCCCCTTCCTGGGGGCGTTCGACCTGGGGTCGTGGGGTCAGGTGCTGACCATCGTCGGGCTGGTGGCGGTGATGAACATCGTCAACTTCAGCGACGGGATCGACGGGCTCGCGGCCGGGGTGTGCGGGATCGTCGCGGTCGCCTTCGCGATCATCGCCTTCGACCTGGGCCGCAACACCGCCGGCGTGCTGGCCGCGATCACCGCGGGCGCCGCGCTCGGCTTCCTGATCTACAACTTCCATCCGGCCTCGGTCTTCATGGGCGACGCGGGCTCCAACCTGCTCGGGCTGCTGATGGGCGTGGTCACCGTCGAGGCGGCGGTGAAGACGCAGGCCGTCGCCTCCCTGATCATCCCGCTGGCCCTGCTCGCGGTGCCGTTCCTGGACACCACGTTCGTGGTCCTCAAGCGGCTGAAGTACCACCGGCCGGTGTACGAGGCCGACGCCTGGCACTTCCACCACCGGCTGGTGGCGATCGGCTTCAGCCAGCGGCGCACCGTGCTCTACCTGTACGCGTGGACGCTGCTGCTCGCCGGGTTCGCGCTCGCGCTGCGCTTCATCCCGTACACGCACTACGTGGGGAACGACAAGGAGATCCAGTGGGGGTGGATGCTCGTCCTCATCGGCGTGGCGATCGTCGTGGTCCTCGCCAGCGTCTACCTGGTCTACGTGCTGGAGATCCTCAAGTTCCGCCGGCTCAGCGCGCTGCGCATCCGCCGCGAGCGCCCGGACGCCACCGCCGCCGACATCGACGCGGCCGCGGTCCAGGCCCTGGAGACCGGCGAATTCAGCGCGGTGAGCCGCGAAGACCCCCAGTAGCCCCAGCCGCCTGCCCAACGATGTCGCAGGTATGCGTGCTCTACACGCATACCTGCGACATCGTTCGTTGACGGTGGAACAGCGGCGGGTGATCTTCACGGGATCTTGATGCCGTAGCGGCCGTTCCCCATGCGGCCTCCACGGGCGCGGGCGCAGCATGGACGCATGTCCTGTCTGCACCCCGCCCGGAGGCCCGCACATGCTGCTTGACCTGCTCGCCGTGGCCGTGGCCGTCGCCGTGTTCGGCGCGCTGTTCATGGCCATCGACCTCATCGACCGCACATGAGCGCCGTCAACGCGGTGGGCCTCGTCGCGGCGCTGGCCCTCTGCGCCTACCTGCTCTACGCGCTGCTGAGAGGGGAGAACCTCTGATGCCCCAGGGCTTCCTGCAGATCTTCCTCTTCTTCGCGGTCATGGTCGCGCTCGTCCCGGTGCTGGGCGGCTACATGGCGCGCGTGTTCAGCGGTGAGGCCGTGCTGCTCACCCGGGTCGTCGGCCCGCTCGAGCGCCTCGTCTACCGGCTGCTGCGGGTCGACCCCGCCAAGGACGACCAGGGCTGGAAGGCCTACGCGGGCTCGCTGATCCTGTTCAGCGCCGCCGGCTGGCTCCTGCTCTACCTGATCCTCCGCACCCAGACGATCCATCCGTGGAACCCCGGGGACTTCCACTCGGGCACCTGGGACCTGTCGTTCAGCACGGCCTCGTCGTTCGTGACCAACACGAACTGGCAGTACTACGGCGGTGAGACCACGCTGAGCTCCTTCAGCCAGATGTCGGGCCTGGCCGTGCAGAACTTCCTGTCCGCCGCCGTCGGCATCGCCGTGGCGGTCGCCCTCATCCGCGGCCTCGTCGCCCGCAAGACGGGGGGCGGGCTGGGGAGCTTCTGGGTCGACATCACGCGCGCCACGCTCTACGTCCTGCTGCCGATCGCCTTCCTCGGCGCGCTCGTCCTCGTCTCCCAGGGGGTCCTGCAGACGCTGGGCGCCGGCAACGACCTGTTCGCGGTCGGCCCGGTCGGCTCGCAGGAGGCGATCAAGCTCCTCGGCACCAACGGCGGCGGCTTCTTCAACGTCAACTCGGCGATGCCGTTCGAGAACCCCACCGGGTTCACGGACATGTTCGAGCTGGGCCTGATCCTGCTGATCCCGATGTCCCTGCCGTACACGTTCGGCAAGATGGTCGGCAACCGCCGCCAGGGCTGGGCGATCTTCGCCGCCATGGCCACGATGCTCATCGTCTCGGTGACGGTGGTCTACGTCGCCGAGCAGCACGGCACGCCGGCGCAGCACATGGCCGGGGTCTCGACCCGGGCGTTCGACGGGTCCACCGGCGGCAACATGGAGGGCAGCGAGCAGCGCTTCGGCATCGCCGGGACGTCGCTCTTCACCGCGGTCACCACCGCGACCTCCACCGGCGCGGTCAACTCCGCGCTGGAGTCGCTGAGCGGCATCGGCGGGCTCGTGCCGATGGCGAACCTGTCGGCCAGCGAGACGATCTTCGGCGGGGTGGGCACGGGGCTGTACTCGATGCTCATGTTCGCGCTGCTGGCCGTGTTCATCGGCGGCCTGATGGTGGGGCGCACGCCCGAGCTCCTGGGCAAGAAGATCGAGGCCCGGGAGATCAAGCTCGTGGTCCTCGCCACGCTGGTGACGCCACTCGCCGCCCTCGTCTCGACCGCGCTGGCCGTCGGGACGAAGTACGGCGAGCCGTCGGTGTACGCCGAGGGGCCGCAGGGCTTCTCGGAGTCCATCTACGCCTACCTGTCCCAGGCCAACAACAACGGGTCGGCGTTCGCGGGCTACACCGGCTACTACCAGCCGGAGGCCGGCAACCTCGGCGCCCACGGCATCACGTTCGCCGACCTGCTCGGCGGCATCACGATGCTGGGGGCGCGGTTCCTGCCGATCCTCTTCGTCCTGGCCATCGCCGGGAGCCTGGCCCGCAAGCGGGTCGCCCCGGCCGGCCTGGGCACGATGCGGACCGACACGCCGACGTTCGTCTTCCTGCTGATCGGCGTGGTGGTCCTCATCGGCGCCCTGACGTTCTTCCCCGCCCTGCTGCTCGGACCGGTCGTCCAGGGCCTGACCACGAGGTTGTTCTGATGCGTCGCCAACTCCTGACCGCCGTCGTCGCCATGCTCGCCTTCACGGTGCTGCTCGGCCTCGCCTACCCGCTCGCCGTGACGGGCATCGCCCAGGTCGCGTTCCCCCACGCGGCCAACGGGTCGCAGATCACGCAGGACGGCAGGCTCGTCGGCTCCGAGCTGCTCGGCGGGGACTACTCCCGCCCGGTGCTCGACGCCGCCGGCCAGCCGACCGAGGACGCCGACGGGGAGCCGGTCACCGAGCCGGATCCCCGGTACTTCCAGTCCCGGCCGTCGGTGACGGGCTACAGCGGGACCGCGACGTACTTCGCCAACCGCGGACCCAACCAGGCCGCCACGCGCGACCTGACGCGCCAGCACCTGCAGGCCTACCTGGCGCTCAACGCGCCGTACGACGCGGGGCTCGCGGCGCGGGACGTCCCGATCGACGCCGTGACGTTCTCCGGATCGGGGGTCGATCCGCACGTCTCGCAGGCCAACGCCCGCATCCAGGCCCACCGCGTCGCGGCGGTCCGCAGGCTCCCGCTCGAACGGGTCGACCGGCTGGTCGACGACCACACCGACGGCCGCTTCCTCGGCGTGTTCGGCGAGCCCGGCGTCAACGTCGCCACCCTCAACCACGCCCTCGACACGGAGGCACGATGAACATCAAGCGCGCAGTGCTGGACGCGATCGTCAAGCTCGACCCCCGCGTGCAGGTCCGCAACCCGGTGATGTTCGTCGTCGAGGTCGGCGCCGTCTTCACCACCGTCGCCTGGCTCATCCAGGCCTTCGGCGGCCAGCCCCTGGGCGGCGGCACCGAGCCCGCCTGGTTCACGTTCACCGTGACGGTGTGGCTGTGGCTGACCGTCGTGTTCGCGAACCTCGCCGAGTCGCTGGCCGAGGGCCGTGGCCGGGCCCAGGCCGACGCGCTGCGGGCCATGCGCACGGACACGCTGGCCACGCTGCGCGACGGCACGACGCGGCCCGCCGCCGAGCTGCGGCGCGGCGACGTGGTCGTGGTCGAGGCCGGCGAGGTCATCCCCGGCGACGGCACGGTGGTCGAGGGCATCGCCTCGGTCGACGAGTCGGCGATCACGGGCGAGTCCGCCCCGGTCATCCGCGAGTCGGGCGGGGATCGCAGCGCGGTCACCGGCGGCACGCGCGTGCTGTCGGACCGCATCGTGGTCGAGGTCACGCAGGAGCCCGGGCAGTCGTTCCTGGACCGGATGATCGCTCTCGTCGAGGGGGCCGAGCGCCGCAAGACGCCGAACGAGATCGCGCTGGGCATCCTGCTCGCCGGCCTCACGCTCATCTTCCTCGTGGTCATCGTCACGCTGCGGCCGTTCGCCGACTTCGCGGGCACCGGCATCTCGATGACGACGCTCATCGCCCTGCTCGTCGCCCTGATCCCCACGACGATCGGCGCGCTGCTCAGCGCCATCGGCATCGCGGGCATGGACCGGCTCGTGCGGCGCAACGTGCTCGCGCTCAGCGGCCGCGCCGTCGAGGCGTCGGGCGACGTCGACGTGCTGCTGCTGGACAAGACGGGCACGATCACGCTCGGCAACCGCCAGGCCGCCGAGTTCCTGCCCATGCCCGGCGTCAGCGAGGCCGAGCTGGCCGAGGCCGCGCAGCTGGCGTCCCTGGCCGACGAGACGCCCGAGGGCCGCTCGATCGTCGTGCTGGCCAAGCAGTACGGGCTGCGCGAGCGCGTCTTCCAGAGCCACGAAGCGGCGTTCGTCCCGTTCACCGCGCAGACGCGCATGAGCGGCGTCGACTACGACGGGCTGCGGCTGCGCAAGGGCGCGGGCGACTCCGTCGTCGCCTTCGTCGAGGACCAGGGCGGCCGCGTGCCGCCGGAGCTGCGCGCCGAGGTCGAGCGGGTGGCTCGCGAGGGCGGCACCCCGCTGGCCGTGGCCCGCGACCAGCAGATGCTCGGCGTCGTGCACCTGAAGGACACGGTCAAGGAGGGGATGCGGGAGCGCTTCGACCACCTGCGGGCGATGGGCATCCGCACCGTGATGGTCACGGGCGACAACCGGCTGACCGCCGCGAAGATCGCCGAGGAGGCGGGGGTCGACGACTTCCTGGCCGAGGCGACGCCGGAGCGCAAGCTCGAGCTGATCCGCGAGGAGCAGGCCGAGGGCCGGATGGTCGCGATGACCGGCGACGGCACGAACGACGCCCCGGCGCTGGCCCAGGCCGACGTCGGGGTGGCGATGAACACCGGCACCCAGGCGGCCCGCGAGGCGGGCAACATGGTCGATCTGGACTCCAACCCGACGAAGCTCATCGAGATCGTCGAGGTCGGCAAGCAGCTCCTGATCACCCGCGGCGCCCTCACGACGTTCTCGATCGCCAACGACGTCGCGAAGTACTTCGCGATCCTGCCCGCGATCTTCGTGGCCACGTACGCCGCGGCCGGCCATTCGACGGGTCCGCTGAACGCCCTGAACGTGATGAACCTGGGGACCCCGCAGTCGGCGATCATCAGCGCGATCGTCTTCAACGCCCTGGTCATCCCGCTGCTCGTCCCGCTTGCCCTGCGCGGTGTCCGCTACCGGCCGGTCGGGGCCAGCGCGCTGTTGCGGCGCAACCTGCTCCTGTACGGCCTCGGCGGCCTGATCGTCCCCTTCGTGGGGATCAAGCTCATCGACCTGCTCGTGCACAACCTGCTCGGAGCATGATCGGGCGATGAACGCCGCTCTGGCCGAGGAGCTCGGGATCCCCCGCGGGCCGGGGCGCGGGCGCCACAAGGTCTTCCTCGGCATGGCGGCGGGCGTCGGCAAGACGGTGCGCATGCTCCAGGACGGGCACGCCGCCGCCGAAGCGGGCCGGGACGTCGTCGTCGGCCTCCTGGAGACGCACCGGCGGGTCGACACGATCCGCGCCGCGGAGGGGCTCGAGATCCTTCCGCGGCGGCGCGTCCGCCACCGCGACACCGACGTCGAGGAGATGGACGTCGACGCGATCCTGCGCCGGGCGCCCGAGCTCTGCCTCATCGACGAGCTCGCCCACGCCAACCCGCCCGGCCTGGCGCACGCCAAGCGCTGGCAGGATGTCTGCACCGTGCTGGGCGCCGGCATCGACGTGCACAGCACGGTCAACGTCCAGCATCTCGAGTCGCTCAACGACCGCGTCACCGAGCTCTCCGGGATCGTCGTGCGGGAGACCGTGCCCGACGCGATGGTCGGCGCGGCCGACGAGATCGTCCTCGTCGACCTGACCCCGGAGGCGCTGGTCGAGCGGCTGCGGGCGGGCAAGGTCTATCCCCCCGAGCGGGTCGATGCCGCGCTCAACAACTTCTTCAAGGTCGAGACGCTCGCCGCGCTGCGCGAGTTCTCCCTCCGCCAGGTCGCCGAGGAGGTCGAGGCCCGGCGCGTGGAGAGCACGGCGGTGCCGATTCGCCGCGGCCACGACGGCGCCGCCAGCCGGGCCGCGCCGCAGGCGGTGGGGGAGCGGCTGCTCGCGCTGGTGGAGCCCGTGCCCAGCGCCCAGCGCCTCGTGCGCCGTGCCTGGCGCTCGGCCCAGCGGCTCGGTGCGGACCTCGACGTCCTGTGGGTCCAGCCGCCCGGGCGGGGACCGGGGGAGGAGCAGGAGCGCACGCTCGCCGCCCTGCGCACGCTCTGCTCGGTGCTCGGCGCGCAGTTCCTGGTCGAGGCGGGCGACGACGTCGCCGCGACGGTGGCGGGCATCGCCCGGCGCCGGGGCACGACCTACGTGCTGCTCGGCGCCTCGCGCCCCCCGCGCGGCCTGGCCCGGCTGGGGGAGCCCCTCGCCCTGCGGCTCGTCCGGCGGCTGCCCGGGGTGGACGTGCGCATCGTCGCCGACCGCGCGCTGCGCCGGGAGCTGGAGCCGTGACCCGCGTCCTCCTCGAGGTCGTCGGCGTGATCGTGTGCCTCGCCGGCGGCTGGGCGATCGCCGCCGCGTTGCGCGGCCCCGCGGCGCGCGGACCGACGACCCCGGAGCCGCGCCGCCGCCGGATCCTGCTCCCGTTCACCGGCACCTCGATCTCCGAGCGCTCGCTCCAGGCCGCGCTGCGCCTGGCCCTGGCCGAGGACGCGACGATCATGCCGGCCTACCTGGCGACCGTGCCGCGCGCGCTGCCGCTCGATGCGGCGGTGCCGCGCCAGGCGGGCGAGGCGATGCCGGTGCTGGAGGCGATCGAGCAGCAGGCCCACGCCCGCGGCGTCCCGGTCGACACCCGGGTGCAGCGCGGGCGCACGTACCGCCACGCCCTCGCGCGGCTGCTGGACGCCGAGTCCGTCGACCGCGTGGTGGTCTCCGCGTCGGCCGACCCGCACCACGGGCTGACGTCGGAGGACCTCGTCTGGCTGCTGCGCTCCGCGCCGTCGGAGGTCCTCATCCTGCGACCGGGCGAGGACGACCTGCGGGTCGTCTCCGGCGCCGCCGTCGCGGGGCACTTCTGACCGGGCTAGCTCAGGCCGTAGATGGTGCGGCGGAACAGCACGACGAGGGCGGCGACGACGTCGTCCGGGTCGGACTCCTCGTTCACGTACGACTGGTAGAGCGAGCGCTCGACCGACCACACGAGCACGTAGGCGAGCCCGGCGGGGGAGCCCGGCAGGGCCCGGCCCGCGGCCTGGTCCATCGCGATGCGGTCCTCGATCGCGTCGACGAACCGCTTCATCAGGCCGCGCCAGAAGTCGCTGGTCGTCTGCTCGTAGGTCGACACCTCGACCACGACCCGCAGCAGCGCGTGGTGGTCGCGGTAGATCGCCGCGATCGCGCCGAGCGAGGCCCGCAGCTCCGCCTCGGGGTCGTCGCCGCTGCCCTGCCACCACGCCGACGCCTGCTGGAACATCAGCTCGTTGATGTCCATCGTCATGCGCATCAGCAGCTCGCGCTTGTCCGCGAAGTAGAAGTAGAACGCGGTGCGCGAGATGCCCGCGCGCGTGGCGATCTTCTCGATGTTGAGGTCCGCGTAGGTCGCGCCCTCGACGATCAGCTCCTCGGTCGCCTTGAGGACGGCCGCCTGGACCTCGGCCCGCTTGGCGGTGGCCGGCTCGTCCTGGCTGCGGGGCGCGGGGGTGGACACGCCGTCAGCCTATCGCCTGTGAAGGCGGTCGTTGACCAGCCGGCGCGATACGGTCGTGCCATGCCGATGCACATCGCCAACCTCGAAGACCTGCCCGCGTTCATCACCCTCGACGGCTCCGGGATCCGCGAGATCGCCGGCCCGTCCTGGACCCCGGCACGCAACCAGAGCCTGGCCGAGGCCACCGTCCCGGTGGGCGGGGAGACGATCCCCCACTACCACGTGCAGGCGGAGGAGCTCTACTTCTTCCAGCGGGGCACGGGCACGCTGCGCCTGGCCGGCGAGACGCGCGAGGTGCGCCCCGGCGACTGCGCGGTGATCCCGCCGGGCGTCGAGCACCAGCTCGTCAACACGGGCGACGAGGACCTCGTGCTCCTGTGCTGCTGCGCCCCGGCCTACTCCGACGAGGACACGGTCCTGATCCGGTGATGCCGGAGCTCGCCGGCCGACCCCGCCTGCTCCAGGCCGCCCGTCCGGCGGCGGGGATCGGCGTGCTCGTCGTGGTGGGCGGGGTCGCCGCCGTCACCGTCCTGCTGTACCCGCTGAGCGACGCCGCTCCACGCGCGTCCCTCGGGGTCCTCTACCTCCTCGTCGTGCTCGTGGCGTCCACGTGGTGGGGGCTGTGGCCGGGGGTCGGCGCCGCCGTCCTCAGCGCCGCCGCCTACAACTGGTTCCACATCCCGCCGACCGGCCGCTTCACCATCGCCCAGAGCGAGA
>Ga0247757_10000909_pt1 | contig 22066 bp, 17 predicted proteins | sample UWRJL126311R4_FD_180929 | JGI IMG/M metagenome (GOLD analysis project Ga0247757, IMG submission 180929) | Plant litter microbial communities from Arlington Agricultural Research Station in Wisconsin, United States - UWRJ-L126-311R-4 | ecosystem: Environmental > Terrestrial > Plant litter >...
CTCCGCACCTCGCCGCTGGGCGGAAAACGAAGTGGGCCCTTCGCTACCGCTCAGGACAGCGACTTGGTCCCCCAGGGACCAAGTCGCTGGCTGGGTTTCCTGTGCGTCAGCGTCTGCCTTGCGTTCAGCGCCTTCTACGAGCTGATCGAGTGGTGGGTCGCGGTGGCAAGCGGGTCGGCGGCCGAGGATTTCCTCGGGACGCAGGGGTATGTCTGGGACACCCAGTCCGACATGGCCTGGGCGCTGCTGGGTGCGATCCTCGCGCTCCTGCTGCTGGCCCGCGGACACGATCGCTCGCTGGCCCGGCGGCCGGGCGGGCAGGGGACCGGCTGAAAGGTGGTGCAAGTCCTGTCACCGGACGCACTTTCCACTTGAACCCGGGCGGGGCCTTGGGAGGCTGAGGGCGACATGTCGTACGCCGCTTATCTTCCCTTCCTCGTCCAGGCTTCGCTGGCCGCCGTGATCACGATCGGGGTCATCGCGCTCAGCCACCTCGTCGGCCAGCGCGCGCGCGGCAGCAAGATCAAGGACGCCGCCTACGAGTGCGGCATCCATTCCGACGGCAGCACGCACACGCGTTTTTCGGTGAAATTCTACGTCACCGCGATGCTGTTCATCCTCTTCGACATCGAGGTCGTGTTCCTCATTCCCTGGACCTTCGTGTACCGCGAATTCCTCGCCAACCACATCGCCATCCTGGCCCCCATGCTGTTCTTCCTCGGCGTGCTGGTGCTCGGGCTCTTCTACGAAGTGAAGAAGGGCGCGCTCGAGTGGGAGAAATAAGGGCCGCAGCCGCCGGTAGGCGGCAAATTCCAAACGCCAAATCCCAAATTCCAACCATGGCGTGCGAGACTCCAAGCCCGGACGGCCGCGGGTTTTGTGATTTGGAATCTGGAATTTGTGATTTCTAGCCCATGCGTCTCGACAAATACATTTCCCGCAGCCGCGTGGTGGACCTGGGCAGCGCCGACCTCGAGGGCGCGCTGGTCGAGCTGCTGAACCTGACGGTCGACCGCTTCCCCGACCTCAACAAGGACACGCTGCTCAAGGGCCTGCTGCGCCGCGAGAGCACGATGACGACCTACCTCGGCCTGGGCGTCGCCCTGCCGCACGTGCGGGTGAAGATGGACCGCCGCTACATCCTGGCGGTCGGCCGCAGCCACTACGGCATCCGCTACGACAGCACGATCGAGAGCGAGCCGGTGAAGCTCGTGATCATGCTGATCGCCGACGAGAAGACGCGCGATTACCTGCAGCTGCTGGCGGCGCTGGCCACGCTCTTCAAGGAACAGGATTTCATCGACAGCCTGGTCAAGGCGCCGGACCTCGACACGCTCTACGACCGGCTCTTCGCCGGCTTCGGCGGCGTCGCCGCCCGCCCGCTGCCCAAGGCCCAGACGCGCGTCAACCAGGTGATCCTGCGCGAGGCCGAGAAGATCGCCACCGGCAGCAGCTGCACGGGCGTGATGATCTTCGGCGACACGTTCACCGGCCGCTTCCGCGCGCCGAAGTGGGATTCGTCGCTCAAGACGATCCTCGTGTCGCGCAACCTGTCCGAGGGCGACGTGCGCCCGGGCCGTTTCAGCGAGGCCATCCAGGTGCGCTCGTTTTCCAACCAGCGCATGGCGCAACTGCGCAGCGCGGTGCTCGTCGGGCTGACGCGCGGCATCATCACCTTCAAGGACCGCCTGTGCTGCATCGGCGGCATCGCGGGGACGGACCAGTTTGACGCCGTGCTGGTGGTCGACGTGGAAAAGGAGTTCCAGTCGCTGCTCACCGGCCACGCCGACCTGCTGCCGGCGGACGTGAAGCCCGAGGTGCTCGAGCGCGTGGTCGCGGTGGCGACCGAGCTGGCCGTCGAGGGCCGCGAGGGCCGGCCCGTCGGCTGCCTGTTCGTGCTCGGCGACAGCGACAAGGTCGGCACGCTGACCAAGCCGCTCGTGCTGAATCCGTTTTATGGCTACAAGGAGGAGGACCGGAACATCCTGAATCCCTTCATGGATGAAACCATCAAGGAGTTCTCCTCGATCGACGGCGCGTTCGTGATCCGCGGCGACGGCGTGGTGGAGGCGGCCGGCTCGCTCATCCAGGCGGCCGACTACAACCACGCGCTGCCCAGCGGGCTCGGTTCGCGGCATGCGGCGGCGGCCGCGATTTCCGTGGCGGCCGACTGCATCGCGCTGACGGTTTCCTCCAGCACGGGCCAGGTGACGCTCTTCCGGCGCGGCGTGATGATGTCGCTCACCGAGAAGAAGGTCAGCGCCTAACCCGGTTATTTCACTCGGTGACGCGTGAAATAATCGCCCTGCCGGGCCGACTGCGTCGGGGTTAGCCGCGACAGGGTCGCTCCGACCGAAGGGAGGACGGAAATTTCCGGGCTAAGGCTGGGCGGTCGCGTCCGGCCGGGGCCGGCTGAGGACGGCATAATAGCGGGGCGCGAGGCGCGCGATTTCCGCCAGGTGCCAGGCAGCAGGCTCGGATTCGTTCCGGGCGAGAAACTCTCGGGCGAGGCCGTAGTGGAGCAGCGCCACCGGGGGAACCTCGGCCGGCGTCAGTCCCAAGGCGGCAGTGGCGCGCACATGCGCCGCTTGCATGGCTTTCAGGTCCTGCCGCGTGGCGAGCAGCGCGGGATCGTGCGGACGCGCCGCCAGCTCGCCGTCGATCAAGGCGAAGGCCTGGTCGTACCGGCCTTCGCGAAACAGCCAGTAGGCCGGACGGACATCGCGGATGGCTGTCGCCTCGCCGGGAACGAGGTGGGAACGGACGCTGGCGATGATGGTGTCCGTCGATTGCCAGACCGGGAGTTGCCGGGTCGTGAGCCACACTCCGACGGCCGCGAGGGCGGCCAGAGCGATCGCGGCGGGACGCGAGCGCCACTTCGCCAACAGGAGCGCAAGGCCGGCGGCGGTGGCGAGGTCCGCCCAGAGCGAGTACCGGTCGTGGGGAAAGTGCAGCAGTTCCGTGGCGCCCGTGATCGGGAACAGCACGGCGATCTGGGCCAGCAGCAACAACCCGAGCGCCGGCGAGCGCCGCGCGAACCAGAGTGCGGCGACGCCGAGCGCCACGCCTGTCAGGAAGCAGGGCGAGGTCCACGTCACGTGCAGCAACTCGCGGTAAACCGGCGAGAGATAGAACGGCAGCCAGGCCTTCCACCAATAATGACTGAGGAAGCAAAACCCGCGCAGGACCCGGGTGCTGGCCGGCAACTCGGCGAGCGTGGGAAGGGGCGCATGGTCGGCGCCGACATGGGCCCGGGCGGCCAGGTTGATGTAGCCGATGGCGAGGGTGACGGCGAGGTAGGGCAGGGCGCGAACGACCAGGTCCCGTCCGCGCTTGCCGTCGGCCCAGTCGAGCAGCGGAAAAAACACCGCCGCGCCCAAGCCCACCGGATAGCTGAGCAAGCCCGCGGCAAAGACGAGCCCGGCCAGGGCGACGTAGCGGGGCGAGGACTGCCGTAGGTGCAGCCGAAGCGCGATCAGCACGCAGGCGAGCGACAGATTGGTCGGTAGCGCCGAAACCCAGGCGACCGTTTCGACCCGCAGCGGATGCAGCGCCCACCACGCGGCGGCGAGGCCGGGAGCCAGCTCGGACCACGGGTCGGGAAGATTGGCACTGAAACGTCGCGCCAAGGTGCGCAGCAGCCCGAAGAGCAGCACCGCATTGAGTGCGTGCAGCACCACGTTGGCGGCGTGGTAGCCCCAGGGGGAAAGGCCGCCGAACGAGGCCACGGCGGAATTGAGGATCCAGCCGAGCGGCAGGTAGCGGCGGGTGTAACCCGGGTCGCCGAAGCTGTTGGCGATGCGATCGAGCGTGAGCGGGCCGTGCTGCGGGTTGAAGAGCACGTTTACATCATCGTCGAGCGGCGCGAAGTCGTAGCGCAGGCTCGGCCCAAACAGGGCCAGCACCAGCGCCGGCAGAAGCAGGGGAATGATCCAACGGGGTACGCGGCCGGCGGCGCTCATCGCCGCGGGATGGTGCAGTCGACGGGACTGCTGGCGAGCCCTGTTACCCGCGAGCGGCGACGGATGGTAGATGTAGGTCGGGGTTTATCCCCGACAGAACGAGACATGAGAGTCGCGCGTAAAGCCCGACCTACAAGGTGGGATGCGGGGCGGACAAGACACGTATCCGTAAAGTGTTATTCTGTAGCCTGATGCATTCTTGTTCGGGACGCCTGGGTTGCGCGCCGCGAGTTCCTGTCCTGCCGCGGGCTTCGGCGCTCATCTTCAACAAGATTTCTATTGCACGTGCCGGAGGCGCGGCTTTTCTCTCGACCCTTCACATCCATTTAAAGCCATGCAAGAAACTGTCACCCTGGAATGCACCGAAGCCCGTAAAGAGGGCAAACCCGCTTCGCGTTATCTCACGAAGCGCAACAAGAAGACCGTGACCGAGCGCATCGAGAAGAAGAAGTACAATCCCTTCCTCAAGCGCCACACGCTCCACAAGGAGATCAAGTAATCTTGTCGCGGCCCGGCTGAACGCCGTCCCGTAAAAATTTCAAGGCCGGTTCCTCACGGGACCGGCCTTTTTGCTGCCCGGAAATGTGGGTCGGGCTTTATGCCCGACGACCGGGGCACGAATGTCGGGGCTAAACCCCGACCTACAGCGGACACTCGGCCGCGTTACTTTTTGTTAACCTCGACCGACGCCGGCGGCGGCGGGGGCGTCCCGGCGGCCAGTTGCGCCCGGCGGGCGGCCCGCCAGCTGTCGCGGTGCTTGCGGATCCAGTCCAGCAGCGCGCGCTCGAAGCCGATGTCGTAGCCCAGCCGTTCCGACACGATCCACTTGTGCTTCAGGATCTCCTCCCGCTCGGCCAGAAACTCCTGGTACAGACTCGACTGTTTGACGAAGTCGCGATTGCCCGGGGTTTCGGGAGGGGTGGGAGGGAGAGACGACATGAGGAGACGCTCAGCGACGAATGGAACTAAAGCCGAACAGGGCAGTCGGCTTATTTTGGCCCAGCTTAAGCGTCATGTGCGAAAACGGTAGAGGTGTCGTCTTACGCCTGTCAACCCATGCGCTATACTTTCAACCGAGCCAGCAGCGTCGCGGCGATCTCGTGAAAGACCTGCGCGGGACGACTCTGGGGCGCGCTCACGACGATGGGCTCGCCGGAGTCGCCGCCGGCGCGGATTTCCGGGAAAAGCGGCACCTGGCCGAGCAGGCCCGTGCCCAGCTGTTCCGCGGTCGTGGCGCCGCCGCCCTCGCCGAAGAGCGCCTGGCGGTTGCCATTGGCATCCTCAAACCAGCTCATGTTCTCCGCCACACCGAGCAGCGGCACGTTTACCTTCTGGAACATCAGGCCGCCCTTGCGCGCGACGTTCGTGGCGGCGGGCTGGGGCGTCGTCACCAGGACGGCGCCATCGAGGGGCAGGGTCTGGACCAGCGAAAGCTGGGCATCGCCAGTGCCCGGCGGCAGGTCGACCAGCAGGATGTCGAGTTCGCCCCATTTCACGTTTTGGACGAACTGCTGCACGGTCTTCATGATCATCGGACCGCGCCAGACGACCGGCGTGTTGTCGTCGACCAGGAAGCCCATCGAGATGACCTTCACGCCGTGGCGTTCCAGCGGGATAAGGGTGTCGCCCTCGACGTTCGGCCGGGCGCCGGTGAGGCCCATCATGAGCGGCACGGACGGGCCGTAGATGTCGCAATCCATCAGCCCCACGCGCCCGGGCTTGCCCCGCTTCTCGAGGATCTGGGCAAGGGCGCAGGCGAGGTTGACGGCGAAGGTGGACTTGCCGACGCCGCCCTTGCCGGAGGCGATGGCGACGGAGTGCTTGAGGCCGACGGGAGCCGCGCCGCCGCCCGGCTGGCCGGGTTGGCCGGGCTTCGGCGGCGCCTTGGCGGCGGAGACGGCGATCTCGATGATGACGTCCTTCACGCCGGGCTGCGCGCGCAGGCAGTTTTCGATCTCGGTCTTGAGAAAGGTGGGTACCTTGGGGTCCGAGGTCGTGATGGCGATCGCGACCTTGGCGGTGCCATCAACGAACGCCGTGGAGCGGACAAGCCCGAAGGAAACGATATCCCGGCTGAATCCCGGGTACTTCACCTGCTTCAGGGCTTCCTTGATATGGTCGGCAGTCAATCGAATGGATGGGAAAATTGCTTGGAAAACCGGGCGGTTTGACCTTGTGAGTAGGGTGCCGGGAGTAAAACAAAAACCGGCCGCGAACTTTTCTCATTACTTACCGTCCTACCCTCCATGCGTAACGCTTTTCGCCTGCTCTTCGCCCTGCTCCTTACGACATCCGCCTTTGCCCAAAGTAGCGAGGGAAAGTACGTCGGTGACGTTGACGTCCAGGGCAGCAACACGATCTCCGTCTCCGTCACGGCCTACTCGCCCGAAATGCTCAACCTGGCCCAGCTGGCGTTCAACACGCACGGCCGCCTGAAGCTGGTCGCCAGCGGTGGCTCGTATGGCGTGAACTTCCTCTCCGCCGGCGCCAACGGCGTGAAAGTCATCATCAGCCGCGGCGGCTCCGCCGTGCTCACGCAGGAAGTCTCGGGCACCAGCCCGCGCAACGCGCTGCTCAAGGCCGCCGATGTCGCGGTGAACCGGATCACCGGCCTGAAGGGCTACTTCGCCGGCAAGCTGGCCTTCGTCGGCGAGCGCACGGGCAAGAGCGAGATCTACACCTCCGACCTGTTCCTCGGCGACCTTTCCAAGTGGACGAGCGACGGCAAGCAGGTGCTCAGCCCGCGCTGGTCGCCGGACGGCCAGCGCGTCGTGTACACGAGCTACCGCACGAGCTTCCCCGACATCTACGCCGTTGATCTCGCCGCGCGCCGTGTGGCGCTGCTCGCCAGCTTCAAGGGCACGAACAGCGGCGGCCACTACAGCCCGGACGGCTCGCGCCTCGCCATGGTGCTCTCCGGCGAGGGCAACCCGGAGGTCTACGTCGGCAACCCGCAGGGCCGGCAGCTCAAGCGCCTGACCAATAACCAGGCCGTCGAGGCCTCGCCGACCTTTTCGCCCGACGGTTCGCGCGTGCTGTTCGTCTCGGACAGCGCCGGCGGCCCGCAGCTCTTTACGGTGCCGGTGACCGGCGGCACGCCGTCGCGCGTGCCGACGAAGATTTCCGGCTACTGCGCCGAGCCGGACTGGAGCCAGGCCGACCCGAGCAAGATCGTCTTCACCGCCAAGATCGGCAGCGGCTACCAGATCGCCGTTTACGACCAGAAGGCCGGGGCCAGCAAACAGGTGTCCCATGCGCCGACCGACGCCATCGAGGCTGTCTGGCTCGCCGACGGGCGCCACGTGGTCTGCACCTTTCGCGCCGCCAACACGCGCGCGCTGTACATCCTCGACACCGAGTCCGGCAAGGCCACGCGCCTGAGCCCGACGGCATTCGGCAACGCCAGCAGCGCGGGCTACCTCGCGCCGTGACGGCGACGATGCCGAACACACCCCGGCGCTGCGCGCCACCCCTCTTGATAGAGGGGATTAGTTGCTGCGATAGGCTGGGATCCCCTCTGGAGAGGGGTGCCCGCTAGGGCGGGGTGTGTTGGGTTTGTAGATCCTCGCATGAAACTCCTCTTCATTGGCGACATCGTCGGCAAACCCGGGCGCGAGATCGTCGCCAGCGCCGTGCCGAAGCTGCGCGCCGAGCACGGCCTGGATTTCGTGATCGCGAACGGCGAGAACGCCGCTGCGGGCGCGGGCATCACCAGCCTCATCGCCGCTTCGCTGCTCGCGGCGGGGGTCGATGCCCTGACGCTCGGCGACCACGTGTGGGACCAGAAGGGCTTTGAGGCCGATATCGTCGGCCTGGAGAAAGTCTGCCGCCCCGCGAACCTGCCCGCGGGCAATCCTGGACGCGATCACCTCATCCTGGAGAAAAACGGTTTTCGCCTGCTCGTGTACACGATGCTCGGGCGCTCGTTCATGGGGCTGAAGGGCGAGTGCCCGTTTCTCGGTTCCGACGCGCTCCTGCAGCGGTTGGCGGGAGGTTACGACGCCGCGCTCGTGGAGATTCACGCCGAGGCGACGTCCGAGAAACAGGCGCTGGGCTGGCACCTCGCCGGGCGCGTGACGGCCGTCCTCGGCACGCACACCCACGTGGCGACGGCGGACACGGCGCTCCTGCGGGGGCACACCGCCTTCCAGTGCGATGTCGGCATGACCGGCCCGCACGAATCGGTGCTCGGCCGCGAGATCGCGCCGGTGCTCGGCCGGTTCCTCGATGGCCTGCCGCGTCGCTTCGAGGTGGCGACGGGCGACAACCGCCTGTCAGGCACGATCGTCGAATTCGGCGCGGACGGCCGTGCAACCGCAATCGAGCGGGTGAGCTTCAAGGCATAGCTAAGAAGAGCCACAAAAACGCACGGAAACCGGGCCCGGTTGGAGCTGAACTTTTTGTGTCTTTTTGTGACTCTTTGTGGCTAACTCCGGCCCATGGTTTTCTCGCAGCCAGCCGCTGATGCCTATGTGCCCGATGGTGTGCCGCTCGCGAAGGCGCTGCAGCGCACGACGCACCTGTGCCTGGCTGCCCATCAGGACGACATCGAGATCATGGCTTACCATGGCATCGCCGAGTGCTTCGGGCAGAAGAACCGGTGGTTCACCGGCGTCGTGCTGACCGATGGCAGCGGCAGCCCGCGCACGGGGCGTTTCGCGAATTTCACCGATGAGCAGATGAAGGCCGAACGCCGCGCCGAGCAGCGCCGCGCGGCGAAGCTCGGCAAGTATTCCGCCGCGATCCAGTTCGCCCACCCGAGCACGGTGGTGAAGAGCGCGCAGTCGGCCGGGGTGAAGTCTGATCTCGTCACGCTCCTCGCGGCCTGCCGGGCGCAGGTCGTCTACCTCCACAATCCCGCAGACAAGCACGACACCCACGTGGCGGTTTTCCAGCGGAGCCTCGAGGCCCTGCGGGCCCTGCCGAAGTCGCGCCGGCCGCGGCAGGTGCTCGGCTGCGAGGTGTGGCGCAACCTCGACTGGCTGGTGGACACCGACAAGGTGCTGCTCGATGACTCGGCGCGCCCCGCGCTCGCGGCGAAGCTGATCGGCGCCTTCCAGTCCCAGATCGCCGGCGGCAAGCGCTACGATCTTGCCATTGCCGGCCGCCGGCTCGCCAACGCCACGTTCCACACCTCACACGCGACCGATCGCGCCGCCGCGGTCACTTGGGCGATGGACCTGACGCCGCTCATCCACGACGAAAAACTCTCCGTCGAAGAATTCACCCTCGCGCACCTCGACCGCCTCCGCACGGACGTGGCGGCGCGCCTCCGCCGCTTTCGTTGATTTGCTCTCAGCCCTAAGCTCTCATCTCTCAGCTTAATCCAATGGTCAAAAGCACCGGCATCTACAAAGGCGGACTCAACTGCGAACTCACCCACGGGCCCTCGGGGCAGGTGCTCGAGACGGATGCGCCGAAGGACAACCAGGGGCGGGGAGCGGCGTTCTCGCCGACCGACCTCGGGGCGGCTGCGTTTGGCTCGTGCATCGTCACGACGATGGCCATCGCGGCGAAGCTCCGGCTGGGGTTCGATATCCCCGGCGTGCGCTGGGAGGTGACGAAGGAGATGTCCGCCGACAAGCCGCGCCGCATCGTGCGCCTCGCCGTGCAGGTCTGGCTGCCAATTGCAAAGGCGCAGGATCCCGAGGGCGTGCTGGAAGCCGCCGGATTAAACTGCCCGATGGAGCACAGCCTGCATCCGTCGATCGAGCGGGCGGTGACCTTCCACTGGCAGGCCGACGCACCGTAACGACGGTCGCCGCGCAAAGTGGCGCCGCTGCCCGCCTACTCCTGCGCGCGGAAGCCGCCGTTGAAGATCAGTTCGACGTCGTCGACGCCGATCCGCACCTTGATCTTGCCGCTGGTTGGGTCGATCCGCTCGGCCCGGCCCGTGATATGGCGGGGCTTGTTCTTGTGATTCGTGGCCTCGCCGGTGAATTCGACGCGCTCGCCGCGGTGCAGGCGCTCGACATCGGCCTCGGTGAACTGGATCGAGAGGCGGCCGTTCTCATTCCAGAAGGCCCAGGGCCAGACGCGGGCGTCGTAGGTGGCCGTGTAGCGGTCGCCCTCGCGCTTCAGCTCACTGGTCGTGAGCGTCACGCTGCCGACGTAGATGGACGTCTTCATCGCATCGACGTTGATCGAGTTCCATCGCGACGGCGCGGTGGTTTCCGCCCGGAGGGGCAGGGCCACAGCAGCCAACAGGAGGGACAGGCACAGAGTGGAGAAGCGCGTCATGGGTGGGCCAACATGCGCCGGTCAGGACGGCTGGCAAATGGGAAGTGAGCGCTTGGCGCGCGGTTATCAGCTGGAAGTTATTGGTTATTTGGGTGCCGATGCCGGGATGAATGGGAAGGCCGGACTCAAGTGTTACCAATAACGAATAACCTTCATCCAATAACCCCGGCGCGCCACGCGCCTTTCGCATTGCCAAGCCCGGCGCCGACCCGTTGCTTCGCCCCCTATGGCTAAGCAGGCGCAGGCGACGTGGGGTGGGCGGTTCTCGGCGGGTCCCGCCGGGCTCATGCTCCGTTTCAGCGAATCGGTGTCCTTCGACCACCGGCTCGCCCCGTTCGACATCGCCGGCAGCAAGGCGCACTCCGCCATGCTGGCGAAGGTCGGGCTGATCACGCGCCAGGAGCGCGACGCCATCCACCGCGGGCTCGACGCCATCGGCCGGGAAATCGCCGCCGGCAAGTTCCGGTGGCAGACCGCGCTCGAGGATGTGCACATGAACATCGAGCAGGCTCTGACCAAGCGCGTGCCCGCCGCCGCCAAGCTGCACACCGCCCGGAGCCGCAACGACCAGGTCGCGACCGACATGCGCCTCTATTTCAAGGCCGCCTGCGCCGCGATCGGCGCGAAGCTTGCGACCGCGCAGCGGACGATCCTCAAGGTCGCGGAGAAAAACGCCGCGGTGCTCGTCCCCGGCTACACGCATCTCCAGCGCGCCCAGCCCGTCTTCCTCGCCCACCACCTGCTCGCGTATGTCGAGATGCTGCAGCGCGACGCGGAGCGCTTTGCCGTCGTGGCGGACCACGCCAACTGGTCGCCGCTCGGCTCCGGCGCCATCGCCGGCACAACGCTGCCCATCAATCGCGAGTTCGCGGCGCAGGAACTCGGCTTCGTCGACGCCAACGGCCGGCCGCGCGTGACCGCCAACAGCATGGACGCCGTGAGCGACCGCGATCTCTACATCGAATTCGCCTCGGCGTGCGCGCTCGTCGGCGTGCACCTGTCGCGCATGGCGGAGGACCTCATCCTCTGGGCCAGCCAGGAATTCAAGTTCGTGGACCTGCCCGACACCTTCTGCACCGGCTCGAGCCTGATGCCGCAGAAGAAGAACCCGGACTCGATGGAGCTCATTCGCGGCAAGTCGGCGCGCCTGCAGGGCAACCTGCATACGCTGCTCGTCCTGACGAAGGGCCTGCCGCTGACCTACAATCGCGACCTCCAGGAGGACAAGCCGCCGGTTTTCGACAGCCACGACCAGACCGAGCTGTGCCTCGACGTCCTCGCCGGCACGTTCTCCGGCCTGAAGGTGATCAAGGACAAGTGCGCCGCCGCCGTGTCCGATCCCGCGCTGCTCGCGACCGACCTCGCGGACTACCTCGTGCGCAAGGGCGTGGCCTTTCGTACCGCGCACCACGCCGTGGGCGCGGTCGTCCGGCTGGCGGAAGAGCAGGGGAAGCCGCTCGATGCGCTGGCGCTGGCCGACGTGAAGCAGATCCATCCGGCTTTCGGTCGCGACTGGGTCGATTCCTTCGACCTCGCCAAGGCGATGAAGCGTCGCATCGGCACCGGCATGCCCGGCCCCGCCCAGGTGCAGCGGCAGCTCGCGCGGTGGAAGAAGGCGCTCGCCTGAGCTGGATCGTGCAGGGTGGTTCACGCAGAGACGCAAAGCCGCAGAGCGTGCCCATGCCTGTGCCACAATTGCCTTTCCCTGCGTCTCTGCGCCTTTGCGTGAGACCATGAATTGGTACGTCGGAGTTTGATTTAACGCTTCCGCCCTTCCGCGTTTCCGCGATACTCTGCCCGAACATGCCCACGATCCGCATCCTCACCGACCGTGTGGCCAACCAGATTGCCGCGGGCGAGGTGATCGAACGGCCGGCGGCGGTGGTGAAGGAACTGGTGGAAAACTCCCTCGACGCGGGCGCCACCCGCGTGGAGATCGAGTTCAGCCACGGCGGACGCAGCCTGATCCGCGTCGAGGACAACGGTTGCGGCATGTCGAAGGACGATGCGCTGATGTCGCTCGAGCGCCACGCCACCAGCAAGCTGGTGGAGACGGCCGACCTCGACCGGCTCGAGACCTTCGGTTTCCGCGGCGAGGCCGTGCCCTCGATCGCGAGCGTGTCGCGCTTCGAGCTGCGCACGCGTCCGGAGGCCGAGGCCGCCGGCACGGAGATCGTGATCAACGGCGGCAAGCTCCTGCACGTGCGCGAGTGCGGCCTGGCGCAGGGCACGCGCATCACCGTGTCGCACCTTTTCAACTCCGTGCCGGCGCGGCGGAAGTTTCTCAAGACGGATGCGACCGAATCGGCGCACATCATCCAGACTGTGCGGCTCTACGCGCTGGCCTGCCCGCAGACCGCCTTCACGCTGATCGAGGACGGGCGCGTGCTTTTCCAGTCGCCGATCTGCTCCACGCTGGCGGAGCGCGTGGCGGAGATATTCGGGCGGCAGCTCGCGGCCGACCTGCTGCCCGTCACGGCGGCCGACGCCGGGATCCGGCTCAGCGGCCTCCTCGGCAAGCCCGGCGTCAACCGCGGCACGCGCCACGAGATGCTGATGTTCATCAACCGCCGGCCGGTGGACAGCCGGACGCTGAACTACGCCGTGATCGAATCCTACGCGACCTCGCTGGCGAAGGGCCGCTACCCGGTGGCGATTCTCTTTCTCGAGCTCGATCCCGCGGCGGTGGACGTGAACGTTCATCCCGCCAAGCGCGAGGTGCGTTTCCGCGCGGAGGGCGCGGTGCGCGGCTTCGTGATCCGGGCGTTGCTGCAGTGTCTGCGCGAGCACGGGGTCGCCGCCTCGGCGAACGCGACCGGCGCGCTGCCGCCGGCCGAGCATCTGCCCGGGGATCCACTGCCGCCGCCGGCGCCCGCCGCGGCCCCGGAGCGTCCGCCCAGTGTCATGGCGCAACCGTTCCGGCCGTTCACGCCGCTGCCCGCGGCCTCGATGCCGGCGCGGCCGGTGTCCGCCGTGCCGTTCCGGTCGCTGTCCAGTTCCTGGGGCTCGGCCTCGCCGATGCCGGTGCGTCCGGCAGCGCCGGCGGCCACGCTGGTCGGCTGGCGTTACCTCGGCGCGGCGCACGAGGATTTCCTGCTCTTCGAGGCGCCGGGCGGGGTGGTGGTACTTGACCGGCGCGCGGCGCACGAGCGCGTGTGGTTCGAGCGGCTGCAGGCGCAGTTCTCGATCGGCGAGGTGGCGAGCCAGCGCCTGCTCTTCGCGGTGCCGGTGGAACTCGACGCCATCGGCAGCGCGCTGCTGCTCGACCGGCTGAAACTCCTGCACGACCACGGTCTCGAGGTCGCGGAGTTCGGCCGGCATTTCTTCCGGCTCGAGTCCGTGCCCGTCTGGCTGGACCCGGCCGATGCCGAGACTTTCCTGCGGGACCTCGTGGGCCTGATGCGCGAGGGCCGGCTGGATGAGGACAAGATCGAGCTGGCCCGGGCGGAGGTGGCGCGCCTCGCGGCGCAGAAGGCCGTGCGCCTGCCGCCCGCCAAGGGCGAGACCGAGGCCATGGCGCTGGTGTCGGATCTTTTCGCGTGCCAGCAGCCCCACACGAGCCCGGCCGGTCGGCCCACGCATTTCGAGATCAGTCGCGGCGAACTGGCGAAGCGGTTGCAGCGGTAGGAACCGCAAAAGCCAAAGGCCAAATGCCAGTGGCCAAACAAGCTCCAATTTTTGAACCTTGATCGTTCGGCATTGAAATTTGTTTGGAGTCTGGCGTCTGGCATTTGAATTTTCGCGGCGGCGGGCCGGCCCGCCGCCGCGTAACGCTTCGGCAACATCCCAATCCCGCCTTGCCTGTGTGATTGGCACGGCTTCTGATGTAAGCCTCCGACCATGCCCACCAAAGCCGCCGCCAAGCCTGCCAAGAAAGCCAGCGCCGCCGCCCCGTCGGGCGCGTCCGTGGAGAAGATGCGCTCCCTCCTCAAGCATCACCTGATCTCGACGCTGGCGCGGGCCGAGACCGGCGCGACGGCACATGACTGGTGGGTGGCCACCGCGCTCGCGGTGCGCGACACGATCCACGAGCGCATGATCTCCACGCAGGCGGTGCACAACGCGCAGAACGTCCGCCGCATCTATTACTTCTCGCTCGAGTACCTCATGGGCCGGCTCTTCGGCAACAACCTGCTCGCGACCGGCCTGCTCGACGACGCCCAGGCGGCGCTCGAGTCGCTCGGCCAGGATTTCGAAAAGATCCGCGACAGCGAGGTCGACATGGGCCTCGGCAACGGCGGCCTCGGCCGCCTCGCCGCGTGCTTCCTCGATTCGCTGGCCACGCTCGATTACCCGGCTCTCGGCTACGGCATCTACTACGAGTTCGGCCTCTTCCGCCAGCAGTTCGCCAACGGCTTCCAGGTCGAGAATCCCGACAACTGGCTGATGTTCGGCTGCCCGTGGGAGGTCGCCCGCCCGGAATACGCGCAGGTGGTGCACTTCTTCGGCCGGGTCGAGAACGTGTTCGACGATCGCGGCAACTACCGGCCGCGCTGGGTCGACACCAAGACGATCATCGGCGTGCCGCACGACATTCCGACGGCCGGCTACGGCACGAAGACGGTGAACCTGCTGCGCCTGTGGGCGTCGAAATCCTCGAACGACTTCGACCTGGCCGCGTTCAACCGCGGCGGCTACGTCGAGGCCGTGCGCGACAAGGCGATCGGCGAGACCGTCTCGAAGGTGCTTTACCCGAACGACAAGACGGAGAACGGCAAGGAGCTGCGCCTGATGCAGCAGTACTTCTTCGTCGCCTGCTCCATCCGCGACCTCATCCGCCGCCATTTCCGCAACCCGGCCAATTCGTGGACGAATTTCGCCGACAAGGTCGCCATCCAACTCAACGACACGCATCCGGCCATCGCGGTGGTCGAGTTGATGCGCATCCTGGTCGACGAGGAGAGCATGGCCTACGAGGCGGCCTGGAAGATCGTCGTCCAGTCCTTTGCCTACACCAACCACACGCTCCTGCCCGAGGCGCTCGAGAAGTGGGGCGTCGGCCTGTTCGAGCGGCTGCTGCCGCGCCACCTCCAGCTCATCTACGAGATCAACTCCCGCCTGCTGCAGGCGGTCGAAGTGAAGTGGCCCGGCGACAACGAGAAGAAGCGCATCTGCTCGCTCATCGAGGAGAACGGCGGCAAAAACGTGCGCATGGCCAACCTGGCCGTCGCCGGTTCGCACGCCGTGAACGGCGTCGCGGCGCTCCACACCGCGCTGCTCAAGCAGGACCTGTTCCCGGAGTTCGACGCACTCTACCCGGGCAAGTTTCAGAACAAGACCAACGGCATCACGCCGCGCCGCTGGCTGCTCAAGAGCAACCCGCGCCTCTCCACCCTCATCACGCGCCAGTTGGGCCACGCCGACTGGGTGACCGATCTCGACAAGCTGAAGGCCCTCGAGAAGGTGGCCAATGACGCCGCCTTCCAGAAGGAATTCATGGCGATCAAGCGCGCCAACAAGGTGGACCTGGCCACCGTCATCCGGACCGAGTGCGGCGTCGAGGTGTCGCCCGATGCGCTCTTCGACGTCCAGATCAAGCGCCTCCACGAGTACAAGCGCCAGCATCTCAACCTGCTTCACATCCTCGCGCTCTACCGCCGCCTGCTGCAGAACCCCGGCCTCGACATTGTGCCGCGCGTGTTCGTCTTCGCCGCGAAGGCTGCGCCCGGCTACGACCTCGCGAAGAACATCATCCGCGCGATCAACGTCATCGGCGCGCGCATCAACGGCGACACCCGCATTGGCGGCAAGCTGAAGGTCGCCTTCCTGCCCAACTACCGCGTGTCGCTGGCCGAGAAGATCATCCCGGCCGCCGACCTCTCCGAGCAGATCTCCACCGCCGGCAAGGAGGCCTCGGGCACCGGTAATATGAAGCTCTCGCTCAACGGCGCGCTGACCATCGGCACGCTCGACGGCGCCAACGTCGAGATCAAGGAGGAGGTCGGCGACGAAAACATCTTCATCTTCGGCCTCACCGTCGAGGAGGTCGCCGCGGTGTGGGCCAAGGGCTACAACCCGTGGGACTACTACAATGCCGACGAGGAACTGCGCGCCGTCATCGACTGGCTCGGCAGCGACTACTTCACGCCCGGCGAGTCCGGCGCCTTCGGCCATGTACACCACAGCCTGCTGCAGGGCGGCGACCCGTACCTGCTGCTGCCGGATTTCCGCAGCTACAGCGACGCGCAGGCCCGCGTCGACGCCGCCTACCGCGACCCGAAGAAGTGGGCGAAGATGGCCATCCTCAACACGGCCCGCATGGGCAAGTTCTCGAGCGACCGCACCATCCGCCAGTACGCTGACGAGATCTGGAATCTGAAACCGGTGAAGATCTGAACGGCGGGCCGCTTCCTTAGCTGCCGGCCATAGGTCCCATGGGTCCTATGGGACCTATAGGGCCTATGAAACCGTCTATCGACGGCGCATCCCGCGCGACTGACGCGGCCAATCTTTCGCATGGCGATCAGGCATTCGCCCGCTAGTACTCCGTCCGCCCCGCATGAGTCTTTCGCCCCGCCAACGCCGCCTGCTTTGGGTTGCCGTCGCCGCGTTGCTCGTCCTTGGCGGCGGCTTGCTGGCGGCGCGGCTCTGGCTCGGCGGCTACATGGTGCGCACGGTGCTGCAAATGGGCGGGGCCTCGGAGATCCACTTCCAGGCCGTGCACGGCACGCCGTGGCATTTCGAGGTGGAAGGACTCACTTTCCGGCGCGAGGCGCACAGCTTCACGATCCGGCACCTGGTATTGGACCGGGCGCATTGGTGGACCGGTTCGCTCGGCGCGGTGCGCGTCGAGGGGGCGGAGGTGGAGGTGTACCTAGACGGCTCGGACATCGACCCGGTCAACTGGACTGCGTACGACAGCGCGCCGGCCAACGGCGAGACCGTGGACCTGCCGCTCACGACGCTCGACCTCGACGGGCGCATCGTCATCCGCATGGCGGCACTGCCGGACATGACGGTCGACATCCGGCTCGAGGGCCGGCCGAAGGGCGCAGTTTCCTGGATTGGCAGCCTGGTGGCGGAGGGGCCGGGATTGCGCCTCGCGGGCACGGGCTCGCTGCTGCGCGCGGGACAGGAGTTGGAATTTCAGGTGCTCAGCTCCGAACTCGATCTCGCGGTGTGGTCGCGCCAGATCCAGCGGCTGGTGCCGTTGCCGGGCGCGCCGTGGGAATTGGGCGGCAAGCTGACGGCGGTGGCCGAGGGCAATGTCACCGCGAAGCGCTTCGCGTCGACGGCGCGCGTGAGCCTGCGTGGCGGCCGGGTACGGGTGCGAGACCGCGACATCTCCGTCACGGGCGCCGAGGCCGACCTGGAGTTTTCCGACCTGTGGAAATATCGCACCAAGGCGGGCGTGTTGCGGCTCGGTGAATTGCGGGCGGGGCGCCTCGCGGTGAGCGACATCACGGCGGATATCGGACTGTGGGGTCCGCGGACCGTCATCGTCAACCGCGCCGAGGGACATGCGCTGGGCGGGACGGTGTTGGTCGCGCCGTTCCGTTTTCAACGCGACCAGCGGGAATTGATCCTGCCGCTGCAGGCGCAAGGACTCGCGGCGACGGAACTGCTGGCGCTGACGACGCTGGCGCCCGGGCAGGTGAGCGGGAGATTTGATGCGATGCTGCCGCTGCGCCTCCAGCCGATGGGCGTGCGCTTCGAGCCGGGCACGGTGATGCTGGCACCGGGAACCACGGGAGCCCTGCAGGTCAACGTTGCGGCCCTGCTGCGTTCGGGCGAGAAGCTAGACGAGGCGAGCGCCAAAGCGCTGCAGGCTGCGGAGGAAACATCCGTCAGCCTGCGCTTGCAGGAGTTTCGACTCGATATTCGCACTCCAGACCTGCCGCTCGGCAGCTCGGCGCGAGTCGGCTTCCGCGGCGAAAGCGAAAGAGGTCCGGTCACGGCGACGTTGAACGTCAATGGTGCCATCGAGCGCTACCTCGACGTGATGGAGGGGCGGCGGACGGAACGATGACGGGGGAGGGTTGCGGGTCATGTCTCCTCCTCAGCTGGCCGTCCCGCTCATCGGCTCGGAGTGCGCGGTCTTGGCGGTGAACGGCGAGCCCGAGTCACCGGAGGGCGGCGCTTGCAGCACGATGGCCTCGGCCACGGCGGTGATGGTCGCGTAGCCGTCGCCGGCCTGGCTGCCCGAGCGATTGTTCTGGTTGAGGCCGGCGTTGTAGGAACTGCCGCCCCCGCTGCGGCGCACGCGGTGCAACTGGTTTTCCACCTGGCCGCCGCCAAAGCCCCCGCCGAATCCGCCGCCGCCCCCGGCGGCATAGCCGAGAAACCCGCCGCCACCACCCCCGCCGAAACCGCCGGCCCCGCCCCCCATCTCGCCGTAGAAAACGCCCGCGCCGCCGGCCCAGTGTTCCCCGCCGTGGCAGTAGATCGGGCCGGGGCCGACCGCTCCCGCACTCAGCCAGCCCGCGCCGCCGCCCCCGCCGAAGTGGCAACATGGGTTGGTGACGCCGCCGTGGCCGTTGGCATTGGGCACGCCGGTTTCCAACTGGGCGGCGGTCTCGATTCCGGCCCGGCCATCGCCGCCGGCTTCGCTCCCGCCGCCCCCTCCGCCGCCCGCGACGAGCAGCGGCCAGGCGGGCAGGTTGCCGCTGGGCGTGCCCTTCCAAACGAAAGTCCCGCCGCCGCCCCCGCCGCCGCACGCGGGATGCTCGGGGCCGAAAGTGGCGGCGCGGCCGCGGCCTCCCTGTTTGCCGGCGACGATGAACAGGAGGTCGCCTTTCCGAAGATAGAAGGTGCCGGCAATGACGGCGCCCAAGCCTCCGGTCGCGCCGCCGTCACCGCCCTGGGCCCCGGCACCAGAGATCAGGTAATTGCCCGTGACCGGGACCACATACGAGTCGATCGCGCCATGGGCAGCGAACGTGACGGGTTGGATGACCTTGGGCATGACGCTGGGAGTTGGCGGCCCGGAACAGCCGCACAACCCCACAGCGAAATCCGGCACCCAAAAGGGCCATGCGGACACAAAAAAGCCCCGCGCGCGAGGGCAGCGGGGCTTTCGGCGGTTACCAGGGATTAGATCGGCTCGTTGGTCACCGTCGGGTCAATCAAGCCGATCTCGCCCGAATCGGTGTCCTGCACCAGCAGGACGTAGTTGTAGCGCTTGCGGTCCTCCTTCGGCTTGTTCGCATCGATGACGGCCAGGCAGTTGGACGGCAGGCCGTCCGTGGCGCTGCGATTGACGGCGATCAACGGGAACTCGTCCGAACCCACGTCGGTGCCCGGCGAGTCGCCGTCGAAAGCGGCACCAGTGAACACGTAGGAGGTACCGTGCAACTGAAAGATCAGGGTGACGGGATCGTTCGTGCGGACGACGATGTTGCCGTCGTTGACCGTGATGCCCGCCACGGGAGCGGCGAGCTTCATAACCGTGCTGATCGGGAAAACCCCGCCAGTCGGGCGGAACTGGGTGATCGTAACGAGGATGGTGGCTGTGATCATGGTGACTGATTTTTTGGTTTTGTGGTGGTTGCGGGAGAAACGATTTGGGCGAGGACCGTCCGCGCCCACGGGTCGGGTGACTGAAAACCCTGTTGCTGGAGCAGGAGGGCGAGCCCGCGGGCCTCCGCGGGGCGATCGGAAAGAGCATAGGCCAGCGCGGCCGGCTCGAGCAGGCGCCAATCCTGCGAAGCGGGGAGGCGTGCCTCGACGGCGGAGAGGGCGCGGCGCCAGCACTCGGCCGCGGCCTCGGGTTTGGATTGGGCCAGGGCGATCCGGCCGGCGAGCAGGCTCGCTTGGGCGTATTCCTGGAAAACGGGGATATCGGCCCGGGCATCCTGCATCAGCTTTTCGCCGATCCCGCGGGCGCGGGCCACGCAGGAGTCGGCCGCCGCGAATTCGCCCCGGGTCAGGAGCAGATTGCCCTGCAGGCGATACGCCGCGCCGAGAACGCGTTGAAAATTCTGCGACGTTGGCTCCGCGGTCACGAGTTCCTCGAGCTTGCGACGGACTTCCTCGATGGCTGGCGCGGCCGCGTCCGGGTCGCCCGCCGCCAGCGCGAGGGCGGCTTGGAGCAGCTGCAGGCTTTGCTGGGAGAGCAGCCACTGCTTGTTCTTCGCGTCCTGCGCCACGAGGGCGTCGAGCCACGGTCGTGCCTCGGCAAAAAGGGCGGCCGCGGCATCCTGGCTGCCGGTAATGCCGGCGACCCGCCCGCGAAATACCAGGCTCTGGGCCAGTTCCAGCCGCCAGCGCGCCACGGCCGGCTCGCTGGCGTGGAGGGCGCGGTAGCGCGCGGTCATTTCGTCGTAGTACCGGATCGCGTCCTGGTAGCGGCCGCTGTGCTCGGCGACACTGCCGAGCCACGAGGCCACATCGGCGCGGTTGAAGCGCAACTGCGAGTCATCGGGCTTGGCCGCCAGCCGCGCATCGAGGGCGGCGCCCTCGGCGAGGAAGCCCTTTTCCGCCTGCGCGAGGCTGCCCCGGTCGGCTTCGATCACCGCGAGGTTGTGGTGGCCATAGATCACCTCGAGCTGGGAGCGTTCCCCGCCGGCCTCGAGAGTGAAGAGGGCGAGGGCGGTATCCCGGTAACGCGTGAACCATGCCTTTTCGGCGGCGAAGTCGCCGCGGCGGCGGGAGACATACCCCGCCCAGAATTCCGCCTGCCCGCGCTCGAACAGCATGTCGCCATTTTGCGGGTGACGCGCGGCCAGCTCAGCCGCGCGGCCTTGCGCCACCAGCAACGCGTCCATGGCCTCGGGGAAGCGGGCCTGATCCATGCGCACTTCTCCGATCTGGGTCAGGGCCTTGGCCTGGCGCGTCAGCGCCGTGTCCGTGAGGTCGCGCGGATCGAGCGCCTTGAAATACTCCATCGCCTTGGCGCCGACCCGGTCGAGGAGGTCGAGCCGGCCGATCTTCTTCAACTCCGTGCGGAAATCCCCGAGCATGAACGCGAGCAGGTCCTCGGCCTGTTCCTGCCGGCGCTGCGCATCGGCCCGGGCTACGTTGGCGGCGTCGCGTTCGGCCGCGGCGACGCGCTCCGCCCGGGTGGCGCGCACCGCCTGGTACACGCTGACCGCCGTGCCGGCGACCAGCGCAAACGCCACGGCGGCGATGCTCACGACCAGCCCGCGGTGGCGGGTGGCGAACTTCTTCAGCCGGTAGCGCAGCTGCAGCGGGCGGGCGAGGACCGGCTCCTGGCGCAGGTGCCGGCGGATGTCGTCGGCCAGTTCCGAAGCGGTGCCGTAGCGGTGCTCCCGGTCCTTCGCGAGGCAGCGCATGACGATCCAATCGAGGTCGCCGCGGAGCACGGACGTGAGCTGGATCGGCGCGGCGCGGCGCAACCGGGCGACGGTGTCGCGGTCAGGGTTCTGCAGCGTGCTCACCACGGTGGACGGCCGCGGCGGGTCGACCTCGCGGATGATGCGGCGGATTTCCTGCGCGCCGGCGTCGTTGAGCGACTTGGGATCGTGGGGCGGGCGGCCGGTCAGCAGCTCGTACAGGACGACGCCCAGCGAGTAGACGTCGCTGCGGGTGTCGATGTCGGGGTCGCGCTGGTCCGTCTGCTCGGGACTCATGTAAGCCGGCGTGCCGATGATGTGTCCGACTTCGGTAAACTGGGTCTGGCCGGCGAGCCGGCCCTGGGTGGCCTTGGCGATGCCGAAGTCGATCACCTTGGGGGCGGGCACGCCGTCGCGGAGGGTGACGAGGATATTGGTGGGCTTGAGGTCCCGGTGGATGATGCCCTTTTGGTGGGCATGTTGGACGGCGGCGCAGACTTGGCCGAAGAGTTCGAGGCGGGCGCGGGGGGTGAGGCGGTTTTGGTCGCAGTATTCGGTGATGGGGACGCCTTTGACGAGTTCCATGACGAAATACGGCCGCCCGCTGGGGGTTTCGCCGCCGTCGAAGAC
>Ga0247757_10000910_pt1 | contig 22047 bp, 33 predicted proteins | sample UWRJL126311R4_FD_180929 | JGI IMG/M metagenome (GOLD analysis project Ga0247757, IMG submission 180929) | Plant litter microbial communities from Arlington Agricultural Research Station in Wisconsin, United States - UWRJ-L126-311R-4 | ecosystem: Environmental > Terrestrial > Plant litter >...
ACTGTAACTGTAATTTTTTTTTTTTTTTTTTTTTTGAAAAATTGATAACGAAAAGCAACACAAATGGCGCGAGCCCAACACTTCATACTGGTGAAAAACGGCATATTTCCATTATATTCCGATATACGCGTTTGACACAAAATCAAAGCTCCTTTGATCTTCCGGTTCCCCTGAAATACGTCGGAGGCACGGGTGGCTGTATTTGGGCGGGTGCATTGGAGTTGTAACAGCGTTCTCCTTTTCGGTAAGCATGTATCCCGGGCATTGAAAGGAGTATCGTCCCTCTTCTATTTTGTCTTGCTGTTCTCCTCACTTTTTCTTGCGGTTTTTTTCCTTCTCACTTCTTTTCTGTGTGATGGGACTGGGATCGGTGTCGGTGTCGGTGTCGACTGCTTCTTTCACATGGAACATTCTGCTATCATATGTGGGCGAGGCGCCTGTGCGCATGACGGCACTTTTAAGGCTCGATTTGCTGGAAGCGCGGAATGCATGCGAGCTGGGACGAAAACCCTTGCCGGGTTACATGGCGTGCGGACTTGAAGCAGGCCCGGGACTTTGGCTGAGACTTTCTTCTTGGCCACCTCTATGGTGGGTTGGAAGAGGGTGGGCAGTGGCCTTGGCCAGGTTTTTCTGCGCAAGTGTTATGTTGTGCATTTTGCATGTATAGATAAATGGGATAACGCCCCTTCTTTGTACTTGCACTCCGCTCTTACCCTCTCACTTCCACGGCGACCTCCTGGGCGCTGGATAGGGAGGAACAGGAGGCAAGGCAAGAGGGAAGAAGTGGAATAAACACGTGTAAAATAGGCAGATGCCAAGGTAGGGGGGCTTATAATACGCGCGAGTGTTGGGTTCTGCTGCGGATGAAGTAGATGGATCGCCATGACAAGGCCGGTGATATTCCCGTTCGACAGGAAGGCACGGTTGTCTTTTGATTGCATAGGCGTTTGATAAGATACGACATGCGGACGGTCCGCCTCTCGCATTTTTCACGTCTTGGAGCTCCTCGCCCATGTCGCCCGTCTACCGCATTGCCAAATTCCACGCCGCCTTGCCTGCCAAGAACGGCACAACCTTCTCCAAGATCAAGCTCAAGCCGCCCCAGTACCTCCCCTTGCCCGCGTCTCTCGTATACCCAACGCTGTACAAGACGCGATTCACACTCCATGCCAGAACGATACCAGCCGCCGCCCGCGGATACTCGAGTCCTGCGATCAGTCCACCCACCACGACAACGGTGACGTTTTCAGTGAAATTTGCATGCGCACGTTGCGCCGCATTGAAGGTAACGAGAGCGTGCTTTTGGGACGGGGTCGAGGCAGCGGCGATCTGCTCCTGGGAAGCATAGGCGTGTGGGTACGGAACACCCGCGGCCTTGCGGAAGGGAGTCATGCGCAGGCTCAGCCACGTGTTGACGAAGAAAGTGGTGGTTGTGGCTAAGAGTAGGTAGCTGTCGGGTAGGAAAGGTCAGCATGGATATGGAAGAGGGCAGGGAATGCAGTTTCGATTTGACGTACCCATATTCAGAAGGAACTTCGATGGCGACCATTTTCAATGATGGAGCTAGTGGTTTGAAGTAGAAAAAGGGAGGCGAAAGAGAGATCGCTCGTCACTGATGATGAGGACTTTTGAAGTGGCCAGAAGGCGTCTCAGCACTCTTATTCTGAACGGTAGCGGTAGGTGGGGAGGCTCGGTTATATACACGCAAGTTCTTGATCAGTGCGTCGTGGCAACGGATGAATTTTGCATCCAATTCCTGTTCCGTAGTGGGGTTTACAGTGGTTCGATTGGAACACAGGGCCGATGCGCTCAAGGTGACCGTCGCGGACGAGTTTCAACGGCTGTACTGCGGAGCAACATCTCACCGACGGCTTGATTGCGCGGATTGAGCCGAATGTGGGCACGGTACAACATGGCTGTAGAGAACTGAAAGGTACGGAGAGGAGTGTTGTGGTGGGATCCGGTAGTACGGATAGCAAAGGCTGTTGGTCTCGGGGAGTGTGAAGGGTTATAATAAGGCGTGCTGATGCTGGGTGCTCAGTGGCGATTGGTCGCTCAGACGATGACGGAATGTCTGGGGTAACCCCATGCGAGAAAGTGCAATAAAGAAAAGGTACCAGGTTCAGGAGGCTGCGATTAGAGATCACGACTATCTTGACTCTGTGAACTGGAAAGAGCTAGCTATTGTGGCCGGTTAGAAGAAAGCTAAGGTATCGTACAATCTGGCGAAAGCTCTGTGAAAGGTAGCAAGGTACAGGGCATGGTCCGCCGGCTGCCCGCCATGTTGGTACCCGGGTATTTATGTAGAAGACTGCGCATCCAAGTTGCTAATCTAATGTTCATAAGAGCAGAGAGCATCATGTCATGTGGAATGCGGCATTTCACCAACCGCTCAAGTCCCCTCCTTCTGCGACCCCTCACCCGGAACCTTGTATGAGGCAGGCTTCCTCTTAGCTAATCGCTCGACAAGCCGAGCGACCTCGAGTGCCTTCGCACGATCGACTTCCTGATCCGTTGCATTGGCCAGCGTATCTAGACTCCCAAAAAGCCAGAGCTCCTGCAAGTCACGGATCAGCATCGAGATGTTTTGTGCCGTCGTGACCTGTTTTCGGTTAGCGGTTACCTTGGGAGCCGGGAGGGCATGGCGGCGGCCGAAAGAGCGGAATTTTTAGAGGCGACATACAATGGACATGGCATTTTCTTTGATCTGAAGCTCCTTTTGTGAGGACTGGCTGTAGTCGATGTCTCCGTCTTCGCGCGCACTCCCCACCATGGTGGTGTATTCGCTGAGAAGGATCTTGACTAGGTCGTCGACGCGCTCTGCTCTTCCCATGAGCGAGGGAGTGGTACCAGCTGGAGAAGCTGAACTCACTGTGCAGTGCGGTGGCATTACGCTGCTTGGGATCCATGACGATGTGGGTGCGGCTCTGTAGCTACTGTCGATGGGTATGGACGTCGCGTTCGCGGATGCTTTGATGCTTAGCGATAAGCGAAGCTTGTGAAGGGAGCCGGGCTGGCCTCGCGGAAATAAAGAAGACTAGTCTACCGTGGGAGGGCCTCTCTAGGGTTTCAGAAAAAGTGGCCGAATTCGAGCTGCCAAGACAACCGTGCGCTGTCCACCAAAACATATGGTGATATCCTGTTTCTATGCGATTTTATATGAGAATAGGATTTATTCGAGTAATAATTCGTGTTTACAATGACAAGAGGTCGAAAACGCCAGAAGTTCTCTACTCCGCCGCGCGATATAGTCAGCAAGGAACCTGCACAGAAACACGTCAGTACTCCTACAAGAGCTGCAGTCCTTGGAGCAGCTTATTTTTACGAGCAAACAAGACAGCCCTGCTCTACAAAGGACCTCGCCACTATTTTTAACATCCTAGAGAGGACCTGTAGGCGTATTTTGTCGTCGCGCCGAGCTCGCCAGCTACAGAATTTAGACGATCCTGATACCCGTGGCCATCCGAGGACGCTTAAAAACTTAGAGGCCGACGCTATCGCGAGTTATATCGACAACTCTACGTTTGACGAGAAGGGCGAGGACTGGGAGACGATTGCTAATAAGTCCACCGTAGATGAGGATGCGCGCGGGCTCTTAAGAGTCATATACTGGCGTAGAGTCAAGGAGGTTGCCGACATCAAAACGTACGTTGCTGCTATCCGCCAGGACCACCCTCCCAAGCGTAGAACTCATAGAATTGAGTGGTATATTGAACAGCTAGAACTCAGGCCCCATGGCGTCCACTGGCGCCGTGTTGTTTGGAGTGACGAAATCTACTGGAGTACAGGCCCGCGATATACAAAACGAGTTAAAAGACGTCGCGGCGAGCGCGACTTAGTAAAAAACGTTCAGTATAATAAGAATCAATATCCTATGCCTTATGAAGTCGAGGAGTTCTATATTTTTGCAGTTATTAGCTATAACTTCTCATGGGCGATTCAATATAACGTGGGTAATAAAAACGGCAAGATGAACGCTCGAACGTACTTACAGATTCTTCCTGAACTCTAGAAGGTGTTAAAGCCTGCAGGCTTGATTCTATATCAAGATTCTGACTCAGCTCATATATCAAAAAAGGTAATAGACTGGATGAAGGATGTAGAGTTTCCTTATATAACTAGCGCGCGTAAGTCGCCCGACTTCTTAGTAATAGAGACCTGGGTCAGCGTCCTCCGTCGTCAATTCTATAATAAACGCTGTATAACAGGGCGGCAAGGCGTCGAACGTTTTTTTAATATATGGCGCGAGCTTAACTTCGAAAAAATTAATGAGACGATTGATAGTTACCCAGCAAGGCTCCATGAGTGTAGAAGGGTTGAAGGGCGCGCGACGAAGTACTGAGACTCAACACTAAGCTTTTTTGACGATATCTATATACACAGGGATCTCTATAGCCTCAAATACAATTCTATGCCAGAAACCGTACAGAATGCTGGCGCGCGCGCGATTTGTATGGGCACCTACATATTCGAAGGTTTTGGCGTTGGATGCCAAGAATCGAATTCGGCCACTTTTTCTGAAACCCTAGAGGGCCTCTCAGGCTGTTCCACACTCTACCTATCGTTTCCTAGTTCATCATGCGGTTCAGACTCCCTTGCGATGTCTCACACAGACGTTGATGCATTTAAATTATTTTCAGCCATGCAGCCTTGACGGATGCTACGAAAGCGACCTGCTCATGGATCCAAGTGGCCCGCGAGGGGTTATCCGGTCTGGTTCAAGTGTCTATTTATCTATCTATGATGACCGCGTCGACTTTGGGCTGACAGCCTGGCCTCTCTCTTCCTGCACGGGTAGAGAAGCGGGGGCAGGGGAGGGGGTGAACATTGTGCCTGCATCCCGCTAGAGATCGTGGTGCAAGGGTCGCCATCTCCTAACAACGCGGTTGGGCTGACGCCGGCTTGCGCTGGGAACAAGTGCGATGTTTATTTGCTTATTTTTTCTAAAAAAAAAAAAAAAAGGGCGAGAGCGAGGAAGGGCATGTGAAGGTGAGGGGACAAGCGCACGTTATTTTGCCTGGGCGCGTTATTATACCACCACCCCATGGATCCACGTGGGAACGATTTCGCTTTCTTTTAAGGTGGCATAGTTGAACATAGGGAAAAATATCTGCGACCATTGTCGCTTTACGGTATATTGCTTGCGGTCGTGAAGAGATCATTGGCTGACTACCCAGCTGGCTAGCAAATATGTACTTGAAGACTGAAATCGAAGACATAAGAAACGGGCATTCCAGGTCGTCGGTTGAAAACAAAGCCAAGTATATACTAGAATGAACGAGAGGGGTAAAGGCATGTGAAAAGCCCAGTAAGCAAGGCAGCCCAAATAAACACTATACGACCAAGCAGAGCGAGGGGATGTGGACACGCATCGGATGGTCTCCACCGCAAAAGAAACTCCATGTCGTTATACCCGTCGTTTTACTGTCGTCCAATTCCGTTTTTTCGCCACCGGACCCAGAACGCCAGGAATCCCTGCAAGGTAGAGCTATAAATGAAATGCTTCCTAACCATGTTGAGCTCGAAAAGCGTCACGACTGCAGATTTGCGCATCGTTTCGTATACCCAAAGTCAAAATAAACATACGCTAAGGTTCAGGCACTAGTGTTCAATAGTCTGATTTCATGACTGCAACCTGAATGGGTTCAGGCGATGGTCATGGCATGATTTTGGGGGAGGAACACTGGGCTGTAAGACTTGACCCGCGAATGTGTTGGTGATATAGAAGCCACGTGAGTAGGAAGCTCGTTGTCGGTTCTGAGGTCGTCGTATCGCCACGCGGGAATCTGGCTCTTTGCTGTCTTGACCCCCTCATCATCCGAGGTGTCTGAGCTGAAAGAGCTGTATGGGAGTGAAATATCGAGTACCGGTTGTTTCTTAGAGTTGACAGAGAGGACCCTGGAGAAGTTGGGGAAGAGTGATGACGAGCGCTTGGTATCGCGTCGCTCGTGGTGGAGCGACGAAGCTGAAGTTGCTGTGGCTATTAATCCATCGATGAATGCAGAAGAAGAGGGGAATGCTCTACCAGAAGAAACTGTGGACGGTGCTGTAGATGCTGTGGAACTGCCCGAGTGGCGAGTGGTGTCTCTAGAGCTGGTTGAAAGGTATTCATCTATGTCTAAAAAATGTCAGTTGCGAGACGAGCGGAAAATTAGAAGTGTTTGCTGACCATCCGACCCGGTGATCATCGACAGTGGACTCCTTCGTTTGGTGAGTCTGCGACTGCGATTTTGAGCAGGAAGTGCTGTGTCCATCTTCATACGTGGTGGCAAAGGAACCGTGCGTGGATTTGAATAAAATTCCTCTGAGCGCTGTCGACGCATGCGGGGTTCCCAATATTTGTTGATAGGATCACTACCGTGGTGGAACAGTGGAGGTGGAACAAGCCCTTCCTCCTGGATGGGGATATCTTGGATGGTGGCATTGACTAAAGTAAGGTTACGGCCTCTATGCGTCTGCCAACCGGCGCCGGGGATACTGCCATCGCTGATGGATCGTGTGTGCGTGGAAGATTGGGCAATGGAATTACGAGCAAGTTCGCTTCTCCTTCGAATGTTCTCAGCTATTCTTGCTCGAACCTCTTCCGCAGTCAGAATGATTGGCTCGGCCGGGTGACTGTCGCGAACAGCATAAGTGGAACCGTGTTGAGGGGATGGAGGAGAGATTTGGCAACGGTCCGTGGGTGTGGCCGTCTTGTCTGGATGGGCCGTCTTCTTTGCTCTTTTTGCTCTCGAGAAGATATCCATGGCGGTGAGGAGATGATGTGCAAAGGTCGAAGCAGTGCAGGTCGGATCCCAGCTATATGCGAATTCCGAAGGATGCTAGACCGAGGGACATGCTAGACAGGGACGGCATCAGACTACTGGAGTCGAGGGTGGACCGGTAAAGTACTGCTAATGCATAGGGCAGACGGCGGGGCTACGGCGAAGCGTGGTGTTGTTGAGACTAGTGATGGACAGAGGATGGCCAGATGGGGCCTGGATGCGCATCAGGCAGCTGAAAATCTGACCGTGTCTTACAGAGGGCAGAGGGCTGACGTTCGGAATACTTAACCCCTCGGATGGCCGTGGCATCGAGTCTCGCATTGATTTGAGGGCATAAGAGGACACGTCTTAGCAGGGAGGCTTCCTCCCTAGGCGGGTTGGGTAGCGAATACGCAGCCATGGCTGTATCTCTGGCCGGGTTGGTGAAGAAGATGCCGGGGGGCGCTAGGGCAAGCAGGGCAAGTCTGGACGCTGTGTAGAATCGTGTGACTCTCCCGGGGCCTCTCTATTCGTCGCGGCGGCCCAAATAGACGAGACGTACCAGTTGCACGCATAATCTAAAACGGAGCCAGAGATGTTACTGTATATTGCGACGTGCGCTTGCGGCTGTTTACATTGGGTGCCGAGCCCGGCCATGGCAGATTGTTCCACGAACGCATTGCCTGTCCCTGGTCCCGGAGGAGGGAAGGGAGTGTCGTGCCATCGGAGGAAAAGCCGTTGATGTGGAGTCTGTCGATCACGGGCGGAAGGAGGTCCCTGTCCTGCTGCACGGCGGGGCCACGGGGATACAATACCACACAGTAGACGGCGCCGTGCCTTTGTGCCTCCGTGCCTTTGTGCCTCCGTGCCTCTGTGCCTCTGCGCCTCTGCTCGAAGCCGCGCCGGACGAGGCATGTCGGTGCCGGCAGAGGCTGGGGATGCGGGCGGATGCCATGCCATGGTGGCGGCCACTCATGGCATGGCCGGGTGGCAGACAGGCTCCGTGGTGTCGAGCGAGGCACGTGACGATGGTGTCACTCTGCGCCATGCTTCCGAGACCGTAGCCATTCGACTCAAGTCGGTGGCGACGGACTGCGGCCAGCACAGCAGCACAGCAACGCAGCAGCACAGCAGCACGCTCTGCCCGTACCACCGCGGCGCCTTCGTCCCCATCCCCATCCCCATCCCCATCCCCATCCGTCTCCATCGCCTTTGCTGGGCCCATCGTTCCCAGCGTCCCGCCTTGCAACGAGGGTCGAATGAGCAAGAGACCTTGGCGGCGCCCAGCTCGCAACGCCGCCGTCCTTAGCCCTGCGTAGCAGCGAACCAGCACGGAAACGCAATCCCCTCCCTCCCCCCCAAAAAAGCCTGGACGCGACCGACGTCAGAAGCCTATGTGCCCTTACCCCAGTAGTAGCCCTACATACGTACGATACCGCCATCTGGGGCCACCCCATCCGCAGCCCCGTCGCCCAAGCCTCTCCGCCCCGCCCCCTCAAGCCTGCTAGTCCGCCCGCCCGTGCGCGCCCAGCCTCTCCCCCTCGTCATCCGCCGACCGCACGCGCTGTGCTTTCACCACCACCATCACCACCGCTCCCAGCCCGCCACCCGTCCGTCGCATCTTGCCGCACCCAACAGGACCCCGCGCCGTCCTCCGCCGCTGTCTGCGATCCGTGTGCTCGCTCCGGGGGTGTCGCCCCGTGCGAGAGGTAGCAGGCTCCCGCCCGTACTATGGCCCAGGCCGCGCCGCCTTCCAACGATCGCAAGCGCGTCAAGGTCTATGAGCTCCGAAACAACGACTGGTTCGATCGGGGGACGGGCTTCTGCAAGGGCGTCTACATAAATGTACGTTGATGCCAACCCTCGAGTGCCCGGCAAATTCTGCCCTGTCGCTGTACCCTCGCGCTTGCCGCCCGCTAGGCTGACACATGGCGCGAACAGGAAGAACCCAGGATTCTCGTCGCGTCCGAGGACGATCCCACGCGTCAACTCCTCGAGACCAAAATATCCAAAGACGATGGCTACCAGAAGCAACAAGGTACCTTACCCCCTTTCTAAAGCCCGCCGCCACCCGACACCAACCACCGCTGACTGTTCCCAGATACCCTCATCGTGTGGACCGAGCACAATGGCATCGACATGGCATTGAGCTTTCAGGAGCCCGAAGGCTGCGCAAGCATCTGGTACGCCTCACCCTCCTCTTGGCTTGTCGTGAGCCCCCTCACTCGCTAACACGCGACAGGGATTTCGTGAATGACGTGCAATCGCGCATGCAACAGCAGATGGCGCCCGGTACGTGCGTGCCCCTTCCCTGCCGAACCATTACTGACTTTCCTCTTGATGACGGCCTGTCCGACGACATTGGCGAGAATATTAGCCCCATACTACTGCCAGACCCGGAGCTCAGCAATCTGCACGAGATAGAAAACCACATGCGCGCGGCAAATGGTGCTCCCGGTGGTCGTGAAGCTCTCGCAAAGTTCGTGCTCAACAAAAACTATATACCCAAGTTGCTTCCGCTCGTGGAAACGGCAGAGGACTTGGAGAGCGCCTCTGATCTGCACCGATTATGCAGCATCATGAAAATGCTGATCCTGCTCAATGACGCCGCCATCATCGAATACGTGGTGACGGATGAAGTAATATTGGGTGTTGTTGGTGCATTGGAGTACGATCCAGACTTTCCCCTTCACAAAGCCAATCACCGACAGTACCTATCTGACGAATCCAAGTTCAAGGAAGTGGTAAAGATCGAGGATGTGGACATCAAGAAGAAGATCCACTACACGTACCGGTTGCAATACCTAAAGGACGTTGTTTTGGCGCGCATACTGGATGATCCCACATTCTCCGTTTTGAACTCGCTCATTTTCTTCCACCAGGTTGACATCGTACAGCATCTGCAGGCGAACGTATCCTTTCTCAAAGAACTGTTCGGCATTTTTGGCTCATCGGAACAAAATTTCCAGCGGAAAAAGGACGCTGTGCTGTTCATTCAACAATGCACGTCGATTGCGAAGAGCATACAAGCTCAGAGCCGAGCTCAACTGTACCAGAACTTCATCAACAACGGCCTTCTAGACGTCATTCAATATGCGCTCAAACACCAGGATGCGTCTGTCCGGGTAGCAGGGACTGACATTCTAGTGGCGCTGATTGACCACGATGCTTTGATGGTTCGAACGTACATCTTCAAGGCTGTTCATGAAAAATCGAAGCCACTAACCGATACTCTTATCGAGCTTCTGCTGATCGAGGTTGATCTCGGTGTCAAAGCTCAAATGGCTGACGCCATCAAAATTCTTCTCGACCCTAACGCTAATTCGCAATCCATCGAAGCCCTGGGTAGATCGAACAGCGATTTCCTAGCCAAGTTCAGGGGCCAACTCCCACCCATGCCACAGACTGACTCTTTCATCCAGAATTTTTACGACGAATCTGCGAGGAAATTATTCCAGCCACTGAAGGATTTGGAAAGCAGAGAGTCCAGTAAGTGCACTATACATACCGTACCCTCCTCTACAATATCACTGACTCTTCATAGTGGATAATCTGTCAATACAAGAGGTTTCACTATATGCTCACCTTGTCGAAGTATTGTGCTTCTTCATTCGACAGCACTCGTTCCGAAGCAAATATTTCATTCTGTCGGAGGGCCTGGCCACACGAGTAGCTCAGCTCATGGAATGCCCGGAAAAACATCTCAAGTTGAGTAAGTCACAAACACCTGCTCCTCGCCTATATTCGAATTTATACACGTATATATTTGGAAAACCTAGTCAAGTCTAACAGTGTTCAGCTGCCCTGAAATACTTCCGTTCTTGCATTGGCCTGCATGATGAGACCCACAATCGGCAAATCATTCAACACCAGCTCTTTGAGCCGATATTGAGAATCCTTTTTGACACCATGCCTAGAGACAATCTGCTCAACTCTGCCTGTTTAGAACTTTTTGAATTCATCAAGCGCGAAAATATCAAGATCCTTGTTCAGCATTTGGTTGATACGTACCGCGAGAAGTTCCAAGGGATAACATATGTGGACACTTTTCAATCTCTCATATTGCGGTATGATCAAATGCACGAACCCGTCACTACGCAAGAGCTCGATAACTCGTTCACCAGTGTTGACAGCGATGCACCCGTTCGACATTCCCTGAGCCTGACCAATGGTGGAAAATGGAGCCAAGCCCTGAAGGAAGCTGATCCAGCAGGGGAGGAGGCCTATTTCAACGGCTCGGACGATGAAGACGACGAGGTCCCGAACACCGCGAATTCCATCAATGGCGCCTCGCCAGTGCGGCCGTTGGTCAACTACCCTGATGACGATGGTGATGACGACGAGATTGATGAGCTTGCCGCTGATGCGCCATCTGCAGTATCTCGCAGCCTGCCAAGAACGACGCAAGTGCTGGAATCATCGAATGAAAACAAGCCAAGCACAGGATCGCCACCGGAGCGGATACCAGAGAAGCGACGAAGAGAGGACGACGAAGACGACGAGCTCCTTAGCATATCGTCAACTGGATCGAAACGCCGGGCATCGACCAACAGCAATTCCAGTGCAGGGGGTATGAAGAGCTTGCGACGAAAGAGCCCTAACATCAGTGCCACGAAAGACAACGCAAACGGGCCAAAGAAAATATCGCTTTCGATTCCGCTCAAGTCGGGAGGTGAGAGTGGCGGGGGTGAATGAAACACGCGGTCTAGCTAGGTGTTCGAATTGCGCCAGATACATCTCAGATTTCTGCTGCTACCTTTTCACGAGATACCCCTGGAATGGGAATGAGTTGTATGACTTGGGACATCACACACTTTTTGGTGAGATTGCAGCATAGGAAGGTGTCTTACGGCGTTCTTGGGAAGGAGGGAGTGGGGTGCATGAGCGCTGATGGGCTCCTGTGACTTTTTTGTTCTCCTCCAAATGATGGGGTGTCAGTCTTCTTCATAGTGCTCGGACGGATGCTTGGGAGCTGTGTGTATCATATGACCAAGCTGTAGAGGAGGCGGAGAGGAAATGGTCGTTGTGTTGGGTTGGAATGCTCCGGGCTCATGGTGTCTAAATATGGGTGGCCGATTTCTCGTCTTGCGCTGGAGAAGGCCGTTTAGTTCACACGACTCGCTTGTATCAAACTGCGTCTTATTTCTCTTTATATAATTCCGAAGTCGCATTGGCGCGCGTCGCGTCGCGTCCTTCTAGTGCGCCTTTGCTACGATACCCCGCGGTGCCGTGCCGTCGACGCTCCTCGCCCTCCAGGAGCTCTCACGAGAAGTGCATTCCGTCGCGGCCAGCACCGACCTCATATTACCCAATGCCCCCTCTCGAGACTTCGTCTGCTTCTGCAAGCCCCGTAATGCCACTGCCAATCACCACACCCGCTACCATGACTGCAGCCGCGTCTACGTTTCCGCTCACCCTCATCCTAGCTGCAACGCCCTCTCTCGGCATAGGCAAAGCAGGCACGCTTCCCTGGCCACAGCTCAGAAAGGAAATGGGATATTTTGCCCGTGTCACAAAACGCGTCGCTCCAACTGCATCTTGCGCTCGTAATGGCGCAGGCGGCGGCCGTGGTGACGGTGCTGTCAACGATGGTGCAGGGGCAGTGGGAAGAAGGTTGATCAACGCAGTCGTCATGGGCCGCAAGACATGGGACAGCATACCTCCACGGTTCCGGCCGCTACCGGGACGGCTGAACGTCATCGTGAGTAGGGATGCGGCACGGGTGGCCAGGAGCGAGGGGAAGGAGGGAGTCGAGGGCCCGCTCGTGGTGGGGAGTCTGAAGGAGGCGGTAGACAGATTGTCGTCGTATGGCGAATCGAGCACAGATGGGTCGCCTGCTCCCTTGGCTCCCGCAGGCGCATCACCATCGACTTCGACCCTGGTACCTAGCACGCACGTATCTATATCCCGCATCTTCGTCATCGGCGGCGCCACCCTCTATGCCGCGGCGCTTGAGCTGCCCCAGGCAGACCGGGTGTTGCTGACCAAGATCCACACCGAGTATAGCTGCGACACGTTTTTTCCCATACATCTGGAACACCATGGGAGCGGCTGGCGACAGTGTACGGTAGCTGAGGTGCAAGACTGGACGGGGGAGGAGGACGTGGTTGGGCGTGTAGTGGAAGAGCAGGGTGTAGAGTTTGAGTTTGAGATGTTTGTGAGAGAGAAATAAGCTGTGGTTGGGTTTCAAGTGCGTGTAGTAGAGGAAAAGAGGATGGGATGGCAGGAAAACGTAGGTGGTGGACGAGAAATTAATATGGAGGAAAGTCACAACAGAGGACCGCGGCTTCAGATGACGTATCCTTGCGAACAAAGCTACCGAGCCTCGTTTTCACAATAAATGTACCTACAGCAGCGCTTGAAAAAATGGATTTCTTGCTAGATCAAAGGGTATATGTATTCTCACACAGCAAGAAATTACAGGAACGACTGTCATACCCCAGTGATCAATAAAAACAATATATACAACCAATGGGAGTTGTACGGCTCCATTACTAGACAAGAGCATCCGGTCTCTCAACCCTCCTCTTCGCGGTCCCAATCCCGCTAATACCACCCTCTTGCTCCTCACCAAGCCACGGCTTCTTCTGCTCGGCCAAACTGCTCTGACGGAGAAAGTAAATAACTTGACCGATCAGAATAAGCACAAAGGCAATGGGGTACATCCAATGGATATGTAGGTGGAAGACCTTGACGCCGATGGCGACGCCCCAGAAGTTACCGGTAAGCAAACTGATGTTGAAGAAGGCGGCGGAGGTGAGGCGAAACAGGATGGGTGCAAGCGAGTAGAAGAGAGAGAGGATAAGCGTGTATCCCGTGAGGTAGCCGCCAACCTTGGCGTTCCACACGGCCGTGTGGAACGAAGGGCGGTCGAAGATGCCAGCCTGGGTGCCGTTGATGAGCATACCCCAGAAAGCCAGCTGGCCGACGACTTCGTACAGCGGGCGCTCCGACACGAGGAACTCCTCAAAGCAGTTACTGAGGCCGTAAAAGGTCGCACCGAGCAATGCGAACAGGTCGCCTTTGACTTGATTGGCCGCTGGGAATGCGTTGTAGCCTGTTAGGTGGTCCGAACCGAACAGGACGCCCATGCCACCGATGCAAAGGAAAATACCGCCAATTTGCGTCCAGTGGTAGCGGACACGCAGGAACAAGAACGAGAGGACGACGACGATGACAATAGCCCAGAAGTTGATGAGTTGAGCGGAGAGAATGGTAGTCTAGTAGCATGGTTAGTTAATCGGAGTTTGCATCATCGAAAGAATAAGGTGGGCTTACATATCGGTAAGCAAGGACAATGAAGTAGTTGCCTTCGACATCAAAGAAGGCGAGGATGAAGAAGCGCCAACCATCCTTCCAGAGAAGCTTGGCCCAACCCTTAAAGCCGTATTTGTAAATGGTGTAACTTGTGTAGACAATGTTGAGAAGAACGTAGTTGAAGAAGGATTGGAAGGCTGGGATGCTAGTCCCCTCTGCCGAAAGCAGCGATGAGAGGGTATTCGTCGAAGTGATGCAGATGGCAAGAATTTGGCCCAGAACCATGGCAATCCAAAACTGCTTCGTCTTGACGTAAGCAAACCAAGTACCCTTGGTTTGTGCCTCATTTTCCAAAACTGGATTCGCCTCCGCACTTGTGTCCCCCATGTGCGGGACCCCACGCTCATTCTCAGAGCTCAGGGTCTCGGACCCTTTCGAGTGGTGGACGATGCTCTCACCCTCCACCGTATCGGCATCATGGCCCTTATTCGGGGCAAAGAGTTCCTGAACATTGGACGGGGCCATGGCGGAGAGCTAGGCACACAATGGGATACGTTCACTGCAGGCGTGGTGGGGAAGAAGCTCAAAGGGAAGGGTAAGTGGTGGATGGGAGTTTTTCGTCAACAAGCGTGAGCGCAAAACTCCAGAAGTCGCCCACGGATCCTCCACAGTAGTGAAGGTTGAGTAAAGAAGGATGGAACGGTCCCGCCCAGCGGGGATCGTACCGCACTTATGGGTGGGCGATGGCCCAGCAAGATCGCAAAAAGTTCAGCCTTGGCATGCAAGCCCTGTTGGAGCTTGGGCCTTTCCAGACCTGCAGATCTCCACCGTGGCCGTCAAAACTAGCTTCGAGAGGCAATACGAAGCGGGGGCGCTGGTCCTGGACTCAGGCGAGTCCCGACGCCTCGTGCTCCTACCGGCGACTCGACAAAAGCGACCGATCTAACGTCACGGCGAGGACGTCGTACAAGGGTACATACTGTACTGTACATGAAGCATGCACGCCTACATTCCACAACCTTGGACCTGGGATGCAGGGGCAGAGAGCCATCGGGGCGACATAAGCCGAACAATGTTTCATTAAGAATGGCAGTCTATCCAATCAAGAGCCTAAAGATGTAGAACCAAACCCTCTTGGCTGAGCAGCAAGCAGATACAGAAATGCCACGAGCAACGAGACCAGTCGTTTGCTCACACTCCTGTAAGCGACGTCAACGTCGGCCTATGAAATGCAATGCAGGACTCTCTGGGTATTTCTTGGAGACGCTACCATATTTTGCCTGCCAGGCAAAGAAATACAAAAGCGCTGCCAGTGGTTGCCCCACGAGGCAGAAGCTCATCCAGAAGATCATGTTGCCGGCTACTTTGCCGCGAATGCCCTTGACTTTTTGTATAGCGTCCGTCAGGATGATTAGCGGTATCTGTAGCATCATTCCTGCGAATGCTACACCTAGTGCTCGTTAGCTATGAACACCTGCCTGCCTGGTACGGGTATATTCACCTAGAACATTATGCGTCGGGATGCCGACTAGCAACTCGTGCAGCACGGCGGATAGGAAGAAGACGGCAATTTGAGCGAGCGCAGGTGGCATTCCCCGGCCGACAAGCGGACTATAGATATGGCGGCGCATAAAGTTGGTGACTGGCTTGTTCCACGTTGTCCAGTACACCCTGACGCTGCTCACGTTCCACCAGTCTTCGTAGAACTCACGGTCAGCAAATCTCATGATTTCAGCAAGAGCGTTCAGCGAAGACTGGAAGAGTGCAAAGAAGCCGCAGAGCCAGCAGAACAGAGACACGGTCGAGAGCTTCATGATGCGCTCGATGATGGAGACAAGGTCCAGGCTAGCCATCTTGTCGAGCGAGTTCTGCAGCAACGGCGCTGCGTATTGGGCCGACGCAATCCAGATGGCAATGCCTAGGACGGCAACCTCGACCATTCGCACAGCAACGAAGCCCCAGCGGATACGATCCGTACGGGGGTAGGCTGGTTGGTATACGAGCGTAGGTGCCCACCAAAAATAGCAGAGATTCTTGAAATTAATGTTTCGAGGATACGGACAGCTCGCGTAGATGGCGGGTAGCGATTCGGACTGGTCGGGATGCAAAAGGGCGTGACGCAGATCTCGGTTCGTGAAAGCGTACGAGCACGTTTTCAGCCAGACAACAACAGCGTGAAGCTCGCAGAGAGTGCCAATTCCTGGATGGTGGATGTGATAATAGACGATGTGGGTAGAAATGATGAGGTTGAGCGAGGCGTTGGCGCCGTGGATAAGGGCCACAATGGTCCAAATCAATTTGAAACTACGCCGGGCGGCCGCCTGCTTCTCTGGTATATCGTGGTCCTCTCCAGCCTTCTTCATCCTCGCCAGAGCGGCCTTTGCCTGCTGGGCAGCAGCGAGCTCAACAAGGTATGCAACAAAGAGATGGCAAGGGATCGACAGGTAGAGGAGCAATCCGTATATGACGTCCTGACGACTGTAGTCGTGGCATGAGAGACAGATGAGAACGCCGTACTGCAAACATCAGCCATTGCTCGAATACATGGCATAAGAGGCACAATGCACCTTTCGAAAATTCTCAATCATGAGTCGGAGGTTGGAAACAACTGCAGCCGGTTAGAGGCGGCGTCCTGGTCAAGCGAGGAATGCGCACCCAGGACGAGAATCATCAGATTCCTAAAGCCAATGAAGCTGGGTGCTTGGGCACCGTGGGTGAGGCACGAAATGCGGTTCTGCGAGTGGGTCGCAAAGACATGGCGGTACTTTGTCCTCTTCTTTGAGCTTTGAGACGAGCGATGGGCTGTGGGTCTGTACATGGTGGAAGAAGGGCTGGGACTGGGATGAGATGGACGAGAAGCCGTGTCAATTGCTGTGTCGACAAGAGTAGCCATGGCGGGGTGGTAACAGGCTGACGGGTCTGCTATGAGCGGCAGGCGTGGGGTTGTCCGAGGACAATTGCGGCGAGCACAGGGTGGGAATGTACGGAAGCAGGTGCGTTGGCCGACGGATTGGGGGACTGGGAGGGCGAGCAAGCAGCCATGACATGAAAATTGGCGCCGAAGTTAGATATGCCCAGAACGGACATGTTGGGAGAGGCGAGGCGGGGACGGCTTCTTTGCAGCTATGCAGGCGCATGCAGCCGAGACGAGACGAACGGGCTGATGGTCGCAGTTCCGAAGTGACGCCGCGAGTGTGGCTGGTGCGTGCCGAGGGCGCGTGCCAAGAGTCGCTGCTGCTCGTAGCTCGTCGCTCGCCGCTCGCAGCGCAGCGGCAGCAATTAGAAGCTGCAGCAACAGACAAAGCAGCACACTGGGGCCACCACATCGCGCCTGATCCCCGTCCGTCCCCGCCCAGGCGCTCATCTCCTCCATGGAGCGCGGCGAATCCCACCAGTTCGATGGCCCACCGCGCCCACGGCCCAAGAGTGAGCTTCCGATCCTCCCCCGTCACCGCCATGAAGTCGTCTTAATTCTTTCTTGCAGGAGCCGTCACCGACTATGGCTCCACTGTTGTGCAGTGGATGCGTAACCGTCGCCCGCGATATAAGCATGTTCCGTTCCCAGAGGTTGAGCGGCCCAGCGCCAGCTACGTCGTCGACATGGAGCCTCCCGCCGCCCGCCCTGCGAGTGCCGCCGAATCTATCCCCGCAAAAGCCCTCCACTCGTCGCTGAATAAAGTCAAGCATCCCATCAATGTCGTCAAGTGGACCCCCGAGGGGCGGCGCTTACTCACGGGCTCTACAAGCGGCGAATTCACCCTGTGGAACGGCATGGGCTTCAACTTCGAGACCATCATGCAGGCTCACGAGTCTGCCATTCGCTCTGTCGCCTACACCCACACAGATGACTGGTTGCTATCGGCAGACCAGACCGGTATCATCAAGTATTGGCAGACCAACTTCAACAACGTCAAGGAGATCCAAGCCCACACCGAAGCCATTCGTGGGCTTGCCATTGCGCCCACCGACTCCAAGTTCGTCACTTGTGCCGATGACACGACACTCAAGATTTGGGACTTCGCTTCAAGCGCCGAGGAGTCGACGCTGACGGGACACGGTTGGGAGGTGAGGACTGTCGACTGGCATCCTCACAAGGGGCTGCTGTGTTCGGGATCGAAAGATCACCAAGTCAAGCTGTGGGACCCGCGTACGGGCCGTTGTCTCTCGACGTTACATGGACATAAAAATCCAATAGCAAAAACAATGTTCGAGCCGGTTCTCGGCAACCTAATGGCAACCTGCGCCCGTGATCATACTGCGAGGATATTTGACCTACGCATGATGCGCGACGTGCTGCTCCTCCGTGGCCATGAGAAGGATGTTACCACTATGTCATGGCATCCCATGCACAAAAACCTGTTGTCGACCGGAGGCGTCGATGGCAGCATCTTCCACTGGCTCCTTGACGAACAGAATCCACCGGCAGGAGTTGCCCCGACCACTTCGCCCTACGATGCGGCAGATCCACAGAATGCACCCGCGCAAACCATATACCCTGCCCACAAAGTGCAATATGCACACGACTTCACTGTTTGGACCCTCGACTGGCATCCCTTGGGGCACATCCTGGCATCCGGATCCAATGACCGTGTGACACGCTTTTGGGCGCGACCTCGACCCGGAGACTCAGCTTGGGTCAACGACAGGTTTCACATTGGCACCGCCGCAGCAGAAGCACAGGGAACCTGGGACCGTGGCCAAGGTCGGAGACAAATGCGCGACGAAGAAGAGCAAGAGGCCGAAGACGAAGCAGAAGGTCTTCCCGACCAGAAGATGCCCTCCAGGAACTCTGGTGTACCTCTTCTTCCCCCAGGCCTCACGCTCCCAGGCCTCAGTAATGCACCTCCAGACGGCATGAGCAGTTATCTCCCTGGTATCGGCGGTATTCCACCACCTCCACCTCCACCGCCCTCCGGTGTCCCGCTCTCTATACCCCCTCCAAATGCAAACTTTGGCGCGCCACCACCCGGTGTCTTCCAAGGCATGGACCCCCAGCGCCTTGCACAGCTCATAGCCTCAGGGGCGCTGCCTCCACCTCCAATACCCCCAACCGGCTCCTCCAATCCTTCTCTACCGTTCCCACCGCCCGGAATGCCTCCAAACTTTCCCTTCCCTCCTCCAGGTCTCAATCCCAATGCTCCGCCTCCTCCTTTCCCTCCACCCGGTATGCCAGCTAACTTCCCTTTTCCGCCGCCCAGCATACCACTACCAGGGACCTCGGGTACACCGCCAGTGCCTCCACCTCCACCACCGCCGCCGCCGCCACCGCAGCAGCAGCAGCAATCGCACACTTCACAGAACGGTGGGCCCGTTGGTGGGAATGGAGGCAACGGTAATAGCAACTTCGACGCCGCAGGAAGGAGGCGCGCCCCGTTACCTAGCCAGTCCGAGAGCTTGAAAGCAGAGATGAAAAAGGGAAACTATCGGCGAAGTAGGTGATTGACGGTCATGCTCGAGTTTATTCTAACCTCGCAATTTTCATATCAAAATTTTCAAAAGGGGGCTTTGGGGATAGATACCGCCTTTCCTAGTGGAGCAAAGGTGCTCCTTTTTCGGATTGTTCATTCCATTGCTGGATGGGAGGTGTTGTTTCGTGCGTGGCTTTCCGATAGTTTTTTAGCCAGCGAGCGAGGACCGTGCTGTACCCTTGCACAAGGGAAGGAACAGCGAAGCAATCCATGCGCGTCCATAACGGATCTGATGCGTAGGCGAAAAGCCTCTCGAATAGTAATATGATCTATACTAAGTTCAACCACGCTCATGTCTTTATATTCTTTCATTCCCTCATGGGGATGATGCTTTTCAATTCACCATGGCCATAACACTCTACACCTCCAATGGTTTTGTTCTATAGAGGCCAAGTAACATGATAGCCACCTACGTGTACATTGGCTTTTACCCTGGAGAATTAAGCTTGCGTTGGGGGCTGCTCCTGTGCACTCTAATCCGTCGAGTTATAGATGGATCATGAAAACAAAGAACAAGAGATCCAACAGAATGGAATAGAAGAGCATGGGCAAAAGACAAAGGATCGACGGCACATTTACGCATCACCACGAATCGCAGGGCTGCATGCGTTTGTTATAAGAATTGTCAGACCAACAAGCGCGGTCACGAGGCTGAGTCCCCACGCTGCACAAAGGATGATGATACGTCGGGAATAAAGGTCTGCTGAAGAGCAACTTTTTTGCATAGAGATGTACGTCAGGAATAGAGTACGGACAAAGGCCAATTGGTGCGTCCATCCATCATCATATCCATCCGTCCATAAGCAACACCACGCGGACGGGAGAGTAGAGATGCCCACACGCCGTCTGCCCAGTCAACATCAAAGGACAAGAAAACCACAAGTAACAAACACATCTAGTGGAGAACAGAGGTCGACAGTTAACTGCCAAGCCCTTCACCATTTCGCTTGGCTCAGTAGAGCTGAACCAATCCGCTACTCCGAGTCGTCGTCTTCGTCACTCTCGGCCGTGTTGAGCCACTCCATGAACTTCTCGGCAGACTTGCGGACGCTCTTGCTCACCTTGATATCAACGTATTTCTTGCTAGCCTTGGAACCCCACGACTTGAGGACTTCTTCATTGATCAGATCATTTTGATAATACTTGGCGAGAATCGGGGAAACCAGGGGGATAAGCTCGGGATTCTCATTGCCAACGAAGCGCTCGGTCCCGCCAAGGAAAGCCTTCTCGTGGCGCTCAGAAGTGATCATCTTCTTAAGCATAGGGGCACGGCCATCGATCTGCTTGATGACATTCTTGTCGAAGATGGTTTGGGCGAGAACGGTGAGCGTACGGTGCTTAGACTCGATGCCTAGCTCCTTGGCCTTGAGGTAGATGTCAACATTGTCGAGCTTCTCGACACTACCCTTCTCAGCAGCGGTATCGAGAATCCACTTGCCAAGGACGTCGTAGACAGAGTTACCGCCCTCATCGTCGTCTTCCTCGGCAACGTTGATGGCAGCACGCTTGAGATCTTCCGGAAGCTCCTCTACGCGAGATTTGACGGCATCAGCGGAAAAATCGGTGGCCCACTTGACTTCCTGCTCTTCGTCGGGCTCGTTGATCTCCATGGCACCTTCGTTGATGCGGCGAGTGAGCTCATCATCGCTGCCAGCCTCAATCTCCAAATCGCCGTTCTCGTCCGCGTGATCGGATGCACTGTCACCAGGGCTACCTCCGTTCTGAGATGTCTCATCGGCATGGGCCTCGGCCTGTTTGCGAGCACGGCGCTCGGCCTTCTTGGTGGACTTGTCCTTTTTACCCTTCTTGGGCTGATCCTTGAGGATGTAACCACTGAGCTTCAGGCGCAGCTCAACATCAGAGCGCTGGCCACATGCCTTGCAGTCGAGGGTGATGTGGCCGTCCTTGACCTCCATGACGGTCTCGGGATTCTTGCACTTTTTGCAGAGGACGAACTTGGTGATGAAGCCGTCGAGATAGTCCTGCAGCTTGCTGGCATCGTGGGCGCCGTTGATGATCCAGCGGTCGTCGGTGGGGTTGGAGTTGGTCTGGGCGCCCAGTTCGAAGCCAAAATACTTGATGACATAGGCAGGGGGGCGAGCCAAGGAGCCGGCCACGCTGGTCAGGTTGACGATGACGGTCTTGATGCCGTTGCCCTTGCCTTCAATCTTGGACTGCAAGCGCTCCATCTTGTAGCGGTAGAAGGGGTCGGTGACATCGCGACGGACGTTAATGGTAGCCATGGTTGCGGTAGCGTGTGTGCAAAGGGGGTTGACTGGTTTACTTCTGTAGCAGCGGACGCGGGGTTATGGGGAAAGCAGACGTGCTCGCAAAAGCCGAAAGAGACATGCAGTAGAAGCAGTCTGGCGGTGGTTTGGAACTGGTGGGGGCGAGGGCGATGTGGAGCAGACTAGCCGTTGGTACAGTGGTGGACACTGCTAGGTTTCCGCGTACTGCGAAATGTTTGCAGCTCGGGGGGAGGGTCGAGTCGGAACGTGTTCCTTTGGCGCGAATACATATACCGCAGCTGGGTCGGTCGACGCTGGAGCAGGGCAGTGGAGGGTCTGGGGAGGGGAGCG
>Ga0247757_10000911_pt1 | contig 22037 bp, 23 predicted proteins | sample UWRJL126311R4_FD_180929 | JGI IMG/M metagenome (GOLD analysis project Ga0247757, IMG submission 180929) | Plant litter microbial communities from Arlington Agricultural Research Station in Wisconsin, United States - UWRJ-L126-311R-4 | ecosystem: Environmental > Terrestrial > Plant litter >...
ACGGCATCGTTTTCCGCGCGATTTCCTGTCCTTCTGGGGACCCACTGCATGACCCGGTTACTAAAGAGGTGGTGCTCCGAGATATTGGGTTGAACATAGTATTTTGACTATATTTCAGCCAAAGCAGGATTAGCGTTCCTATTGCAGATTAGAGCGTTCCGATGCCATGTCATTCCAGCTACGAAAGAAGTCTTGCTCCCAGATGATGGACCAGACATAAAACTTCGACTGTACACCAACTAGAGTCAAATTAGGGTTCCTATTCCGAGTCACAATGTTCCTATCCCAAGGTACGGTTGCCACAGATGAAGTCTTGCTCATGATGAAGAACTAGGCATCTCTACCATACTCCGACTCAGAGCATGGTCAACCTTGTCCAACGTTTCTTCCCAAGTAGCGAATATTTTCACCATGCACGGAAGTAAACGAGTCTCTCGGAAAACCTCCTCTTTGAGTTTGTTAGTTGGTCGGGACACATTTCGGGCCCTCGCAACTATCTCTCCAGGACTCCTCACACTACCCCCGTATCCGTATTTGACGAGGCTCGATCCATTTGTAACCGTCCTCACTCTTTAGTCCAACAGTTACCATAGCCCACATTGGGAACCTATCTTCGCCAGAAAAAAATCTTGAGGTTTCTTTGGTTTTTGTTGCCCTGCCAACCTGGCAGTACAAACATCAGCCAGAGTTGACCGTTTGAATGAAACATCCTAGTATCTCTGCATCAGCGAGAGCTCAAAGCAGACAGCAACGTGGATAAGGAGGCTTTTCGTACTTGTTGATTTTATGATACCTCCTGCGTTGACTTGGAAAAAAACACCACAAGAGGCTTTAGAGAGTAGTGCCGGCCCGCGAGGAATCATAGATGGTCCGATCTACGAATCATCTCAATATCTTCAGCGGTACAACGAGACCGACAATCCAAGCGCACGTTCGGTGGCTCAAATAGGTTAAAAAAAGGGGGGTTGCAAACAAGAAAATAGGGGTTCATGAAGAGGGAGAGAAGGGAATCAGTATTCCGGTACCCGGCGGAGTCGATTCACTCGGGTATTAGTATCAGACGGTGAGAAATTTTCGCCTAGTGGTTGAAGCCCGGTGACTGCCTGTTGAGGCTGCTCAGTCCACCGACCCGAAAAAGTGAAATCTGGTGAATATGACCGTTGAAATCAGCCGCGCAAACCGGTTGGGTAGAAATTTCTAGAAGCCAATCGATTGGAGACGTTCACTGTCCAGGAGGAATTCCAGCCAATCATGCACGGTATTTTCCAAATAAACTTGTTGGGATACGATCGAATGTTTGGGTCCTGGATTACGCTGGGTCCAACAGTAGCGCCATTATATAAGGGACTCATATAGAAAAATGTACAGAGTCCTTGCAGGAGTTTATAGATTCCTCATTGCTACTCATCAGCGAAGTCTCAACATACATCCACACTGACTGCACATCGTGAATTGCTATGGACAATGCAGCAGACAGGATATTACTGCGTACTCATTCGCCTCCTTAGAATATCGGCGGTGCACAGCTGTGTGGAGATCCGATACCCGCAAGGCAATCATTACAGAACCAGGGTTTGCTGATATCAGCGTGTCATCACTCCATTTAACGGAGCGGACGAACATTCTGCCCTTCAACACTTCACCTCTTCGACATTCGCTCAAGCTTACCGGAACAAGTGCGAGATGCAAGGCCGCTAATCACGTTTCCATCGCCGCTACTGAAGAAAGCCATCTCTGCATGGGAAAGGGGGACTCATACGCTTGCGGCTCTTGCGGCTCTTGGTGGGTTAGGGGTATGATGGACAAAGTCAAGGCGGACGGGAAATACCCCTGCTCGGGCCATATTCTAGAGCCAGCGCCTTGGTTTAAGGATTAACATGTGCGTCTAAATTTCTACCCAAAGGCGACACGCCACGAGCCTTGTCGACTATCTCGGAAGAAGATGACGTCTAAGAAGTTTATTGACTGAAGTATGACAAACACGATAAGGGGGGTGGGGTGTATGTATTACATACACAAGTAGGAAGAACGGGTATGGAGCCCTGGGAGATCGCCAAGTAGTCGGGATGAAAGCTGCAGCCATGGGTTAGGGTTTGTTTACGTAGCCATTGACAAGCAATAAAATATACAAAAGGCCTGACCCACCCTCCATTTACCATGGGGAGCCGTGGTACATACATGGGGCTGTCTCTTTTGCCACTGCCCGTTTCGGCGGACCAGCAGAGTGGTACCATGGTACTACGATGATGCCAGATTGCCGCCCGGGTGCCACAACGCTTAAAAAAGCAAAGGTCTCTATTCGCTACAAGAAAGCTTACCTATCCTTTTCTCAGATAATTATTCCGAGAGTACCACTAAAATCTATAAAAACCACCCAATTACAGACGGCGTGGGGGGGGGTGTTTTTCGTCCGATTTTTATCCCCAAACATCAGAGCCTTTTCATCACGCCATACTGAGAATACTGACGCTTAGACCACTTGCCTTTCATAGCCCATCCCCGGAAGCACGGGTTCGTTGCAAAAGATGTGTGCGTACCTCGGGTCAATGGTTATACCGGCGGCCACCATCGCTTCCGAGATTTTCGATGTTTGATACCAGCTGTGGCCAGGGTCTGCGTACGCGCCAATACCCATGCATGCATCGTGAAGCGCGGATAAGCCTATCTTCTGGATAAGCTCTTCGTACTTTTTCTTCAAATACTCTACTTTGTCTTTCTGGTTGCACCTCTGGAAGCCATAATCTCGCCGAAGCATTTCAGTCGGCTTAACGTCATCCGCAGTCTGAATGAACAGGTTCAGTCGGTACACCGAAGGCTTGAGGCCATGTCCAAATGAGAAGAATTTTTTAAGGTCTGGGAAGAGTCTCATGGCGCTTGGGCAATGGTCATCGAAGAACTCGTCCAGTGTCGCATTCTCGAATGCTCTCCATAAGCTTGAAAATATTTCGACGGGGTCATTGGTGCCGGGCTGGTTGGTGCCAAACAAAATGGACCTACAGTTGGTCCTAAGATATGATACCTCACTATTGGCATCAAACAAAATGTACTTATATATGGCCTTGAGATGCGATACCTCGCTCTTTCTGACGGCTGCAAAGCCAAATGGGTACCAATACCCAAGTTTTGATAATTGCGTGCTGATACCCTCAAAATGCAGAGTGACAAGCAACTGAAAGGCTAGATTTTTGGCCTTCGGCTTTAAATTGAATATTTCGACCTCTCGGTCCTTCGCTTCAAGAAAGTTTTCAAGTACGGGTGGTAAAGACGATACAGATGTAGGCGGAAATCCGCAACGGATCCTGATTGAAGACATTTGCGAAAATGTCTTTGCCGCAAGGATAAACGTGTTCGTCGTCCGCAACGGCTGCCCTGCAAGCCAAATCTTTTCGTAGAATGTTGCCCCTTGTGGCCCAAAGATATCCATCAGTTTTTCCTTCAGGTTTGGAAATTGGCAAATTTCCTCAAGTGTGTCCAAAATCTCATCCGGCTGAAGCTCTTCTGGTAGAGACGCCTGGGGAATTCTAGCATTGAGCTTGACAAGTCCGTCACACACCTGTGCATCATAACCCTCAGGTTTATCCTCGACACCAAATACGATACTAACAAGTTCTGCAATTGTGTTTTTTGATTCGCAGAAGAGTTTGGATAGATCGAGTATATGTTTACGCCACCTAGATCTGTAGATTTCGAATATGATTCTTCGAAGGTTGTGTCGACCGGCTCCGTCTCCGTTGCATCGTATCTGACTCAACGTCCTGGAAATGGTGTCCAGAGTTTCATTAAGATAAGAATCTTCCACGGGAGGACAACGAGGACTGAGGCAAATGGTCGTCTTGTCTGGACTTGACCACATCACCCCAATGGTCGGGCTTTCTAAAACACCGCCGGGTCCAAGCATCAAAACAAGTTGGAACATGAATTGTTCCTTCAAATCCTCACCACCTTCGTAGTGTGTAACGGACTCTTCTTCTACACTGACTATAATGGAGTTAGGTTGTTGTCGAGCAAACTCTTGGGCATCATGCCACCACTGTTCTTGTGGTATAGGTACTGGATACATTGAAAGAGAATGTTTTGAGACCAAAGTGACTGGGGCAGAGTCAGAGGAAGCTGGGCTAAAAGGTACTAGCTGGATGCAAAGCAAGAAACTCACTCGCGGTCTGAAAGGGACTCCCCTCGTTGTTTGGATGTTCTTGTCTCTGAAGTGTTTGGAAAAAGCTCTCAATCTCCAAATATGGTGATGTGTTGTTGAGGAGGAAAGACGGGGTGCAGAGTGGAAGGGGGTTTATACAGGTGCAGAGAGCAGTTCAAGGCCTGAGAAAGGTAAGAGAAAATTGATCTCAACTGAGGACTAGTAAGAGCAAACACACCACCACGATTGCGTCATGTCATTTCCCATTCACTACTATGTTCCCTTACTATTAGCTCAGGAGAGTTTGAACCATGAGTTCCTGTTTAAGGTATTGACTAAAGGTGTTGCCTCTAACAATTGATTACAACTGATGTACGGCTTGCTAGCCGTTGATTATCTTGTGCAGCCTGTCTGGTTTGGTGATATGATATATGCATGATACATATTGCATCAATTTGACTTATATTTAAGTAAAAGCACATGCAAATGACTATGTCAGTGGTAATTGAGGATTCCGAGCTATTACGCTGGTGAGATGGCTTATGAATCTTGAGCATCGTGTATAAGCTCTGACAAGCATGCAGGGAGGAGTATTGCAACTTTTCAACAGGCCTTCGAAGCCTTGTCAATGTAGCTAAAGCGAAAGAGAAGAAGTCATGGAGGCCTTCCGATAGTCGTAGGGATTCGGCTGATTTAGGCTAAGAAGCCTTGATACTGTATTACTGAGTGTATGTTCTATTAGAGTGAAAGTGGTTTTCTGTTTTTTGAATTCATACATGCAACGCAGACTTCCGTCCTACACACAAGAGAAAGATGTTCAAGATAACGACGTTTCTCCTGTTACAAAAATCGAAAGAAGGAAGGAAAAAAAACACCCGGTAGAAAGGAAAGTGGTATATATTTGGGGTGCTCACAGAGTTTGTGCAGATAGAGGCACCCTCCAGCTTGTCGTATCTAGGCTACCTCTTCCGGCTCATCCAAAAACAAATCAAAACAAAATACTGTTACAACCCTTTAACATATGTTGGGAGCTCTCACAGCAGACGGAAAAGATTAAATGAAAAAATGAGATCCAAACATGATCATCACGTGCAGCAGGGCAAAACAAGAATGACAGAAAACTGGAATCTTTGATCGCAAGATGGAGATAAGATTACATAGAACGACCACTGCCTCACAAAGCGCCCGTCGGTTGTAATTGTTCACCCCTTTTCGCATTGGTATACATTTTATACAAGTTGAGGAGAGTCATCACCGACGAGCCGCTTAACACAATGGTCCCACACACTCTCACTTTTACTCACAGCCACTCCTTGCTTATGACTGCTCGAGCTCGGCAAGAATCTTCTCACCCTTGGCGCGTGCGGACTCCAAGTCACCGACCATGTAGAAAGCACCTAAAACACGTAAGTAATCGAATCATACAAGCTTAAGCGGATATAACATACCTTCGGGTAGATCGTCACCCTCACCACTGAGGATGGCCTTGAATGATCTGATGGTATCCTTGAGGTCGACAAGCTTGCCCTCGATACCAGTGAAAACCTGTGCGACCGTGAAAGGCTGGCTCAAGAACCTCTGGATCTTACGGGCACGCTCGACAGTGAGCTTGTCAGCTTCTGACAGTTCGTCCATACCCAAAATGGCGATGATATCCTGGAGCGACTTGTACTCCTGGAGGATCTGCTGGACGCGGGTGGCGGTCTGGTAGTGGTCCTCACCGACGATACGGGGGTCCAGCATACGAGACTTAGAGTCGAGAGGGTCGACAGCGGGGTAAATACCCAACTCAGAGATACCACGAGACAACACAGTGGTGGCGTCCAAGTGGGCGAAGGTGGTGGCAGGGGCAGGATCCGTCAAATCGTCAGCGGGCACGTACACGGCCTGCACGGAAGTGATGGATCCCTTCTGGGTGGTGGTAATACGCTCCTGCATCATACCCATGTCGACTGCCAGAGTGGGCTGGTAACCGACGGCTGAGGGGATACGACCAAGCAGAGCAGACACCTCGGAACCGGCCTGCGTGAATCGGAAGATGTTGTCAATAAATAGCAACACATCCTGTCCCTCAGCATCGCGGAAGTATTCAGCCACGGTCAGACCAGTGAGAGCAACACGAGCACGGGCCCCCGGGGGCTCGTTCATCTGACCGAAAACCAGGGCGACCTTTGATTCACCCTCGAGCTGAATGACAGAGGTCTCCTGCATTTCGTGGTACAGATCGTTACCCTCACGAGTACGCTCGCCGACACCAGTGAAGACGGAGAAACCACCGTGAGCCTTGGCAATGTTGTTCTAAAAACCGGTAAGCGTAACCCAGAGAAACAGGTAGATTCCCTTACAATGAGCTCCTGAATGAACACGGTCTTGCCGACACCGGCACCACCGAAAAGACCGATCTTTCCACCACGGGCATAAGGGGCGAGAAGGTCGACGACCTTGATACCAGTAACCAAGACTTCGGCGGAGGTGGACTGCTCGACGAACTCCGGGGGGTCGGCGTGAATAGGAAGGAACTTGTCTGTTTTAATGGGACCACGCTCGTCAATGGGGTCACCAGTGACGTTCATGATACGACCGAGAGTTCCGTGGCCGACGGGGATGGTGATAGGAGCACCGGTATCGCTGGCCTTGGAACCACGAACAAGACCCTCGGTACCTACCACAATTAGCATCGCACACCGCCGCGGCATCTAATTGTTTCGACTTACCGTCCATAGCAATGCACCTAACAACGTTCTCGCCCAAATGTTGCTATTGGCCATCAGTTGTTATCCTTCCTGTGTTGGAGCTTGGCATCCTTACCGCGACCTCAAGAACCAGCTTCTGGCCGCCATTGTCGGTCGTCAATGCGTTGAGAATCGGCGGAAGTTGCTCCGTGTCAAACTTGACGTCGACGACAGCACCTGAGATGAAAGTCAGATAAGAACGGTTGATGACGGTCGGTTCAAAGAGTTTGCCGTACCAATGACCTGGCCGACGTTAGCTGCATGTCCGGAATCAAGCGCAATTGAGCATTACCTGATGAATCTTGCCATCCTTCGCGGAGTCAGTAGAGGCAAACCTCGCTGATAGAGCTGGCGCAAAGCTCTTCTTGATGGGCTGGAAGGCTCGGACTGGGGCGCGGAGGGACGCCGCCCGGAGCGACCGCTGGATGCCGCTGCATCGAATTAGCACGGGATTCATCGCCAATTGGATTCGGAAAGCATTGGAGCTCACCTCTTAAGCATTGTTGGAGATGTGTGAGATGGAGGTGAGAGTGGAGAGGTGGATGGAAGGAGAGGAAAGCTTTTGAGCTGCGTCTGCCGAAGGAGAAAGTCGGAAGGCAGACTAGCCCAACTCCGTACTAGCCGTTGGTCCGCGACCTAGCAACGCCGTGCGCACCCCAACTAAACAACATCCTCCGGTGAAGGCCCTGTGGTGGGTTTGAAAAAGACGGGAAGAAAATCAGAGCGCTGTGAGCCCTTGGAATAAAGTTTTGTACAGCACATTAGCACCGCTGTGCTGGCATTCCAAAACTATCACCGGGTATCTATGCTGCTGCTCGCAGGGCTCAGCGAATGCTGGTTATAAATGAGGGGAACTTTCTCCTGCCTCTACTGTAAGAAGGGCTTTCCTAATAATTGGAGCCTATCCCGGCATTTGTCTACTGGATTACATGAGGAGCGAACTGTTAAGTTTGCTGGGGGCCCTGGATAAAGCTTACATCGCTGAGCATTCATGTATACACCGACCTAGCTCGAATACCTGTATCTACTACTATGTATATTTCCTGATATAACTTAAAGTCCTCTTCCAATGCCTAGCTACCTAAAATGTATATATGCATGAATATACGCTAGATTGCATGGTTCATAGTTTTTAGTCCTTGAGATACCCCTGCGTTGATTCAAACATCACCATAACACCATATACTGGATACGCGCACCCATACCACGGTGCCCGCCTTTACTGGACTTACGGTATACTGCTATTCAAGTATAGCGCAAATGGGCTCTGACGTATGCAATCATAAAGTAATCTTTGGAATTGGAGTGAAGCAAGTTACTTGATTACAATCTTGAACATGACCTAACGGAGGGCGACGGTCAACCCGCCCAGCATTATATCTCTCCAGGAGAGTCCAACAGCCTATATTGGCATTGCTAAACAAGACACTGTTTTCATCTAGGATTACGTCCTACGAAAACAAGCCGCTTGAACAATACGTTGCAGAATGTTCAGAACGCCGAAGCACACCCTACAATATTGATAGCGTCTAGTACTCCGCCTCAACGCCCTCCTCGCCTTCGAGACTATCGGCGGCGACCTCTTCGTAATCACGCTCGAGGGCAGCAAGATCCTCGCGAGCTTCAGAGAACTCACCTTCCTCCATACCCTCACCAACGTACCAGTGGACGAAGGCACGCTTGGAATACATGAGATCGAACTTGTGCGAAAGAGCACCCCAAGCCTCGGCGATGGCAGTGGTGTTGGACAGCATGCAGACAGCGCGGTTGACCTTGGCCAAGTCACCGTTGGGAACGGTCTGCGGTGGCTGGTAACAGATACCAATCTTGAAGCCAGTTGGGCACCAATCGACAAACTGAATGGTACGCTTGGTCTTGAGGTGGGCAATAGCAGCGTGGCTGTCCTTAGGGACAACATCACCACGGTACAACAGGCAGGTGGCCATGTATTTGCCATTGCGGGGATCGCACTTCACCATCTGGTTGTGGGGCTCGAAGCAGGAGTTGGTGATTTCCATGACCGAATTGGCTTCATGGGCAGCCTTCGCAGCGGAAATGACGGGAGCGTAGGCGACGAGAGGGAAGTGAATACGGGGGTATGGCACCAAGTTGGTCTGGAACTCGTTCAGGTCAACATTCAGGGAACCATCGAAACGCAGCGAGGCAGTAATGGATGAAACGACTACACCATGTTAGCGTGCAAAATAAAAAGCTGATAAAGTAGCATACCCTGAGCAATCAGGCGGTTCAGGTTCTCATAATTGGGGCGCTCGATACCCAAGTTGCGTCGGCAAATATCGTAGATGGCTTCGTTGTCAACCATGAAGCTGCAGTCCGAGTGCTCCAGCGTAGTGTGGGTCGTAAGGATGGAGTTGTACGGCTCGACAACGGAGGTGGCGACCTGCGGTGCGGGATAAACGCAAAACTCCAGCTTGCACTTCTTGCCGTAATCAACAGACAGGCGTTCCATCAAAAGAGCTCCAAAACCGGACCCAGTGCCACCACCGAAGGAGTGGAAAACAAGGAAACCCTGCAGACCAGAGCAGTTATCGGCGACACGGCGAACCTTGTCCAGAACCTGATCAATGAGCTCCTTACCCACAGTGTAGTGACCACGGGCGTAGTTGTTTGAGGCGTCCTCCTTGCCAGTGATCATCTGCTCAGGATGGAAGAGGGAGCGGTATGTGCCAGTGCGGACCTCATCAACAACATTGGGCTCGAGATCGCAGTAGATGGTTCGGGGTACATACTTGCCCTGACCTACAGAACGTCAGATCCCATAAGATCTTGTATGCACATCGAGCGAAAGCTTACCAGTCTCGGAGAAGAAAGTGCTGAAGCCCTGGTCCTCATCGGCGGCCTTACGCTCTTCAGTCAAATAACCATCGGGCTAATAAACTGTTAGATGCTAAAAGATCATTAACACCAGATTTCGACGTACCTGGATGCCGTGCTCAAGGCAGTAGAGCTGTTTTATCACGTTAGCAGCAATCTCCAGCGAACCATACACCTGCAGCCCTCCTATTCGCATCCAGGACAAACGGAAGGGCTGCACGGGCGAAAATGAGCAAAACGTACCTCCCAGCACGAGTTGGCGATCTGGCAACCGGCCTGGCCGACTATACGCGTGGAGTATTAGCATAACATCCATGTGTCAGGATATGCCGCAAAGGCGGTCAGGGCGCGTGCGTGTATCGAGGGGAGACGTACCGTTCAAGCTGATGACTTCTCTCATGGTGGATGGAGCAGCTAGGAATTGGGGTATCTGGATGGGGCTCTGTGAGAATTGGAGAGCAGGTCGGAGTTGTGGGTTACGGGGCGGATGAGGGGCGTGGTGTTGTCGCTGCGGGCGAAAGATTTAAGTGCTCCTCGCCAGCGGACAGACCGTCCCGAAGTAAACAACCTAGCTCTAGCGGCACGCACGGACGCGAACTGGCAGTCGCGCTGCAGCTCTCCCCACCGGCCATGGACCCAACAACGATCAGACAAACAACATACCTTAAGCCTGCCCATGCCTGAGCTTCTCGCCGCCCGATTCGACGTAGACAGAGGATGAAGTGCTGCCTACCCGCTGCCCACTCGCCAGCTGCAGGTACCTATCAAAGATGCGCGCCCTTGCCCAGCTGCTCTACATCATAGGCCTCGCCTTCGCGGTGAATGTGAATGCCAACGTAGAGAAGACAATTTTCCTAGGACCTGGTCCCGTGCTCCTTCCATATAAACGCGTGCTTCCAGACCCTCTCTCCATAGAGACCCTCGCACCCGCAAACTTGTCCGTCCTTGCAACGAAGTTACCCGTACAGCTTCCTTCTGACCTCGCACCCCGCGGTATCGAGCATTGGTATCTCCTGCGTGGACTGGAAGAGGGAAGACGATACGAAGTCCGCATTTGCTGGCCAGCGTTTGTGAGTGATCGCCTCTCTGCACATGTGCTTCTTCTGCATTTCAAATGCATAGACCATGTCTTTGTTTGCTTGTCCCAGCATGCTAACTGCACTTCAGCAACCCACCGACTTCTGGCTGGATACCTTCGCGCTGGACCACGTACTCAATACCCCGGAACTTCTCACATCGCTTACACGGTGGCAACACTCGAAGCAGCGCGAGCCAGTCACTAGCCCGCCCACATCGTTGGAGTCAGTCCTGTTGTTACGCGTTCAGGCTGCAGCTTCTTACTTTTCAACCAACCAGACATTGATGAATCATCCTCCCCCCGTGGATGCAGATATCATTCTCGACCCTTTTATACTTAACCTCCTGCCCTATTCTCTTCGGCATACAGCAATCTACATTACCACTGTCTCGCTGTGTGCCTGGTTCATTTCCGGATACATCTACCGCTGGCTTCTTAGTGTTTCGAACCCTTCAAATAAGGCTCACAAGGACTGAAGACAGGAATACTTGAGGGCTAGCCTGCGTCTCGAAACGCCAAGCGGCATGTCTGCGGCAGCTGGAGCTCCCCCACCTCCACCTCCACCACCCCGAAACTCCTTCAGGCATCTCCCGACAGAGCTGATCCTGAACATCATTGAGTACTTAGACTTTGATGATTATGCCAACCTTACTTTAGCTATTTATGCCATTCTCCAGTTTCATGGCCTGGCGCCGCCTATGTCAGTCGAGATCTATGAACGCATCACTGCGCAGCCAACGGTCCAGGACAGAAGTATCGGTTTCTGGGGACCAGGCCGAAGGAAGACCTTTTTCTGCTTACCATATGAACTGCGATACCATATTATAAGTTATCTGGATCCCGCAGACAGAATTGCATGGTTGCTATCGCACGTAAGCATATTCAGAGGCTACTTCTTTCAAATGAGCGACGAGACGAAGAGAACCTTGTGGGATGCTATTCAGCCCCCAAGGAAGAAGTAATGATAGTGATAGCAAATACTGTCCATCGTGCATTGGCTACAAGCAGCAATGAAATAAATGCGCATGAGCCTGCAGTTATATTCAGGGCTTTATACGCATGACCGAAATGTCAGCAGATGGTTTATCTACATGTCGACTTTTTCAAGCATAGCTCCATACATATTGATGGAGTCTTGTCATAAATGAAGGTCGAACGTCTCACGTAGCCATGACACAAATGAATACATGAAATTATACTTTAAGCCAACACTCCAACGATAATGTATTGAAAGCAAACACCCTCAAAGTAGCCTAACATCGATCCGTCTTTTTTGAAACTAGCACACTCCCTCTTCAAGACCCTACAATATGTTGAATAGTGACCCACAGTCACAGGTCACCTTCTTGCTCGCGAGAAATGGATATTCTACATTTCCCATCGTTACGTCTTTGTACAGGATTGCTCCGGTTCTCGGATACTATAGCGTAGAGTATCCGAAACTCTGATTTCGATGAGACCACCTCAAATGCACATGAGAGACCTGTGATGATCGGCGAGGAAGTCAGTTCTGCAAGACAAGAGCACCCCCATCATTCTCTTGCAACTCGAGACAATAGTTCAGCCAGCACAGCACAATAGCCGCCTCGCAAACACGTAGCGGAACCTCCAGCAAAGCGATCAATATTAAAGCAATAAGAAACATAGTTTGACCTGGGAGTCACAGAACTCCACACTTGCTCGCCACTGCGCCTCCACCCCATCACTCCGCCTCGCACGCTCTCCCTCCGGCCATTATTCCGGCCGCGGTAAGAAACACTACTACAAATCTTTCGTATTATGTATCCGACGTTGCATACGCCCGCAGCGGAATCGAAGTTGTACGTCTTCCTGTCGGCCGCGGATATCACCCCGTCATGTGTTTTGTCGTTCGGTGTCAGCCGTCGGAGCATCAGCAAGTGTCATACTTGATGAGCGGCGGATTTTTGTAAGTCAAGGGCGCACATCACATGTTGGCTGTATCGATTTGATCATGGATACTACATACCAAGGCCGGTGTAGCGTGTATGAGCATCCGCGTGCCAATAGAGCCTTTTAAAGTGTATTGTAGGTGGCAACAGGTATGAATTCGTGTCAGAGGTTTTTGATATGACATTGTATAATGAATCCATGCCAGTAATAGAGGAATTTGGGCTTGTTTTCACTGGACACAATTGTATTACTCGCGAATCGTCACGGCGTCGCGCATGCCTAGAATTACAGAGGGTAGAGCCTGTAGATTGGAGAGGTAGCTCCTTGATCGATACACTGGTACTTATATTGCACAGGGAGGATGGGAGCAGGGTGCATGAGGGAGATATCGAAAATGAAAACGCCTCTAAAATTCTGTACACAGGCAGACTAATGACACAATGCTGATCCAATGATAACTCTTCGGCATCGATCTGGCAGCCCTCTGGATTTGACATATACCACACAAACAGTACCATATAGACAGTTGACTCAAGGAAAAGAGGTATTGGTATTGTTTGTATGACGCACTTATGCAGTGGAGCTTTTACTCGTCGTTGATCTTCTCCCGGGCGGGGAGATGCTTCTCTGACGGACTTTGGACCATCATACCGGGCTTGAATGTTATGGGCTCGGTTCCTTGTTGCTGTAGGAGTTGATATCAGCAACCGCTCAACGGAGAGAGCCGGGCGCTCCATCATTGGGTATGAGCTGCATACCTTCATGTACTCCTCGGTAGCCTCCTGCCACTCCTTGGTCATAGTGCGTGGTCGCACGGGGCTGGCGAACAGGCGAGTGATGGAGAAGAGGGCAATGGCACCAGCTATAACGGATGCAGAGAGGAAGAAGACCTTGCGGCCCTCATCCGGGGGCGGTGGGCGACGTGGGCCGTGGGGTCCGAAGGCAATGTAGTAGGCTATAAAGGATTCGGAGTTAGTAACAATAGCTATACAAAAGCTGAGGATAGCTCAGGTTGCCCGATGCCCGATGCCGCAATGCCGCCATGTGCAGCAAAACCACCACGACACAACCGATATGTTATTCGGCTTATCCAGGCTTTGTCTTGCAGATTGAAATTCATACGCACCAGCCTTCTTCTCCTGCATGGTCAGCTCCTTCCAGTCAACCTTCATGCGATCCCTAAGCGACATCCAGAGATCGGCCTGCTCCTGAGGGGGCATGTCTTCCCATCGCTTCTCGATGTTGGCGAGGGTCGGGTTGGAGATGGCGTGGGCCTGGCGAACCTGCTGCTGCTGCAGGCAGGAAATGGGGCCAGCGGGAGAAGTGCGAACAGCTTGACGAGCCGCAGATGAAACGATCGAAGCCGAGCTCCTCGAGGCCCGGATAACGGAGGAGCGCAGCATAGTGGCGGGTAGAGTGGAGAGGGTCGACAAGTTACGAAAGGAAAGGGAGCTGTTTCCCGTCAAGGGAAGGCCGGATGCCAATGGGTGATGTTGATGACGGGGGAGATGGGTGTGGGACCAGGAGAGTCGCGATGAGGTTTCTGCCAGAGCAAGCTTGGCGCCGTGGTTCGATGATAAGTAAGCGGAGCTCCTTCATTCGCTAGCAGACTTGCGAGCTCCAACTTCACCTCAACATCACGCAACGGCAGCTCAATGAGACACTCGACAGCTTCAATGCTGGCAACAGAGCTGCAGACGCGTCTGGGAAATGCATTGAGGTGTCTGTCAACGTGCGTACAGATTCTTCTGTCTGGTGGCACAGCACCGTGTACTGGCAACTCTGGCAACACTGGGTCAATCAGACGTGACGCAAGCGCAGTCCGCTGCTGGTCTCCTTGCTCGTCGAGACGCAGTTTCTGAGCGCCTTGTATCTCTCCTGTGGTGGATGGAATGTGTTGCAGCAGCCTCAAGGTTTCGTTCGAAACGCTCAGGCCGGCTCTCGTTGGACAGCGATCAAGCCCCCCGGCCACCGGCTATGGCAAAAACACTCGCATCCTCAGCCCTACACAGGTTGTCGGATCGGAGCCTAACGTCTGTCCTCGCCCCTCGCCCCTCGCCCCTCCTATGCCATGCAGGTACTTTGCGCCGCTATGAATGCCCCCGCCGTCGCACAGAGCGATACTCAGGTGAGCTCAGTAGTGTTTTTAAGCTAATCGCTGCCTAGGCTCCCGGCCGCGGAACCGCCAAAGGTCATTGTCCGCATGTACTCAACACCGCCTCTGCATTTCCTAAGCACCGCTGGTGTTGGCCGGACGTGGCGGTTGCCGGCTATATGTTACACAGGCATTTGCCTCTCCGCGCATCGCTCTGCCCGCATAATCCCGCGCTGCGCTGCTTTTTGCTCTCGCGCCTCCGGTCACGCGGGGCATGGCCACACCACCCTTGATGCCGCACACGCAACGTGCTTTTTGCAGATAGACACCCACCCCGCGGCACCGAGCGTGGTGGATATGGCGGAGCACACGTTTTTCGCCAGCGGGCCGTAGTGGATTGGAAAGCAGACATCATCCTAGGTCAATGGGTGAGGGTGCAGTAGCGACTTGTTGGTGCGGTCACCCCAAGCACGGCTCGCATCAACCACGCCCAGCGCGGTTGAGCGGGGCATTTTCACGCGCGCAAAGCCTCATATGATACCTGTCGGCGGCAAAGGGCGTGTTTACTCTGCTAGAGCACATCCGCTGGCTGCCATCGGCCGACACGTGCCGGCCTGGTCTGGCCACCATGCCGTGAAGCCATGCACCGCGTCCGAGGCAGCACCCGTTTTCCCTCAGCCCAGGCGGAGCAGCCGGCCGGGTATGAGACATGCCAGAGCCAGGTATCATTGGGCGCTCGGACGCCGCAGTTATCATTACAGAAAAAGAACTGCATTTGTTTTGGCCGGGCGTGACGTCCTCTGCCTTCACCTAGTATTTAGCTACCCCACCACCCAACAAACGGCTCAGTCTCCCTCAACCCACGCCTGAGCCTCTTCCACCCACATCCACATATATACCCAATTCGCCCTCCTAGTACGTTTCTCGCCTCTATACCTCACTGTGATTCTTCCTGACTGTCGCAGCAGCTCAATCAATCAACATGGTCGTCAAGGTATGTCTCGACTACCCCGCCCCCTGTCTAGAGCAACTGGCGACTGACAATCCCCGAACAGGTCGGCATCAACGGCTTCGGCCGCATTGGCAGGATTGTCTTCCGCAACGCGTGAGTTTTCATCCCCTCATCTTGCCTGCTTCCGGTTTTGCTGACCAGTTTGCCCAGCATCGAGCACAACGATGTCGACATTGTCGCCGTCAACGACCCCTTCATCGAGCCCCACTACGCTGTAAGAGACCCTCAATCCCACCAAAGACACAGTTCCGGCTCCTACAACGGGCACCCGGGGTCCGATGAACTGTTGAACAAGGCTCGGAAACGCGGGGCTAACTGAATTTGCAGGCTTACATGCTCCGATACGACAGCACCCACGGCCAGTTCAAGGGCACCATCGAGGTCGATGGCAACAACCTCAAGGTGAATGGCAAGACCATCCGCTTCTACATGGAGAAGGACCCGGCCAACATCCCGTGGCACGAGACTGGCGCCTACTACGTCGTTGAGTCTACCGGTGTGTTTACCACCACCGACAAGGCCAAGGCCCACTTGAAGGGTGGAGCCAAGAAGGTCGTCATCTCTGCTCCCTCCGCTGATGCTCCCATGTTCGTCATGGGCGTGAACAACGAGACCTACAAGCCCGACATTCAGGTGCTCTCCAACGCCTCCTGCACCACCAACTGCCTTGCCCCGCTTGCCAAGGTCATCCACGACAAGTTCACCATCATTGAGGGTTTGATGACCACAGTTCACTCCTACACTGCTACCCAGAAGGTCGTCGATGGCCCATCCGCTAAGGACTGGCGCGGAGGTCGTACCGCTGCTCAGAACATCATCCCCAGCAGCACTGGTGCTGCCAAGGCTGTCGGAAAAGTCATTCCTGACCTTAACGGCAAGCTTACTGGCATGTCCATGCGTGTACCCACGTCCAACGTGTCCGTCGTCGATCTTACTGTCCGCATCGAGAAGGGTGCCAGCTATGATGAGATCAAGGAGGCTATCAAGGAGGCTTCCGAGGGCAAGCTAAACGGTAAGTCTATAAACATATCATAATTCAGTTCATGCTGACATCGTCCAGGCATTCTTGGCTATACCGAGGATGACATTGTCTCCACCGATCTCAACGGTGACACCCGCTCCTCCATCTTCGATGCTAAGGCCGGTATCTCCCTGAACAAGAACTTCGTCAAGCTCGTTTCCTGGTACGACAACGAGTGGGGATACTCTCGCCGTGTGCTTGATCTCCTTGTCTACATTGCTAAGGTCGACGGTAGCGCCTAGGAATCAGGACAGATCCAGGCCACCCCAAAACTGTAGGTTAATTGGACGATATGGAGAATGTTAGTTCACATTAGGAGAGACCTTAAGTGCTCACCTTTTACACGCTTTGACGAATTCGGATATTCATTAGGAAAACAGAAATGAGGCTATGTCACATGGTAGACACGAAATGAATGCAATTGTAATCTGCGACAAAGTCTAATATCTTCAACATATATCTGAAGTGCATGCCCTTCTCTAACACGTATAATAGTACGAATATATTGTCTATGAGCCAATTGAGAGGCTCCGTCGGATGATGTGTCATGGAATGTCGAGTCTCTTTCATCCGTATTTCTGTACAGACTCGCACATAAATAATGAAAAGCAGCTCTTAAATATATCCTGTATAGATAGGATTTTAACTGGCAAAGAAAACAATGCTCTGTGTGTGGACGTGAGCTTCACATAATAGGAAAACTATCTTAATCGTTTTTAGCCAGAATGCAGTGCCTCCGTCGGCGATTGACCTCCACAGTCCTACTTAGCCTCTTTAAGAGTACATCCGAAGTGAATACCGCACTGACTAAAGTAAATGAAGCCAAACTGAACGACTCGAACAATTCGCGACTTGAGGGAGGTCCTGGTGGAGGAGGCGCTTTGCTGTTTGTAGTCTAGCGCGCGTTGTGCCAAGCCTGTCCATGCCGCCTGGCTACGAAGTTCCGTTAACCATTCCTGACCCTTTCTGTCAAGCCACAATTCGACAACTTTGGCATTTCGAGTCGGCACCATAAGTCATTTTACCGCACTGTCCAAGGTCGTTCCGAGTCATATTTGCCACTCAGAAGCTACGAACGTCCATTAAGTTACGCGAACTATCGTCGGCCATCGCCATCACGGGACTCTCGTACCAATCTATATACGGCGAACCACTATCGATCCTACTGTTTGCTACGCCGTCTGGAATCCAAGTCTAGTGGCTTCCAATTTCAAAATAGATAAATATTCAGAAGGCTGTTTATAACCTGTTATGAGTGCAGCGCTAACATGACTGCCCATTAAGAATAGTAAGTATTGCTTCTTTCTTCCTTAGGTGTCTCATTCATAGAATATCGGGCTTGTGGAGTGGATGGCAAGCTTCATAATCACCATTCAGCAGCATTTACTTTGCCCACGAGTTTTGCTCGGCATTGTTTGTTTTTCATAATAAACCAACCCAACTATTGGTCTTGTTGTACTTACAGGAGTATTTAGGTCATCTATTCTTGATAAAGCTAATCTAAAACGCTATATAATTAAGATACTATGGATGAAGATATTATGGCCATGGCGGATGAAGACCGTGCCATGGAATCAATAGAGCAAGCGAATGGGGTTTCGAATCATCGCGCTACAGTCGATCCGTCAAAACTCCTGTACCTCCCTACCTCTCCAGATCCACTATCACCGAAACTTCCTTTCCATGGCCTTGCTAGCTCTATCAAAATGCCTCCTATTCAGAGACAGTTAGATATTCGAGACCAATCCGATGCTGCTACCTCAGTCATGTCACCGGATGTTCGTACCCATGAAAGTACCACGCCAATGGACTCCGATACTATGGATGTCACTCCGCCTCCGATTACCGATGTGCAAGTTCGGGTGCCCCCGCCCCCAAGATTCCCGCCACTGCCGTATTCGTCATCGAAGACAGGATTAGTATACGACGATCGGATGAAATTTCATGCAGAAGTCCCAGACCTCATGATCAATCCAGATGACATCCATCCTGAAGATCCACGTCGCATTTATGAGATCTTCAACGAAATACAGGCAGCTGGCCTAGTACAGGCATCCACAGATGATGAAGATGATGCACACGAAGATCAGTGCTGGCGAATACACGTCAGACATGCCACAGCTGCGGAAATTTGTCTTGTGCACACACCTGAGCATTTCAGCTTCATCGAGTCATTACAGAGTACGTTGTCCGTATTCATTGGACACCAACGTCACCTGACACTTTTCAGATCTTCCATCGACCGAGCTCAAGCAACTTTCTGACAAACTTGATTCTATATACTTTAACAACGCAACATATGACAGCGCCCTACTAGCGGCAGGGGGCGCGATTGAGGCTTGCAGGGCAGTAGTACGCGGTGACGTGCGAAATGCAATCGCCATAATTAGGCCTCCAGGTCATCATGCCGAGAGCAGCGCTCCATCAGGCTTTTGTATATTCAATAACGTACCTATTGCGGCACGAGTCTGCCAGAATGATTTCCCTGACAAGTGTCGAAAGGTTCTCATTCTGGACTGGGATGTGCATCATGGCAATGGCATTCAGCATGCATTCTACGACGATCCGAATGTTCTGTACATTTCCTTGCATGTCTTCAAAGGCGGCAATTTTTATCCGAATCTTCCTGATGGGGACCTTACCTACTGTGGGGAGGGAGTAGGGGAAGGCCGCAATGTTAATATCCCTTGGGAAGACCATGGAATGGGCGACGCAGAGTATATTTATGCTTTTCAGCAAGTGGTCATGCCTATTGCGACTGAGTTCGATCCCGACTTGGTCATCATTTCTGCCGGTTTCGACGCTGCCGAAGGAGATGTTTTAGGTGGTTGCCACGTCAGTCCAGCGTGCTACGCCCATATGACGCATATGCTCATGCGGATAGCACGAGGGAAGATGGCTGTATGCCTCGAAGGTGGCTACAATTTGCGTTCTATCGCGCGGTCGGCTTTGGCAGTCACCAGAACGCTCATGTTGCAGCCGCCTGATCGCCTTGCAGAAAACCTAGAGCCCACCCAATCTGCCGTTCGAACAATAGAGCAGGTCAAGCGGCAACAGTCGAGGTACTGGAAATGTCTGTACCCTAAGCAGGTCGACAGGAACAATCCCTCTTTTCATGCGACGAAACGATTACATGAAATTCTGAGAACCTACCAGAGTATGAATCTGGCAGAGGAACATCACATGACACCCCTAGCAATCAACAAGAACGGAATCGCACAAACGTTTGAGCATAATGTTGTGGCAACGTAAGTTAACCGTCATTTTCCCCTTCAATGGACTGACGCCAAAAAGGCCTAATTTTATGGAGCGGCTTCCATTGCTCGTAATTTTCCATGATCCACCTACGTTGAGTTTTGTACCTCATCCTGTTACAGGCAAGGCTGAACTCCACAATACGTGGTTGGTATGTATATACTTACAGTCTGGTGCTGTATGACCGCTGACTGTTAGTTCGAAGACTGATCTTGTGGACAAGGACTACATTGGATGGGCTGTCGAGAATGGTTTCGAAGTCATCGATGTGAACATTCCGAAAGTAGTCTCGATCGAAGATGTAGGTTTGGAATATCCACACTGACAGGTATTTTTGCTCAGTTTTGTTAGGACGACGGGAGTTATATTAGTGCAGACGACAATGAAGCCAGGGCCCATCAGACACGAGAACTCGCTGCGTACATCTGGGAGAACTACATAGAGTAAGCCAGGTTACTCGTATTCCTCTGGCGTTGACTGACGTGTTCTGAGGCCGCACGATGCAACACAAGTCTTCTTTATGGGCATTGGCGCAGCATATATCGGATTGGTAGACCTACTGAGTAACTACGGTAAGCTGATTCTTCACCTAAAGACTTTAAAATACTAATGCTTTAGTTCCAGAGAGTTGCACCGAGGACGAAAGTGTGGTCCAGTGTCTTGTTGGGTTCGTATCGGACACATCGCTCCAATCAATCAAAAGAGCCACAGATGATAACATAGCGGAATGGTATCACGCAGTACGTCCGGAACAATATACCTGAATAACATTGTATCAATGCTAACCATGGGATATCACAGCATTCCAAGATATTCGTCCAGCGAAATCATCTAGTGTGGGACCCTAACCGTGGGCGTAAGCTCCGAAAGAAGTGGGGGAAGTTGGTCCGCTCCGAGAAAATCGACATCAATGATATGCTTGGATACCACGGGGACGAAGTGCGAGAGTTGTTTCTCCAAAAGAAAAGGGAGTACGAGGAGCGGGAGCAAGAGCAGGGTCCGGTCGTCAACGAGCAACAAGACGAGCTCCGCAGTCCTCCGTTACCTCTCGGGAGAACCGCCTCACAGAACGGAGAGAAGATGCCACCCGTAGGATTCTTCACGGTAGGAACCAACAGTCCGCGCCTGGGTACGCATAGCCCTCGGAGCCCTCGAAGTCCTTTGGTCCAGGACTTCCGACGAACTTAGACGTGGCATGATTTGGAGTGGAAGCATGGGGTGGTTATCTCTGCGACTTCGGTTTTGATTTCTTCGACGTGCATTGCTGGGCGCTGGGTAGCACGTCATCATCTTCGCCTCGTAGCTCATACCTCGACTGTACAATGGATCCCGAATACCATACCTTGTATCATCTAACCGTGCTATTGTGAGTTGTCTACTACTACGCAGTCCCGATTTTCATAGCCCAGACTAAGCGGGTGTCACTTGGATAAGTACACAGTCTGCGGACAGGCACGTCTTAAGGGACTCGGCACAATGATTACGCCTGTTCCAAAGAGGGAAAAGGGAAGATATTGTAGGTTCCTCTCGGCTGCAGAACACTGCGCGTTGGCAGCACAACCCCTGTACACAGCTCCGGCCAACGGGGGGCCCCAAGAGGATTACCCATTACCTACACAGTACTGTGATAGTTTGGTCGTTCTTCGTTTTCTGCTTTACTAGTAAGGGTGGCAAAAGGGCGAAGGAAAAAAGTGGAGAAAGCTTCCAAGGGGGGCGAGGCGCAATTGGGCCCCCTTTGAACTTTTGGGGGCGGAGCTTTATGCCTTGTCGCTTCTCTCTCTCTCTCTCTCGCTTGGTTTGCCGCCCGCCGACGATCGTTCTGGACGGACAAGGCAAGTGGGCTTGCCAACGTGCATGGAGTCGATAGTTTTCCGGGCGGAAAAAAAAGGATGTGCGTCGTGATGGCGGCGGTAGTGGTGGTGTGTAGCGAGAATTGGTTGTTTTTTTTTTTTTTTTTTTTTTGGAA
>Ga0247757_10000912_pt1 | contig 22033 bp, 14 predicted proteins | sample UWRJL126311R4_FD_180929 | JGI IMG/M metagenome (GOLD analysis project Ga0247757, IMG submission 180929) | Plant litter microbial communities from Arlington Agricultural Research Station in Wisconsin, United States - UWRJ-L126-311R-4 | ecosystem: Environmental > Terrestrial > Plant litter >...
GTACCATTTCTAAAAATGTTACCGGCTGATTTACTTCTTTGTTCTAACTTTTTTACTGTGTCATTTAAGATGGAGTATTTAGAACTATATAGTGAAGCAGTCCCAGCATATGGCAACGTTAAGAGGCCTACATACTTAACCTCTGGATGCTACATTGTTTATTACAACAATGTTTGGACCATCTCTTTAAATATATTATTCTACTCATAATTTAATCACTTATTAAAAAAAATACTTCAGCTTTTGGCTAAATAAGTTTCTGCTTCAGCTTTATGTGCTTTCATACCCTTTAATTCATAAAATTGAGTTACGGCCGTCATATTCGACGACTGGAGCAGCCGGCGTAAGCGAGATATGAATAATCCTAGGATATTCTTCCTTTATTCATACCCTTTTTGATCTTTATGATTTTCTCTAAATTATCAGTAGTTAATTTTTTTTTCAATAGTTCGGATACTAAGCAAAAATCCTCAAAATCTTTTGATTTTACACCCAGAATAGGATAATTTTTAAAGAAATTAATAATCTTTTCCTGAATATCCGAAATTTTAACTACCTTGTAATCACAAGCTTGTTTAAATTTATAAACATTCCCACAATTAAAATAATTTATAAAACTATTCATTAAATATTCATCTCTAGAATGTTGAGTTAGTTTAAATAATAATTTAACTCCCATTCCCTGCTTACGCGCTTTAGATTTATAAACATCCACAAAAAAACACCCTTCTCCTGAAGCGAACCCGGCTAATCAACTTGGATGTGGTACCACTTTATTTTTAACTAAAGGTTTTGTAACAGGAACTATGGCTGAAAAAGCTGTTTTTAATACCTCTGACAAACCTCAACCACTCATAGCAGCTTTCAAGGCTACTATTTTGTTTAGTCCATCTAAAGTAAGATGCTCTTTATTTTTAATTAGAATAAAGGCCTGTTTTCAAATTTCATAGTCCGCACACTTCTGTGTAATTAATGGATACTTTTCAAAATGATTAATAATTATAGTTAAATCTTTTATTGATTTAACTGAATATATAATCGAATCTGAGGTTTTAATATAAATCTCTCCTACCCCAAAATAATTTTTTATCTGTTCTAACAGAATTTTATCTTTCACATGAAGACTTATTTGAAAAAACAGTCGTGACTGTCATTGAAGTTCTACGTTATTACTTTTAGCCACAATAACATTAAATGAACCTTCAGCATCAGTAAACCCCGTAACAAATCATGGGTTAAGATTAAAATTTTGTACTGGTTGAGAGCTTGCACCTAACATAAACGTTTCGCTACCCACCCCTAAGGTTTGTTTAGCTTTTGGTGCAGAGAATCACCTGAACTGTGTTTTCATTTTTTGAAAATGAGATTTTGTTTCAATAATTTTTCTCGAAAATGGTTTCAAATCTAGATGCTATATTTTTGGTGAAGCGTCCTAAAAAAAGGACCTCGATACCATAAAAATATTTGGACCATATCTTTAAACATAGAATTTATTCATAATTATTTAAATAATATATAATACTTTTTTGTTTACTTTTTATATAATTTAAAACAGTAAATTACCTCCTTAAATTGTATAATAAAAAAATGGTTTATATTTTTTAATAAGTTTCCTAGTATATGCCTTTTCATATTTATATATATAGGAATAAACATACTTATTCGTAGTTTAACCATTTTTTATAAAATAAATATCAACTTTTACTTAGATAAGTATCAGGTAGGGCTTTATGAGCTTGCATATCAATTAATTCATAATACTTTGGAGTAAGATGTAATCTACTATTTTTAGCAGATCTTGAAGGATATTCTTTAAAATATTCGATTAATTTAAGTACATCCTCTTTTTTAGTGATATATCATTTATAAGACTGAGAACTACCCCTATCGATATAAACATATCCACCATATAGATCTACTAAAGGTGTTAGTAACTCAGATGTTTTTTGAGTAGCTGTTAAAGATAATTGTCAATGAGATTGAGTTATAGTAACTGAACCATCAGCGTCAAAAAATCCAGAGAATCAACCATTTTCATATGTTAATTTCTGAGGGTATATAAGAGTTATCCCATATTTAAAACAAATATTATTTAATTGAACTAATCTATAAGAATTACGAATTTCCCCATTAACATCATTTATAAGATTTATTAAACCATCTTTATGGTGTAATCTATATCTCAATGCCTTAGCATTAGATCTTAATTTTATCGATCCACCATAAACATTTTTAATAGTCTGCAATGCTCGTTCATCTCTTATATCCATGGTAATCTCTAAGCTTGCATACCCCTTTTTTGATAATGAAAAACAACCATCACCATCTATTAATCCAGCTAATCATTGTTTAAATTTTAAATCTCTACCTGAGTTACTCAATTTATGAATTGATCTTATATTTAACAAACGTATGGCCTCTGAAGTTCCTACTCACGAGCTTAGCGCTTTGGTTACTTGCGGATTATTCTTATTTAAAAGGCTTTTTACTTTAGCGGTATATTGTAAAATATATCTTACGCCTAAAGTACCTCCGAAAATTACAAAGAACTCCCCGCTTATAGTTTGTTGCGATAAATTTAATTTAAAGGGCCACATTTGACCGAAGAATCCATTTCTTCAAATTTAACTTTTCTATATTCTCTGGTTAAATTTAGGCACCGGTAGTTTAAACTCCGGGCTTGTATATCATTCATAAATGATAGAAGAAACCGACTGTATATTAAGCATCATTTCAGACATCTACCAGTGAACCAGTCTGTAGCGGTCGCTTAAATAACCGACGGTCTTTAAATGATAAACTTATTGACCGTTAAAACTAATATCGCTAATATTTATATTACTTTTCCTTAAATTTATATTACTTTTCCTTATATTTATATTACTTTCCTTATATTTATAAAGATATATAAAATTTGAACAATCTTAATAGAGACCTATAAACCTTGAACTTAAGAGTTGCAAGTAATAATAACTAAGTATTAACTAAGTCTAAGGTATGTTCAAAAAACATTCACTATTGGAGATCTTATCTATTTTTACATCTGTCCCTATAGTGTCATAACTTATACGTAAAACCCTAACTTTTTTTCCGTCTTTAGTCTTTTAAGATTTACTGATTTATTAATAATTTTTACTTTCCCAGTTATTTCACGTCTTTTTAGTACATCTAAATTATTTTTATTAATAAGATTCTTATGAATATCTTTTCATAGTTTGTATGATAAAGATTTTTTAGTATATAATGCATAATTTTCAAAATAAGGAAAAACGGTTTTACAATTGTTAACTCCTCCCAGTCTAAATTCATAAGTATTATCTTCTGAATGTAGAGAAACAATTCCTCCTTTGAATAATACACAAAAGTGTTCTAATATTTTTAGATTTATTTCTCACTTTTAGGATATATTAAAGTTGAAACTAAATCCTTTTTTTTCACTTATGGAACAAGTAAAACAACCTTCTCCATCCGTAAACCCTGCAAACCATGCATCATCAAAAAAAATAAATTTATTACTAACTATTACAGGTTCTAATCTTATTCTACCTTTAGTAACTCATTCATTAAACCCTTTAACGAAAATATCAAATTTTTCTTGTCTTTTAGGTAAAACAAGATTACCGTTAAATATACTAATAATAATGTCTATTTCTCTCTTATTTTGTGTTACATATCTACTAGTAATAGCTGATTGGCGTATAACTTTACCAAATCCAAGAATTTCTTGTATAAATTCTAAAACTTGTTTATCAACTGTAGCTTGTGTAATAACAAATACTAAATCTCCTCTATTATTTACTATAAAAGAACCCTCTCCTTCAGTAAAACCTACTAATCAAGTTAAAAAGTTTTCTGATGGAGTTTTATTGTTTTGAAAATAGGCACTGTATTTCTCCTAAAATGCAATAAAACAAAAACCACTATTAAATGATACAGTACTATTAGAAGATATACTATCAAATATATATGGAATAACAAAGTAACACCCAATGTTATCATGTAGTTTAACAAAAGCTTCCATTTATGGACTAGCACTATATTGAAAATATAATTCTCAAGCTCTAGGTGCATCACAACTAATAGTACAACCACAAACACAATTGCAACCACAAACACTATTGCAATCACAAACACAATTGCAACCACAAAAACAGTAGACTAATCCTACACTTAGTAACAAAATAAAAAAGTATAGTATTCAAGATGAATAATGATTAGCTGCAAAATTAAAGAATCTATCATATAGAACAGCAGAGTTTTTAGCTCTACGTATCATAAGTAATAGCTTAATTAAAAAGAGTATAATTAAAAATAATATATTCACAGCTAACCCGATGTAATCTATACTAAATAACTCAATACAAAATTTTTTTATAAAAGGTATGCTAATAATAGCTAAAGCAGATAACAGTAAAGACATTGTTACTAAGAACAATGGTGTTAAATAAATAAGCATAGTTTTAATAGATGAAAATGCAGTTAAACGAATACAAGGCAGTAAAAATGATCCATCAATATTTCATCAAGAATCATTAATAGCTGTTCAACCTGAACGATTAGGTCTTGGCCTTTTCACTCGTGATTCTTGTTCTAATTGTGGTTGTTGTTCTACTTGTGGCTCTTGTTGCATTTTTCGTTTTCGTCTTATCGCTCGTGGTTTTGGTTCCGGTTGTGGTTGTTGTTCTACTTGTGGTTGTTGTTCTACTTGTGGTTGTTGTTCTACTTGTGGCTCTTGTTCTATATTCAATTTCATTTGACGTATTTCTTTTTTAAGCTCCGTAGTTTTTCATGGATTGCATTTCTCTGGGTCTGTTATTCTCAAGTCTAACTCACGATCCAAATCAGCTTGTAAATGATGTAATTGTTCACGATTACACATTCCACCTCTATATTTTCGTCATTGACTATATACACCAGTCCTATGTTCAGAGCTATTTAAAGATGTAGGACATGAACGTAGGGGTATATTAGCAAATGCGTGAGGTTTAGGAGTATTATGTAGTTCAAATTTTGGAACAATAAAAATAAAAAATGTTGTGTAAGTTAAATAATCTAGATATACTCATTTTGAGAAAAGATGTTGGTATAATATAGGGTCACCTCCTCCTGCTACCTCAAAGAATGATGTATTAAAGTTACGGTCTGTTAATACCATTGTAATTCCCATTAAAATTGTTGATCTACTGGATGAAATCCCATAGCTTAAATTATTATTCTTTAAGCTTAAAAAGTTATTAAAACTTAGTGTAGATACGCAAACACTTACGCGCTTGATCGGACCATATCTTATATCTTTAAGTTGTAGAAGTTTTGTAAATGATCTCAAGTAAAATTTGTTCTGAAATTGTTCATACCTGATTTGATCTTTACTATTTTTACCTTCCCTTCATCTGTATTATGCTCCTTTCTACCAAACATGTCTACTACTTCCATTCAATCTAAGGAATCCAAATGTTTAGTTCCAAATAGAGGGAATTGTAAAAGATAATCTTTAGCACGAATATTACCTTTAAGGTTAGTAGTTCTAACTCTATACTCAGGTTTAGGCTTATCCGACCTGATTTTTTTTACTTCCGTTTCTAAAAACTCAGCAATATAACGTAAAAAATGTATATTATCATATCCTTTGTGATCCTCCCGTCTCTGGGATATTTCTAATTTACATTCAAGTTTAGGATATTTACCTGAAAGAGTAGTTCTTACTTGAAAAGATGCGTCTGCTTCTATAAACCCTGACAGCCATGGGTTGGAATCTAAAGACTCTATAGATACAGGATGTTTTTCAATAGTGGTTCCTTTAGTTTTATTTAAAAAATCGATTAATGCATTAAGACTATGTATTTTAGGTGTTCTCATGTTACCATTTATTAATAAAATAACTAACAATATACCTTCATAGCTATTTATAGTTAATATATAAGCATCTACCCCTTTTTTTCTAGATAATGAACCTACACCTAATTCTTTTTGAACAAGTAAAGCTAAAGGTAAGTCTTTTAAATGAAAAACTATTTGTATAGCGGGGTAATTTAACTTACCCTTAGGGCTTCTTAAAGTTTTTGGTGTTATTATTGTACCATCACCTTCAATAAGTCCGGTGAAATAAGAACTAAAGAGAGATTTATTTAAATTTTTACTATTGTTATCAGTATGAATGGATCTAAAAGTTGTGCATAAAGGAAAGGTAAAAAATTCTAAACTACAACAAAGATACTTTGGCGTATAGCCTCTGAGGTACTCTAAAAAGTTCAAACTTAATAGATTACCTGCTGATTGGGATATACTTTCATATAACGGTTCCCAGAAAATGGCCAAATTTAAAGCCGGCAGAATAAGTTTACCGGCTAAAACAGGTAGTGATAATAATAATAAAACAGCTGTAATAAATTTAGCTATCTATTTTGTGAAAATTTAATAAATGATCTCAATTAAACTCCGTACGCTTATTATTCATTCCCTCCTTTATTAAGTCTATTTTTTTTTTACCTTTTTTAGTAAGGTGTTCCTTTTTAATAATCATATCAAAAACCTCTTTATAGGCTTTGTAGTTTAGATATTTACTTGAAAACAAACTGTAACGTTCAAGGTAAAAAACTAATATTTCATTACTTTTTTTACTACCTGTTCTTACAGCATACTCTAAATATCCTGGTCATTCCTTTCTAGTGTTTTCTGAAAGTTTAACGTTTAGAAATTTAGATAAAGAATACATAAGATCTCTTTGACTTAAATTTAAGTGGTTAACAGAACTTTGAACTAAACGAAATTCACAGCAAGCGATACTAACACTGTTGAAATTAACCGAAAAATTTCCGTCCGCGTCTATAAATCCCGCTAATCAAGCGTTGGAATCTAATGCACTTTTATCAACTTCTTTTTTCTCAGATAAGTGTAAAGTAGGGTATTTTTGATTTAAAAAACCTATTAAACGGTTGAACATAATTATTTTGGGTGTTCTCAGATAACCGTTCATAAGTTCAACCATCGTTGCCAGGCCGGCTGCGTTTTTAATAGTAAGCCGACAAGAATTTACCTTATTGGATTGGGATATACTTCCAAATCCTAGTTCTCTTTGAATAACAATGGCTAATGGTAGATCTCTTACATCAAATACTATTTCAATAGATGCATAATTAGCTTGACCACTAGGTGAACGTAGAGTTTTGGGTACAATAATAGTACCATCACCTTCTATTAAACCTGTAATATAAGAACAAAATAAAGAATTAAACTTTCTTTGGTGACTATCTTCTCTATATTTATCTACAGAAAAACGTCCAAACATTAAAGGTTTTGTAGGTAAAAAAGTCGATAAACAAAAGGAACTATAAAAATATTCAGACGTATGGTCTCTGAAAGTACCTGAATTATAAAAATAAAATAGGCACTCTGCTGATTGTTTTAAACATAAATAGCCAGATTTAGCTATATTAATTAAAAGTTCCCAGCATATAGTCTGATTTAAAGCCGGCAGAATTACTTTACCGGCTAGCACTGGAAGGGATAATAATAATAACACAGCTGTTATAACAACTGCTCATGCAAATAATATTAATTTCGCTCCACAAAACAATAAACATTTATCAAATTAGACCTAACATTATTAAGATAATTCTAAGTCTATAATGACAACCTACTTATCTAAATTTTTGTGGTAACTTTAATCTGGAAGTATGTTAATCTCCATGAATACAAGTAAAGGCTAGTCTATCTTTTTACTCTTTTAAAGAGTTTAGATATAATCCTTTATATATAAAAATTCTATACTACTTAATGCAATTCTCTTTTGAAATTCATTCTTGATTTTATTAAGAGAATTTTATCTAAACCCTCTTTATTTAGATGAGCTTTAGATTTAATCAGGGTAGATGCTTCTTTAAAGTCCTCAAAATCTTTAGCTTTTGCACCATAAATGGGGTATTTCTCAAAAAAAGGTATAATATTATCTACTATATCTGAAATTTTTGACACAGTAAATCTAGCTATACCAGATTTTTCTGCAATAGAGAAAGAACCACCACCAAAAAATTGTACAAAGCTTTCAATTAAATAGGCATCACGTATATTTTGAACTACAATCAATTGTAAACCAACGCTTATACCTGCTTTATGTGTTTTAGACTTGCTTGTTTGAACATAAAAACATCCTTCACCTGAGATAAATCCAGCCATCCAGTATTTAAATTCTGATTTGTTTGACTCCAAAGTAATTTTGGGCGTGGTTGGTCTGAGCACAGGAGCAATATTAGGGAAAGCAACCTTTAATCTTTCAGGTAAACCTTTATTAAGGGAAGCTCTAAAACTAATAAGTCTTCTGAGACCAGCCTCAGTAAGATGCTCTTTACTCTTTACAACCTCAAATGCTTTCTTAAATAATAAAAAATCAGCATACTTTTGAGTCTTTAGTGGATAGTTGTTAAAATGTTCCATTACACAAGCTAAGTCACTTAGTTTTATAACTTGGTAAGTAGCTGAATTTGCATTAAGCGTTACATTACCTACACCAAAGAAACGTTGAATTAAGTATAAAATCTCTAATTCCTTAGAATGTAAATGAATAGAAAAAACTAATTTAACACTTCAACCTAAAGTATGCTTAGGATTTTTACTAATCGTCAGAGAAAAGCAAGACTCTCCGTCACAGAACCCAGTAATAAAATTAGGGTTTAAATCATTAGTGCTAGTAGTATATTTCGTTATTCATTTATATAACTTTAATAATCTTTTTAAGTGACTTAAATAAAATCTATTCTTACAAAATTAATGAAAGTGTATATAAACCCGGAAATTATTATATCTACACAAATTAAATCTCAAGAGTTATTACTTAATAGTAAGTATATCTATTAAGACCTAAAAAATTTATGTAGATAATTTCACCCGGAACCGGTTTCCCGGCGACTAGAGTACACCTTACAGTATTAGAAATACTGAAGAACCATCTACTCGTTGCTCTTTTACAAATACTCTCAAAAATATTTGACTTAGATCCGCGATTACCCATTTCAATTTCTATCATCTCTAGTGCTGTTACCATACCCTGGTGATTAGTCAGGCCATATTAAAAGTTTCCCTTAAATCTTTGGTTACTAGAGCTTTAGGGCTTCCCCGGAGTTTGGCTCTTTTTTACACAAAATAGCGTTAAACCAACGCTCTTATGTAATCTTATACCAGGGCTTCTCATATTAAATGTTGTTGTCATGAAATTCATAGCTCCTAGTAAACTAGATATACCAGACAGATGTAATCCAAATATAGCTAAATCTACACTTGGACCACTATGACTTTGTATACCTGATAGGGGTGGGTATCAATAATGTTGGTAATCTCATTGTAGTATGTACAATTATCATTACGCGCAATACTTTTAAGTATTGTTCGGACTATACCTTTATCTTGTAGTGATATAGAATTTAAGTTAGTAGGTATTAGATTTTAGAGGGTTTCATAGTATAGCTTTTTAATTATGAACTATTCTATTTTTAGATAAATAATTTTTACATAAATAATTTTGTTATTACTGAAGTTAATCTGTAAAATGATATAAAAAATTTAAATTATATTCATAAATATCATTTTAAGATTTTTTGTTTGATAATACCAAATGATAAAACAAACCGTGATGATAGAAATAAAAAAAGATAACACTATTAAAACAAGTTGTAAATATCATTTTATTCTTCAGTATATAAAGTTGATAAATATCTACCTTTTTTATAGTTATCAGATTTGTAAATACGTTTTCCTAATTGACCATTTACGTTTTCATACCTGTAATATACTTTTGCTGATATTCTCCCTTTTGAATCATAAATTGTTTCTACTTCAGAGTTTGCTTCTACTTGATAGTTTACAGGAGTTCAGCCACTTATTCTTTTAGAAGTCTCGCGATACCCATTTTCAAGGTCCTCTTCACTACTATCACCATCATCCTTAACAAAAATTTTATGTTTATTAGGATTATTACCATTAGGATTATTATGATTATTTCCACCCTGGCTTTTAGTATTATTATTTCCTTGACCAAACATTTTAAGTATATAACCAAACACTCTATTTAAATAAGATACCAGCGTAGAACTTATAATGTTTAATATCATTATTAATAGTAATCCTTGTACAAAATCCAGAAGAGCTATTAAAAATATTCTAATATTAGGGTAATTATATAATATTTCTTCATTAGATTTTAGATAATTTTTAATTAAAGTTATAATATATAATGAAAAAAAATATTGGTAATATCCCAAAATATCTTCTGTTAATAAACCAAAAACTAATAATAAAAATAAACCTTGGCGGGTTAACAACATTTTATCTATATTTCTATAGATAGAATAAACCAAAACAACAATATAGTAAATTACTTTATATTTTTTTAGTTTATTCAAGAGATAGTTAAAGTAATAAAATAAAAAGTAATTAAATAAATAGTTATTTAATTTTTTGTTAAATATATTTATATTAGTATGATAACAGTTTTTTTTTACAGAACAATCCGATCATTCTAGTTTATTAAATGCGCTATTATTAATTAAAGGGTTATTACTAGCCAAGCCGTTACGTGGCTTGGCATTTCCAACTCCTTTACAATCCAACAATTCAAAGTTATTAGTTTGCTCCATACCATTATCAGATACTAATTTTTTATTGGTTTTTCTCATTATTTCTCTTATTGAATTTAATTTATCCAAGTTTCATTTATTTTTAACATAAGATCTAGCTCAGATTTTGTATTCAACACTTTTCATACCTATTAAATTATCTTTGAAATATTTAATTATATTTTTTACTGCCCTAGAATTTGTAGTATCCAAAATATAATTATGTTTCTCTTTATATCTAATAAGGGTTTTAATATGTAATAGTTTTGCTATACTTTCTAGAATTATTTTATCTAACTTCTGACTTATACCAAAACCATGAACTATTCTATTAGTATATTTACTGATTAAATAAAAACTACCTTCTCCTTCTACAAATCCACTTAATCAAGGTTTAGATATCACATTTAATATGTAATCATAATTTAATGGATGTCTTATGTCTTTTCAAGCTGGAGATTTATAGTTTTCAGGGATAGTTTTTAGTTTCAATCCAAATAAAAGTTCATTTTTTTGTGATTTATCCAAATTAGAGTTATTGACTACACTAAATGTCTTTTTTAGTTTCATGTAATTAAAATATTTACTAGTTAAAATAAAATACTTATCAAAAATAGGAAATATTACATTTTCTAAAAATTTCCTATCTCTTATAGCTATTTGTGCTTTAGTACCATCTTTAGTAATGTTTCCTATACCCAAGTTAGTTTTGATATAGTATAGCGCTCTTAAATTATATAAAGAAAGAGCTATTTTAAACCCTAAAGTTCATTTATTGTTTTGTATATAAAAACCAAAAGTACCTTCTCCATCTGTTATTCCTACTAATCATTGTTCAAATCACTCTTTTTCATTTTTTACAAGATACTCCTTGTTAAGTCTCTGATGGGTAACAAAGTTTTTCTTTGCTACCCAGGCATATTGTCCCCGTGTCATAAGCATTCTAACATACGATTTATTTGGCAATCGTAAGTATCCTATTTCATTGTTTTGGAGATATTCACGCATCGAAAAGAGTTTATAACCTTCTAATTTACAAAATAAAAAAAAGTACTCCATATTAAGAGTTCACCCTGTCCCTACACCATTTTCTATTCCACCAGCAAATAGAAATAGTACAATACTAGGAATTAAAGACAAATAACTAATATTATTAAGTCTAGGAAATCTTTTATTTATAGTATAAGACAGTATGCTAGTCATTATTATGTATAATAATCAATTTTATTAATACTAATAATTGTAATTTATAATCATTGTTATTTATACTAACGATTGCTATTATATAGAGAATTAATTAAAAATGAAGTAATTCGTACACGATCTCACCGAGGAGTATCACTATAAACATCCAACTCTCTATATGCAGTAGGCAAACGCGATCTATATCCAAGAATATGTTGTAGTAATCTCTCCCTAGCCATTCTATCTACGATTCCATCACCATTAAAAGTATTTGAAACAGTAAAATTATTATAACCTAATGATCTAACATTATGGTTGAATCTATATTGCATAAGAACACCTACTTCCCTATCATTCTGGGGAGGTATATTACCTGCAGGATCATAGGTTTGAAGAACGGTAGACGGTGGTATATTATTTGTTGGATATGATCTACCATCCTCTCTTATGTGCGAATGGTATTCATATGGCTGTCATTGAGGTCCTCCTCCACCAGGATTATCTCCGTTATTACCACCTCCAGGGAAATTACCATTCCCTGAACCATCCCCAGAGCTCATCATTAAATTATATGCATCTAATAATTCACCTAGATAATATAAGATACTATTCAACTCCAAATTTTGATAGATAAGAACACTAATATAAATAAAATTATAAAAACTAGAAATAACACAAGCAAAACTATAAATAAAATGTATATTACGTATACATAGACCTAAAAATATCCATAACTTTATTAAACAAGAAAATCATTTTACCCCTTTATTTTGGGATAAATATGGACTATATATTCACCCTCCTTTATAGGTAAGGGGCTTCGCGTGTAGTCTCTGAAGATCCTACTTGTAATTAAAATTACTTTGGTTTCTTGCATAATTCCCCCATGTATGCAAAAGTATTACGACCAATTTAGCTTAAAAAAACTTTATAAGTTATAACTCAAATTAATTGTCTATGCATCTGTTTACTGGAAAAATAAATTCAAAAATCGAGGGCTTACATGCATATAGCGAAGTAATAATTAAAAAATTTACACTTTCTAACGGCATTTCTTCTTTTGAAAAAAAACTAAAAGTGTATCTATAAACCAAAAGTGTATATATCTAAAAAACAAAGTGTATGTATTTAATAAAGATAAAAAGTGAAGCTAAGTTATTGCTGTAATGAGATATTACTTGAAATTATTATACAAGCTTTTAATTTTTTCTCAAGGAGACCCTTTTTGTTTGCCATGTCAGGACCTCCTAAACCTAATGGTAGTAAGAAATTCAATTTGTTATAACCGTTAAGTTATATTTGGACTATATCTTCATCCTTAAAGGAGCATAGCGTATAGTCTCTGAGGATCCTATTAAAACAACAAACAAAAATGATTTTTATTCGTTTCCTGCGGATTGTCCATTTTTTAATCATATTTTTTTTAATATAAAGATATTCTTTTTAATATTTAAGGTTGTGTACGCTTCAAAATAATTAGATTAATCTAAAAAGTTTTCACAACACTTATAAAAAGACTTTAGGAGTTTCCCGCATATAGTTATGTAATAAGAGTAATATTGCTACTACCCACGGCAATTTCTTTATATGAATACAAGAAAGGATGAGTAAAAAAATCCAAAAGAACCAAGGGTATTAAGCTAAATTATCTAAATGTGAAAAATCAAATGATTTACGTTTACTATTAAATTGTGCTTTAATTGTTTCAACTTCTGATACATCTTTTTTAGTTAAAACTTTACCAGCCCGTAATCTAGCTTGTTCAACCACATAGGATCAATCTTTATAAGCCAAATATTTAGAAGAATACAAAGGAAAACGATCAAAATAAGATATAACCTTAACATGGCTAGCTGCACTGTGAGATATAACCATAAAGGCATAAAACACTTTATCTTTTTGTTCTCTGGTTCTAGAATACAAGTTTACACCTAAATACATGGCTATTTTATTTAATATTACAAAATAACTAGCTCCGCCTTGTTCTACTGTTACATCACGATGATAAGTTTGTCTTAACTCAATACGGAAAAAAGTTTGTATTCTTTTACTAATAATGTTTCCTTTTTTCTTTCTATCAGTTAATGTAATAGAAAAATTACCATCGCCGTCGGTGAAACCGGCTAACCAAGCATTGCTGTCTATAGGTGATTGATCCAAACTTAAGCAATCTATATTATAATTATAAAATTCATTAAACCAATTTATAGCACGATGTAGTGCTTCTATTTTAGGCGTACGCATGTAATCTAACACCCTTATAGTGTTAAACCTACAATAATAAATAACAAATCCCAAATTTGCATTAATAAAATAACGACGGAAGTTTTACCCTCTCCTCCTTACATAAACTAAAGAGATAAGAGCTATGCTTCTAATCTGAAAAATTTAAAAAAAGATAAATGTTAAGAAGGCTAGCATAAAATATAGCTTACGTTCTCTCATGTGTATAATCTAACATAAAATACTTTTTATTATATTTATAGGAAATTTCCCCCTCTTCTCTTCCTCTACAAATAAACTATATTTATCCTCTACTATTTTCTTTTTAAATTCATACCTTCTTTTATTTTGATAATTTCTTCTAATCCTTGATGATTAAGATGTGCTTTATTTTTCATTAACTCAGCAATTTTACAAAAATCGTTAAAATCTAAAGCTTTTGCACCCAAAAGAGGATAAGATACAAAGAAAGGTATTAATTTATTAATCAGGTTATCAAAATTAGTTATTTTAAAATCCACTGCATTTCCATTTGCTCTTATATTAACTTGGCCACAATCTAAATATTGTATTAGACTTCTAAGTAATACCTCATCACGAGAATGTTGAGCTAAAGAATACCGTAAACTAACTTTTTTACCTAATTTAGAACGTGTGTCTTCATAAATATATGCAAAAAAACTTCCTTCAGCGCTAGTAAAACCTGATAATCAAAAAGGATTTTTGATTTCTTGGTCTTGAGTTAAAGGTCTTTTAACAGGTATAAGATCTGGAAAAACAGTACTCAAGGCTAAAGGTATAATGTTCCTGTTCATTGAAGCTTTAATCATAACTAGTTTTTTTAAGCCTTCAAGACTTAAATGTTCTTTTGATTTTAATATATGAAATGCTCTTTTAAATAATTGATAATCTTCATATTTTTGAGTAATTAAAGGATAATTATCAAAATGATCTATCACTACTTTTAAATCTTCAGAATTAGTTACTTTAAATGATACAAATCCCGGATTATCTCTTATTATTCCGACTCCTCAAAATGATTGAAATAGTTCTAAAATAGCTTTATCTTTTTTATGTAAACTAATTCCAAAAAAAAGTTGAACTGAAAAACCTATATTATATTTATCGTTTTTTAATATAGATAAGTAGAAGTTAGCTTCACCGTCAGAAAATCCCGTTAAAAGTCAAGCCTTATTTATATAAAGACTCGAATTTTTATTATCTATTTGTGTACTATAACTTCTTTTACCTATTAACTTAGATTTGTTGCTACAAGATAAATAATAATTTAAGTTCTCAGTAGTTCTTGAATTATACGGCATAGTATTTAAGAATTTAGATTTTAAGTTGGTTAATTTATCTTTAGTTTGAATATTAACTAAGTTGTTGTCACCTGTTATCTTAAAAGTTTCAAATCAAAGTAAATAATCTAAATATACTTTACCAGATAAATGATATTTACTATAATACTCTATAACTTTATTCTTACTTTTTAACGGATAAGCGTATATGATAAATGTACATTTTGGATAATACTGAACTTCAGTAATAAAATTAGTACAAAAATACTTACTTATTGCACAAAAAAGTGAAAACCAATGTAACAAACATGATTCGTTAGAATTAGCTAAATAAATATTGATTTTTAATTTGAAATTTAATATGACTCTAAGTTTATTATCACTAGAAATAGAAAAACGTACTTTTTTTTGTGAAAATCCCGCTAATCAAGCATTGCTATCAATACTCGAAGAATCTAAAGGTAAAATATCGATCTTAGTATTAAGATTTTCATTAAACCAATTAATACATTTGTGCAATTCAAATATTTTCCCTGATCTGAAAAAACCATTTATAATATTAATAATTATTATCATATCTTCTATTTTTTGAATTTGTCAAATAACACAACCTGCATTTTTCTTAATATATACAGTCCCAGCTTTAGTAACACTAGCTAATTTATTAGCCAAAGGTTCATCTGCTAAACTAAATACAACAAGTATTTTAGGACGGTATATTTTAGATTTAGAATCCTTATTATGTATAGCAAAGGATCCATCAGCTTCTATTAGCCCTGCTAGGTAGGATCCTATTTTTGATCTTAATTCTGATTCTGTTTTAACATTTGCGTTTTCATAACCTTTACCTTGAACACTTTCACACATGGACACCTCCCGGTTACTCATAGATTTTAGGAAAGCTGGTTATATACAATTAAGGTAGATTTACTACGTCACCGATGTCTGGCATATCGGCTAACCCTGGTTCCTCACCTGGTTACTTTTTTTGGTTTTTTTTTAAGGGGCTTCGGACTTTCTTTCTACCACCTGTCTCCAGGCTGCTAGAGTACACCTTAACCACATTATGGCTAATAATGTGGATACTACCATCTACTCGTTGCTCTTTTCCCACTTTAATATGAAATATTATAGCACACTCTGACATTGTTGTATTATAGTATTAGATAATAAATTGAGGTTAGATCCGCGATAATCCTTTCCTTTCGTCACTGAAGCGTTGTTACTAACCTTTGAGCATTACCTCCAAGCCATTATGGTACTTTTCAACCACAACTTCGTATCTTCAGCATCGGACGTCCCCGGAATTTGGTAATATTACTGAGCCAGCGCCTAAGTTGCTTACACCCGGCATAACTCTTTAACATTTGACTCTTTAACATTTGACTCTGACTTTGTACTAAAATATCTTTTTGTATTCATATGAATTTTACCAAAACCTCCAATTAAAGCCGGCATGACCATAAAGAATAGTAGGGTCGGCCTGGATCGTTTGCATTTTCCACCGCCCTCCGAACCGTACGTGATTGTCTCCAATCATACGGCTCTCCGTTTCATATCTGATGACTCTGATCCCCTTTCGAAGTGTGCATGATTGTTATGTTCGTCTACTACTGAGCAGAGATGTCTTCTTACGATCTCTATTTAGTATGTTGTTATCTAGTCCGGAGCTTGGTCCCAATGTTAATAGCTCAGGTTACGGACCGCGATGTCTTATTAGGCGCCGTCTCGGTAGTTACTGATACTATAGGTTAGGTCGGCAATACCTCTAGATCGGAAGGTGGGACATTGGGGCGACATTCCCTTATCCTGGTTTGTTTGTCCTCTTCCTCTTAGTTTCGTAATTAAAGGCGGCTCTCTCCTCATTAGTTCACGTGTCGTTGTGTAGTCCATTGTGGTGGGATTTACACAGTGGGACTTGTTTTCTATTTATGGCGGCCATCTGTCTCGTATAGAAATCTAGTTTCTGGTTCGGGTTTTTCAGATCTCTGATTTGCCTTACATGATGCATTTCTATACTCTCTGGGCTACCACATATTATACAAGTGGCCCCTAGTTTGGATTTGGTGAATTTAGCGTTCCATACTTTCTCGATGTTTTTTAAAGGGTCCTGTGTCGTGTTTCCAGGTTTCGCTATGTTGGTAGCTTTGGTATACGCGATATCGGCAAAGGAAAGTCTAGTTTCTTTGTTTACATCGTAGCCCAGGTCTTTTCCAAATCTCCTAAATACTTTCGCTATTGTTTTCAACCTAAATTTTTTTGCTAGGGTCATAGCACAGGACTCTTTAATCAGTCAGCCTATTCTTGCCACAGAGACTCTATTTCTGGCGAAGCTGTAGTAGTTTTGTATCCCTCTCAGGACTGAGTTATAATACTTAAGTATGTCCGGGTGGTCTAAGTTTATAAGGTTACCCTTGGACGTACCCCTGTATACTAGCTCGTCGTGTTTGGAATGAGAGACTCTCTTTCGTATAAACCCGTTTTCGACCAGTTTCTTTAAGACTTTACTAGTATCCATTTCTATGGACACTCTAATTTTCTTTCTTCTAGTGATAGTTTTTTGTCCAAGTTTTATTTTCTCTATTGGTTTTTGTTTTCCTTTCGAGCTTGCGGCTTTATTACTATATCCTAGAAAGTCGAAATTGTTCTTGGAAAAATCTACAATTCCTGTTTTGTCGGCATTAAACGTTAGATTCAGGCGCTCTTTAACGAATTTTTCAACTCTTTCCAGTATCATTCTCGCTAATGAGTGGCTACCTATGATTCCCATTACAAAATCATCTGCATACCGAACATAGTGTACTCTGATGTACGAGTCGTCCCTTTTTATACTATCTGACTTTAGTAGTTGTTTGATTATAGCCTTGTATAGAGTGGGCCTAGTTTTATCATAACCTTTCATCCTTCAGTACTTAGCTTGGTTCTGAAGCTTGGTGTTTTCTGCACTCCTCTGTCTTTTGGTTCCCTTTTGGTATTCTACTTTCAGTCCTTCTATAAACTCGTCTAATTGATGTAGGAAGATGTTACATAGTAAAGGGCTTAAGATAGATCCTTGAGGCGTTCCAGCGGTTAGGTTATTGTGTAGTTCACCAAATTCAATGAACCCGGCTTTCAGACTGCTTTTGATAAGTTTGAGCGTCTTTTCGCATTTGACCCGCTCTTTTATTATGTTCATAAGAGTGTCGTGATGGATTGAATCAAATGCCTTAGAGAAATCAGCTTCTATCACATATCTTACGCTTTGGAATTGGGACTCCAACTGCTTCATAGCAGTATGTCTTCCTCTCCCTGGTCTGAATCCGTGCGAAGATGAAAGGAATATGGGCTCGTACAACCTCTCCATTACTAACTGTATCGCTTTTTGAACTATCTTCTCTCTAGGGGAGGCTATAGTTAAGGGTCTGGTTTCATTTTCTCCTGGCTTAGGGATTTGTATTCTTCGGGCCGGGTTGAATTGGTATGTTCCAGCCCTTAGCTTTCGTTGTACATTTTCGAGGTATCCTCGGTTCATACCATCAAGAGTTTCATTTTTCACTCCTTTGGTCATGTTACCTGGATTACTTTTGATTAATTCGTAGGCTGACACTAAGTTCTTGTAGTTACTTATAACTTTAATATTTACTTCGATAGAGTTATGTGTTTTCTCGACTTCGCTGCCCCGTGTCGCATTGCTGCCGGCTTTTGAAGTCAATGTTCTCACATGCAGATTTGAAACTGTCGCCCTTCGGCCGCTTATTCCTACTACGACGACTCCGTCACCACCCATGATGGGTCCCGAATTTTTCGTTCGGTTCTTAGGTACCCCCAAGCGAGGGTTCCCGTAGGTGATCCCGCAGTTCCCTGGGATGGCACATCATGATAGGTCTCTTGCGCAATGTTTGTCCTCTTTGCGAGGTAACCCGTTATTTATTGAAAGTAGCTTTAAAACTAATGATAAAATTAAAGTAAATAACGCATCTACCCTATCTATCCATTTAGTAGAGTTCCAATTGTGAAGGTTAATGCGTTTGATCAAGTTCGTTAGCCTAGACGTTTCATGATTTAGATCAGGAGTATTACCTAGGATTCGGATATTAATCCCGTCTACTCCCTTTACTATCAGCTTAGGTGTTCGGGTTTCCCCATGGAGTTTGGCTCCACCACCCTGATAGTTCTTTACACAACTACTTTCGTTTGTGAGTTCTATTAGAACCAACCATTCACCACAGCTCAGCGGCGCACTCATAATTATTGCATGAGCAGTTATAATACTGTTATATAATTGATTATCTGCTATAAACTGTACACCGGGACCAGACAACTCTAATCTAATTAACACAGAAAAAGCTGTACCCACCAAACCTGAAAATAAAGCGTATATTAGATATAAAACACCTATATCTTTAGCATTTGAAGATAAAAATCATCTTTCAAATCACATACTTATAGATGATATCATTATATTTAGGTTGTATTTATTGTTTTTATTGTTGTTAGATAAAATAATCGTACTTTTAAGTAAATTAGCAACGGGCATCGAATCAGAACAATGGATCATAAAAAAATTTAGAATGCCATGTATAATATTAAAAAAAAAGTTTTAATTACACTGTATAACTTCATTAAAAATTATAGCTACCTTGTCACTTTAGTTAGAATACCCGCAAAAGTTTAATTTTTTTTGGGTTTTATATAATAATATTTTTAAGTTATTAAGATTATGAAATAATACATTACATATAAAAATATTATTACATTACAATATATTTCTATATACAATAATTAAATCATAAATATAGAAATATCATTCGAACCTATAGAAACCACATTCTAAATTATTAAAGACTTTTAATAAAGAAGAGTGAAAATCTTTAAATTTTCATATATGCTTTTCAAAATCAGGTTGAGTAATTTTACCATCTTTTGTACTATTTTCTATTAATCATAAAAAAGGTTTCAAAGTTGGTAACATTAATACAGCTTTACCATTTTCAAAAACAACCTGTTCAGGTTTCGAATTAATAACCAATTTATTAGTTGAATTATTTCCCTCGTTAGTGGAAAAATATTTTACTTTAAGCAGAGAAAGAGAGTGAGGACTAGAATACTTTCTTACCTTAACATAATTATACTTATGGTTAAAACTATTATTAAATTCCGAAAATTTATTTTTATGATAAGAAAATTTTAAAGAACTGTGGAAATCTCAAATCTCTTTTTTGAATCTGGTTAGTGTTACATTGCTATTATTATGTTTTTTAGGGGGTATTATTCTTTAAATAATCATTTACTTCATCAACTAAATCAGAATTACTATATTTTATTCTAATATCCTTATCATACTGCAAAAAATAATTTTGTAGCTGCCTATCTGCTTTGCTTAGTTTTAAATAAGCCTCCTTTTTAGCTTTTATTACTTTTAATATCTGTCTATCTCTTTCAGAAGTAAAATCATAAAGAACTCTGCTAAAAGATTTTATGTGACCTATTTCTAAAAAGGACTTATGAACTAATTTGTTAGCACTCTCATAAAAAGTACTAATAATCTTAGTTAACAAATATTGCTGAGGTGAAAGAATATGTTTTAATGTGTTATTACCTCCGCTAATTGTTATGTTATTTTCCATAAAAACTACTTTAAGTGCATTAGCTGTCATACCTTCACATATTATAAAAAACATAACCCCGGGTTTTTTTTCGTATATTCTAATAACGACATAAGAAATGGTAGACTAAAGAAAGTAGTTATTCGCACTCTATACAGTAAAAAGGATAATTCTTCTTTTTCATCCTGAATATCTTCAATTAATTGAGAATCCATTTCCATGTCATCATCTCCAATTATGTAAAATCCAATGAATTCCTTTCCAATATCTTCCCATAATTTGAGTTTTATTCTATCCCTATCAAACCTAGGTTTCTCTTTAATATAAAAAATAGAATAGTGTAAAATATGTCTTCTATCCTTTGTGCTTGAAAGGTGGGAAAATGTAACAAAAGTATATATTCTAGCCATAATAAAAAAAAATATAAATAATCAAAGAGGCAATTATAATTAGAATTAGGGTGACCTCTAAATTCCAAAACTACTATAATTAAATAACTATGTACTACTATAGTTTTCTAGTAAACTATAAAATTAATTCCAAAACTACAATAGTAAAAACACTAAACAGGATATACCATCATCACCTATCTTGACATATCAAGAAACACCACCTCACTTTATACAACGACTTTCCACCATGGTTAGACACTTAGATATAAAGCTACCTAACTAATAATGTATATAAAACACAGTAATATTTATGCTTATACTAGCTTCATATAGTTTAAATCCTTACAATAATAAATTGTATTTTAACCATTGCTAACCATTTCTTACAAACTTAAAAAGGTTAATTTTCCCCCTTACCACACCCTCACTAACTTAAAACATAATAGACCATAAATCTCGTAATGAACCCTATAAAGAAAATAATAGTTATTTTAAGTAAGTTACTATTAAATGAGAAAAAATTTTTTTTTTATTATTAAAATAGCACTGATTATAGAAACTACAAATAAGGATTTAAACATCATTAGAAAAAAAAAATAAAAGCAAATACCTCTGTAACGCATAAATGATAATTTATCATCCACTCTTTTTATATTAACACCGTAATTATCTTAAGGTTAGTAGACTGTATAAAAATGATTTAAATGTTTAAAATAATTAAATTTACAATTATTTATAACTTT
>Ga0247757_10000913_pt1 | contig 22032 bp, 14 predicted proteins | sample UWRJL126311R4_FD_180929 | JGI IMG/M metagenome (GOLD analysis project Ga0247757, IMG submission 180929) | Plant litter microbial communities from Arlington Agricultural Research Station in Wisconsin, United States - UWRJ-L126-311R-4 | ecosystem: Environmental > Terrestrial > Plant litter >...
GCGCGGCGAAATGACCGAAATCCGCGTCGCCGCGGCCGATGAGCGGCCGCGCATTTGCCTGGCGGCGGATGTTTTTCCGGTGCCGGCGCTCGAGGGCGACCTGCGCGCGGTGCTGGAGGCGCAGTTCGCGCGGCGCGCCCGCATCGAACTGCCGGCGCGCACGTGGGAGCTCGCCGCCGAGACCGACAGCGACGTGAAGCAGGTGACGGTGCGCAACCAGCGCTCGCGCTGGGGCTCCTGCTCGGCCGGCGGCACCATCTCGCTCAACTGGCGCCTGATCCAGACCCCGGACAGCGTGCGCGACTACATCATCTATCATGAACTGATGCACCTGCGGGAAATGAACCACTCCGACCGCTTCTGGCAGCGCGTGGCCGAGGTATGCAGCTGGTGGCGCGAGGCCGAGCGCTGGCTGAAGCGCAACGGCAGCCTGGTCGGACTATGAACGCGACGGTCAGTCGGAAAGGATCACCTGGCGCACGGCCGCGGCGAGGCGCTCGACCTCAAAGGGCTTCTGTACAAAGCCCGCGAGGCCCTTGCCGGTGAAGCGCCCGGCCGCCTCCTGTTGGTTGTAGCCACTCATCAACAGCACCTTCACGCCGGGGTGGAGCTGCCGCAGCTGGCGGAAGGCCTCCTCGCCGTCGAGGTGCGGCATCGTCAGGTCGAGCAGCACGAGCGCATAGCGCCCGGGATTGCGCCGGTACAGCTCGACCCCCTCGCGGCCGTCGGCGGCCGTCTCCACGCTGAAACCGAGGCTGGTGAGCATGCGCGCGGCGACGGCGCGGACCGGCTCCTCGTCGTCGACGACGAGGACGTGGCCGCTGCCGCGCCAGCCCGTGGCGGCGGGCTGGGTGAGGTCGGAGACCTCCCCGGCGCCGTCGTCCCGGGGCAGGAACAGCTTGAACGTCGTGCCGCGGCCGACCTCGCTGTACACCTTCAGCGCGCCCTTGTGGCCGCGAACGATGCCGAGGACCGCCGCCAGCCCGAGGCCGCGGCCGGTGAACTTGGTGGTGAAGAACGGATCGAAGATCTTCTGCAGCGTCGCCGCGTCCATGCCGCAGCCGTTGTCGCTGATCTCGAGGAAGACGTATTCGCCCGGCACGAGCCCGCCGGGGTGCACGAGGGTGGCGAGATAGTCGGCGTCGATGCGGATCGTGCCGCTGGCGAGGGCGATGGTGCCGCTGCGCTCGCCGATGGCCTCGGAGGCGTTGATCACCAGGTTCATGATGATCTGGCGAAGCTGCGTGGCGTCGGCCGTGACGGCGGGGAGGGCGGGGGCGAGGTTGAAGTGCAGGGCGCACTTCTTGCTGATGGAAATTTCCAGCAGGTGGGTGGTGTGGCGGATGAGGTCGTTGAGGTCGAGGCGTTGCACGACGAAGCGGCCCTTGCCGGAGTAGGCGAGCATCTGCTGGCAAAGGTCGGCGGCGCGGTGCGAGGCCTGCTCGATCTGCTGGAGATAGGGCAGCATCGCGGAGTGGGCGGGCAGTTCCAGCCGCGCCAGGCTGGCGTTGCCGAGGATGCCGGTGAGGAGGTTGTTGAAGTCGTGCGCGATGCCGCCGGCGAGCACGCCGAGGCTTTCGAGTTTTTGCGTGTCCTGAAGCTTGCGGTCCATCTCGCGCCGCCGCTCCTCCATCTCGATGAGGGTGGTGATGTCCTGGAAGGTCGCCACGCCGCCGCGCACGCGCCCTTCCGCATCGAGGAGGGGCACGGCATTGACGAGCACGGTGCGCTTCGAGCCGTCGGCCCGTTCGATGGTCTCCTCGAAGTCGGTGACGGCGCGGTTCTCGCGCAGCGCGGTTTGGATCGGCAACTCCTCGGCCGACAGCGGCCGGCCGGCCTGCGTCACCCGGAACGGCGGGCCGGACTGCCCGGCCGGCGGGGAGAGGGAGATGTTCTCCTCCGGAGGGCGGCCGAGCATGCGGGCGAAGGCGCGGTTGGCCCGGATGTCGTGGCCGGTGGCATCGTTGGCCAGGCCGACTCCGACCGGCAGCAGGTCGACAAGGGTCCGAAGCTCGTCCAGGCGGTGCTGGAGCGAGGCGTTCAGGCGCTGGACTTCGCGTTCCGCCACTTCGCGCTGGGCGATCTCGCGCCGCAGGTCCTCGTTGGCGCGGGAGAGGTCGGCGGTGCGGAGGCTGACCTTTTCCTCGAGGGCGAGGTTGAGTTCGCGGAGTTCCGTGGGACTGGGCAGGGCGAGCGCCGCGGGCATGATGCGGATGAGGCCGACGGCGGTGACGAGCGACACGGCGGCGGTGGCAGCCTTGACCGTCCCGGAGAGCCAGTAGATCGGCTTCCAGATGGTGACGACCTCCAGGATGTGCGTCGTGCCGCAGGCGACGATGAAGGCGCCGAAGAGGAGGAAGAGCGCGGGGTAGGGCAGGTCGCGCCGCTTGCGGACGAAATAAAGTAGCGTCAGCGGGATCGAGAAATAGGCGAGGGCGATGAGCGTGTCGGAGATCCCGTGCAGTCGGAGCAGGTTGGTGTCCCACAGGTAACATTGGCCGTGGGGCATGAACGTACTGCTGCACAGTTCCTCCAACCAGGAGCGCGTAATGGGCATGATTGGGCCTTGGTTGGCGGGCGAGCCTGACTGCAGCCCGGTGGCAGGCAACGCCACACCAGCCGCCGGGCGGGAGGTGTTTGCCTCAGGACTATTGGACGTCCAGCAGCTCTACCTCGAAGCGAAGGGTGGCCCGGGGTGGGACCGGGCCCTTGCCCGCCGTGCCATACGCGAGCCACCACGGAATCAGCAGGGTGCGTTTCTCGCCCTTCTTCATCGCCAGCAGCGCTTCATCCCAGCCGGCGATGACCCGCCCGGTGCCGACCCGGAACGTGTAGGGCGTGCCGCGGTCCCGCGAGCTGTCGATTTTGGTGCCGTTCAGGAGATAGCCGTCGTAGTGGACGGTGACCTGGGCGCCGACGGTGGGCGTGGGGCCGTCCCCCGGCTGGCGGAGGATGTACCGGAGGCCGGAGGGATTCGTGTGCGCGTTGTCGTACTGCTCGCGCAGGAGCGCGGCGTCCGCCTCGGAAAGCTGCGGGCTTTCCATGACCTGCCGCATATACTTGTTGGCAGGCTCGCCGGGATTGGCGCGCCGGAAGATGCCGGTGCGCGCCTGCCAGGCGATGAAGGCCAGGAACACCCCGCCGATGAGCAAGGGGCCATAGGTGCTGAACTTCATGGCCGGCGGGCGGGTTCGAGGCGGAGGATCAGCGCGTCGAGGAGCGCGTCGGCTTGCAGTTTCGCCTGCTGGTACGGGTGCAGCGGTTTGTCGGCGGGCGCGTTCTGCTGCTGCTTGGCGAAGACGGCATCGCCCGCGGCGATGGCGCCGTCGATCAGCTGCGTCTTGGCGTCGTGCAGGGCGCCGCCTTCCTTCAGGTCGCCGGCCACGACCGGCCGGCCGAGGAATTTCGCGACGAGATCGTCGCCGACCCACACGCGCCAGTCCTTGTCGGCGGCGAAATAGGCGACAAGCACGCCAGTCTTCGCGACGCCCAGTTTTGCCGCGAGGCCGCGCATCGTTGCGCCGGGAACCTCGTCGACCTTCGCGTCCGGGATCCGGGCGAAGACGCGGCCGACGATCTTCACGCCGGTGACGCGCTCGAAGTTCGCCAGCTTGAAGTTGAAATATTTCGCGCGCGGCGGCTCGGTCGGAAGCAGGTGGTCGGGATCGTCGAAGTGCGCCGCGGGGCCGGGCTCCGCGCTGCCGTGATATTTGCCGGCCTGGGCGACGAGGGCCTTGAAGGTGGCGGCGTCGGCCTTGAATGCGCGTCCGGCCGCGCCGACGCGCAGGATCTTGATGCTGAATTCGTCGTTGGGCTGGATCAGCGGCAGCACCTCGGCGCCGGTGAACACATGGCCGAAGACGCTGTGCAGGTAGTTCAGCCGCGTGCAGTCGCCGAGCGTGATGAAGAACTCGCAGCTGTTGGTGTCGGGCCCGGCGTTGGCCATCGAGAGCACGCCGGCCTGGCTGTGGCGCAGGCCGGGGACGAATTCGTCGGGGAAGGTGTACGGCGTGCCGGGATCGTCCTTGTCGAGGTTCTTCTCGTGGTCCGGGTCGCCACTCTGGAGGACGAAGCCCGGGACCACGCGGTACCACTTCAGGCCGGTGTAGTAGGGTTTGCCGTTGCGCGGCTCGATCGTGCCCTCGGCGAGGCCGACGAAGGACGCGACCGTCATCGGCGCCTGCTGGTAGTTGAGCTCGACGACGAACTTGCCGCGCGGGGTGGTGAACTCGGCGTAGACGCCGTCGGCCATCTTCTCCTCGGCACGGGCGGCCAGCGCGAACACCAGCAAGCCCAGCAACCCAACGGATTTCAGGATACGCATAAGGCGAACGATAGCGGCGGCGGAGTCCGCGGCAAGAACTGGTAGGGCGAGTCCTTCGGACGAGCCGGGCGTGAGTTGAAACCTGGGCCCGGCTCGTCCGGAGGACTCGTCCTACCTCACGCTTACAGGAACGAGCAGATGTACTCGCAGTGGCCGGACGACACCTCGATGGTGAAGCCGCTCTTGCCGGGCACGTCGAAGAAGGTGCCGGCGGCGTAGTCCTTCACGGCGACCTGGCCGTCGAGCGTCACGCGGCAGACGCCGGCGACGATCTCCATGCGTTCGGGGGCGCCGGTGCCGAAGTGGTAGCTGCCCGGGTAGATGAGCCCGAGGGTCTTCTTCGCGCCATCGGGCATCAGCACGGTGTGGCTGACGACCTTGCCGTCGAAGTAGACATTGGCCTTGGTGTGAACTGTGACGCCGGTGAACTGCGTGGGGAGGGACATGGCGCGGCATTCATGGCGGACCGAAGGCGCGAGTCAATCCGACCCACGGTCATCGCCGGCGAGGGAACTGGGCGCAGGTGACGGGGACTTCGTCGTTTCCCGCTGGCGATTTGCCGTTTTGTGAGAACATTCCCCCTGTTCGTGGGTTTCTTCCTGCGATGACGCGCACCCGGTCCAGTCTGATGGTATTGATGCTGCTGGCGGTAACACCCCTGTTCGCCAGCTCACGGGAGTCGGCGTTCCTCGCGCAGAAGCTGCTCGGTCCCCAAATCTGGTCGCGCGTTGTGCGGATCGAAAGCGCCCCGGTGGACATCAACCAGCCCCCGACCGAGTACTACGGCCTCGTGATCGCCTTCGCCGACATCCTCTGGTTCTACACCGAACGCGACGGCACGCAGAACCTCTCGACCCGGCGCGGGCAGCTCGCGGCGGACAAGGCGAACCTCGGCGAGCTGCTGCGGACCGCCGACCCGGCCATGCTCCGCTTCGCCGAGGACCTGGTACCGCCGCCGGACTGGGACCTGCCGGCGGAGCTGCCGAACGCCTGCTTCGTGGCCTGCCTGAAACACTGGGAGGCGTTGCTGCAGTCGGGGTACCCGCCGAAGAAGGCCCGCCTGATCGCGTGCTTCCCGACGAATGACCGGAAAGGCCACATGCTCCTGGAATACCGCCGCGGCCTGAGCCGCATCGTCTTCGACCCGGACCGGCCGGACCACTACATCTCCATTCCGTTCTGGGTGGGCAGCAACCCGCTCAAGACCGCCACGCGCGCGTTGAAGGAGCGCTGGCCGGCCCCGCCGAGCCACGTCACCACCATCGATTTCTCCAAGCCGCTCGGGCCGTCGGCGAAGAACCTCGTCGCCACCGGCTCGCTGGCGGACCGGCCGCATTTTTGAACCTGTAGGTCGGGCTTTACGCCCGACACGAATGCGGATCTGTCGGGGATAAACCCCGACCTACAAGAACAAGGCGCCCAATTGGGCCCTACGGCTGGTAGAGGCGGAACAGCGCCTGCGTGCCGGAGTCGTCCCAGCCGCGGCGGGACACCTCGTCGTAGAGTTTTTTCGCCTGCACCAGACCGGGCAGCTCGAGGTTGACGGCCTCGGCACATTCGAGGGCGAGACGCAGGTCCTTGAGGAAATGCTTCACGTAGAAACCGGGGGCGAAGTCGCCCCGGAGGGCGCGCGGGGCGAGCACGTTCATGCCGACGCTGCCGGCCGCGCCGCCGCCGATGCTTTCCAGCACGCGCGCCGGGTCGAGGCCGGCGCGCCGGCCGAAGGCGAGCGCTTCGCACCAGGACATCATCACGGAGGCGATAGCGATCTGGTTGGCGAGCTTGCAGTACTGGCCGGAGCCGGGCCCGCCGTGGTGCACGACGATCTTCCCCATCCGGTCGAACAACGGGCGCGCGCGGGCGAACGCCGCCGCGTCGCCGCCGACCATGATGGAAAGCCGCGCCTCGCGGGCGCCGATGTCGCCGCCGGTGACCGGGGCGTCCAGCGCCGCCAGCCCGCGGGCCGCCGCGGCTTCCGCGACGCGGCGCGCCAGCGCCGGGCTCGACGTCGTCATGTCGATGAGCACCGCTCCGGGCCGCGCGCGCGCCAGCACGCCGCCGGCGCCGAAATACGTTTCCTCCACGTCCTCCGGGAAACCCAGGATGGTGATCACGAAGTCCGCCGCCGCGGCCGCCGCCCCGGCGGTGTCGTGCCACTGCGCGCCCGCAGCGACCAGCGGCTGCGCCTTGGCCTGGGTGCGGTTGTGGACGTGCAGCGGGTGGCCCGCCTGCTGCAGGTGGCCCGCCATGCTGCGACCCATGACACCGGTGCCGATGAAGGCGATGGAGTGTGAAGACATGGGCGCAACGGAACACCGCCGGCGCGCGGAGGCCAACAAACAAATCAGACTGACCAGCACAGGAGGTAACGGAGAAAACGGGGGCCCGGGCGAACCGCCGGCATTCCGTTTCCTCCGGTGAAATTCCGGGGGGCTTTATTCCTAGACGGGAAAGGCCGCCCCGCCCATCCTGCGGCCCGTGCAGATTCTCAACACGCTGGCCCCGGTCTTCCTGCTGATCGCGACCGGGGCCGGATTGCAGGCGTGGAAGTTCGTCTCCCCGGGTTTCCTGAAGGAGGCCAACCGCCTCACCTACTGGCTGGGCCTGCCGGCGCTGCTTTTCTCCCAGCTGGCCACGTCGTTCCAGCACGGGACGGGCGCCGGCCGGATGTTGGGCGTGATGCTGGCGGCCACCGCCTTGGTGATCGTGGCGGGTTATGGCGTGGCCTGGCTCCTGAAGGTGCCCGCGGCCGCGATCGGCACCTTTGTGCAGGGCGGCTTTCGCGGGAACCTCGCATTCGTCGGCCTGCCGGTGATTTTCTCGCTGCCGGATACGCCGCTGGCCGGCGGCATCTCGGCGCGCACGGCGGCGGTGCTGACGGTCGCGCCAATCATGGTGGTCTACAACACCGCCGGCGTGGTCGTGCTGCTCCTCAGCCAGCACCGGCTGGGCTGGAGCATGGTGAAACCGTTCCTGCGGCAGCTCGCCACCACGCCGCCGCTGCTGGCGACGCTGGCGGGGATCGGGTTTGCCTCGTTCGGCTGGACCCTGCCGCTGTTCGTGGACAAGGCGCTCACCGCGCTGGGCGAGATGGCGCTGCCGCTCGGCCTGCTCGGCGTGGGCGGTTCGCTGATGACCGTGCAACTCGGCGCGCACTGGGCCCGGCCGCTGGGGTCGGCGCTGGTGAAGACGGTCCTGTCCCCGGTGATCGGCTGGGGCGTGGCGCGCGCCTGCGGCCTGGGCGACGCGGAACTGCGGATGATCCTGATCCTGCTCGCGTGCCCGACCGCGATCGTCTCCTACACGGTGGCGGTCGAGCTGAAGGGCGACGAGGCCCTCGCCGCCAGCTCGATCGCGCTCAGCGTGCTGACCTCGGTGGCTTCGCTGGCGCTGATTGTGGGGCTGTCCTAGGGCGCGGCCGCTCGCGCGGGCTCGGGTATATAGGTCCTATAGGGCGTATAGGACCTATGGGGCCTATAAGAATTACGGAATCCGCAGCTCGACGCCTACCCGCAGGATGCCCTGGGGGCCGAGCTTGTCGGCGTTGGCATTGTAGATGTCCTGCCAGCGACTGGGTGTGCCGTAATACCGCTGGCTGAGCCGCGACAGCGTGTCACCGGCGGCGATCACGTGGACGCGCGAGCCGGCCGGCGCCGTCGGGGCGCTGACGACCGGCGCGCTGCCGCCGTTGGTGCGGGCGAGCTGGGTCTTGAGCTGGTAATTTTCCTGCGCGAGCACGGCGTTGGTGCCCTGCAGCTGCTGCGCCAGCGCGCGCGAGGCGGCGGCGTCCGCGGTGGCCTGGCTGGTGGAGCGCTGCAGCGCGGCGAGGGTCTCCGAGTTCTCGGTGGCCGCCGTGGAGGCGGTCGCGGATTGCGTGGCGACGGTGGCCTTGAGTTCTTCGACCTCGGACGTAAGGGCGGCCACGCGCTCGGTCAGGGAATTCTTCGCGGCGGTGGCGGATTCGGCTTCCTGGGCGGCCTTCGTCTGCTGCTCGTCGCGGGTTTTCTCGAGGAGAGCGTAGCCGCGGAGGGACGTGGCCAGGCGGTCCTCGGTGGCGGCGAGACGCTTCTCCAGATCGCTGGTGTCGGTGGCCGGAGTGGCCTTGGCGGCGTCCAGCTGCGCCTGCAGTTCGGTGACCTGCGCCTGGCTGGCGGTGAGGGAGGACTGTAGGGAAGCGGTCTTGCCCTCGAGTTCCTTGGCGCGATTGGTCACCGCGGTGTTGTCCTTCAGCTCGCGGCTCGTGTCGGCCAGCACCTTTTGCAGGCGCTCGCGTTCGCTGCGCATTTGCGCGACCTGGTTGCTGAGCTCGTCACGTTCGCGGCGGAGCTGGGCCTCGACGGGGGAATTTTTCGGCACGGCAGCGGCGGCCTGGTTTGCCGCGGTCAGCTTGCGATCGGTGTCGGCGAGGACGCCTTCGAGTTCCTTCACGCGACCGGAATAATCCGGATAGGCGGGCGCGGCGGACTTGGCGGAGGCGAGTTGCTTTTCGAGATCCGTCACCCGGCCGGACAGGTCGGGATAAGCCGGCTTGGCGGATTTCGCGGCCGTGAGCTGCGTCTCGAGATCCTTCACCTTGCCCGACAGGTCGGGGTAGGCGGGAGCCGCCGGCTTGGCGGCGAGCTGTTTCTCGAGATCGGCCACCTTGCCGGTGAGGTCCGGATAGGCGGGCTTGGCGGATTTCGCCGCGGTGAGCTGCTTCTCCAGGTCGGCGACCTTGGGCGAGAGATCCGGATAAGCCGGCTTGGCGGACTTGGCCGCAGTCAGCTGGGTTTCGAGGTCCTTCACCTTGCCCGAGAGATCGGGATAAGCCGGCGCACCGGGTTTGGCGGCAGCCTGGGCGGCGACGAGCTTGCGATCGGTATCGGCGAGGACGCCTTCGAGTTCCTTCACGCGGGCGGAATAATCCGGATAAGCGGGCGCGGCGGACTTGGCCGAGGCGAGCTGTTTTTCGAGATCCGAAACTTTCCCGGATAGATCAGGGTAGGCGGGTTTGGCGGATTTGGCCGCCGTGAGCTGGGTCTCGAGATCCTTCACCTTGCCCGAGAGATCAGGATAAGCGGGAGCGGCCGATTTGGCGGCCATGAGCTGCTTCTCCAGATCGGTAACTTTTCCGGAGAGGTCGGGATAGGCGGGCGGCGCGGCCTTGGCGGTGGCGAGCTGTTTCTCCAGCTCGGCGACCTTGGGCGAGAGATCGGGGTAGGCCGGGGCACCGGGCTTGGCGGCGACCTGCTCCTTGAGCGAGGAAACCTGGGTGCGGAGCTGGGCGGCTTCGTTGCCGCTGGAGTCGACCTGCCGGCGGAGCGAGGCCTTGTCGGACTCGAGGAGTTTGACGCTGGCGACGAGCGAGGTGTGTTCGCGCTGGGCCGCGGCGGTGGAGCTCTTGTATTCGTCGAACTGTTGCGCGAGCGCGGCCCGGGCCTGTTCGGCCGCGGTGGCTTTCTGGGCGGCGGCGGCAACCGCGCCCTCGAGCTCGGTGACCTTGCCGGAGAGATCAGGATAAGCCGGGGCGGCCGCGGGCTTCGCGGCGGCCTGGGCGGCGACGAGCTTGCGATCGGTGTCGGCGAGGGTGCCCTCCAGCTCCTTCACGCGGGCGGAATAATCCGGATAGGCCGGGGCCGCGGATTTCGCCGACGCCAGCTGGGTCTCGAGATCCTTCACCTTGCCCGAGAGATCGGGGTGGGCCGGCGCGGCCGATTTAGCCGCGGCGAGTTGTTTTTCGAGATCGGAGACTTTGGCCGAGAGATCCGGGTAGGCGGGAGCGGCGGGCTTGGCGGCCAGCGCCTGTTTAGTAGAGGCGAGTTCGGACTCGAGGCTGGTAACCTTGCCACGCAGGTCGGGATAGCTCGGGCCGGCCTTCAACGCGGCGTCCTTCGCGGCGAGGGAGGCAGTCAGCTCCTGTTTGGCGCTGTTGGCATCGGCGGCGACCGCCGTCAGCCGGCTGTTTTCCTGCGCGAGTTTGTCGACGGTACCGGTAAGTTCGGAGACCTTGCCGGAGAGGTCGGGGTAGGCCGGCTTCGCGGTCTTCGCGACGACCAGGGCGGCCTCGAGTTCGGTGACTTTGCCGGAAAGATCGGGGTACGCGGGCTTGGCGGATTTCGCGGCGGCCACGTCCTGCTTGGCGCTGGCGGCTTCGGCGGACGAGGCGGCGAGCTGTTTTTCCAAGTCGGAGACCTTGCCGGAGAGATCGGGGTAGGCCGGCTTCGCGGCTTTCGCGGCGACGAGGGCGGCTTCGAGTTCGGTCACGCGACCGGAGAGATCAGGATAGGCGGGAGCGGCGGGTTTGGCGGCGAGCGCATCGTTGGCCTTGGCGAGGGCGCTCTTGGTGGCGTCGAGTTCGCGCGCCAGGCTGCGCTGGCCGGCTTCGTTGCTCTGCGTGAGCGACGCAACCTTCGCCTCGAGCTCGGTCACGTTGCCGCGCAGGTCGGGATAAGCGGGTTTGGCGGACTTCGCGGCCGCGAGTTCGGCCTGGGCGTCGGACTTCGCCTTGGTCGCGGCGGCCACGTCCTGCTTGGCGCTGGCGGCCTCGGCGGACGAGGCGGCGAGTTGTTTCTCGAGATCGGAGACTTTGCCGGAGAGATCGGGGTAGGCCGGCTTCGCCGCTTTCGCGACGGCGAGGGCGGCTTCGAGTTCGGTCACTCGCGGGGAGAGATCGGGATACGCGGGCTTGGCGGATTTCAGGGCGGCGAGTTCGGCGGTCGTGGCCTGCTGGGCCTTGGTCAGGGTCGCGGCCTCCTGTCTGGCGCGGTTCGTTTCGGCCGAGGCGGCGGAGAGCTGGCCTTCGAGCTCTTTCACGCGATCGGTCAGGTTGGGATACGCCGGCGTGCGAGGTTTGCCGGTGGCATCGGCCAGCTGGGCTTCGAGCGAGGCGACGCGGTCGCGCTGGTCGGGATAGGCAGGCTTGGCCGCCTTGGCGGTGGCGAGGGCGGTTTCGAGATCGGCGGACTTCCGCTGCAGGCTGGCGACCTCGGTGGTGAGGTCGGGATACGCGGGCTTCGCCGCTTTCGCCGCCGCCAGCTGGGCCTCGAGGTCCTTCACCGTGCCCGAGAGATCGGGATAAGCCGGCGCGGCGGATTTGGCCGCAACCAATTGCTTCTCCAGATCAGCGACTCGGGGAGAAAGGTCGGGATACGCCGGCTTCGCGGCCTTCGCCGCGACCAGGGCGGCTTCGAGTTCGGTCACGCGACCGGAAAGGTCGGGATAGGCCGGGGCGCCGGGTTTGGCGGCGAGGGCCTGCTTTGTGGCCGCGAGCTCGGTTTCGAGGGCGGCCTTTTGGTCGGTGACCTTGTTGAGGGTCTTTTCGACCTCGGTGCCGAAGGTCTTGGCGGCGGCGAGTTCCGCCTGCGCGGCCTTCTCGTTGCGCGCCTTCTCGTCGTTGACGCGATTGAGGGTGCCTTCCACCTGGGCGGCGAAGGCGCGCGCGGATTCGATCTCGGCCTGGGCGGCCTTTTCGTTGCGGGCCTTTTCGTCGGTGACCTTGTTGAGGGTGTTCTCGACCTCGGTGCCGAACTTGCGGGCGGACTCGAGCTCGGCCTGCAGCTCGCGGTTCTTCTGCTCGAAGGCGGCGGAAACGGTGGTGTTGGCCGAGGTGGCCTGGGCGGCGGCGAGCGCGGTCTTCGTGCGCTCGAGCTCGGCCTTGGTGAAGTCGGCCAGGCGGGTGAGTTCGGTGACGCGGGCCTCGGCGTTGCGGGCGTTCTTTTCCTGTTCGGCGTTGGCTTTCTGCAGGCGCTCGCGGTCGGAGCGGAGCGTGGTGAGCTCGTTGGTCAGCTCGGTGAGGCGGGTGGAGAGCTGGTCGCGATCCTTCTGCAGGCGGTCGACGATGGCGTCGACGGTGTTGGTCGCGACGGTGCTGCTGGCCGGCGCGGCGATGGACACGGGCACCACGGGGGTGGGCTCGGGGCGCGGGGCCGCCGGGGCCGGAACCGTGGTCGGCGCGGGAGTGGCGGGCTTGGTCGCGGCTGCCGCGGCGCCGAGCAGTACCTTGCGCTCCTGCAGGCGGCGCTGGGCGGTTTCGAGCGTGGTGCGGTCGAGGGCGCTGGTGAGCGTGTCCAATGCGCGGCCGCGGGCGCCGTTTTCGCGGGCAAGCGAGAGCCAGACGAAGGCCTCGACGGGGTCGACCGCGACGCCGCGGCCTTCCGCGTAGGCGAGGCCGAGATTGTATTGGGCCACCCCGTTGCCTCGCCGGGCCTTGGCGAGGAGGGAGGTAATTTCGCTGCTTTCCTGGGCAAACGTCAGCGGGGTGAGCAGGGCGGCGGCCAGCAGGCCGGCGAGAAAACGGAAGTTTTTCATGCGCGCAGTGAGTGCGGCGGGAGGATTGCCGCCCGGTCTCCCCGCTGCAAGCCCCGGCTTCCGTTGGCCAAGGCGGGGCGGTGCGTTTCGTCGCGGCCCAACGGTCGCCGGGCCCGGGTTCCGCGCCGCCGGGCCGGAAAAGTGCGGCGGGAAGTCCGGCCGCGCGCCGCCGCAGGCGCGTCCGGGAGCGGTAACAAATGCGGCCGGGGGCCGTCTCGGCAGAAGCGGCTCTTGCCTTGAAAACCAGGGCTGCTACCTATCGCCTTCCCCGATGCCTTCGTCTCAGACCCTGCCGCCAGGCTCCGGCCGGCGGGCCCGCATTTGATCCGACCCAACCTGCAGTCCTTGTAATGAAGAAGATTACTCCCGGTATGGTTTTCCGCCCGTCCGTCGCCGTCCTTGGCGCCGCCGCCCTGGTCCTTGCCGCCGGCTGCGGCAAAAAGGGCGCCACCGCCCGCGGCGGGGCGCCCGCCGCCGTGCCGGTGCAGGTGGCCGTGGCCCAGCAGATGGACGTGCCGCGCCGCGTCGAGTCGATCGGCACCGTCCAGGCCCTGCGCAGCGTGAGCGTGAAGTCCCAGGTCGACGGCGTGATCGCGGAGGAACACTTTCAGGAAGGCCAGGAGGTCAAGGCCGGCGATCCGCTGGTCACGCTCGACCGCCGGCCGTTTGAGAACGCCCTCGCGCAGGCCCGCGCCGCGCTGGCCAACGCCCGCGCCTCCGCTGCGCAGGCGACCGCCGATGCCGAGCGCTATTCCCACCTCGACCAGCAGTCCGCGATCTCGAAGGAGGCCTACACGCAGTACCTCACCAAGGCCCAGATGGCCGAGGCCGAGGTCCAGGCCCGCGAGGCCGCCGTCGCCAACGCCGAACTGCAGCTCGGCTACACCCAGATCAAGGCCCCGATCTCCGGCCGCACCGGCCAGCGCCTCCTGCACGAGGGCGCGCTGGTGAAGGCCAACGACAACAACTTCACCCTCGTCACCATCAACCAGGTCGCCCCCATCGCCGTCACGTACGCGGTGCCCGAGGGCGCCCTCGACGAGATCCGCCGCGCCACCGCGGAAAACCGCACGAGCGTGTCCGTCACCGACCGCGCCACCGGCGTCTCGCGCCAGAACGGCCACCTCGAGTTCATCGACAACACCGTCGATCCCACCACCGGCATGATCACCTTGAAGGCCGCCTTCGCCAACACCGACCAGGCGCTCTGGCCGGGGCGCTTCGTTTATGTGGTGACGGAAACCGGCGTCGACCCGGGCGCCATCGTGGTGCCGTCGAACGCCGTGCAAAACAGCCAGACCGGCTCCACGGTCTTTGTGTTGAAGGCGGACTCCACCGTCGAGCTGCGCAACGTGAAGGTGACGCGCACCGACCGCGACAACACCCTGCTGGCCAGCGGCGTGAAGGCCGGCGAGACCGTCATCACCGACGGCCAGCTGCGCCTCCTGCCCGGCATGAAGGCCGAGCCGCGCCAGCTGAGCGGCGCCCCGCTGGCCGGGGAGGCGCCGGCCCAGGCCCCGAAGAAGAGCTGAGCCCGCCGCCCGCATGAACCTGCCCGAACTTTGCATCCGGCGGCCGGTGATGACGACGTTGATGACGGCGGCGTTGTGCCTTTTCGGCGTCATGGCCTACCGGCTCCTGCCGGTGAGCGACCTGCCCACCGTCGACTTTCCGACCATCCAGGTCAGCGCCTCGCTGCCCGGCGCCACGCCCGAGACGATGGCGAGCGCGGTGGCCAAGGTGCTGGAGGGACAGTTCTCCACCATCGCCGGCATCGACTCGATGACGTCGACCAGCGGCACCGGCAACACGCAGATCACCCTGCAGTTTTCGCTGGAGCGCAACATCGACGCGGCGGCGCAGGACGTGCAGGCCGCCATCTCGGCGGTGCAGCGGCGCCTGCCGCAGGACATGCCGGCCCCGCCGTCGTACCGGAAAACCAACCCGGCGGACCAGCCGATCCTCTTCATCGGCCTGTCCTCCCCCACGCTGCCGCTCTCCGTCGTCAACGAGTACGCCGACACCATGATGGGCCAGCGCATCTCGACGGTCGACGGCGTGTCGCAGGTGCAGATTTTCGGCGCGCAGAAGTACGCGCTGCGCGTGCGGCTTGATCCCCGCCTCCTGGCCAGCCGCGGCATCACGCTCGACGAGGTGGGCAAGGCGCTCGACGACCACAACGTTAACCAGCCCACCGGCCTGCTGGACGGCGTCCGCCAGTCCACGCAGATCCAGGCCAGCGGGCAGCTCGCCAACGTCGGCGAGTTCACGCAGATCGTGGTGGCCTACCGCAACGGCGCCCCGGTGCGCCTGGGCGAACTGGCGCAGGTGATCGACAGCGTGCAGGACGCCCGCAACGCCAATTGGTACGGCGAGCGCGACGCGAACGGCAAACTGGAGCCGGCCCGCGCGATCATGCTCGCGGTGCAGAAGCAGCCCGGCGTCAACACCGTCGAGGTCGCCGAACGCGTGCGCGCGCTGCTCCCGATGTTCGCCAAGCAGCTGCCGGAATCGATCAAGCTGAGCGTCCTGCGCGACAACTCCAAGGCGGTGAAGGAGTCGGTGCACGACGTGCAGTTCACCCTCATGCTCTCCATCGCGCTGGTCGTGCTGGTGATCTTCGTCTTCCTCCGCTCGGTGCCGGCCACGATCATCCCGAGCGTGGCGATCCCGATGGCGCTGCTCGGCACGTTCGTCGTGATGTATTTCTGCGGCTACTCGCTCGACAACCTCTCGCTGCTCGCGCTGACGCTGTCCGTGGGCTTCGTCGTGGACGACGCCATCGTCATGCTCGAGAACATCGTGCGCCACATCGAGAGCGGCATGGGCGTGCGCGAGGCGGCCTTCAAGGGGGCGAAGGAAATCGGCTTCACCATCCTCTCGATGACGCTGTCGCTGGTGGCGGTGTTCATCCCGCTGATGTTCATGGGCGGCATCCTTGGCCGCCTGCTGCACGAGTTCGCCGTGACGATCACCGCGTCGATCCTGGTGTCGGGCATCGTGTCGCTGACGCTCACGCCGATGTTGTGCAGCCGCTTTCTCAAGCCCATCGCCGGCGGCGGCCACGCGCACGCCGCGCCCCAGAGCGCCCTTTTCCGCTGGAGCGAGCGCATGTTCGACGGCCTGCACGGGCTGTATGAGCGCACGCTCCACCGCAGCCTGCGCCATCGCGGCGTGGTGATGGCGGTGGCGCTGGTGATGGCGGTGTTGACCGGCCTGCTGGTGAAGGTGCTGCCGCAGGGCTTCATTCCCACCGACGACACGGGCATCGTGATGGTCTTCACCGAGGGAGCGCAGGACATCTCCTTCGAGGAAATGGTGCGCCACCAGCAGGCGGCGGCGGGCATCGTCGCCCAGCAGCCGTACGTGAACGCCTTCATGTCGGCCATCGGCGGCGGCGGCAGCAGCAGCGGCCAGCTGAACCAGGGCCGCATTTTCATGACGCTGAAGCCGCGCGGCGACCGGCCCTCCATCGACCGGATCATGACGGATCTCCGGCAAAAACTGGGCGCGATCCCCGGCCTGCGGGCCTATCCGCAGGTGCCGCCGGCCATCCGCATCGGCGGCCAGCTGACGAAGGCGCTCTACCAGCTCACGCTCACGGGCAGCGACCTGACCGAACTCTACGCGGCGGGCAACAAGCTCGAGCAGCGGTTCCGCACGATCCCGGAGCTGGCCGACGTCAACAGCGACCTCCAGATCACCAGCCCGCAGCTGGCGGTGGACATCCAGCGCGACCGCGCGGCTACGCTGGGCATCACGCCGGCCCAGATCGAGGACGCGCTCTACAGCGCCTTCGGCACGCGGCAGGTCTCCACGATCTACACGCCGACCAACCAGTATTACGTGATCATGGAAGTGGCGCCGGAGTTCTCCCGCGACGCCTCCGGTCTCTCGCTCATCTACCTGCGCAGCCAAAGCGGCAAGCTGGTGTCGCTCGACACCGTCGCTTCCGTGCGGCGCACGGTCGGCCCGCTGACCGTCGGCCACCTCGGGCAGCTGCCGGCCGTCACGCTGTCGTTCAATCTCAAGCCGGGCGTGTCGCTCGGCGAGGCCACCGCCAAGGTCGAGCAGGCGGCGCGGGCCGAGCTGCCGTCCACGGTCAGCTACAATTTCGTCGGTTCCGCGCAGGCCTTCAACTCGTCGCTGCAGGGCATGGGCCTGCTGATCATCACCGCGGTGCTCGTGATCTACATCGTGCTCGGCATCCTGTACGAGGATTTCATCCACCCGCTGACGATCCTGTCCGGCCTGCCGGCGGCGAGCTTCGGCGCGCTGGTCACGCTCTGGGCGTTCCGCGAGGAGCTGAACATCATGGGCTACGTCGGCGTCATCCTGCTCATCGGCATCGTGAAGAAGAACGCGATCATGATGATCGACTTCGCGATCGCGAAGGAACGCGACCAGGGCGCGGACTTCGACCCGGAGAAGGCGATCGTCGAGGCGTGTCTCGTGCGCTTCCGTCCCATCATGATGACGACCTTCGCCGCGCTTGCCGGCGCGCTGCCCATCGCGCTCGGCCTCGGCGCCGGCGCCGAATCGCGCCGCCCGCTCGGCCTCGCGGTCGTCGGCGGTCTGGTGGTGTCGCAACTGCTGACGCTCTACATCACGCCGGTGATCTACATCTACATGGACCGCTTCATGCACTGGCTGCAGCACAAGCGCCGCACGCCGTCGCTGATGGCGGACGCGAACGCGCTCCCGGCGCCGCAGGCGAAGTAGGTGGGGCTAACGACGCCGCAACGCGCTCGCGGTCGGGCAGGAGCCCGACCCTCCAAAGGATCGACAAGCTGGAGGGCCGGGCTCCTGCCCGGCCGGGTGTTACTTCTTCGGCGGCTCCGCCGGCTTCTCCGGCGTGAAGGTCACATCCTTCGCCGCGTCGGCGATGTCGCGCACGCCGGCTTCGAGGGCGGCGCGGTCCTCGGGGGTGTCCTTCACGACGGGCTGGCCGCTCGAGAAATCGATCGTCTTGTGCTCGGTCTCCTTGGTGCCGAGCGCGACCGGCTCGGCCGGGGTTCGCTCGATGAGCGGTGCGGGGGATGACGCCAGGGCCGGGGCGGGGGCGCCGGGATGGGTGGCCGCCGCGGGCGGACGGGCGCGGTTTTTGGCGCGCCGGTCGACCACGTACCAAAGAGTGCCCGCGACCATGATGACGAACAGCGCGAGCAGGACGAAGAGTTCCTTGGAACGTGGCATGCACGGACGCTACCCCGCGCTGCCGCCCAGACCAGCGAAAATCCGGCACCGGGGCCCGGGGTTTAAGTAGTTTAATAGACTACTTGATCGCAGCGCCCGGAGGATTTCCCGGGAGCGTCAGCCCAGCGCGAGCGCGATGATGCCGGCGACCATGCCGGCGGCGGCGAGCAGGCGGCGGGAGCCGTCGGCCTCCTTGAGCAGCTTGGCGCCGAAGAAGGTGCCGATGAGGATGCTGATCTCGCGGGCCGGGGCGATGTAGCTCACCGGTGTGAAGGTCATCGCCGTAAGGATGAGCACGTAGCCCACCGGCCCGAGCAGGGCGACGGTCAGCACCTTGCCGCGGTGCTCGCGCCAGGTTTGGGCCGCCTCGGCGCGACGCGGCCAGGCGAAGGGCGTGAGGATCGTGCACATGACCAGCTGCGTGCCGCAGTCGTAGATGACCGGCGGCAGGGCATGGTGCGACACGGCGCGCTGGTCCCACACGGTGTAGGCGGCGATGCACAGGCCGCAGGTAAAGCCGTAGAGCAGGCCGGTGCGCAGGTGGGCGCGGTCGGTGTGCCAGAGGGCGGGGCCGCCGGTGAGGTAGAAGACCGAGCCCACGATCAACCCGCCGCCGGCCAGAGCGAGGCCGGAGGGGCGTTCGCCGAAGAGCGCGATCGCCGCGAGCGTCGAGAGCAGCGGGCCCGTGCCGCGGGCGAGCGGGTAGATGAGCGAGAAGTCGCCGTGACGGTAGCCGCGCTGCAGGAGCAGCGCGTAGGCGGTCTTGATGATGCCGCTTACCACGAAGAGCAGCAGCGAGACCTCGGGCAGGTCCGGCTTGAACCACAGGCAGTAGCCGATGATGGCGGGAATGTAGAACCCGAAGGACAGCAGGCCGGTCAGCCAGACGAAGGGCAGCCCGCCGCCCGTGCGCTTGGCCGCGAAGTTCCATGTCGCGTGGGTGAACGCGGCGATGAACACGAAGGTCAGGGCGAGGGCGGACATGGGGAACGAAGACAGAGGACAGAGAACAGACGACAGGAAACAGAACGGCGGAAGGCAGATGTCAGCGCGGAGAACTGCGGGAATCGAGAAGGATCTTGGTGGGGTATTTTTTAGGTAGGGTCGGCACTTTCACCGACCCTGCATCTGTTGCGCCTGGGCGCAGGGGGAGCTGCCTTCCCGCTCCGGGGAATTTTCGTGTCTTTCGGGTATTTCGTGGTGACCTGACCGGATGCAAGCCGCGCTCCGAGAACTCCGCCTCACGCTGGCGCTGGCCCTGCCCATGATCGTGGCGCAGGTCAGCCAGATGCTGATCGGCATCACCGATGCGGCGTTCATCGGCCGCGTGGGGACGGTGGAGCTGGCGGCGGCGGCCTTCACGCACGGCGTGTTCGGGTTGTTCTACATCGTCGGCATCGGCCTGCTCATCCCGGTGGGCGTCTACACCGCGCGCGACCACGGGGCGGGCGACGCGGCCGGCTGCGCGGCGTGGTTGAAGCACGGGCGCGTCACGGGCCTGGTGACGGGTGGGATTTTCTTCGCGCTGCTGGCGGTGCTCTCGACGCAGCTGCACCGCTTCGGCCAGCCGCCGGAGGTCGTCGCGATCATGAAGCCGTTCTACCTGCTCACCGCGCTGTCGCTGGTGCCGGTGCTCTATTTCCAGGTGCAGCGGCAGTACCTCGACGCGCTCGGGCGGCCGTGGGTGGGCACGAGCATCATGCTCGCCGACGTGGCGCTGAACGCGCTGCTCAACTGGGTCTTCATCTGGGGCCACTGGGGTGCGCCGGCGCTGGGACTGACGGGCTCCGGCCTCGCCACGCTCGTGGCGCGCACGCTGGCGGTGTCGTTCATCGCACTGTGGCTGCGGCGCGAGGCGCATCCGCCCCGCGGGTTCGAGCCGGGACGCTTCCGGGCGCTGCTGCAGATGGGCGTGCCGGCGGCGGGCAGCCTGCTGTTCGAGTCGGGCGCGTTCGCCGCGGCGATGCTGATGATGGGCTGGCTCGGCGCCACGGCGCTGGCGGCGCACCAGATCGCGCTGAGTTGCGCGGCGTTCACCTTCATGTTCCCGCTCGGGCTGTCGATGGCCACCAGCATCCGCATCAGCAAGGCGCTCGGCGAGGGCCGGCGCGACGCACTGCGGGCGATCGGCTTCGGGTCGCTCGGGCTGACCGTCGTGCTGATGCTGACGTTCGCCACGACCTTCGCCCTGGGCGGCGGCCTGTTGGCGCGGAGCTTCACGCCGGACCCGGCGGTGGTCGCGCTCGCGACGCAGCTGCTGGTGGTGGCGGCGATCTTTCAGCTTTTCGACGGCGGCCAGGTGGTTTCCGCCGGCATGCTGCGCGGGCTCACCGACGTGAAGGTGCCCACCGTCATCACGTTTATCGCCTACTGGGTGCTGTCGCTGCCGCTGGGCTACGCGCTGGCTTTCCACACGACGCTCGGGCCGATCGGTGTATGGACCGGGCTGGCGGCGGGACTCAGTTGCGCCGCGGTGCTGCTGGCGCGGCGGTTTCACCGGCTGACCGTGCCGGGCCCAAAGTAGTTTAATAGACTACTTGATCGCGAGGCGCTGGCGCAACGTGGTGCCGTCGAGGCCGGCGATGCGGACGACCTTCTGCCGGGATTTTTGACCGGAGTGAAGTGTGACGTCACGCCGGGGGATGCCGAGACGGTCGGCGAGAAAATCGAGCAGCGCGTCGTTGGCGCGGCCCTCGAGGGCGGGGGCGTGGATTCTCACCTTGAGCACTTCGCCCAGCCAGCCGGCGATCTCGTCGCGCGGGGCATTGGGGATGACCTTCAGCTCGAGCGTGCAGCCGGGCATGGGAATTAAGTAGTCTATTAGACTACTTGAACGCCTCAGCCGAGCGCCTCGGCGAGGGCGGCGATGATGTCCCCGGCGGGTTCGATGCCGACGCAGAGGCGGAGGAGGTCGGGGTCGAGCTTGCTCGCGGCGAGCTCGGCCAGGCCGGCGGGCGTGGTGACGAGGTCGTAGTGCGCGAGGTACATGAACGGGCAGATGAGCGTCGTCGTCATGCCGAAGCTCGGGCCCTTGGGCAGGCGCAGCTGGTCGTAGAACGCCTCGAGTGCGCCGGGCTTTTTCAGCGTGAACGTGATCATGCCGCCGGCGGCCTGCGGGGTGCGGGCGAGCTTCAGGTAGTTGGCGCGGCTGGCGGGATGCAGGGCCCAGAAAACATCCTTCACCGCGGGATGGTGCTCAAGGAAGGCGACGACCTTCGGCGTGTTGGCTTCGATCTGCTGCAGCACGGCGGGCGTGCGGCCGATCTGCCAGGCGAGGCGCGCGGCGTCGCGGGCGTAGAGCGGCTCGACGGCGGCGGCGATGAGCGGGCGCAGCGCCGCGGCATCGGGGGCGGCGGGATTCACCGCGACGAGGCCGGCGGTGAGGTCGCCCTCGCTGGCGGTGTACTTGGTGAGGCTGCTGACGACGAGGTCGGAGTGCGCGAGGACGTCGAGGCTGAAGACCGAGCTCATCGACGGGTCGACGAGCAGCGTGGCGCCGGCGGCGCGGCAGAGCTGCGCGATGGCGGGCAGGTCGGGCGTCTGGATCAGCGGGTTCGTCGGCACCTCGGCGACAACGCCGGCGATGCGCGCGCCGTGGTGGTGGAAGATGCGGGCGAGGCCCTCGAGGTCGAAGACGTCGCGGACGTAGACGTAGTCGGCCGGGCTGGCGGTGTATTTCCGGAGGATCGCGATCGTGTCGAGGTAGAGCCAGCCGAGCTGGAGCCAGACCGTGCGGCCGCGCGGCGCCTGCACCGCGTTCACGGCGCGGAAGGCGGCGTGCATGGCGCTCATGCCGCAGCTGGCGATGGCAAGATCGGCGCTCGTCGTGCCGGGCAGCACGGCGCGCAGTTGGCGGCGGATTTCGGCGGGGGCGTCGCCGGCGAAAAGTTCCTCCGGGTGCGCGGCTGGCTTGAGCTTGAGCGCCACGAGGCGGTCCTCGGCCTCGCGGGACGAGAGGAAGCCGCCGAGGTTCTGGAGATAGGTCTTGGCCAGCGTGAAGGTGTCGGGGCTGGCCGCGTGGGACACGCCGTGGATGCCGTCCGAGTGAAAGAGTTGGGCGCCGGCGGCGGCGGGCAGGTGGGCGGCGAGCGCCCGGGCCATCGGCGCGGAGGAGGCCAGCCAGAGCGTGCGGCCGGCGAGCGTGGGCGTCGTGGCGGTGAAGTGCGCCGCAAGCTGCTTGGCGAACGGGTGCACGACGAAGCGCGGGTAGCCGTTCGTGAGGTGGC
>Ga0247757_10000914_pt1 | contig 21994 bp, 21 predicted proteins | sample UWRJL126311R4_FD_180929 | JGI IMG/M metagenome (GOLD analysis project Ga0247757, IMG submission 180929) | Plant litter microbial communities from Arlington Agricultural Research Station in Wisconsin, United States - UWRJ-L126-311R-4 | ecosystem: Environmental > Terrestrial > Plant litter >...
CTGGCCAAGTTCGCCAAGAAGGTGACGATCGTCAACCGCCGCGAGGAGTTCCGCGCCTCGAAGATCATGCTCGACCGGGCCAAGGCCGTCGACAACATCGAGTGGCTCGCGCCGTACACCGTCTCGGAGTTCGTGGCCGCCGATCACGGCGCTCTCGCCCACGCGCGGGTCCGTCACACCGGCACCGGCGAGGAGCACGACGTCCCGATGACCGGCGCGTTCATCGCGGTCGGCCACGAGCCGCAGTCCTCGGTCGTCAAGGGGCAGGTCGCCCTGGACGAGGACGGGTACGTGCGGGTCGAGGGGCGCTCCACGCGCACCGACAAGCCCGGCGTGTTCGCCGCGGGCGACCTGGTCGACCACACCTACCGCCAGGCGATCACGGCGGCCGGCTCCGGCTGTCAGGCGGCGCTGGACGCGGAGTGGTACCTGCGGGACACCCCCGAGGTGCCGACGCCGAAGGGCATGCCCGAGGGCGACCTCGTCGAGGCGCAGTGGGCGCCCGCCGGCTCGGAGAGCTAGTCCCTCTTCCACCCCGCTCGTCGAGCCCCACGTCGAGCCCGCTCAGCGGGCCGGACGTGGGGCTCGACTGGCGTCTGGGCCGGTTCCGCGGGTTGGGCGCGGACGTGCAGAATCGAACTCGTTACCCGCAAACCCGCAGGCTCATGCGAAGTGTGATCCAGATCACAGTGCAGGAGTGCAACCTTCGGGCGGCGAAAGGGTTCTACGCAATGTCTATGTCTCACACTTTCCAATACCCCAAGGTCAGCCCCGTCTCGTCGTCGCCGACGAGCCACGGAGCCGCGAACGGGCAGGGCCCGACCGGCGCGCACGCCGCCGTCAACCCCGCCTCGACGCACACCGCCCCCGGGCGCTGACCCACCCGCGGCCGCCCGAGCGCGGCACGCCCCGATCCCCCGGCACCGCTCCGGGGATCCCCACCCGCTGACGGCACGGACGCCGTCCGCTTCACCCGACCCAACCCGTTTGGCGTGGCTCGGACGACGCGGATGCTCCATCCCGGACCACGCTGGGCGGGGGCGAACGGACGACCCAGCGCAAAGGCTGCGCGTTCACGGGATGGAAGCTGTGCAGTTACAGCTTCGCCACGGAGATCGGCCCAGGGGGGAGCAAGATCCGGCGCGGCCGGCCACACCGGCCTGATCCGATCGTCGCCACACGGCGAAGGATCAACCAGTCCGCTGCTTCATCCGGGGAAAGAAGTCCGCTCATGATCGCCTACATCCTGATCGCCTGTGTCGCCATTCCGCTGGTGATGCTGATCGTCGACGTGATGACGCCGAACAAGCGCGACGCCGCCGGGCCCGCCGTCCACGACGAGATCCGCCCGCACGTCGCCGCCGTCGCCACCGACCGCCGGGACGTCCACCGCGCGGACGCCGTCGCGCCCGAGGCCGCGCCGCGCCCGCCGCGCATCGCGCCCGGGGACGGCATGGTCTACCGCCCGGCGCAGCGCGCCGCCCGCCCGCGCTGACCCAGGCGAAAATCGCCCGGGAGCGTCCGATTTCGGGAGACTAGGGCCATGACCGTCTCCCGTGCCGTCCTCATCACCGGCTGCTCGACCGGCATCGGCCGGGCCACGGCCCTGCGGCTCGCCGCCGCCGGCCACACCGTCTACGCCACCGCGCGCCGCCCGGAGTCCATCGCCGACCTGGAGCAGGCCGGGTGCCGCACCCTGGCGCTCGACGTCACCGACGAGGCGTCGATGGCGGCGGCCGTCCAGCACGTCGTGGACGCCGAGGGCGCCGTGGGCGTCCTGATCAACAACGCCGGCTACAGCCAGAGCGGCGCGGTCGAGTCGATCCCGCTGGACGACGTGCGCCGCCAGTTCGAGACCAACGTGTTCGGCCTCCTGCGCATGTGCCAGCTCGTCCTGCCGGGCATGCGCGCCCAGCACTCCGGGCGCATCGTCAACGTCTCCTCGATGGGCGCGAACTTCGTGCTGCCGGGCGGCGGGATCTACCACGCCACCAAGTACGCGGTGGACGCGCTCAGCGACGCCATGCGCTTCGAGGTGAAGGGCTTCGGGGTCGACGTGGTCATCGTCCAGCCCGGGGCGATCCGCACCAACTTCGACCAGGCCGCGCTGTCGTCGCTCGACGTGGAGCCGGTGGAGGGCGATCCCTACGGGGCGTTCAACGCCGAGATCGGGCAGATGACCGTCGAGGCGTACGAGAAGGGGCCGATGGTCAAGCTCGGCGGGGAGCCGGAGGCGGTGGCCAAGGCGATCGAGAAGGCGATCACCGCCCGCAGGCCGAAGATCCGCTACCGCGTGACCCCGTCGGCCCACCTGCTGATCACCACCCGCTCGCTGACCACGGCGCGCATGTGGGACCGGATCGTCGGCTCGCAGCTGACCCAGCCGGGGACCGAGAAGGCCTAGTCCCCGGTGGCGGTGACGCCCTCGAGGTCGAGCAGCAGCCGCTTGCGCTCCACGCCGCCGGTGTAGTTGCCCAGGACGCCGCCGCCGCGCAGGATGCGGTGGCAGGGGACGATCACCGGGATCGGGTTGCGGCCCAGCGCCGTGCCCGTGGCTCGGGAGGCGCCGGGACGGCCGATCTCCGCGGCGATCTGCCCGTAGGACCGGGTCTCCCCGAAGGGGATCGCCGCCGTGGCGCGCAGGACGTCGCGCTGGAACGGGGTGGTCAGCGTCCAGTCGAGCGGCACGTCGAACCGGGTGCGGCGGCCGGCGAAGTACTCGTCCAGCTCGCGGCGGACCGGCTCGACGACGTCGCGCCGCTCCAGGATGCGGGGGGAGACCTTGGCGGCGAGACCGCCGAGGATCTGGTCCAGGCCGCCGCGGAACTCCTCGTAGGAGACCTGGAGCAGCCCGCGCGGGGTGACCGCGACGACGAGCGGGCCGACGGGCCCGTCGACCACGTCGTAGGCGATGTCGGGTTCGGCGGCGGCGGCGAAGCGGCGGGCGGCCGCGGCCGCGTCGGCCGGGTCGAACGTGGGGGGACGGAGCGTGGTCATGGGACGGGAACCTCCTGGCGTAGGCGCTTGAGCCCTTCGTGCGCGGAGCGGCGCGCGGCGTCCTCGCTGCAGCCCAGCGCCTCGGCGACCTGGCGGTGCGACAGGTCGCCGGCGTAGCGCAGGGTGATCGCGGCGCGCTGCTTCGGGGGCAGCGCGCGGACGGCGGCCCACAGGGCGTCGTCGTCGAGGGCGAGGTCGTCTGGCGAACCCGCCGCCGCCGGCGACGGCTCGGGCTCCGCGACCGGGACGGGATGGCGCGCGCGGGCGCGGTGGTGGTCGGTCGCCTTGCGGCCGGCGATGGTCAGGACCCACGCGCGCAGGTTGGAGTCCGGGCGCAGGCGCGGGTAGGCGTTCATCGCGGCGATGAACGTCTCCTGGAAGCAGTCGTCGGCCGCGTCACGGCCGACGGCGGCGATCAGGAAGCGGTAGACCGGCTCGCGCTGCTCGTCGAGGAACCGTTGGAAGGGCGGGATCATCGGAGGAGAAACGGCCGGAACCCGCGATTCGTGAGATTCAGACGGCGAGCTGGTCGTCGTCTTCGTGGAAGGAGGCGATTCGGCGCAGCAGCGGGGCGGCCCGGTAGCGCTCCTCGCGGTACTCGATCCACAGGGCCTCGAGCACGGCGAGGATCCGGTCGATGCCGATCTCGTCGGCCCAGGCCAGCGGCCCGCGCGGATGGCCGAGGCCCAGCACCATGCCGTCGTCGACGTCCTGGGGCTCGCCGACGCCCTCGCCGACGGCGAACGCGCACTCGTTGACGAGCTGGGCGACGATGCGGCCCAGGACGAGCCCGGGCGCGTCCGCCACCCACACCGCGTCCATGCCCAGCGTCGCGAAGAAGGCGACCGACCGCTCGGCCGCCAGGTCGGTGGTGAACGGGCCGCGCGTGAGCTCGACGAGCCGCACGTCGTCCAGCGGGGCGAGCGTGAAGAAGCCGGCCGCCCCGCCCTCGGGGTCCAGCGAGGCGAGCGAGCCCTCCTCGACGAGCAGCAGCTGCGGCCCGCCCTGCAGCACGCCGTCCTCGGGCTCGGCGCCGCAGTCGATCACCAGCCACGGCACCTCGCCCTCGGCATCGGCGGGGTCGCGGGCGTCCCACCCCGCCATCGCGGCGCGCTCGCGCAGGTCGTCGGCCAGGCGCGACCAGCCGGCGACCACGAGCACCGGATGGCCGTCGGGGACCGGCGCGCCCACAATCGACTCGGGGTCGGGATCGGCCGGGCGGTGGGGCGTCTCGCCGTCGTAGCGGTACCAGCCGCGTCCCGTCTTGCGGCCGTGGCGGCCGGCGGCGACGAGCTGGGCCGAAAGCGGGGAGGGGCGCCAGCGCGGCTCGCCGAAGCTGCGCTCGTGGAAGGAGCGGGCGATGTCGAGGCCGACGTCGATCCCGATCAGGTCCTGGAGCTCGAACGGGCCCATGCGGTAGCCGCCGCCCCGGCGCACGATCGCGTCGATCGTCTCCACGTCGGCGACCTGCTCCTGGAGCAGGCGCAGCGCCTCCAGCCCGAAGGGGCGGTTGCAGCGGTTGACCAGGAAACCGGGCCCGTCGGCGGCGGCGATCACGCGCTTGCCCAGGGCCTGGCCGGTCGCGGTCGCCAGCGCGAGGGCGTCGGGAGCCGAGTCCAGCCCGGCGATCACCTCGACCAGCCGCATCACCGGCGCCGGGTTGAAGAAGTGCATCCCGACCACCCGGCTGGGGTCGGCGGCGCCCGGCGCGATGGCCGAGATGGGGATCGAGGACGTGTTGGAGGCCAGCACCGCGGCGGGCGCGACCGCCGACAGCGCGGCGAACAGCTCGTGCTTGATCGCCAGGTCCTCCGGCACCGCCTCGACGATCAGCTCGCATTCCGCGAACGCGTCGAGCTCGGCGACCAGGCGCAGGCGGGCGATGGCGGACACGGCCTCCGGCTGGGTCCAGCGGCCGCGCTCCACGCCGGCCGACAGCGCGGCGGCGATGCGCTCGCCGGCCCGCTCGGCGGCGCCGGGCGCCGCATCCCACAGCAGGACCTGGGCGCCGCGCTGCATCGCGAGCTGGGCGATGCCGGCCCCCATCGTGCCGGCGCCGACGACGCCGATCGTCTCGGCCGGTTCCACGGCCGTCATGAGGGGACCATCGCGTTCACGCCGGTCAGCGCGCGGCCGATGATCAGCTTCTGGATCTGCGACGTGCCCTCGTAGAGCGTCGCCACCCGGGCGTCGCGCAGGTACCGCTCGACGCGGAACTCGTCGGAGTAGCCGGAGCCGCCGTGGATCTGGATGCCGCGGTCGGCGCACCAGATCGCGGTCTCGCTGGCCAGGAGCTTGGCCATCGACGTCTCGGTCGTGTTCGGCTTGCCGGCGTCCTTCAGCGCGCCGGCCCGCCACACCATGAGGCGGGCGGCGTCGGTCTTCATCGCCATCTCCGCGAGCATGTCCTGCACGAGCTGGAACGCGGCGATCGGGCGGCCGAACTGCTCGCGCTCGGTCGCGTACCGCACGGAGTCCTCGGTGGCCGCCCGGGCCACGCCCACGCAGCCGGCGGCGACGGAGAAGCGGCCGGAGTCCAGCGCGGTCATCGCCACCTTGAAGCCGTCCCCGACCTGCCCGAGCAGCGCGTCGTGGGGGACGCGCACGCCCTGCAGCGCGATCTCCGCCGTGTCCGCGGCCCACATCCCGAGCTTGCCCCGGATCTCGGTGGGCTGGAACCCGGGCTGGTCGGTCTCGACCAGGAAGCAGGCCAGGCCCTTGTGCTTCAACGCCGGGTCGGTCTGGGCGAAGACCAGCGCGAGGTCCGCGTGGTCGCCGTTGGAGATCCACATCTTCGCGCCGTCGATCGTCCAGCCGTCGTCGGTGCGGGTGGCCCGCGTTCGCTGGTTGGCGGCGTCGGAGCCGGTGTCGGGCTCGGTCAGGCCGAAGCAGCCCAGCCACTCCCCGGAGCACAGCCGGGGGAGGTAGCGCCGCTTCTGCTCCTCGGTGCCCCACCTCAGGATCGGCGTGCAGACGAGCGACGTCTGGACGGAGACGACGGTGCGGATCCCCGAGCAGCCGCGCCCGATCTCCTCCACCACCAGGCCGTAGTCCACGTAGGGCAGGCCGGCCCCGCCGTACTCGGGCGGGACGATCGCCCCGAGGTAGCCCTGCGCCGCCACCTTGGCGATCAGATCGAGATCAAAGTGGTGGTCGCGCGAGTTCTCCGACGCCACCGGCACGATCTCGCGGTCGGTGAAGGCGCGGGCGGTGTCGCGGATCAGCGCCTGCTCGGACGAGAGCTCGAAGTCCATGACCCGCACGCTATCGGTAGCGTGGCGTCCAATGGATCCCTTCTCCGTGATCATCCTCGGTGGGGTCGGAGGACTGCTGCTGGCCCTCCTGCTCATCGGGCGGTTCACGCCGGGGAGCGGGGCCGACCAGCTCGACTGGAAGCCGACCCGCTCCGTGGAGACGGAGGTCCAGAACGACATCGACGACCTGGATCAGATGCTGGAGGCCGCCAACCGCCGGCGCCGCGCCCGCGGCGAGGCGGAGCTGACGGAGGCCGACCTGCACCAGCGGGTGTCGGAGGACCTGAGCCTGCAGCTCAGCCGCAAGGACGATGAGGAACTGGACGAGGAGATGCAGCAGGTGCTCGAGATGAAGAACCGCCGCCGGCGCAAGCAGGGGCTGCCGGACATGACCGCCGACGAGCTGCGCGCCGCGCTCGGCCAGGACGGGGAGTAGCCCGTGCGGCTCTTCCTGGTCGGCGCCGCCAGCGCGCGGGGCCTGGCCCTCACGCGCTCGCTCGTCGCCGACGACCACGCCGTCCGCGCCGTCACCCGCACCGAGGAGCACCGCGCGGTGCTCGAGGAGGCCGGGGCCGAGGTGTGGATCGGTACGCCGGACCGCATCGGCTCCCTCCGCTACGGGCTGGAGAACGTGACGATCCTCGGCTGGTGCCTGGGCAACGCGGCCGGCCCGCGCGAGCTGGTCGAGCCGCTGCACGGCTCGCGGCTGCACATGATGCTGGAGAAGACGATCGACACCACGGTGCGCGGGGTGCTCTACGAGCAGGTGGGATCGGTCGATCCGGAGATCCTCGCGACGGGGGCGGGCATCGTGCGCACCATGCAGGAGCAGAACGAGATCCCGTACGAGCTGCTCGACGCCGATCCCGCCGACGCCGAGGCCTGGGCGGTCGCGGCGCGAGCGTCCATCGACGCGCTGCTGCGGTAGGCCGCTCGCGCGCGAACGGGCGCCGGCGACCAATAGAATCCAAGGCCACAAAGCCGAGCGACAACCAGAAGAGGCAGGGACCATGGCGGACTACGCCAACGACGTACTCGTCAGCACCGAATGGGTCGAAGCGCACCTCGACGACTCCGAGGTCCGGATCATCGAGGTCGACGAGAACGCGGCGCTCTACGCCGAGGCGCACATCCCCGGCGCGATCGGGTTCGACTGGCAGAAGGACCTGCAGGACGAGGTCCGCCGCGACTTCCTCGGCGGGGAGGAGCTCGCCGCCCTGCTCGCCTCCAAGGGCGTCTCCAACGAGCACACGATCGTGCTCTACGGCGACCGCAACAACTGGTTCGCCGCCTACACCTACTGGTACCTGAAGTACTACGGCCACTGGGAGGTGCGGCTCATGAACGGCGCCCGCGACAAGTGGATCTCCGAGGGCCGCCAGACGACGACCGAGGTCCCGGCCTACGCGATGGCGACGTACACCGCCGACGACGGCGACGAGGACATCCGCGCCCACCGCGACGAGGTCCTCGCGGCGCTGAGCACGAGCACGAAGCTGGTCGACGTGCGCTCCCCGGCGGAGTACGCCGGCGAGATCATCGCGCCCGCCGGCTACGAGCAGGAGGGCGCCCAGCGCGGCGGCCACATCCCCGGCGCGGCGTCGGTGCCGTGGTCGCAGGCCGTCGCCGAGGACGGCACGTTCAAGTCCGCCGACGAGCTGACCGAGCTGTACGGCGGCAAGGGCGTGCTCGACGGCGACCCGATCATCGCCTACTGCCGGATCGGCGAGCGCTCGGCGCACACCTGGTTCGTGCTGCACGAGCTGCTGGGCCAGCCCGACGTGAAGAACTACGACGGCTCGTGGACCGAGTGGGGCAGCCTCGTCGGCGTCCCCGTGGCCAAGGGCGCCTAGCGCCGGCTCAGCCGAGCTCGGGCGGGAGCCGCTCGAGGAGATCGCCGAGCATCCGGGCCGTCGCGCCCCAGATGAGGTGCTCGTCGATCTCGTAGGTGTCGGTGCGGAACGGCACGCCGCGGCGCACGAGCCGGCGGCGGCCGAAGCTGGCCCGCAGCGTGGGGATCGGGAACTCGAGGATCTGGTCGACCTCACCCGCGGACGGGACCCACGCGTACCCGGGCTCGATGAGCCCGACGTAGGGGTAGACCGCGTAGTTGGTGGCGATCGTCGGCGTGGGGATCAGCGCGCCGAGCAGCTCGACGTGCGCGGGCTCCAGGCCGATCTCCTCGTGGGCCTCACGCAGGGCGGTGGCGCGCAGGTCCGCGTCCTCGTCCTCGGGGCGGCCGCCGGGGAAGGAGATCTCCCCGGCGTGGCGGCTCAGGTCGTCGCGTCGCTTGGTGAAGACGACGTGCAGCCGGCCGTCCGCCACGTAGAGGGGGACGAGCACCGCGGCGTCCTTGCGGCCGTGGACGTCGAGGTCCAGGGCCTCCTCCGGATCGAGCAGGACGGCCCGGACGGCCGCCGCGAGATCAGGAGGCGAGCTGGGTGCGCTCGACACGCTCGTCGAACATCACTTCGCCCTCGAGGACCCGGTGGACCGGGCACTTGGCGGCGATGACCTTCAGGCGCTGCACCTGCTCGTCGGTGAGGTCGTCGGGGAACCGCAGGACGAGGCCGAAGCGGGTGGGGCAGCCGCGGTCGGCGGGGGAGAACTGGGCCTCGACCTCGACGTCGCCGATGTCCCAGCCCTTGTGGGAGGCGTACATCTCCATCGTGACCGCCGTACAGGAGGCGAGGCTGGCCGCCAGGAGCTCGAGTGCACCCGGGCCCTCGTCGGAACCGCCGACCGCGTTCGGCTCGTCGGTCGTGAGCTGGAAGTCACGGATCCGCACGGACTGCTTGAACGTCCCGGTTCGAGTGCTGACGGCTTGCTTCATCGGTTCCTTTTCTCCTGCGAATTTGCCCTTCCTCTTGATGGTACTCCCGCCCGCAGGCAAGGCCAGCCTCTGCCGGGCGGTCATACCCGGCTCATCCCCGGTCAGCGGCTCAGCGTGTCCCCGTCGAGGGGGTTGAAGAGCAGGCCGGTCGGGACCTTGGGGAAGAAGTACGTGGACTTCGGGGGCATGTTCACGCCGGTCGCCGCCACGTCGCGCACCTGCTGGACGGGGCTGGCGCGGAGGAAGAACGCGGCGTCGTACTCGCCGTTGCGCACCAGCTCCAGCGCCTCGTCGTCGGTCCGCGAATAGCCCAGGCCGCGCAGGTGGCTGATGTCGTCCTCGGTCAGGCCGAGCGGGCCGGTGAGCAGCAGGGACTCCAGGACGGCGGTGTCGAGCTGGCGGTAGGCCTCGGGGAAGTCGGCCAGGAGGTCGTCGGCGATCCTCTGGTCCTTCAGCGTCAGCCGGTAGGCCTTCTGGGCGTGGGCGTCGATGTACCCCATGGTCAGCGGGCCGCCGCCGTCCGGTGGGCGCAGGTCGGTCGTGGTGATCTCCTCCACGTCGAAGTGCTCGCGGATCGCCGCGGCCAGGGCCTCCTGGGTCTCGGGCGTGGTGTCCTTGATCAGACGGTGCGTGGGGAACACGGTCAGGCCGTCGTCCTGGAGGGCGACCAGGCACATGAGCACGTAGCGGTGATCGCCCTCGCCGCCGATCTCGTCCGCGTAGACGCGGGCCGTCTCATAGCGGTGGTGGCCGTCGGCGATCAGCAGCTCGCTCGGCTCCAGCGCGGCCTGGACGGCGGCGATCGCGTCGGGGTCCGCGATGCGCCACAGGCGGTTGTAGGTGCCGTCCTCGGCGGAGATCTCGTCGAACGGCGGCTCCTTCAGGAACGGCTTCAGGGCGTGCCAGGCGGCGCCCTTCGGGTCGTCGTAGAGCGAGAAGATCGGGGAGAGGTTGGCCTGCGTGGCGCGGGTCAGGCGCAGGCGATCCTCCTTGGGACCGGGATGCGTGCGCTCGTGCGGGCGGATGCGGCCCGGGCCGTACTCCTCCACGCGCACGCGGGCGAACAGGCCGCGGCGGGTCAGCGTGCGGCCGTCGGGGGCCGTGTACTCCTGGACGATCGCCCAGACGGCCGGCTCGTCGTCGCGGATCAGCGCGCCGTCGGCCAGCCACTGCTGCAGCGTGTCCGCCGCCGTGGCGTAGATGTCGTCGCCGCCCTCGGGCAGATCGAGGTGGACCGCGTTGTACGGCGACCGCGTCGCGAGCATCTGCCGCTGCTGCGGGTCGATGACGTCGTACGGCGGGGTGGCGAGGTCCTGGAGCGGGCCCGTCACCTCCAGGTCGTAGTGGAGCGCGCGCAGGGGATGGATCTCGGCCATGGCGCGAGGCTAGCGGGTCGGTGGTGCGGCGGTGCGCGGGCGACCGGTACGGTGTGCCGATCGGGGCGTAGCGCAGCCTGGTAGCGCACCTCGTTTGGGACGAGGGGGTCGTGGGTTCGAATCCCGCCGCCCCGATACCGCAGTGCAGGTGGGACGCCCTCGCGTCACGCGCCGACGGTCACCTTCTTCCGCGCATGGCGGTCAAAGGTGACCCTCGGCGGGCGTTCGTCAGCCGGTGGGCGTGACGGTGATCGTCACCGTCGTGCTGCTCGTCTCGCCGTGGCCGTCCGTGATCCAGTAGCCGAAGGAGTCCGGGCCGCTGTAGCCGACGGTGGGCGTGTAGGTGAACGCGCCATTGGGCTGCAGCGTGACCGTACCGTGCGCGGGCTGGGTGAGCAGCGTGGCGGTGAGCGGATCGTTGTCGGGATCGATGTCGTTGCTCACCACGTTGCCGCTGTGCTGGCTGCCGGCGACGACCGAGAAGGCGTCGGCGGTCGCGGTCGGCTTGCGGTTGTTCGTGGTGGTGAACGTGCGGTCGGGGCTCACGTAGGTGCCGCCGGTCGTCGTCACCGTCACCCGGTAGTGGTAGGTCGTCAGCGCCTTGAGGCTCTGCAGCGGCCGGGAGTAGATGCGGCCGCCGGGGACCGTGGCGCCGGCCAGCAGCGGCAGCGACTTGCCGTAGCTCGTGGTCGTGCCCCACTCGACGGTGCTGGCGGTGACGGCCGAGCCGCGCGGCAGGACCGTGGTGTTGATGGTGGCCAACGTCGCGCTGATCGGGTCGACCGCGTTGACGGTCACGTCCGGGCCGGGCGGCGGGGTGGGGGTGAAGGGGCGCGCTGCCGTCGAGGTGCTGCCCGAGGCGTTCGTGACGGTGACGCGCACGTAATACGTGACGCCGGCGACGAACGAGCTGGGCAGCTCGCGGTGGAAGCGGCGGGTCGCGCCGTCGACCGTGGCGTAGAACGCGACCGACTTGGGGTAGGCGCCGGGCGTCGTGCCCCACTCAAGCTTGGCGGTGGTACTGCCGGGCGTCGTCGTGCTCGCGTCGAACGTGGCGCCGGTCGCCGTCAGCTCGGTGATCGGGGCGAACGTGATGTCGGCCAGCTGCGGCGCGGGCGGCGCCGTCTTGAAGGTGGTGATGGGGGAGTACGCGTAGCCGCCGCGGCCGGGGAGGATCGCGCGGACCTTGACCGAGTAGACGGTGCCGGGGTTCAGGCCGGAGATCGCGGCGGTGATCGGCCCGGCGCCCGAGGCCGTCGTCTTCGCGGTCTCGGTCCACGTGTAGACGCCCGGGGCGTGGTAGAGGAACTGGTACTGCGGGACGTCCGGGCCCAGCTCGCCCTGCAGCGTGGCGGTGGAGCCGGTGATCGCCGCGGGCGGCGCGACGGCGGCCACGAGCGGGTCGGCCTGCGCGCTGGCGGGGGCGAGGACGAGAACGGCGAGGAGGATCGGCGCGGCGGCGGCGACGATCGTCCTGCGGGTGCGGACGAGCAGGGTTCCGAACATTGTCCGGTAACTGTACCCAAACACGCCGGGTTCCGTGAGGGTTCCTCGCGCACCTCCGAACCGCGTGGTCTGAAGCCCGCTCAGCGGGCCTCAGACCGGTCAGTTCGCGGGACGCGCCAGGGGCGGAGGGGTCGGAGCCGGCCAGCGCTCGGGACGCAGCCGCACGTGGACGTGCTCGGTCGGCGGCCCCGGCACCAACGACATGGATCCGGTGGCGCCGACGAGTTGGACGTGGTCGGGCGCGTCGGTCTTCAGGCGCAGCCCGGCGCGGGCCGCGGCGTCGGCGTAGGCGTCCCGGGCGGCGGCCGGGTCGGCGACGCGGATCCACAGGTGGTCGATCGTCCCGTCCGTGCGCATCCCGGTGCGGTGCACGGCCTCGGCGCTGTTGCCGTCGGGATCGAGGAGGAACGCGCCGTAGTAGTCGGGCGTGTACTGGGGACGGGGACCGGGCTCGCCGTCGCTGCGGTACCCCGCGTCCACGCCGGCCCGCCAGAACGCGTCCACGTGCGCGCGGCTCGGCGCGCCGAACCCGAGGTGCAGGCCGCGCGTGACGCCGGTCGCCTCCCCGTCCGGGAGCCCGGGCGCCTGCAGCGCGAAGTCGTCCCACGCGACGCGCTCGACGTCGTCCTGGGTCGGCGTGCGGCCGAGCGTGGCCAGCACGGTGCGGTAGAAGCGGGCCGAGGCATCGCGGTCCGTGGTGCCGAGGGTCACGCGCTCGAACATCGGACGACGATCCCACACCGTCGGGATGGAGCGGGCGGGCGCCGGGGGCCCCGGCCGGCGGGCCCACCGGCCGGGGTCCGTTCTAGGCTCAGGTGCGTGACGCGTCGCGTGGTCATCCGCTGGGCCGTCCTCCTCACGGTGATGGGCTTCTCGCTGTACCTGCTCGCGCCGAGCCTGCTCGCCACGTTCTCGTCGTTCCCGCAGCTCGGGCAGTTCTCGTGGTGGTGGCTGGTGGCGATGGTGCTGCTCGAGGCTGGCAGCCTGGCCTGCCAGGCGGGGCTGCAGCGGCTGACGCTCGGCCGGCCGCCCTGGTTCCCGGTCGCCACGTCGCAGTTGACGGGCAACGCGGCGGCGAAGGTCGTGCCCGGGGGCGGGGCCGCGGGCGCCGCGGTGCAGTACGGGATGCTGCGCGAGTCGGGCATCCCCGGCACCACGGCGGTGACGGGCGTGACGGCCTCCAACGCCGTGACGTTCGCGGCGCTGCTCGCCCTGCCGCTGTTCGCCCTGCCGGTGATCGTCATCCGCGGCATCGACGTGGCGCACGACCTGCAGACCGCGCTGTGGCTGGCCCTGGTCGCCCTCGTCGGCCTGCTCGGCGGGGGCGCGCTGCTGCTGGCCAAGGACCGGCCGCTGGAGGCGATCGGCAACTTCGTCGAGCGCACCCGCAACCGGCTGCGGCCGAACAAGCCGCCGCGGATCCTCACCGCCGAGCGCCTGTTGCGCGAGCGCGACGTGATCCTGCGGGTGCTCGGCGACCGCTGGTGGGAGGCGCTCCTGCTGGTGGGGGGACGGTGGCTGCTGGACTTCGGGGTGCTCGCGTCCGCGCTGTACGCCCTGGGCTCGCACCCCTCGACGGCGCTGGTCCTCTTGGCCTTCGTGGCCGCCCAGGTGCTGGCGCTGATCCCGGTGACGCCGGGTGGGCTGGGCTTCGTGGAGGCGGGCCTGGCCGCGACGCTCGCGCTGGCCGGCGTGAGCGCCGGGGACGCCGTCGTGGCGACGCTCGCGTACCGCCTGGCCAGCTACTGGCTGCCGATGCCCGTGGGCCTGGCGGCGTGGGCGCTGCACAAGCACCGGATCGCCCGGGACGGCCCCGTCATCGCCCTGGAGCCCCCGCCACAGGGCCCTGCCGCCGAGGGGGAGTCGTGACGATCGCGTGCGTGGGCTGCAAAGCCTGGCGCGTTCCGCCACACTTGCGGCTCTGCCCCCGTAGCTCAGCTGGATAGAGCAGCGGCCTTCTAATCCGCAGGTCCCCCGTTCGAATCGGGGCGGGGGCGTACGTGCAGGTGGTCGATTCGCACGGAGCTCGTGGTGCGCGCGGGCCCTGGTGCGCACGCCCCTGTCGCGGCCTCGGCGCGGGGGTGCGGCGCGGTCAGGATCGAGCGGGCGCGTCCGACGATCCCGCCCGGTCAGGATGTGTTTGGCTGCTTGACCTCCCCGCAACGCCTGACCTAGTATGGCGCGGCTGGTTTCGGAGATGGGCGCGTTCCATACGGATCAAGGGGCATTTTGCAGGTATCTCGCGGCTGGGGCGAAGGGGCGTGGCGTGCCATGCGGTGGGTCTGCGCGCCGAGAGGGGTGGCGGTCATCGTCACTCTGGGGCTCGGCGCCGTGGGTGAGATGGACGACGCCTCGGCGGCGCCTCCGACCGGCGGGCTGCCGCATTCCATCCCCGCCCCCGCTCCCGTGGCGGAGATCGCGGCTGCGCAGGCTTCGGCGTCCCCCTCGGGACCGTTGTCGCCCGTGCAGGTGAAGGTGCGCGCGCAATCGCGGACGTCCTACCGGGGACTGGGCGGCCAGGCGGCCCTGCTGGTCGGGCGTCAGCGGTTCACGCAGTTCATGGACGAGCCGGCGTGGGCCCCGCCCGCGCTTCCCGAAGGGGCGCGGATCGTGCAGTGGACGACCGCGTCCACGGCACAGGTGACGGACGAGGCCGGCCGACCCGCCGGCCTGTTCGACGCCGGTCAGCCCGTCGCGAGCAAGGACGAGGACGGGGATCTCCAGCTGGCGAACCTGGCGCTGGAGCGGACTGCGGGCGGATACGCGCCGGCGCTGTCGCCGGTCGACATCGTCCTCCCGGATCGCCTCTCCGTCCCGATCCGACTCGGGGACGACGTCGACATCGACGTGGGCGGGAGCGACGTCCCGTCCACGCGCTACGAGGACAAGCTGTTCTTCGCCAACGCAGAGACCGACACCGACGTCGTGCTGGCTCCGCTGCCCACGGGGACCCAGGTCTCCTGGCAGCTGCGATCGCCCCAGAGTCCCGCATCGCTGGATCTCGATCTGCGGGCAGGGTCGGACTCCTCGGTGCGGATCGGTCCGGACGGGGCGGGCGCCGCGCTCCTGGACGCTGACGGCGCGTCGGCCGCGACCGTGTCGCCCGTGCGCGCGTGGGACGCCGCCGGCAAGCCTGTGGAGGCGGCATACGCGGTGCGCGAGGGGCGACTCATCGTGGAGGTCGATCACCGGCAGCCGGGCACGACCTATCCGGTGATGGTGGACCCGGTCGTCGACGCGCAGACGTTCGGCGCGGGGATCAGTGGCTGGGCTTACGGCACCTGGTGGCCGAGCTGGTACGTCGGGGCGACGTCGTTCTTCAGTCCCGGCCTGGCGATCCACAACGCGTCGTCGACGAGCATCGACGGGCTGTCCTACGGCATGTGGTACTACCAGGCGCCGGGCATCTCCCACGTGAGCTGGGTCGACTTCGACGACGTCGGCTTCAGCGGCTCCGGCAACAACATGTGTTACACGGAGGGGTTCTTCAACACGAGCGACTGGGAGCAGAACAGCTACTGGACCGATTGGGCCTCGTCCTCGGGGCGCGGGCCGTACTGGAGCTGCACGCCCACCGGCGGTCCTGAGACGAAGGCGCATTGCGTGACGTCCGACTGCGTCGGCGGCGTGCCGGGGAACCGGGCGGGCCTGGAGCTGTGGGCGTTCGGCACGAGCTCCCGCGGCATGTCGCTGCTGTTCATGCCAGCCGCCGGCGTGATCCTGAACGACGACGAGAACCCCGAGATCGACAGCAAGGGCTTCGTCAACGGGACGACCGTGGGCGCGGGGACGTCGATTCCCTTCGACTTCCGCGACGCCGGGCTGGGCACGTCGCGGGTGACCGCGAGCATCAAGCCGGGGGACTCCTGGACCGGGGTGTGGACCGGCCAGTACATCCACGCCCCCAGCGGGAGCTGCAAGGGGACACCGGACTTCCCGTGCAGCACGAGTTGGGGGCACGATCAGTTCACCGTGGGCAACATCCCGGCCGGCAGCCACACGGTGCGGGTGAGCGTGATGGACAAGGGCGGCAAGGTCACCTCGCACGACTTCGTGGTGACGGTGCCCAGCCCGCCCCCGTCGACCAGTCGGCCCGCGGTGTCGTTGTCCGGCAGCCTCTGGAACCACCGGCAGCAGTTCACCGACCATCGGGCCGAGGGCGTCTACAACGCGAACCATGGGCTGTCGATCGCGGTGACCGATTCGGATTCGCCCATCACGTCCGTTGACGTGAAGGTGGATGACGCTGCCGCGAGCGGCGGCCACTTCACGCCGAGCTGCTCGGGATCGGGCGCCTGCAGCGCATCGCTCAGCTGGAACTTCGCGAGCGACTCGTACAGCGACGGCTACCACGTCGTCTCGATCGTCGCGCACGATGCCACGGGGGCGAGGGCTCCCGAGGTGTTCGGCGTCTACGTGGACCGGCTCGGCACGATCTACCATGCGGCGATCTCCACCGGAGATCCGGCGGCGGGCGGCGTCGGCTCGGGTGAGGAATGGCTGCGGGACGAGACCCATCAGGTCCGGCACGAGGACGCCGAGGTGACGTGGAGCCACAACGTGGTTCCCTGCTCCTCCGACGTAGCCGGGTGCCTGCAGGAGCGCGCCGCACTGGACGGGTCCCTGCCCGAGACCCTCGGGGCCGCGTCGTTCTCCATCGAGACGGGGACGACCCACGACGATCCGCGCATCCTCGCGAACGCCGAGCTGGAGGCCGACGATGATCCCGATCTGGGCTCGACCATCCAGACGGGGGCGATCGCCGACGCGCTGGAGGTCTGGCAGGTCCCCCCGCCCGGGCACAGCAACACCTACGAGCTGCACGAGTACTCGGGGAGCGGCGAGATCGACTTCGACGGGAACCCGGTCGTCGAACGGGTATGGCTGGACGGCGGGACGAAGCTCCCGCTGAAACGGACGGAGACGAGCGACGGCGCGGTCCAGGACACCGTGTACTACGTCTACGACCGCGGCCGACTCTCGATGAGCGAGGTCGCGACCGACTTCTTCAGCGTGCAGCCGTCGCTGCTGGGCGCGCAGACGCACCAGACCAGCAGCGTGGCCCTGGGCGCGCCCGGTTCGGGCCTCGCCGAGCCGGTGCAGACCCACCAGGAGCGGCTCGACAGCGCGGAGAACTTCCGCGAGGAGTTCGGGTTGGACAGCAGCAGCTCGACGGTGGAGGACATCGTCGAGGCCGACGAGAGCGATCCGACGGCGTACGCCGAGAGCAACATGCTCTACGGCACGGCGCTGACGAACGGCGAGATGGCCGAGATGGCGCGCCGCGAGGAAGTGCAGCTGGCGGCGGGCGAGTTCCAGGATCTGCTCGCGAGCGAGGTCCCCGCCGAGTACGGGGGCGGCTTCATCGACCAAGAGGACGGCAAGCTGACGGTGGGCTTCACCACCTTCAACCGGCGCGTGGACGATGCGATCTCGGACTACTCGGCGCAGGCGGGGCTCGATCAGTCGGAGATCAACGTCGTCCCGGTCGATACGACGCTCGACGAGCTGCGGACGACGGCCGCGCAGATCAACGAGGACGTGGAGAGCGGGGAACTCGATGCGCTCGGCGTGGCCGGGGCGAAGGTCAACGAGGAGACCAACGACGTCGACGTCGACGTCGATCTGGCCCGGCCCGATCCGGCCGTACCGTCGCTGGCCGTCGCGCAGGCGGCGCTCGTGACCGCGTACGGCGACGTGGTCGAGAGCGAGGAGTACACGCCGGCGGCGGCACGGACCCGGTGGGCGGCCGGAGCGGGGATGTTCGATCGGACGGACCCGACCTCGCACTGCACCGCCGGGTTCGGCACGCACTACGGCGGCCGGAGCTACCAGCTGACGGCGGGGCATTGCGTGATCGGTCACGGTGCGACCGCTTGGACGATCAAGCGGACCGCTTCCTGGGGGCGCAGCCGGGTGGCGCGCAGCTCCCTGTCCGACCACAGCGTCAGCGTCCTGGAATCCGACTCGGCCAGCCTCATCATCGCCCGCCGCAACCGCAGTTCCCGCGTGGTGGTCGCAGATGGGGTGGGGACGAGGAACCGGTCGTACGTGGTGAACGGCGCGCGCATCGTGCATCAGGGGGATCGCGTCTGCCAGTACGGATGGACGTCGCACCACGTGTGGTGCGGCACGGTGCAGAGCGGCGATGTGAAGTACGACTTCGAAGACAGCGGCTATCGCTTCACCATCTCGCACGGCATCGAGGTGCGGTACAAGTGCAGCGGGAACGGACCAGGCAACCAACCGAAGGGTGGGGCGGTTGGCGGGGACAGCGGTGGACCCGTGTACGTGGTCTCGCAGAGCGAGCGTGCCGTGGTCGCCGTCGGCATCATCTCGGCGGGCCCGCTCGCCGGGTGCAGCGACGGGCACGTCGACGACAACGCGACGACCATCGGCTACGCGCTGAAGGCCCTCGGTGGCCACATGGAGTTGAACACCCATGGTTAGGAGCCGATCACGTTCCACGCCGGCTCGGCGTATGGCGCGCGCGGCGGTGGCCGTCGGAGCCGGGCTCGCGATCGCACCGACGGTGGGAGCGTGCGGATCGGACGCCTCCACCCAGGAGATCCCCCGGGTCATCAACGCGACCAGGATCGTGGGGCCCCACACCCTGCTGGTCGCGATCGGCGCGTCGGGCTCCGACTCCCGGTTCAGCGTGACGTTCCGACCCACGGCGTCGGGGCGGACGGAGGTGGCCGCGTTCGCGCGCTACCCCGCATCGTTCGATTCGGCCGTCACCAGCGACCTCGTCGGGCGCTGCGTCCGTGTGGTGGTGCCGGATGGCGTCGACATCGCGAACGTGAAGTTCGAGCGGGGACTGGGGCAGGACCAGGCCTCCATCGAGGCCGCGGGGCGGTCGTCGCTGCGGCGTGCCGACGTCGACGATTGTCCCGAAGCGGCGGTGAAGGTGGAGGGCTGAGCTCCGCTCGGATGAGGGGTCGCGGACGGCCTGCGCCGACGGCGCGTCGCCGATCCTGCGCCCGCTCATACGATGCGCGCATGCCAACTTCCGCACACGCCTCTCGTCCTTCCGCCCTCGCCGCGCTTGCGGCCGTCACGTGCGTTGTCGCCGCCCTGGCCTTCACGGCCTGCGGGGACGACAACGGCGACGAGGTCAAGACGCTGAAGAGCGAGAACGCGGCGCTCACCGCGCAGGTCGCGAAGCAGAAGACCGAGATCGCGACGCTGGCCGCGGAGAACGTGAAGCTCAGGGCGGGCAAGACCGAGCTGAAGGACGAGACGGCCACGCAGGCGCAGGACAACGCGCTGCTGGAGCTGGAGAACACGAGCAAGGGCGAGCGGGTCGCGGAGCTGAAGGCCCGGGGCGACAAGGCCAAGAAGGCCGCTGCGAAGGCGCAGGAGGCCGCGACCGAGCTGGGGAAGACCGCCGCGGACCTCGGGACGCGCAACCAGGAGCTGCGCGCCTCCACCCGCAAGCTGCGGACCCAGCTCGCCGAGTACCAGGCGGCGGCCAAGGTCGTGCAGGCCGACTACGAGAAGGCGAGCGCCGCCGCCACCGCCCTGCTGCGCTGCACGGACTTCGTGCGCAAGGCCTACAACGGCAGCCGCTCGCCGGGCGCGGCCAAGAGCGTCTGCCGCGACGCCGCCGAGCGCTACGAGGCGCTGTTCGCGGGCTGAGGCGTCGCGCCGGCGGACGCCCCGGGCCGCGCCTCCCGACGCGTTGGCACATTCGTTCCCGATCGGGCTACGAATGTGCCAACCGAGGCGCAGGGGCCGGCGCCCGGACCCGCTCTCACCACCCGACCGGCCCGTGCCGGTCGCTGAACGTGCCGGTCGGGCCGTCGGGCGCGACGTTGGCCATGCGCACCAGGGCGTCGGTGCCCTCGGTGACGGTCTGCGGGCCCTGGTGGCCGTTGAGGTCCGTCGCTGTGTAGCCCGGGTCTACGACGTTGATGCGCATCGCCGGGTAGGCCTTGGCGTACTGCGTCGTGAGCATGTTCACGGCGCTCTTGGAGGACGGGTAGGCGAGGCTGACGATGGTGGACTCGATGCGGTCGGGGTCGCTCGTGACCTCCAGCGAGCCCAGCCCGCTGGACACGTTGACGACGACCGGGTGGTCGGACTCCTCCAGCAGCGGGCGGAACGCCTGCGTCACGCGGATCACGCCGAACACGTTGGTGGCGTAGACCTCCTCCACGTTCGCCGCCGTCGTGTCGGGCACGGCGGCGTGGGCGCCGATGATCCCCGCGTTGTTGATCAGCACGTCGAGGCCGGTCCCGGCCGCGCGCACCGTCTCCACGGCGGCGGCGACGCTGGCGTCGTCCGTCACGTCGAGGACGACGAAGCGGGCACCGAGCTCCTCGGCGGCGGCCCGGCCGCGCTCGGGGTCGCGGGCGGCGACCCACACGTCGTGGCCGTGCGCCAGCAGGCGGCGCGCGGCCTCGTGGCCCAGGCCCTTGTTCGCTCCGGTGATGAGTGTCGTGGTCATGCCTTCACCATGGCCCTCGAGCCGGTCCGGCACCAGAGGTCCCTTGTGCCTGGGACTGGCAGGGCTACGTTGGCCCCCGAGGGGTGCGCCATGATGGACGCATGGCCTCCGACGAGCTCGCGACCAGCCTGCGGACGTGGCGGGACCGGCTCACGCCGGCGGACGCGGGCCTGCCGGCGGGCGGCCAGCGCCGCGCGCCGGGCCTGCGGCGGGAGGAGGTCGCGCAGCTCGCCGGCCTGTCGGTCGACTACCTCGCGCGGCTGGAGCAGGGCCGGGCGACGAACCCCTCGGCCTCGGTGCTGGGGCCGCTGGCCCGCGCGCTGCGCCTCACCGACGAGGAGCGCGCGCACCTGTTCCGCGTCGCCGGCCACGCCGAGCCGCGCACCGGCCGCATCGGCCGGCACCTGACGCCGGGCGTGCAGCGCATCCTGGACCGGCTCGCCGACGTGCCGGTGATGGTGCTGGACGCGTCGTGGCAGGTGATCGCCACCAACCCGCTCGGCACCGCGCTGATGGGCGACCACTCCGGCCGTTCGGGGCGGGAGCGCAACATCGTGTGGGGCCTGTTCACCGACGCGCCGTCGCTGGTGGTGCGCGATCCGCGGCAGCAGACGGCGTTCGAGGCCGAGACGGTCGCCGATCTGCACGCCGCGGTCGGCCGTTATCCGGACGACGAGGAGCTTCGGTCGCTCGTGGCGGACCTGCGGGCGGCCAGCCCGCGCTTCGCGGACCTGTGGGCGCGGCGCCCGGTGGCCGAGCACGCGTCGACCCGCAAGACGATCCGCCACCCGGAGATCGGCGAGCTGACGCTGGACTGCGACGTGCTCCGCGTGGTCGACAGCGACGTGCGGCTGATCGTCTACACCGCCGCGCCCGGCTCGCCCGACGCGCGCGCCCTGCAGCTGCTGGGCGCCCTGGGCCTTCAGTCGTTCTCCGCCGCGACGAAAGGCTGACGACGGGCGGCGGGGCGGGGCCTACCGTCGCCGTCATGCCGAAGCCGATCCGCCGCGCCCTGCCGATCCTCGCCGTCATCTCCGCCGCCGCGGTGCCCGCCGTCGCGCCCGCCAAGGACAAGGTCCCCACCAACGTGCACACCACGTTCAAGGTCACGTACGACGTCAGCGTCCAGTACGACCACACGCAGTACTGGGGCGGCGAGGTGGAGAGCACCGTCAGCTTCGGCTACCAGCGCCTGACCGGGCTGCTGGGCACCGCGGAGTTCGTGGACGGCGTGCTCCAGGACGGGGTGGTGGCGACGGTGAAGCGCGGGCTGAAGGCCAGCCTGTCGACCGCGCTCCGGCACGCCGACGCCACCTCGGCGTCGTGCTCGGGCGACGCCGCCGACGTGCGGCTTCGTCGCCCTCGGCCGGGCCGGGACGAGCACCACGTGGCTGGCGCCGCTCCTGGGGGCCAGCGTCCAGGCGCAGTGCCGGGACTCCGAGGGCAAGACGAGCAACGACACGCTCACGTTCTCCGCCGTGTCGACCGGGCCGGTGCAGACCACGACCACAGCGGTGCCCAACGGGGCGATCGCCCTGGGGATCACCGCGGCGGACACCGAGAAGACCGAGATCCT
>Ga0247757_10000915_pt1 | contig 21957 bp, 15 predicted proteins | sample UWRJL126311R4_FD_180929 | JGI IMG/M metagenome (GOLD analysis project Ga0247757, IMG submission 180929) | Plant litter microbial communities from Arlington Agricultural Research Station in Wisconsin, United States - UWRJ-L126-311R-4 | ecosystem: Environmental > Terrestrial > Plant litter >...
GAGGGACTTGCGGGCGGCTTTGATTGCGGACTTGGTATTGGCCATGGGCGAGATTCGATTGGAACGGGCTAGAACTCAGACGCCGGCCATCGAGTCAAGGGCGTTTTCTGTTGCGCGGTTTGCCCGTCCCGGTGCACTTACGGGCCGTATCCATGAGCCTTAAAATCCGCCTGGCGCTCTTCCCGGGTGCAAGCAGGACCATCGTCGCCGGCCTCTCCCCCAACTGCTGAGCTACCATGAAGATCCGCACGCGCCTGCTCCTTCTCTTCGGCGGATTGCTCGCGATGTTCGGCGCGGCGGGCGGCCTCCTACAACTCGCGCAGCGGCGCGAGATCCAGGCGATTCGGACCGGCATCCTCGCCGAACGGACCGACCTGCTGGAGCGCATGCTGCAGCTCCGCGGTCAGACGCTCTACGAATTCGTCCGCGACTATTCGCTCTGGGATGAGATGGTGCGCTTCGTTCGGGAGGGCGATCGCAACTGGGCGGCCATCAATCTCGATGCCAGCCTCGCCAACTTCGATGTGCAGGCGGTGTGGGTCCTCGGCCCCGACGGCGCCGGGCGCTACACGGCGACCGCACCGGCGCATCCCGGCCTGGCGGACGTCATGCCGCGCGAACCCGCGTTTCTCGAACGCCTGCGCGCCGAGTCGGAGCTGCACTTCTTTGCCCGGTCGGCCGAGGGCCTGGTCGAACTCCGCACCAGCCCGATTCTCCCCTCGGATGATGTGCAACGGCGGCAAACGCCGCGCGGCTGGTTCGTCGTCGCCCGGCTCTGGGACGCCGACAATCTCGCCAGCCTGGCGGACAGCCTGCAAAGCCGCATCGTGCTCGACGCCGCCCCCGGTGCCACGCCCGACGACGCCGTCCATTTCGAGCATCCGGTCCGCGACTGGCACGGGAACCACCTGGCCACGCTCCAGCTGGTCTATGAGTCGCGCACGCTGTCCGCCCTGCTCGAAGGCAGCGACGCCGACACGCTTCTGCTCTACGCCTTCGGCGCGGTGAACCTGCTCGCGGTCGTCCTCGGCGTCACGCTCTGGCTGATCCGCCCGCTGCGGCGGCTCGCCGAAAGCCTGAACTCCGGAAGGCGCGAACCGCTGGCCCCGCTGCTGGCCCGCACCGATGAATTCGGCGAGCTCTCGCGCCGGCTCGCGCACTCCTTCGTCCAGCGCGACGCGCTGCAGGAGAGCGAATCCCGCCTCCTGCAGTCGATCGACGTGCGCGCGCGGCTCGCCCGCGACCTGCACGATGGCGTCATCCAGTCCATCTACGCCGCCGGCCTCGGCCTCGAAAGCCTGCCCGCTCTCCGCGCCACCGACCCGGCCGCGGCCGATCGCCGCCTCGCCAGCTGCCGGCAGATGCTCAACGAGACGCTCTGGCAGATCCGCAACTTCATCGGCGCCCTCGAGCCGGAATCCGACCGCCGCCAGACCACCAGCCAGTCCATCACCACGCTCGCCACCTCGATGCAGGCGCTCCAGTCGACCCCGATCGACGTCGACATCGACCAGGCGGTTGCCGCGAACATCGGCGCCGCCCAGGAGCTGCACCTGCTCCAGATCCTGCGCGAACTCCTGAGCAACGCCCTGCGGCACTCGGCCGCGCGCCGCATCCGGGTATCGCTCCAAACCGGGCCCGACGACAAGGCGCTGCTCGTGGTCGCGGACGACGGCATTGGCTTCGACCCCGCGCAGCCGCACGACGGCGGACGCGGCCTGCGCAACCTCGCGGTGCGCGTCACCGAGATCCGGGGAGAACTCGACGTCCAGTCGGTGCCGGGAAATGGGACTCGAATTGCCGTCCGCTTTCGTGCAGCGTAGCGGTCGATCATGACGACCGCTACGAAATCCATCTCCGTGCTGCTGGTTGACGACAGTGAGCTGGTGCGCGCCGGGTTGAAGACCCTGCTCGACCTCCACGCCGAGGCCGCGGGCGTCCACCTGCACGTCATCGGCGAGGCCCACTCCGTCGCCACCGCGCTCCGCGAAGTCGACCGGCTCAAACCCAACGTCGTGCTCCTCGACATCCGCCTGCCCGACGGCTCGGGCATGGACGCGTGCCGCCAGATCCTGAGCAGCGGCTCGGAAGCGAAGATCCTGATCCTCACCTCGGTCATCGACGACGGCCTGATCTACGATGCCATGAGCAATGGCGCCCATGGTTATCTCTTGAAGGAGATCAACGCGCAGGGTCTCTGCCAGGCGATCAGCGACGTCGCAGGCGGCAAGTTCATCCTCGACCCCACGCTGACGACGCGCCTCCTCCACCTCGTCCGCAACAACGGCACCGCGCCGCAGACCGAGCAGAGCCGCCTCGCCATCCTTTCCACCCAGGAACGCCGCGTGCTCGCGCTCGTGGCCGAGGGCAAGACGAACAAGGAAATCGCCGAACAGATGGGCCTGAGCGACAAGACCGTGAAGAATTACCTCAGCAATGTGTTCGAGAAGCTGAAGATCAGCCGCCGCTCCCAGGCGGCCGTGCTCTACCTCGAGCACCGCGGGCAGGGATGACCTTCGGCCCTAGCGGCTAGGGCCACAATCCTAGGTCCATTGCCTGTGCCCGGGGCCCGCGTTTTCGCGTAGGCTGCGGGCATGCATCACGCGCCCCCCTCCTCCCGCCGGCGGCTGCAGTCGCTGCGTGCTTTCACCATCATCGAGGTCGCCATGGCCGCGGGCGTCCTCGCCCTCGTCCTCGCGACCTCCATCCTCGCGATGCAATACGGCTTCCGCACCCTTGACGTGGCGCGCGGCACGACCCTCGCGTCGCAAATCCTGCAGAGCGAAATGGAACGCCTGCGCATGAAGAGCTGGGCGGACATCAACGCCATGCCCGCCTCGGAAACCTTCGACGGCAGCACGTATTTCAGCACCAACCCCGATGTGGCGGGCAAGTACACCATCACCCGCACGATGGCGGCGGACGGCACCCGCCCGGGCGAGGTGATCTACATCACCATCACGGTGACGTGGACTTCTTACGACAAGATGCCCCACACCCGCACCTTCCGCTCCATGTACGCTAAAAACGGCCTCTATGACTACTACTACACCCTCGCCAACTCGTAATCGTCCGCGGCGCGCGGGCTTCACGCTCGCCGAGGTCATGATTGCCGCGGCCATCTCGTCCTTCCTCCTCGCCGGCGTGATGAGCACGTTCCTTTTTCTCGGGCGCAGCGGCGCGAACATCCAAAATTACAACGACATGGAAGCCGAGTCGCGCAAGGCCCTCGAGATCTTTGCCGAGGACACGCGGCAGGCCAGCGCCATCGCCTGGAACTCCAACACCAATGTCACCCTGACGGTGAACAGCGTCTCGGTTTCCTATTACTACGACTCGGCGAACAAAATCTTCTACCGCCGCGTCGGCACCGGCACGCCGCTGTCACTGGTGAGCAACGTCACCACTTTCCAATACAGCGCCTACAGCATCACCGGCTCGAACCTGCCGCTGAGCAGCGCCACCGAGCTGACCACCGCCACCAAGAGCACCAAGCAGCTGCAGGTCTCCCTCGAGGCCGTGCGCAACACCCGCACCGTTTCGACGGCGTCCAACACCGTGCTCTCCGCCCGTTTCATCCTGCGCAACAAGCGCGTCACCGCCTGACCCCCCTCCCACCATGTCCTCCCGATCCTTCCTTCCCGGTTCGCAACGTGGTTCCGTTCTCATCGTCGCCCTGATCCTCGCCGCCATCATCGGCATCTCGCTGGCCAGCTACATCCGCCTCGGCACCGCGAGCCAGACGATCTCGAACCGCGCCCTCTACAACAACGGCGCGATGAACCTGGCGGAGAACGGCCTCGAGGAGGCGATGTATTCCATCAACAAGGCAGTCAACGACGCTTCCTACACCTGGTCGGGTTGGAACAACAACGGCACCGCCGGCTCCTCCGATGCCTGGCACCGGTTCCCGTCGGCCGGCACCACCTACACCCTCAGCCAGAACGCCACCGGCTACGTGCGCGTCTACGTCTACAACTACAAGGGCGTGGTCGCCCCCAAGATCGTCACCCGCTCGACCATCAACCTGGGCGGTGCCGCCGCCGCGCCGATCGAGAAATGGATCGAGGTGACCCTCTCGCGCACCTCCAAGTTCGCCAACGGCCTCGTCGCCAAGAACTCCATCCTCTTCAGGGGCAACAACGCCACTGTCGACAGCTGGAACTCCGACCCGTCGAACAACGGCAGCTTCGCCGACTACAACGCCGCCACCAACCGCCACGACAACGGCTCCGTCGGCAGCATCTCCGTCAACGTGGACTCCGTCCTGGTCAAGAATGCCGACGTTTGGGGCTACGTCTCCACCAACAACGGCCAGTCCCCGGCCGACAATGTCGGCTCCAACGGCTCCATCCTCGGCGCGGACAGCCCGACGGGCGTCACGGTCGACCCCAATCGCGTCTCCACCCAGTTTGCCGCCAGCTTCGATCCGGTCACGGCTCCCTCCACCGCCCTGCCCAATATCGGCTCGATCAGTTCCGCCGGCACCTATGGCGTCGCCAGCACCCCCACCACCATCCTCGCCACGGACATCACTGTTTCCGGCAACAGCCGCATCGTGACCTTCCAAGGTGACGTCACCCTGATCCTCACCGGCTCCCAAGCGATCAAGATCAGCGGCAACGGCTCGGGCATCGCGGTGGCCGCGGGCTCCTCGCTCAAGATCTACACTGCCGGCGCCATCGACCTGACCGGCCAGGGCATCACCAATGCCACCGGCGCCCCGAAAAACGTGCAAATCTACGGCACCAGCACGACCACCCAGGATATCAAGATCGCCGGCGGCGGCAATTTTGCCGGGGTGATCTACGCCCCCACCGCCGATGTCACCATCAACGGCGACGGCGCCATGAAGGGCTCGGTGGTCGCCAACAACATCACTCTCACGGGCAACGCCGAATTTCACTACGACGAGTCCCTCGGCAACATGGGCGGCGGCAATCCCTTCCGCGTGACCAAATGGAAGGAACTCACCCTCGCCGCCGACCGCGCGGCCTACGGCACCGACATGTCCTTCTAGGCCGGAAATGGAGCGGGGCGCGCCGCTGTTCGCAGCACGCCCCGCATGGAGTCTAGTAACGAAGCCGATAAGCCGGATTTTGTCCGGCGCTTGCGCGCCGGTGATCTTCATTTCTCTCTACGTCCGCCGAAGCGGACCAGCCCCGCCATGGCGCTTGCGCGAACCTGGCGGGATGCGACTAACCCGGGACTGTCCGGCGGGCCGCCGAGTCCCCTATTCAGTCTTGCACCGGATTGGGTTTTTCGTGCCGCCGTCGTTGCCTTCGGCGCGGTGGGCTCTTACCCCACCTTTTCACCCTTACCGGACGGTTGCCCGCCCGGCGGTATATTCTCTGTGACACTGTCCATCGCGGCGCCTTGACGCGCCGCTTCCCCCCTTTCGCGGGGAATCCTGCCCTGTGGTGTCCGGACTTTCCTCTCCTGATTATCAAGTAACCCGGAGCGAAGATCTGGCTCCGAAACTAGGGTTGCCAGTAAACGATCCGGCCGCACTGGTCGCAAGTGGCAATTTCCGCGCCGCTCTTGGCCATGACTTCGATGTGCGTGGGCACCTTGAGGTGGCAGCCCCCGCACTTGCCGCCCTTCACGGGCACACAAACGGGGTGCCCCGGCTTCACCGCCACGCGGTCGTAAATCCGCAACTGGGCCTCCGGCACCTCGGGCCGGGTCGCCGCCACCGCCTCCTGCGCGGCCTTGAAATCCCCCTGCAGCTGCTTTTCCCGCTCCCGCAGGGTGCGAATGCGGGTCTCGTGGCCGGTGATATTCTGCTTCAATTCCGCTTCGGCCGCCAAAAACCGCTTCTTCGCCTCGTCGATGGTCAGCATCACGCCGATCTCCTGCTCCTCCAGCGTGCCAATCGCCTCCTGGGTGGTGGCGATCTCGTGCGTCAGCGCCTGGTACTCGTCGTTCTTCCGCACCTGCATCTGCTGGGTCTTGTACTTGGCGACCTTCTCCTCGGCGGACTTGATGTCCACCTCGAGGAGTTTCTTCTTCGACTCCAGCCCGTGCCACTCGGCCTTCGCCGCCTCGATGGCGGCACGCTCCGCGGCGATCCGGGCCTCCACCGCCGCCACTTCGCGCGGCAGGTTCTTGAGCTGTTGTTCGATCGTCAGACGTCGACTGTCGCGTTCCTGGAGTTCGAGCAGTTTGACAATGCTGACGGAAGCCATGCGCGCCACTGTGCGGTCCGCACCGCCGCGGTCAACGCTGGCGCCGAAAAACCCGGAAATTTCCCCGAAATCCGCCCGCATGGCCGCAATCCATCAAGCAACCAAAATCGCGTCATTTTATCGATTCGCAAGATGCTGCAGGCCAATAGCCTGTGACTCGGAAAATAGTGGCGAAATTAGGTCCGTTTTTCCCTAGAAAAAAGTTGTCCAAAGTCGCGCGATAGAGGACGTTTTTGGCTCACTTTTCCCGCTGAATGTCCGATCCCAAAGACGCCCCGTCCAACCCGAATTCCAAACCCGGCGCCGACGCCTACGACGCCTCCAAACTGGGCAAACTCGAAGGCCTCGAGGCCGTCCGCAAGAAGCCCGGCATGTACATCGGCGGCACCGATGAACGCGCCCTCCACCACTGCGTTTCGGAAGTCCTCGACAACTCCGTCGACGAGCATCTCGCCGGCGCCTGCTCGAAGATCGACGTCGCCATCCACGTCGACGGCTCGATCTCCATCCGCGACGACGGCCGCGGCATCCCGGTCGACATCCATCCGCAATACAAGATTCCCGGCGTCGAGATGGTGCTGACCACGCTGCACTCCGGCGGCAAGTACGGCCAGGGCGGCTACAAGTTCTCCGGCGGCACGCACGGCGTCGGCGCCAAGTGCGTCAACGCCGTCTCCGAATGGTTCGAAGTCGAGGTCTCCCGCGACGGCCAGATCCATCACATGACCTTCGAACGCGGCAAGACCACGAAGAAGCTCGAGGTCATCGGCAAGGCCAGCGGCACGGGCACGCTCATCACCTTCAAGCCCGACCCGGAGATCTTCCGCGAGACCACCGTCTTCAAGGCCGACACCATCGCCCAGCGCCTCCGCGAACTCGCGTTCCTCAACTCCGGCCTGCGCATCAATTTCGTCGACGAACGCCCGGCCACGCCGAAGCCCGAGACGTTCTTCTACAAGGACGGCGTCACCGAGTTCGTGAAGCAGATCAACACCGGCAAGACGGCGCTGCACCAGCCGCCGGTCCGCATCGCCAAGGAGCTCCGGACGACCCTCGACGACAAGCCGGTCGAGATCCACGCCGAGATCGTTTTCCAGTACAACGACTCCTACAACGACCTGGTCCTCTGCTACACCAACACCATCCACAACCCGGATGGCGGCACGCACCTCTCCGGCTTCCGCAGCGCGCTGACCCGCGCCATCAACCAGTTCTCCAAGGCCAACAACCTGCTCAAGGAAAAGGACCCGCAGATCACGGGCGACGACGTCCGCGAGGGCCTCGCCGCCGTCATCTCCGTCAAGCACAGCGACCCGAAGTTCGAGTCGCAGACCAAGGTCAAGCTCCTCTCCCCCGAGGTCGAGGGCATCGTCGGCTCCATCACCTACGAGGGCCTGATGTTCACCTTCGAGGCCAACCCGGCCATCGCCAAGCGCATCGTCGAGAAATCGCTCACCGCCGCCCGCGCCCGCGAAGCCGCCCGCAAGGCCCGCGAGACGATCCGCAAGGGCGCCCTCTCCGGCGGCGGCCTCCCCGGCAAGCTGGCTGACTGCTCCGAGAAGGACCCGGCCGTGTGCGAACTCTACATCGTCGAGGGCGACTCCGCCGGCGGTTCCGCCAAACAGGGCCGCGACCGCCGCTACCAGGCCATCCTCCCGCTCCGCGGCAAGCTCATCAACTCCGAGAAGGCCCAGCTCGACAAGGTGCTCTCGAACGAGGAAATCCGCACGTTGATCACCGCCATCGGCACGGGCATCGGCACGGGCGAGGATGACTCGTCGTTCCGGATCGAGAAGACCCGCTACCACAAGATCATCATCATGACGGACGCGGACGTCGACGGCTCGCACATCCGCACGCTGCTGCTGACCTTCCTCTACCGTCAGATGAAGGGCATCATCGACAACGGCTACGTCTACATCGCCCAGCCGCCGCTCTACAAAATCAAACGCAAGAAGCGCGAGCAGTACGTCGACAACGACGAGCAGCTCAACCGCATCCTGCTCGAGCTCGGCACCGAGGACATCCTCGTCGCCCCCGCCGGCGCCGGCCAGCCTCCGATCGCGCCCGCCATCCTCGACCAGATCGTCGAGATGCTCGCCGCCCTGGAAAAGCTCGGCCACGGCATCACGCGCCATGGCGCCTCGCTCGCCGAGTACCTCGACCAGCAGGACCCCGCCACGCACGAGCTCCCCCGCTACATCGCCCGCATCCGCGAGGGCAACAAGGAGTCGCACCAGTTCCTCGCCGACGACAAGGCCCGCGCCGCGTTTGCCGCGGCGAACACGGACGCGGTTTCCCCGTCGCCCGGCGGCTCTGCCGCCCCGGTCGCCGCCCGCCGCGTCACGGTCCACGAGATCTTCGAGGCCACCGAGCTGACCAAGCTGCTCAAGGCCCTCGCCCGCGCCGGCCTCGACATCGCCTCGTTCGCCCCGGCGGCAACGCCGCGCTATACCTTCACCGAGAATGCGGCGACGAAGAACGAGGCCAAGACCGACCTCTTCTCCCCGCTCGACATCATCACCCAGATCCGCGCCAACGGCCGCAAGGGCCTTTCCATCCAGCGCTACAAGGGCCTCGGCGAAATGAACCCGAAGCAGCTCTACGAGACGACGATGGACCCCGACAAGCGCCGCCTCCTCAAGGTGAACATCAACGACGCCGCCAAGGCCGACGCCCTCTTCACCCTCCTCATGGGCGACGAGGTCCCGCCCCGCCGCCAGTTCATCGAGGACAACGCATTAAACGTCCAGTACCTGGACGTTTAATGCGGGTTATTGGTTATCAGCTCAGAGTTATCAGGCCAAACCGCCTACTCCGGACCCAATAACCAATAACACCCAACCAATAACTCTCCCACCGCTCCCGCCCCTTTCTCGTGTACACGGCCAACGAAAAACTCTCCTCCGCGAACATCACGGACATCATGCAGACGGCGTACATCGATTACTCGATGTCCGTCATCATCTCGCGCGCCCTGCCCGACGCGCGCGACGGCCTGAAGCCCGTCCAGCGCCGCATCCTCTACGCGATGCTCCGCGAAGGCCTGCTGCACAACCGCGCCTTCGACAAGTGCGCCGGCGTCGTCGGTGAAGTGCTCAAGAACTACCACCCGCACGGCGACTCGTCGGTCTACGACACGCTCGTCCGCCTCGCCCAGAATTGGGTCATGCGCTACCCGCTCATCGACCCGCAGGGCAACTTCGGCTCGGTCGACGGCGATCCGCCGGCCGCCTACCGTTACACCGAGGCGCGCCTGAAGGACGTCGCCGAGGAGCTCCTCAAGGACATCGAGGAGGATACCGTCGACTTCGCGCCCAACTACAAGGAGTCGACCACCGAGCCGACCGTCCTCCCGTCCGCCCTGCCCAACCTGCTGATGAACGGCTCGACCGGCATCGCGGTCGGCATGACGACCAACATCCCGCCGCACAACCTCGGAGAGATCATCACCGCGGCCTGCGCCATCATCGACCGCCCGACCATCAGCGTCGACGAGCTCGTTTCCTACATCCCGGGCCCGGATTTCCCCACCGGCGGCTTCATCAACGGCCGCGCCGGCATCAAGTCCTACCTCACGACCGGCCGCGGCATCGTCCGCACGCGCGGCAAGGCCCACACCGAGGAACTCAAGGGTGGCGGCGAGCAGATCGTCATCACCGAGATCCCCTACAACGTGAACCGCGCCACGCTCGTGCTCCGCATCGCCGAGCTCGTGCGCGAGAAGGAGATCGACGGCATCCGGGACCTGCGCGACGAATCCGACGAGAACACGCGCATCGTCATCGAGCTCAAGCGCGGCGAGCAGTCGCAGGTCGTCATCAACCAGCTCTACCAGAAGACCGCCCTCGAGTCCTCCTTCGGCGTCATCCTGCTGGCCCTCGACAAGAAGCGGCCGAAGCAGATGAACATCAAGGAACTCCTCGAGTGCTACATCGACCACCGCCGCGACGTGGTCACGCGCCGCACCCAGTTCCGCCTCACCCGCGCCAAGGAGCGCGCCCACATCCTCGAGGGCTACATCATCGCCCTCGATAACCTGGATGACTTCGTGAAGATCATCCGCGCCTCCGCCAACCGCGACGAGGCCAAGGTGAAGCTGATGGCGAAGTACCCGCTCTCCGAGATCCAGACCAACGCCATCCTCGAGCTGCGCCTCTACCAGCTCACGGGGCTGGAGCGCGGCAAGATCGAAGCCGAGTACCTCGAACTCATGAAGCTCATCGAAGAGCTCCAGGGTATCCTCGACTCCGAAGCCAAGCTCCTCGCGTTGATCAAGCAGGAGCTGCTCGAGCTGAAGGACAAATACGCCTCGCCGCGCCGCACCCAGATCATCGACGCCGAAGGCGACCTCCGCATGGAGGACGTCATCCCGAACGAGGGCGCCGTCATCACCGTCTCCCACCTCGGCTTCATCAAGCGCACCCCCGTCGCCGATTACCGCTCCCAGAAGCGCGGCGGCAAGGGCGTCATTGGCGCCGAGACCTACGAGGACGACTTCGTCGAGAACCTCTTCACCGCGTCCACGCACGACTACGTGCTCTTCCTCACGAGCACCGGCCAGTGCCACGCCAAGAAGGTCTACGAGATCCCCGAGGGCACCCGCACCGCCAAGGGCAAGTCCGTGGCCTCCTTCCTCCGCCTCACCAACGGCGAGAAACTCGCGTCGCTGCTCTGCGTGAAGGAATTCTCGCCCGAGCACTTCGTCGTCATGGTCACCCGCGAGGGCGCCATCAAGAAGACCGCGCTCGCCGAATACGAGGGCGCCTCCCGCGAGGGCGGCATCCGCGGCATGAAGCTCGGCGAGGGCGATGCCATCGTCGGCTGCGTGCTCACCAACGGCGCCAACGAGCTCATCCTCGTCTCCCACCAGGGCCAGGCCGTCCGCTTCTTCGAGGGCGCCAGCGAGTCCGCCGACTCCGCCGAGCCCACCGGGACCGCGTCTGCCACGCCGGCTGACGGCGAAGCCGAGGCCGCCGTCTCCAAGGAGGGACTGCGCGCCCAGGGTCGCTTCACCGGTGGCGTCACCGCCATGCGCTTCAAGAAAAAGGGCGACTACGTCCAGGCCCTCGAGGTCTGCGACCCGCAGGCCCGCCTGCTCGTCGCCCGCGAGGATGGCATCGGCAAGCGCACCGCGTTTGAGGACTACCGCCTCATCCGGCGCGGCGGCACGGGCGTCATCGCCATCGACCTCCCCGAGGATGGTTCCGTCAGCGTCGCCGGCGCGTTGAGCGTCCGCGACACCGACGAGGTCATGCTCCTCACCGCCAAGGGCCAGAGCGTCCGCACCCGCGTCGCCGAGATCCGGGAAACCGGCCGCGGCGCCAAGGGCGTGCGTTTGGTGAACCTGGAGGAGGGCGACAAGCTGCTCGCCATCGCCAAGGTCATTGCCTCGCCCGAAGTCGAGTCCACCGGCTCCAACCCGCCGATGGAAGCCCCGCCGGCCTCATAACCCGGCTGTCATTGCGAGGCGCTTCGCGCCGAAGCAATCCCGCTGGATCGCCACGCCCGGCTTTGCCGGACCCGCGATGACAAAATCCCAAGGCGCGCCCAAAACGGCGCGCCTTTTTCATGCCCGTGCCGGTTGCGGCGCCGTCGCGCCCCGCCGCAGCAGCAGGAAGGCGCCCAGGTAGAGGATCAGCGCGATGATCACCGTCGAGCGCAGCCCGCCGAACATCGAGTAATATTCGAGGCAGCCCCCCAGGACCGCGCCGAGCAGGTTGGCGCCGAGCGCCACCGCCGGTCGCGCCGCGCTGGAGAGCAGGATCGGCACGATCAGGCCCGCCATGCCGACGGGCAGCCCGGCCAGCAGGCCCGCGAGGATCCCGCGCGGGAGCAGCGGCAGCGTGTGCAGCCATTCCACCGGGAAGAAATAAAGCAGGGCCGTGGCGCCGAACAGCCCGAAGAACCACGGCATCGGCTCGGTAAACTGCCAGCGCAGCACCGCCAGGTTCGCCAGCAGCACCATCACGAGGATGCCGCCGAAGATCGACGCGTTGACGATCCAGGTGGAGCCGAAGAGCAGCGACATGCTGGTGACGCCCCGCGTCTCGATCAGCAGGAACGCCGCGCCCATCAGGAACAGCGCCCAGTCCGCCTGCTTCAGCTTCTGGTTTTTGAAGTCGAAGGCCCGCGGCACGAGGATGGCCGCCGCGATCAGGATCACGCTGAGCACGCTCAGGTAGCCCCAGGGAAAGACGCCGGGACGAATATACAGGAAGGGCCAGTCGTCACTGGGCGTCACGGTTTGCCTGACCGTGGTTTGCGCCACCACCCGCGGCCGCTTGGCGAGCTCCGTCGCGTCGAGCACCGCCCCGTCATTTGGCACAATGTAAGTGATCACCGTGCCATGCAGCGGACTGTACATGGCCATCGGTTCGCGGCCGGTGGCCTTGGCCACGGTCCAGTACAGCCGTTCGAAGAACCAGTGCCCGGCGAAGACGGAGATCGCCAGCGACAGGTGTCCGCCCGGCGCGACCCGCTGCCATGCCGCGCGGATGCCCTCCTCGGTGTAAACGTAGTTGTCGAGCCGCAGCGTGCTCATGGCCGACGCCATCGCGTGGGAGTCGAGCAGACCGTAGCACACCACGTCGAACTTCTCGTCCGTATGCTTCTGGAAAAAGGCCCGGGCGTCGTCCGCCACCCGGCGCACGCCCGGATGGGCGTAAGGTTGCTCCGGGTGGTGCGCCATGCCGAGGGCGATGATGCGCGCGTCGATGTCGACGCTGGTGACGCTCTTGTAGCCGTTGCGCAGGGCGGCCTGCACGTCGTTGCCGGTGCCCGCGCCCACGATCAACGCGGAGTCGCGGTGCGCATTGATGGAAAACGGCAGGTCGTAGAGCTGCTTGAGCTCCCGCATCTGCCCCCGTTGCCCCTCGTTCAGGTCCGGCTGCGCCAGCCGCGCGTCGGAGAAGTTGTGCAGGTATTGGTGAAAATCACGGTTCACCTCCAGCGTCAGGGACAGCGGCTGCTGGTCGAGGGTGATCCGGTTGTAGGGGGAAAACAGCGCTCCCTGCACGGAGTACTGCCCGAGCGCCACGATCGCCGCGCCCGCCGCCACGTTCCCCACCCGTCCCGACAGCCAGAGGAAGGGCGCAATGCCCAGGGCCAGCCACACCGCCGGCCCGAATTCCCACCACGATACGAGGGTAAAGGCCACGATGCCCAGCAGGGAGCCCAGCAGATCCGCGGTGTAGGCCCGCAGGGGCGGCAGCCGGTCGAAGAGGAACCCCAGCGGCGCCCCGGCGCAGACAAACAGGCCGGTCACCCCCGCGATGAGGCTGAGAAAAATCGCGAGATTGCGCACGAACGTGCCGAAACTGGCGGACGTCTCCGCGCCCCACAGCGAAATGCTGTGGTCGGGAAAGGACAGGTGCACGAGCTGCAGCTTCTCCGAAAAGGCCAGCGGCACCGCCAGCACCAGCAGCGCCGGCGCCACGAGGTGCACCAGCCCCGGCCGCCTCCGGCCGAGCGCCACGCCCAGGCCCATGCCGAGGAACGCCGCGATCAGGACGATATTGTTGAAATACGCGAAAATCCGCACCTGCGACGAGGTCCAGCGGATGAAGGCCAGCTCCAGCGCGAGGATGCCGAACGTGGTGAGGCCGATCTGCAGGGCGGGCCGCCCGCCCCGCTCCGCCCATTTGGTGTCCGCCAGGAGGTTCCGCCAAAGCATCGCCGCAGCCTGCGGGCGGGGGAAAGCCTAGCAACCGGAATTTGACGCGCCTCGTCCTCACTTCCGGCCTTGCCAACCCCGGGGCCGTGAATCTCTTTTCTCTCCCAGATCATGGCCACGCGTCTTTCCAACCTGCTCGTACCCGAGCACATCCTCCTTTCGATTCAGGGAGCCAAGCGCACGGCGGCGCTGCAGGAGGTCGCGCGCCTCCTCGAGCACGATCCCAACGTCGTCAATTTCACGGGATTTTATAACGAACTTCTCGCCCGCGAGCGGCTCGACACCACCTGCCTCGGCAACGAGGTGGCGCTGCCGCATGCCCGCACCGAGCACGTGAAGAAGATCGTGCTCGCCGTCGGCCGCAGCACCAACGGGGTGCTCTTCGAAAACAGCAACCAGAACGTGAAGCTCATGTTCGTGCTCGGCACGCCGAAGAACAACCCGACCGACTATCTCATCCTCGTCGGCGCGCTCTGCCGCCTGATCAAGGACGAGTCCAGCCGCGCCGCCCTCATGGCCGCGCCGACGCCCGAGGCCTTCATCGCCACGGTCATCGAGCTCGAGAACAAACTGCTCGGGCCGGTGAAATAAGAAAGTAGGGCCGGTCTTTGACCGGCCTGCCTTGATTCGGCTTCTCGAAATTTTCCAGTTAACGGGCCCCCTTCGGCCGGTCGCAGACCGGCCCTACCATGGCCCTTACGCTTCGTTTCTACCGCCGGCACCTTCCTCACTGGGAGGTGGAACACGCCCGCTACTTCGTCACTGTTCGCTGCGCCGACAGCCTGCCGCGCGAGGCGGTTCTGCGTCTCAGGGAAATCGCAGACTCCGTGCGCGCAACCGAACCGCGTTCGGCCGCGTTTGCCGGGCTGCAACGCGAAGCGTTTCGCACCGCGGAGAAATACCTCGATCGCGGCCACGGGTCCTGCCCCCTCGCCAGGCATGAGGTCGCAAGCGTGGTGCGCGACGAACTCGTCGCCTTGGCCGAATGGCAGATCGATGTGCCCCACTTCACCATCATGCCCAACCACTGGCACGCGCTGCTCGTTCCCCCGTCGGAATGCCCGCAATCGCTTTCTACCATCATGAAGCGCCTGAAGGGACGGACGGCGAAAGCCATTCGCCATTTCGAAGCCGGCACTGGTCCCGTCTGGCAACGCGAATGGTTCGATCGCTGGATCCGCGACGACGCCGAGTGGCTGCGCTGCGTCGCCTACGTCCGCAACAATCCGGTGAAAGCCGGGCTCGCACCAACCTGGCAGCGGCATCCGTGGACCCAGTAGGGCCGGTCTTTGACCGGCCGGCTCGAATTTCGCCAACAGGGAAATCGAGCGACGGTGGACCAAGGCAAGGCCGGTCACAGACCGGCCCTACTCCACCCCAAGCTTGCCACCCTCGGTCCCGGCCGCAGCATCGCCAGCCAGTGATCCATTCCTTCATCTTCAGCGAAGGCAAGCTGGTCGGCCGCGATCTCGAGCTCGAGGCGCTGCGGCTAGTCCATGGCGACAAGGGCCTGATCGTGTGGGTCGACCTCGACAACCCGACGGACGAGGAGACGAAGTCCGTGCTCGAGGGGCTTTTCCAGTTTCACCCGCTGGCCATCGAGGACTGCCTCACCCCCAGCCCGCTGCCCAAGATCGAGGACTACGAGGACTACCTGTTCATGGTGACGCACGCCGTGGATTACACGCGCGCCGACAAGTTCGCGACGACCGAGCTCGACCTCTTTTTGGGCAAGGAATTCCTCGTCACCTTCCACCGCACGCCGCTGCGCTCCGTCACCGCGCTGATCGACCGCCTCGCCAAGAACGCCGGCCCGGGTCCGCGCGGGCCCGACCGCCTCGCGCATTCCCTCCTCGACCTCCTGGTCGACAATTACACGCCGATGCTCGGCGAGCTGCACGGCGAGCTCGAGGAGGTCGAGGAGATCGTCCTCGGCCAGGCCAGCTCCAAGGCGTTCGTCTCGGAGCTGCTCCAGGTCCGCAAGGACTTCACCCGCCTGCGGCACATCATCCGCCCGCAGCGGGAGATCATCGACCGCCTCGCCCGCGGCGACAGCAAGATGATCCGCGCCACGCTCCTGCCCTATTTCCGCGACCTGCGCGACAATCTCGCCCGCCTCGAGGAGACCGCCATCGGCTACCATGAACGCCTGATGATGGCCTTCGACATCTACCTCAACAAGGCGGCCTTCGAGGCCAACGAGGGCATCAAGTTCCTCACCGCCCTCACCGCCATCACGCTCCCGGCCGTGCTCGTGGGCGGCTGGTACGGCATGAACTTCGACCACATGCCGGAGCTGCACTCACCGCATGGCTACCTCTATGCCGGCGTCCTTACGCTCGTCAGCACGGTGATCATGGCGATCTACTTGAAGAAGAAGAAATGGTTCTGATCCCGCGTCCGCGGGATCACCTCGCCGTAGCCCCCAGGGCGAAGGCGGGTCCGGCCTTCGCCCTGGATCCTTCGCGCCCTGCGGGCGCTCAGGATGACGCATCGACGGAGCGATGCGTCACTTCTTTCCCGCCGCCTCGATCTTCGCCGCCTCGGCCTCCATCTGCGTGACGAGTTCGTCCATCTGGTCGACCACGGCCTGCACGGTCGCCTTCTGGGTGAGGTCGACGCCGGCCTTCTGCAGCTGCGCCACCGGGTAGTCGCTGCCGCCGCTGCGCAGCAGCGCCAGGTACCGCGCGGTCGCGGCCTGCTTGGACGCCTCGTCGCCGGTCGTCATGTCATGGAACAGCTTCGCCGAGGAGGCGAAGCAGGTCGCGTACTGGTAGACGTAGTAGGGCGTGTTGAAGAAATGCGGGATGCGGGTCCAGGTGTACTTGTAGCCATCGTCGACCGAGATCGCGTCGCCGTAGTAATCCTTGAGCAACCCGGCGTAGATGCCGCTGAGCACCTCGGCCGTCACCGGCTGGCCCTGCTCGACGAGGCGGTGCGCCTGCAGCTCGTAGTCGGCGAAGAGCACCTGCGTATAGAAGGTGCCCACGATCGAGTCGACCGCGTGCTGGAGCAGGAGGAAGCGTTCCTTCGGGTCGGTCGTCGTCGCGAGCAGGCGGTTGAGCAGGAAGCGCTCGTTGGTCGTCGAGGCCACCTCGGCGACGAAGATCGTGTAGTCGGCGGTGACGAATGGCTGCGCCTCGTACGAGAGCACGGTGTGCATCGCGTGGCCGGCCTCATGGGCGAAGGTGAAGACCGCGTCGAGCGTGTCGTTGTAGTTCAACAGCAGGTACGGGCCGACGCCGTAGACGCCGGCGTTGTAGGCGCCGCTGCGCTTGCCTTCGTTCTCGTAGACGTCGATGCGGCCGCCGGAGACGAACTTCCGGTACTTCGCCACATAGTCCTCGCCGAGCGGGGCGACCGACGCGATCACGAGGTCCTTCGACTCGTCGTACGGGTAGACGGCCTCGCTCTTGTAGATCGGGATCGAGCCGTCGTAGAGGTGGTAGGTCTCGAGCCCGAGCAGCTTCTTGCGCAGCTGGTGGTAGCGGCGCAGCGGGCCGGTGCCGCCGCGCACGGTGTCGACGAGGTTCTGCACGACGGCGGCCGGGATGTCATTGCCGTCGAGCGCCGCGGCGAGCGTGCTCGGGTAGTTGCGGGCCTGGGCGCTGAACCAGCCGCGCTGCATGACGCCGTTGTAGATCGCGGCGTAGGTGTTGGCGGTGGCCGCGTAGGTGGCGAGGTAGGCCTCGAAGGCCTTGCCGCGGTCGGCCTGGTTGTAGTTGGTCTGCAGCACGCGCTGGTAATTGCCGGGCGTGAGCGTCAGCTCCTTGCCGTCGGACAGCGTGACCTTGGGAAACTTGATGTCGGACGTGCTCAGCTCCTGGTACGTCGCGGTCGGCGTCTGGTTGAAGCGCCCCGCAAGCGAGAGCAGGCGTTCGCCCTTCTCGTCGAGCACGTGCGCCTGCTGGCGGTAGTTGTCGAGGATGGAGAACTTGTAGATGCCGAGCGCGGGCGTCTCCGCGATCCACTTCTCCATCGTCACCTGCGGGACCGTCAGCAGCTCGGGCGTGAACCACGCCGTGGCGGTGTTGAACTTCGCGAACACCGCGCCCACGCGCTGGAACTTGCCCGAGACGTCCTGGTTCTTCGTGTCGATGTCGCGCTGCAATTGCGGGTACCGGAAGATGCGGTACTGCAGCATGCCGATCTCGTCGAACGCCTGGTAGGCCTTGAGCACCGCGGCCGGGCCTGAGGCGAGCGTGCCTTTCAGCGCGGCGAAGGCGTCGGTCTTCGCCTCCATGTCCTTCATGCCGGCCTCCCACGCCTCCCAGGTCGGGTAGATCGGCGAGAAGTCCCACTTGTAACGGTCGGGAATCTCGGCGCGCTTGGTGGTCTCGGGTTTGGGGGCGGCGGTGGCGGGCATGGCGACGGAGAAAAGCGCGAGCACACAGGCCGCGCGGGTCAGGACGGGGGCTTGCTTCATCCGGTCACGTTGCGCGGGACCGGGGCGCGAGTCCAGCCGCCATCGCGGCGGCGGGTGTCCCGCCCGATGCCGGCACCGGCTGTGCTGCCGGCCGGCCACTGCCCGCTTGCCCTGCGCGGTGCGGCGACAAGCGTCGACCTCGCCGACCCATGAAGGATCTCCTCCGCGATTCCCGCATCCAGCGCCTGTTGCTGGCCAACATCACGGGCTCGATCGGTTCGGGGATCACGATCTTTGCCGTGCCCTGGCTGCTCGTGCAGCAACCGGGCGGGAACGAGAGCTTCGGCGCCGTGACCCTGCTCACCACGATCATCCTTTTCCTGTTCCTGCCCTACTACGGGGTCTGGGTCGACCGCCACTCGCGCAAGACGATGATGCTCGGCAGCGAGCTCTTCGGCTTCGGCGCCACCGCCACGATGGCGGCGGTCGGCGCGTTCACCGGCTACGGGCTGGGGCCGCTCTCGGCGATCTACTTCTGCGGGATGCTTTACTACACGCTGCACTACCCGGCGAAGCTCGCCCTGCTCCAGCAGATCTTTGCCAAGTCGCAGTACCAGTCGCTCATGGGCCTGATGGAGGTCCAGGGCCAGTTCGCGATGATGGTCGCCGGCGGCCTCGGCGCGGTGCTGGTGGAACACGTCAGCCTCACCACGATCCTCTGCCTCGACGCCGGTACCTACCTGTTCAGCTTCGCGATCCAGTCGACCATTCCCTACCACGCCGACCACCTTGCGCCAGCCGATGCGCCGCAGGCCTCGGCGTGGAGCAGCATTGCCGAGGGGTGGCAGTGGCTGCGCGACCGGCCGCAGCTGGCGGTGTTTTTCACCGCGTCGCTCCTGCCCTTCATCGCGGTGATGGTCGGCAATTATCTTTTCCCGATCTACATCGCGCAGACGCTCCGGGCTGGCGCGTGGGTCTTCGGCGCGGGCGAGGTCGTGTTCGCCATCGGCGCCGCGATCGCCGGTTTCGCGCTGCCGCGCCTGCTCGCGGAATACTCCGCCCAGCGCACGGTGCCGGTCACCACCGCGATCTTCGCGGTGGGCGTGACCCTGCTGGTGTTTGTCCCGACGATCTCCGCCTACCTGCTCGCCGCCCTGCTCCTCGGCCTCGGCAACGCCGGCTGCCGCGTCGCGCGCAGCGCGGCGATCCTCCACCTCGTCGACAAGAAGGTCATGGGCCGCGTGAACTCCTTTTTCTACGCCTACGACCGCGTGCTGCGCACGCTCCTGACGTCCGCGGTCATCGCGCTCGTGACGACCGGCGGCGCCCGCCAGGCGTTCTCGCTGCTCCTCGTCGTGGTGCTGGCCGGCTTGGTCGCGGTCTGGCAAAGCCGCTCGGCCCTGCAGCCCGCGGCCGCCTGATCAGGGAGCGTAGCGCACTTCCCGGCCGTCGGGGAGATGGATGACCAGCGGCTCGCCGGCCTTCAGGACGAGCTCGCCGTAATCCTCCCCGGCCACGGGGTTTATCGCGCGAATGTACTTATCCGGCCCGATCAATTTGCCGAGCTCGACGGTATCCACGTTGTTCTCGAGATAGTACTGGTCGGCCGCCGCCGCGATCTGGCGCAGGTTGTTGAGCACCGCCTTTTCCTGGGAAGCGGTGCGCACCTTCTGGAACGCCGGGATCGCCATCGCGGCCAGTACCCCGACGGTCACCGGGTTGTACATCGCCATGATCGCGACGTCCTGCTTCAGCGACCGGTTCCAGTTCGACTGGACGAGGATGCCTTCGGGCAGGTTCGTGCGCACGGCGATCAGCGGCTGGGCCGGCTTCGGCAGGTTGTGCAGCACCATGCGCAGCGTCTGGGCGTTTTGGGCCGGCATGTTGGGATTCAGCCGCTCGAGATCCTGCAAGCGGGCAAAAAGACTCGGGCTCACGTAGCCCAGCGCATTGCCCGTCGCGCTCACTTTGCCGAGGGCGGCCTTGAACTCCGCGGTCTGCGCGAGGCCGGACTTCGACTCGAGGCACTCGTTGAGGAACTCCGGGGTCGTGGCGAGGTAGAGGGTCGTGCCATCGATCACGACCACGGGATTGATCCCGGGGATGGGCAGCGGCTGGGCGGAACCGTAGATTTTCCGTCCCTTGGCCTCCGTCAGCTTCATGCCGGGGAGTTTTTGCAACAGCGGCTCGAAGGACGGGGCGATGCCCTCGACGCAGATCAGGAGCGAGGGCAGCGGCATCACGAAAGCCGGCAGCTGGAGGGTTTTCTCCGGGTCGAGACGGAGCACCACCGCGGTGCGCCCCTTCCAGGCGTGGATGACATCCAGCCAGGGCACCGAGGCCTTCACGCCGGCCTGCTTGATCTTTTCCTCCATCAGGTTGGCGGCGGTGGCGCCGCCGACCTTGGCTACCACGGCCTGCACGGTCTCATAGATCTGCGCGAGGTCCATCTCGGCCTCGCCGTAGAAATCGGCGCCCACCGGGGCCAGCTTGACCAGCCCGTACGGCGACGGCGCCCCGCCCAAACCGGCCAGCAAACCGTGGCGGCCGTTGGGCGTGAGGAAAAACACGCGGTTGCGGAACGTGCCGTCGCCAGCGGGCACCGAGCTCAACCCGAAGGCCTTGACGTCGTCCAGGCCCATGAGCGAAGCCAGTGCGCGGTAATCCTGTTTGACGAACGGCGCGGCCTCGGGCGTCGCCTCCGCCACCTGTTCCATGATGAGTTGGAAACTGTCGGCGATCTTGAAGACGTCGCCGTCGATGTCGGCGTAGCCGTACAGCGTCCCGCCGAGTTCCAGCTGCTGGCTCACCGCCGCGAAATGCGCGCTGCGCTCCGCGGGTTTCACGAGCTTCGCCGCGTCCGCCGCCCGCGCTCCGGTCACGCCCGCCACCATCGCCACCAGTCCCACCGCCACCCGCCAAGGATTTTTGGTCATGCGCGGAAAGCTAGCGGATGCCGCCGCCAGCGGAAGACGATTCTCACCCTGAAATCAGGTGGCCCGGGATCCGCATTGCCGCGGACGCCGCGACCCGCAAGCTCGGCCCGGCATGACCACCCCGGCCCGCTTCAACGTCCTCGGCACCGGCGTGTCGGCGTTGTCGCTCGACCAGGCCCGGGACCTCGTCCTTGCCGCGCGCGGACAAAAGCGGGTCGGCTACATCTGCTGCGCCACGGCCTACAACACCGATCTCGCCCGGTCCGACGCGGCGCTGCGCCCGGCGTACAACGGTTCCTTCCTGACCACGCCGGACGGCATGCCCCTGGTCTGGCTCGGCCGCTGGCACGGACACCGTGGCATCACCCGGGTCTACGGTCCCGACCTGATGGAAGCGGTGTGCGACGCGGGTCGCGCCGCGGGCTTGCGGCACTATTTCTTCGGCGGCGAGCCGGGCGTGGCGGAGCAGCTGCGCGCGAAACTGGCCGCGCGTTTCCCCGGCCTGCAGGTGGTGGGTACGTACACGCCGCCGTTCCGTCCCTTGAATCCGGAGGAGGCGGCCGCGTTGCGGGCCGACGTGGCCGCGCAACGGCCCGACGTCATCTGGATCGGGCTGAGCACGCCCAAGCAGGAGAAGTTCATGGCCGAATATGCCCCGCTGCTCGACGCCGGCCTGCTCATCGGCGTCGGCGCCGCCTTTGACTTCCTGTCCGGCCGCGTCCCACAGGCCCCGCGCTGGATGCAGCGCAGCGGACTCGAATGGCTCTTCCGCCTCGGCACCGAACCGCGCTG
>Ga0247757_10000916_pt1 | contig 21954 bp, 16 predicted proteins | sample UWRJL126311R4_FD_180929 | JGI IMG/M metagenome (GOLD analysis project Ga0247757, IMG submission 180929) | Plant litter microbial communities from Arlington Agricultural Research Station in Wisconsin, United States - UWRJ-L126-311R-4 | ecosystem: Environmental > Terrestrial > Plant litter >...
ACTCGACCAAGATGTCGCGTGCGTCGCCGAAACGCCCGTTCACGAGGCATAACCCGCGCAGGGCAATGAACGTGTCTCGACCCCAATCACCGAACCACGGGTAGCCGGCGATCACCGTCAGCCCGCGGCCGCGGGTGACGAGGTAGCTATCCGCGGCTCTCTCCAAGGGGCCAGCGAACGCCGCTCGGCGTGCTCGCTCGCGGCGACGGGAGCTCGCATGAAATCCCTCCGCGGTAACATCGCTCGCGAGCGATTCGCCCGGCGTGCTTGCAGTCGAGATCCAGATCGCGGGCCCTGACGAAAGATCGAAACGCAGGATACCGGGCGCTGCCAAATCTTCCTCGCAATCGAGCCCGCGCTCGTGCTCGTCCGCGTAGCGGAAGTTGCGATACCACTCCGGGGCATGCTGGTATTCACCGTTACAAAGCATCTCGATCTGCGGTACGCCGGGGTAGGGCGAGAAGCGCAATCGCGCACCCTGCTGTTCGGGCTCGAAACGGAAGTCGGAATTTTCGCGTTGGAGCGCGTGGAAATCTCGGCCCGAGAGGAATGGCCGCAGGCACAGCTTGACACCGCTCACGAGCCCCTCGAGACGGAAGCTCAGCTGCACGGTTGGACTGCCGTGCAGCACGAACAGCTCTTGAACCACCACCAACCCTGAACGGGTGACATAGCGCAGCGTGGGCCAGGGGACGCTCGTGAAGGCCTCGATCCGGGCATCGGCTTCGCTGATGACGTCGGGGGCAAAGTGATGGCGCGTGAGCTGTTCCGCGCCATCTGACGTTTCTAGCCAGGCGCGAAAGCCGTTGACCAAGACGAAGCGATTCGACGGCGGTGATTGCGCCGCGAGTAGCAGCGCGTGGTAGCGCCGCGTGGCGACGCCCGAAGTGGTGCCGCTGGCAAAGCCGCCCATGCCGTCCGTTTCCAGCCACTCCGTATGATTGTCGATCGGCGCGCTGGCGACGGCGCCGTCCGGGTTCGCGGGCTCGCTCATCAGCTCCCGAGCATACGCTGAGCCGCCGAGAACCATGCTGAAATCTCGAAAGAGGGAGGCGCTTTTACCTGAGCCGTCTCCCCCTTTGCCGACGCGCTGCCGCTGTCGCGGGGCTGCTACGAGCGCGAGTTGGGTCCCTTACAAGGCGCTCGACGGCAGCTTGGGCCGATTCACAGGTGAAGCTGAGCGCGCTCCGAACGCGAAGCTCGCCGAGGCCTGACCAAGATTCGCCGCGGATCGCATGCTGCGCAGCGGGCATTGGGAGGAGGTTGACCATCCTGTCGACGGTGCTCGCGGAATTCGGCGAAGCATTGCCGAGTCAGCGCCGCGCCCTGCTGACTCGGCTTTGGTATCGCTTGCGAGCGCACTTTCGGGGTGTCGCGTGGACCAGGCGCGCCGCGCGGGAAGTCGAAGCAAGCCTACTTCAGCGCATCGATGCCTACCACGCGGTGGGCGTCTCCCTGTCGTTAATCGATCCCATTCGCGGTGGTGCCTTCGAAGCGCGCGCGCTGGAACTGGCGCTGGCGGCCGGCGCACCTCGTCGCTTGGCCGAGGGGCGGGTGATGGAAACGGGTTACCGAGGCGCGATCAGCCAAGCGGGGTTGCGCGCATGAACAACACCGAGCTTGGACGCATTCCGCCAAGTGCTTTGGCAATTGTCGCGCTCATTCATCTTGCGCATGCGCCTGCATCGCGGCGTCGCGCGTTGGCTGCTCGGTCGCTCGATCCTATCGTCGCTTGCACAAATGCCGGGCCGCGAACGGGAACAGGCGCTGCGCGAAGTGCGTCGCTTGCAGCGGCCCGTTTGCGGTTGGCGACCGTGCCCGAGCCTGGCGACGCGCATACGGACTTGCAACAGTCGTCCGCGTGGTGCGAACTGCAACAGACCAAAGACCCGACTCGCAGGTTGGCGGTGTGGGCGCCTGGTTTTGATCCGATTGCGCAAGCGCGTTGATTAGATATTCACATTTCTGCAACACGTGAGCGGTGACTTGGTGTCTCTAAACTTGTTCGGCATTTGTACGTTGATGAGGCTCATAAGAACCGAATTGGTGCGCTGCAAATAGGCGACGCCCAGCGCGGGCTTTGCAAATGGCCAATCGAAAACCCCGCCCCGATTCGGGTTCGCTTCCCGGCGTTTTGTTCGGCAGCCTGCCGCGCGTCAAGCAGGCTCCGCGCCCCGACGCGGAGGACGATCAGGTCGTCCCGAGCAGCTTTCGTGCTGCAGAAGTGCGGCCTCCCAGCAGCTGGCCGGCGAAGCGCAACTCCAGCTTGCCGCCGCTCGCTCCGGCAGAGCCGCTGCCTCGGCTGGTCAGCTCCGGTACGTACGACGTGGTGCTCGAACTCGGCGGCGGCGCCATGGCCACCGTGTACATGGCGGTCAAATCGGGCAGTAGCGGCTTCAAGAAGATCGTCGCGCTGAAGCGCATCCACAAGCACCTCGCGGGCAACGCCAATTTCGTCGACATGTTGGTCGACGAGGCGCGCTTGGCGTCCCGCATCAATCACCCGAACGTGTGTCAGGTGCTCGATTTCGGCTGTGACGACTCGGGTTACTACATTGCGCTCGAGTTTTTGTCCGGGCAAACGCTGCACAGCGTGTTCGAGGCGCTCACGGTCAACCCCGAGATGGTCGCGCGTTCACGCCACCAGTTCATTGCCTCGCGCATCATTGCGTCGCTCGCCCAGGGGCTACACGCCGCCCACTGCTTGAAGGGGGACGATGGTCTACCCATGGAAGTGGTGCACCGCGATGTGACCCCGCACAATCTATTCTTACTCTACGACGGCGTCGCGAAAATCACGGATTTCGGCGTGGCGCGCGCGCGCAGCCGCCTGCACCACACGGTCGACGGCACGTTGAAGGGCAAGTTCGCCTACATGGCGCCCGAGCAAATCTCGCGCGGCAAGATCGATCGCCGCGCGGATGTGTTCGCGCTGGGGGTCGTGTTCTGGGAGTTGCTCACGGGGCGTCGCTTGTTCGACTGCAAGAGCGAGGGCGAAACACTGTCGGCGATTTGTGCCGGCAAGTTTCCCGCACCGTCGAGCATTCAGCCCCGCATCTCTCCCGGCCTCGATCACGTCGTGCTCCGCGCCTTGAGCGTGGACGAAGGCGAGCGCTATCAGACGGCCCGTGAGTTCAGCGGCGCGCTCGAAGTTTTCTTGGCGCGCGCCGCCGACACGGTGCCGCAAGTCGACGTCGTCGACTGGCTCGCGGAGCTGTTCCCCGGCGCAGAGGCTTACGCGGAAGCCCTTCAGCGCCGTGCCGTGGATGGCCCCTCCGCGCTCAGCATGGAACGCGTTCAGCTCGCCCCTGCCACCTCCGTCGCTCAACTGAAGACCGCCCACGTCGCCGATGAAGAGCTCTGGCCCGTGGGTGACTCGTCGCCGCCCAGCCGCAACGCGCCCTCCGCGGGCTCGATCATGCAGAAGGCGCAGCAAGAGCAGCAAGAACGACGCGAGCGAGAAGAACGGCGCGAGCGCGAACGTGGAGAACAGCGAGCCCGCGAGGAGCAGCGCGCCCGCCAAGAGCAGCGCGAACGAGCGCAACGCACTTCGCGCCCGCGCTCGGTGCGTCCCGTGATCGCGCTGCCGTTGCCCGCCAGCACGTGGCCCTCGGTGTCCGGAGCCACGCTGAAGACGCTGCTGCTCGCCGCGTTTGCCCTGGTGCTCGGCATATCGGGGGGGATATTGCTGCTTCGCGGTCGGCTCGCAGGGGGCCCGAGCGCCAAGCCGCAACCGAGTCAGCTGGCCCCGGTCACCCGCGCCGCCGCTCCGGTTGCGCTGACCGCGCCGGTTCCCGTCGCGAGCACCGCGGCGGCGAGTGCGCCTGATGCCAAGCCGTCGAGCGCCAACGCCACGAGTGCGGCCGCACCCGCGACGCCGCTCAAAACCAAGCCTGAACCGAACAGCGCGCTGCGCGCGGACGCGCCGGGAAAGCCCGCCGCGGCGCCCACGCAGGAGCAAGCGTCGGACAGCGGCTCGGTTTTCATTTCGACGAAGGGCGGCGCGGCCACCGTGCAATTCAATGGCAACGTCATGGGCCAGACCCCGTTGCTGATCAATCTACCCAGTGGCCACCGCACCGTGATTTTGGTGCCGATTGCCGGCGGATCGGCGCGTGAGCTGAGCGTCGAGGTCAAGGCCAACAGCACGGTGATGCTGAGCATCGCTCTGCCGGCCGCGCCTCCCGCCGCGGCGCCGGCCCCACCCCCCGTCGCGCCCGCGGCCAGCGCCGTGCCCGCGGTACCGCCCGCTGCCGCTCCCGCGCCCTCAGCGGGCGGGAGTCTCTAGCGCTCGGCTGATCGCAGCCTGGAGCAACGGCTCTTCGATGCGATTCTCGAAGCGCACGCCGTTGATGAACACGGTGGGCGTGCCGATGATCCCGCTGTGCAACGCCGCGATGCTCAGCTCGCGCACGCGATCGGCAAAGCTGCGGTCGAGCAGGGCTTGGCGGCAAGCTGCGGCATCCAAACCGATGGCCGCGGCGGCGCTGACGAGCCGCTCCAAATCATGCTGGCCGTCGAGCGCGAACAGCTGCGCATGCATGGCCCAAAACTTACCCTGAGCGGCCGCGAACTCCGACGCTTCCGCGGCTTGCTTGTCGAACGCTTGCCCCGACTTCGGCACGTGTCGAAAGACGAAGCGCAGTTTGTCGCCGAAGCCCTTGCGCACGGTCTCCAAAACCGGGAACGCTTTCACGCAATACGGGCACTCGTAGTCGCCGTATTCGATCAGGGTCACGGGCGCGTCCGCCGGGCCATCAACGTGGTCGTGTTCGGTAATCGGGCTGGGCTTCACGGGCCGGAAGGTACACCGGCTGCCTTGGCCGGGGGATCAGAATTCGACGTTTCGTTTGCGTTGCTCGCGACTAGCTGGACTTGAAGCCGATCCGAACGTGGGTGCCGTCACAGAAGGGCTTGTTCGCGCTGCCGCCGCAGCGACACAGCCGCGCTTGTTGAACGCGAGCCACGACGCGCCCCGTGCCGCTCGTGATCTCCAAGTTGCCGCGTACCTGCAGCGGACCGTCCGTTTGCGGTTCGACGGCGAGCGGGCCGTTTCGGACCTCGAGCATGTCGGCGGCCCCCGTGGGCGGTTCGCCGGAAGCCGAGAAGTTCACTTCGTGATGGGAGCCGTCACAGTACGGTTTGTTCTTGGATGCCCCGCAACGACAGAGCGTGGCGCGGAAGGGCGCCGGCTTGCCCGCGATCGATAGCTCTCCGCGGATGGCGTACGGCCCGGCTTCGCGGATCGCGAGCAAGTTGACGGGCGGCGCGGCTTCTTCCGGCTTGCCGTCTTTGCGTCGATAGCGAATCGCGCCCGATGGGCAGGCGTGGGCGATCTCGACCAGCGAATCGATCGGCATCGCGTCCGGATGAATCCAGGGACCGACCACGTTGGCCAAGAATACGCTGGGCGCGCCGGTCACGCAGAAGCGCGAGTGAATGCACTTCTTTCCCTCGTAGATCAGCGTCATATCGCGCCCCTCGATGTGCTCGACTCCGTCGATCACGGTGGGGATGGGCGCGGCGATCGGCAATGAGACCGGGCTCGGTTTGGTGACCGGCGGCGCGGACGGGGGCAGGGATGCGGCGGCAAAGCCGCGCTCTGCGCGCTCGGCTAAATCGTGGATGATGCGCGCGGCGTCGGCGACGCGCGGGTCACCGTTCTCGGCGAGCGCGTCGGCCGCGGCGGCCATCTCCCCGAGTCGCTCCGCGAAGAATCGGCGCGTGCTCGCTCCGGGGGGCAACGAGGCCGCGTCGCGCAGTGCGGTGAACGACACGCCCGCGTTGCAGTCGGGGTTCGATGGCCCCGCCGGTAAACGCGCGGCGCGCTCGGCGAGCAGAGTCACGGCGCGCATCAGCCCCATGGACAGATCCACGGCCAGTGCCTTTTCCGGCATCGGACGGGAGACCGAGTACGAATAGGCCAAGAGCCGCAGCATCAGCGCATAGCCGGTGTTGGCCAGATCCACGGTCTCCGCGGCTTCTTCGTCTTCGATCCAAACTCGGCCCACGCGCCCCATCGGTCGCCTGAGTACGGGATTGTGCGCCGCCGGGAACGCCGGTTGAAAGTCGGGGTTGGCGACCTTCAGCGCATAGTACTCGTTGCGAATGGCCAAGAACTTTTGATAGTGCGAACCCGCCGAGTGCTCCGGCGCGCCTTCGCCTTGCTCCACGATCGTCGCGAATGCGCCGAGCGCCGTCTTCATGCAGATCACGGGCTTTGCACCGGCCAGCGCCAACTCCGCCGCGGATAGCTGAAGCAATGGATCGCCGCTGAAGGCCGACTCTTCACCGAGATGGCTGACGAACGCGCGCAGATTGGCGCCCAGCGTTTCGTAGAACGCGCCCACCGTGTCGTAGTCGAGCGGCATCGGCGTGAGTCGAACGCTGTCGATCCCACGACGAAAATGCGCTTCCAGCGCGAAGCCCTCACCATCCGGTTCGTTCGACGTGGCGGGTCGCTCGAGGTGTATGAAGTGTTGGATCACGGCTTCGCTGAACGGTGCCAACTTGACCACGATGCCGGCTGGGAGATTGCCCGGATCCAGCGGGAAATTGCCGCGACCGAAGCGTGGCGCGCCGCCCAGCGCGGCCGTGATGTTCCAAACCGCGGCCAAGTGACTCATCTCTTCGACGGCGACTTGGATGATCACGCGGCGCCAGCCAGCCACGGCCGCGGCTTCACTCGCGCTCAAGCCTTCTGCTTCACCGCTGCGCAGACTGAATGCGGCGTACAGGTATGTGCACATCAATGTGTGCTCGAGTTCGGCGGCTTCGTACAGCAAGTGAACGAGCTGCTCGCGAGTCGGGGGAGTAACCTCTAAGTGCGTTGCCACGTTTGCCACGGGTCGGTTCTAGCAGCCTCGTTCTGTGCCGGCGAGGGAGTGCGCGCATTCGCGCTCGACGGCGTGCCGCGTTCGCCGGAAACGGACACGTGGCTGACGCGCGGCTGACTCGCGGCTCGCGATTCGTGTGCGGTAGCGATCGCGATCATTCTTCGGCTGCGCCGCGATGACCCCTTGCGATCAGCCGTGAAGGATTTACACGTTGACGTAGTTTCGTTTTGGGTTAACTATTAACTCGGTCGCAAATAAGGAGCATTTCACCCGATGAAACCCACACCTGCCGGCTGGCCCCGCCTCAGTACTTCCGTTTTTTATGACCACCCGCGCGCCGCGATCGACTGGCTGTGCAGTGCCTTCGGCTTCGAAGTGCGGCTCAAGGTAGAGGGCGACGACGGCGTGATCCACCATTCGGAGCTGTGCTTCGCCGAAGCGTTGGTCATGGTGAGCGGCACCGGTGGCTCGGAGCCGTGGCAAGCGCTCTACCGTAGCCCGCGGGCTCACGGCGGCGGCATCTCGCAAGCCGCCGCGCTGTTCGTCGACGATGTGGACGCGCACCACGCTCGCGCGCTGGCCGCCGGTGCTGAGATCGTTCGTCCGCCCGTCACCAACGACTACGGGGACGACTACTGGACGGACCGCTCGTACGGCGCGCTCGATCCTGAGGGCCACTTGTGGTGGTTCATGCAACGCATTCGGAGTTCCTCTGACCGCGCCCAATAAACTAGACCGCACGCTGAGTGCGCTGGCCGATCCCACGCGTCGCGGCGTGATCGAACTCTTGCGTCAGAACCCGCGCAAAGCGAGTGAACTCGCGGATGCACTGGCCATGACACGCCCGGCCATGAGTCGTCATCTGCGCGTCTTGCGTAAGACCGGCCTCGTGACGGAGAGCGAGCTCGAGGACGATGCGCGGGTACGCCTGTACCGCCTCGAGCGCGAGCCCTTCACGGAATTGAGTCACTGGCTGGCGGAGGTGGAGGCGTTCTGGAGCGAACAGCTCTCGGCGTTCAAGGCCCATGCGGAGCGTCGCAAACCGGGGCCCCGGTGAGCCGCCCTTCGCCCGCCCCCGGTGACCGGGCCTCCGCCTCGGTCCTGGTGCAACTGCCGCCCGAAGAAGCGTTTCGCGTGTTCACGGAAGAGATCAATCTCTGGTGGCGGGGCGGGTTGAAATACCGAATCGGCCGCAAGCGCAGCATTTTGCGCCTCGAGCCGAAGCTCGGCGGTCGCTTGTTCGAGTCGTTCGAAACCGACGTCGGCGAACGAGTGTCCGAAACCGGTCGCGTCACGCGCTGGGAGCCACCACGCTTGCTGGTCCTCGAATGGCGCGCGGTGAACTTCGCGCCCAACGAAAGCACCGAGGTCGAAGTCAGCTTCGAAGCGAGCCCGAGCGGTACCCTGGTCACGGTTCAACATCGCGGCTTTGCTCGACTCCGCGCGGATCACCCGGTGCGTCATGGTGAACCGCCGCGCGTTTTCATCCGCAACATGGCGCTCTGGTGGGGCAGCTTGCTGAGTGCTCTTCGCGAGCACGCTTTGCTCCCACAGTGAGCGCTCGTCGAGTGAATTGAGTTCGGCGGAGCCCGCGCGGGTCGCCATGACCGCGGTGCGCACGTCGATGTGGGCCGAATGAATGATGGTCGCGGGGGGCGAGTTGCGTTGTGCCACCGCGTACACCTCCATGCCGTCCATGCTGCCCATGCGTAGGTCGAGCAACATCACGTCGTATTCGCCATTTTCCAGACGATTCAGCGCGGCCCGGCCGTCGAGCGCGGTGTCGACTTCGAACCCTTGCAAGCCCAGCACTCGCTGCAACGCGCGCACGAGGACACCGTCGTCATCTACGACGAGCACGCGGATGGCACCGCTACCGCTAGCGGAATACTGCGTCAGGCTCGCCAAGTTGGACCACTCACTCCCTCGTCCAACGGCGATCTGCCCTCGGACGATTAGCCGCCGAGTGTCACCGATGAGCGACGCCCGGCACAAGTCGAATCCGAGTCCCGATTTGGTGCATACCAATCTGCATCACCACCCGCGGAGCGGGCGAGTCCCGTCGCTCGCCAGGACGCGTCGGCTATTGCTCGGGCACGGGCTCGCGTTTGGGCTCGCGACTACGATCGAGCACCTGAGCAACTGCATCGCGTGCATCGCTCGTGGGAGGCACGCCTCCGACCGCACACAACCAGAGCGAATCGTAGGCGCGTCCAGCCTTTGTCTCGATATGCATTTCGACGGGAACCAATCCGAGCAGCGCCAAGCGCGTGAGCAGCGAACCGAGCAGGCCGAGCGAATCGGGGGCTTCCAGGGTCAGCATCAGGGTGCCGCCGTAATCCCGCGACTCGAGCAAGCGATAGCTGTCGATCGTGAACACCGGTTTGGTACTTATGTCGGTGTCCTCGGCGAGTTCGGCGTAGTCGATGCCTAGTGGATGTCGATCGCGACCGAGGCCAATCAAGTGGAGCTCGGCGATCCAGATCTCGTCCGCGGTGAGCCGCGCGTGCACGTGGTCGATGGACAGCTGCTGCTCGGCCACGCGGCTGCTCAAGCTGGCCAGCCACGCCCCTCGGAACGGACCGCCGAGGCGCACTCGAAAGCTTGCCTGATCGAGCTCCGTCACTTCGGACCAGGCATCACCACGCCGCGTGAAAGTGCTCCCGTCCGTGCGCGAGATCCGGTCCATGCCGTGGATCGATAGCCGCGGTTCGGTTTCGAACGAGTCATCGCACGACTCAGAAATCCAGCAGCGGTCACTTTTTTCGCCACCGGCTGGCAATGTGGCGGAAACCGCCAGTCCACAGGCCGGCCAACTCGACTAGGCTGCAACAGGTGGAGACTGCCGCCCGCATCCGATTCCTCGAGGATCGACAGCGCATTCTCTCCGGAGCCGTGCGCGGCTTTGCGGAGGCGACGACGGACTACGAAGCGCTGCTCGAGGTCGTCGCCCGGACGTTGGCCGATGAGGTCAAAGACGGCTGCGTCGTTCGTCTGCTGGGGCCCGACGGATGGCTTTCGCCCGTGGCGATGCACCTGCCCTTCGAGCAGAGCGTCCACGATCCGGAGGCGATCGCGCGTTTGCGGGCACACATCACCGGCGCGCGCAACTTGAACGAGCATGGCGCCGCCCGCCGGGTGCTCGAGACCGGAGAGGCGCTGCTCATCCCCACGCTGGACTTCGAACAGCTGCGCCAGACCGCCGCCCAAAACGTGGTGGATGCGTACGAGACGATTGGCATTCACAGCTTACTCTTGGTCGCGCTGCGCGTCCGCGGTGAATCGTTCGGGTTTTTGGCGTTGGTGCGGTTCCTCGCGACATCGCCCGCCTTCGACGAAGAAGATCGAGAGTTCGCGCAAGCGCTGGCGGACCATGCCGCGCTCGCCATCAGCAATGCGCGTTTGCTGAGCTCGGTGAAGGCGGAGCTCGCCGAACGACAGCGCGCCGAGGCCGCGCTGCGAAAGAGCGAAGAACAGCTACGGCAAGCCCAAAAAATGGAGGCGATTGGCCGACTTTCCGGCAGCGTCGCGCACGACTTCAACAACCTGCTGTCGGTGATTCTGAGTTACAGCGATTTAGTGCTGAGTGATCTCAAACCGATCGATCCGCTGCGCGGAGATATCGAGTCGATCCGCCGGGCCGGTGAAAAAGCTGCCGATTTGACGCGGCAGTTGTTGGCGTTCAGCCGTCAGCAAGTGCTCGCGCCGCGTGTGCTCGACCTGAACACCGTGTTGATCGAGTCGGAGAAGATGCTGAGGAGGCTGCTGGGGGAAGCCATCGAAGTCGTGACCCACTACGCGCGCACGGTGTCACGGGTGAAGGTCGACCCGGGGCAGATCGACCAGGTGCTCTTGAACTTGGTGATCAACGCGCGTGACGCCATGCCCGAAGGCGGCAAGTTGACGATCGAGACCAAAGAGGTCGAACTGGACGACTCGTACACCACCCAGCATTTCGGCGTCGCTCGCGGCCCGCACGTGATGCTCGCGGTGAGCGACACCGGCGTCGGCATGGATCAGCAGACCCAAGCGCGCATCTTCGAACCGTTCTTCACGACCAAGGACGTGGGCAAGGGCACCGGGCTCGGCCTCTCGACGGTGTTCGGCATCGTCAAGCAGAGCGGCGGACACATCTGGGTGTACAGCGAGCCCGGCGGGGGCACCACGTTCAAAATCTATTTCCCCGCCACGGAGGCAGAAGATCTCGGCCTGCCAGAGACCGTCGAGCTCGTCACGCTGCAGGGGACGGAGACGATCTTGCTGGTCGAAGACCAAGACGAAGTGCGCCGCGTGGCCCAAGCCATCCTGCGCCGCTATGGGTACCACGTGATCGAGGCGCGCAACGCCGGCGAAGCATTCTTGACCTGCGAGCGGCACCCGCGCACGATCCATCTGCTGCTCACCGATGTGGTGATGCCGCAACTCAGTGGCCGCGAGTTGGCCGAGCGCCTCGTCGCGCTGCGGCCGGAAATGCGGGTGCTCTACATGTCCGGCTACACCGAGAACGTGATCGTGCATCACGGCATTCTCGACTCGGGTATTGCATATTTGCAGAAACCAATCGTGCCCGAGATGCTGGCGCGCCGGGTGCGTGAAGTGCTCGACTCACGGCGCCGCAGCTGAATACATGTCGGCTGAGGTCATACCTTGGGAGTGATGACTCTGTGTCTCAAACTGGTGCACAGGCTGATTGGTAAAATGCCTAGCGACTAGAGGTCTTCTGTTCACTTAGTATTCGGGGGATGATCGGACCTGCATCTCTGCTCGCAGCTTGCACGCTCAATGCTTTCGGCGCTTACGATGTCCTATCGGCGAACGCCACCCACCCGCACTCGACGCTCGACCGCGTGGTGTATCAGGTAGAGGTCGATCGAGAGCGGCTGAACCGTTTCGCCATCACCCATGTCAGTGACCAACACGGCGGCCGCAAAGGCCCCGTGCTGCTGCTGAGTCCGTTTCTCCTCCCCGGTCAATTCTACGAGATCAGCGAAACCGGTGACTACACGAAGTCCGCGGCCGGCGAGCTCGCCAAAGCGGGCTACGACGTGTGGTTGGTCGATCAGCGACGAACCCGCTTGCCGGTGGGCGCCTGTGAATCGGGCACGAACTGCAGCGCAATGGCGCACTGGAACTTCGACGCATTTTCGCAAGATGCGCTGTTCGCGCTATCGCTGCTCAAATCGTCTAACCCTCGTCAAAAGCCCGTCGTCGGTGGTTTTTCGGCCGGAGCGAACGCGGCGCTCGCGACCGTGAATCGCGCACCGCACGAATTCGCGGGCGCGTTCTTGTACGAGGGCACGTTCTTCACCGAAGATCCGGTGATCGTCGCGCACAACGATGCCATCTGCACCACGCTGCAGGGGGCGATTGCCGGTGGCGCGGTCTACGATCCTGGCTCCGCGGTGCTCGGTCAGGTACTGCAGCTAGCCCGCTCGAATCCGTCCGCACCCTCGCCCATCCCGGCTTTTCCGCCGGGGACGACCAATCGCCAAGCCATGTTTTACGTGTTCGGCACTCCGCCACCCGTCGGCGCCCTGTCGCCCACGCCGGGCTTCATTCGCAATCTGGTAAACTTCACGACTCAGAGCTTCGTGTATACCAACGAGCAGCGCTTGCTCGAAGTGGGCCCGCTGTTCGACAATTACGGCTCGCTCGCGGCCCTGCGCGATCTGTCCTGCGGGCTCGCCGGTCGCGACGACAGCTACTACGGAAACTTGGGCGCATTTCGCGGCGATGTGCTGATCTACGTGGAAGGGACCGGTTTCGGCCAAGCCATGTTCGACACGGCGTCGCTGTTCGACCACGCCGACCACGTCAATATCGAGCATCACCCGGAGTTCGGCGAGGCCGATCCGTACTTTGGCACCCGCTGGAAGCAAACGTTCCTGAAACCGTTGCAAGAGTGGCTGAAACGAACCCTATGACTCAGCAAATCCGGGCTAGACGAACGCGCGTCGAGGATTACGATCCCCGGCGTGATGGCTAAGACCGTACTGCTGACGTTGCTGCTCGCGGCCGCTTGTCACCGCGACCGCGAGGCCAAGGGTCCCATGGAACGCGCGGGCCAGGGGGTCGACACTGCCGCCGAAAAAACCGGTACCGCGCTCGAGGGCGCCGCGGAAAAGACGGGTGATGCGTTGAACCGCGCGGGCCGCGCCACCGGGCGAGCGTTCGAGCGCGCCGGGAACAAGTTGCAGGGCAAGGGCCAGAACGCTCCGCCTCCCCCGAAAGACTGAAGCTTGGCTCTCCTCCGGCTGTGGCGATTTTGCAGGCTCAATCGACGCGCTGAGCTGCCGTTCAGAACCGTTCGGAGGCCCCGATGGACGAGTCCTATTTGCGCGGCATGGAGCGACTAGTAACCGTCGTACAAGAGCTGTCTCGAGCCCGCACCTTGGAGGATATCCAGGTGATCGTGCGACAAGCCGCCCGCCAACTGACCGGCGCCGATGGCGCGACGTTCGTACTGCGCGACGGGGACAAGTGCTTCTACGCCGATGAAGACGCGATCGCGCCCTTGTGGAAGGGCATGCGCTTTCCGCTCACGGCCTGTGTCAGCGGTTGGGCAATGCTGAATGCGCGCCCGGCAGTGATCGAGGACATCTACGCCGATTCGCGCATCCCCGCGGACGCCTATCGCCCGACGTTCGTGAAGAGTCTGGCGATGGTGCCCATTCGCACTTCGGCGCCGATCGGCGCGATTGGTAATTATTGGGCAACCCGTCGCATGCCGAGCGACAGTGAAGTGCGCCTGCTTCAAGCCTTGGCCGACTCGACCTCGATTGCGATCGAGAACGTACAGTCGCAAAGCGCGCTGGTGCGCACGGAACTGCAGCTGCAGCACGCGCAGAAGATGGAGGCGGTCGGTCGCTTGGCAGGTGGTGTGGCGCACGACTTCAACAACGTGCTTTCGGTCATCTTGAGTTACGCAACCATGATCAAGGACGACCTCTCGCCCGGAGAGCCGCTGTACGCCGACATCGATGAGATCAAGATTGCCGGCGAACGCGCGGCCGAGCTGACCCGGCAGCTGCTCGCGTTCAGCCGCCAGCAAGCGCTCGAAACCAAGGTGCTGGACCTCGATCAAGTCGTGGGCGGCATGGAGAAGATGCTCCGTCGCCTGCTCGGCGCCGACATCGAGTTGACCTTGCTCCCGGCGACGCAGCTGTGGAAGGTGCGCGCCGATCCGGGTCAAGTCGAGCAAGTGGTGATGAACTTGGCGGTCAACGCGCGTGACGCGATGCCGCAGGGCGGCAAACTCACGATCGAGGTCAAAAACGCCGAGCTCGACGAAGAGTACGCGGGGGCTCATCACGAGGTCCGGCCGGGCTGTTACGTCATGCTGGCCGTCTCCGACTCCGGAGCGGGCATGGATCGCGCAACCCTGGCGCGGATCTTCGAGCCGTTCTTCACTACCAAAGAGAAGGGGAAGGGCACTGGGCTCGGGCTTGCCACCGTGTTCGGCATCGTGAAACAGAGCGGCGGGCACGTGTGGGTGTACAGCGAGCCCGGCGAAGGCTCGAGCTTCAAAGTTTACCTGCCGCGTGTCGATGGCCAAGCGGCGTCGAGCGTCGCGGAGGTGCCCGTTGCTCGTGAAACCCGGGGCACCGAAACCGTGCTCCTGGTCGACGACGACGATCAAGTGCGCGCCGTGGCACGCGGTATCTTGCGCCGACTCGGCTACGTCGTCTTGGAAGCTTCCAACGGCGGCGAGGCGCTGCTGATCGCGGAGCAACACCCAGCCAAGATCCATTTATTACTCACCGACGTCGTCCTGCCGCGCATGAGCGGTCGGCAAATTGCCGAGCGCATCGCGGGGATGCGACCGGGGATCGAAGTGCTGTTCATGTCCGGTTACACCGATGACGCGGTGCTCCAGCACGGGATACTGGAATCCGGTGTCGCCTACCTTCAAAAGCCGCTCACCCCCAGCTCGCTCGGCCGCAAAGTGCGGCAAGTGCTCGACGGCGCGCTCGCCTCCTGAGCCCCTTCACTCGCCGCTCGGGATGGCCCTCGAGCCTGCGCTGCTCGGGGGAGGGCTGCTGCGGCGTTGGTCGTCCAGCACGGAGCGAAGCTTGGCCAACAATTGGCCGGGCATGAGCGGCTTTTGCACGAAAGCAAACTCGGAGCTCAGCACGCCATGATGAATGATGGCATCGTCCGTGTAGCCAGACATGAATAGCACTTTCATGCCTGGCCGCAGCGGCGCCAGGCGTTCCCACAGTTGTCGGCCGCCGATGCGTGGCATCACCACATCCGTCAACAGCAGGTGGATCGCGCCCTTGTATTGCTCGCAGATCAGCAACGCGTCGCCTCCCGTCGGTGCTTCGATCACGTGATAGCCGTGCTTGCGCAAGATGGCACAAGCAAGCTCTCGCACTTGCGCGTCGTCTTCCGTAAGCAAGATCGTCTCTACGCCGCGCAGGGTTCCGGGGGGGACGCTCTTTGGTTCCTGCGTCTTGGCCTTGCTGGCGGCGCGCGGCAGATAAATCTTGAAGGTGGTGCCCTCGCCGAGCTCACTGTAGACCCAGATGCTGCCGCCGCTCTGCTTGACGATGCCGAACACCGTCGACAGCCCGAGCCCGGTGCCCTTGCCGCGCTCTTTGGTGCTGAAAAATGGCTCGAAGATGCGCGCTTGCGTGGTGTGGTCCATGCCCATGCCCGTGTCGCTGACGCTCAACATCACGTACGGGCCGGCTTCGACGCCGAGGTGCTCCGAAGCGTAGTCGTGATCGAGATCGACATCGCCGGATTCGATCGTGAGCTTGCCGCCGCGGGGCATGGCGTCACGCGCGTTGACGACCAAATTCAGCACCACCTGTTCGAGTTGCGTGGGGTCGACGAACACCGTGCCGAGCCCGCGTCCGGGTAGCAGGGTGAGCTCGATGTCCTCGCCGATCAATCGGCTCAGCATTTGGGCCATGCCGGTGATGGCGTCGTTGAAGTTGACGACTTTCGGCTGCATCACCTGCTGCCGGCTGAATGCGAGCAACTGCCGCGTCAGATCGGCGGCCCGCCCCCCGGCACGCGCAATCTGCTCCAAATCAGGGCGCATCGGGTCCGAGCGGGGCAGGCCAGCCAGCAGCAGGTCCGAGTAGCTCATGATCACCGAGAGCAGGTTGTTGAAGTCGTGCGCGACGCTGCCCGCCAAAGTGCCGATGGCTTCCATCTTTTGGGACTGCCGCAGCTGCTCCTCGGTTTGACGCAGGGTCTGCTCGACGCGGGCCCGCGTGGCCGATTCTCGTTCGGCGGTCGCGACCGCGCGCGCGGAGGCCAACTCGGCATGCCGTTGTTCGCTCAGGTCCAGCGCGAAGGCGATGAAGCGTGGCGCATCCAGCATCGCGCCCCCGACCAGCACCGGAACGCGCGAGCCGTCCTTGCGGAAGTATTCTTTCTCGCGGGCACGAATGCTTCCCGTGGCTTTGAAATGCTCGAGCGCGATCCGGTCTTGCTCGCGCCACTCCGAGGGCGTGAGCTCGAATAGTTTGAACGCGCCCGCTTCGAACTCCTCGCGCGTGTAGCCGATGATGCGCAAGAATGCGTCGTTTAGCTCGTAAATCTCGCCGTTCGTATCACCGATCACGATGCCCAAAATGCCGGAGTAGGCCAGGTGATTGAAGCGCATCTCGCTCTCGCGCAACGCCCGTTCCGCGTTTCGCTCCTCGGTTTGGTCGCGAAACACCAGCACCACGCCGCGTAAGGCCCCGCGTGCGTCGCGGATGGGCGCGCCGCTGTCGGCGATCGCGCGCGTGCTGCCGTCGCGCGCTTCCAGTCGGCTGTGCGTCGGTAGAGCGACCACGGCGCCTTCCGCCAAAATTCGCTGTACGGGCGTGGCCACGAGCTCGCCCGTATCTTCGCTGTGGATTCGAAACACGCTCGCGAGCGGTTTGGCGTGGGCTGCTTCCGACGACCAACCGGTGAGCTGTACCGCGACCGGATTCATGCTCGTGATACGTCCGCTCAGGTCGGTCGTGATCACCCCGTCGCCGATGCTCTGCAGCGTGATGGCCAGGTTGTTCTCGCTCTCCTGGAGCCGCAGCTCCGCTTGTCGCCGCTCGAGATCCGACCGGTGCAGCGCCCTGGCGGTCGAAATGACCAGCGTGGACAGACAGACCATGCACGAGGCCGCGAACACGGCGGTGCCGAAGGCGGTGCCGAATAGCCCCGCGTGCTGGCCCTTCACCCGCAGCCAACCGAGGAGCGTGGGGATCAGGACGATGGCCGGCAGCAGCCGGCGAGTGAGCAGACCGCCCGGACTCGAACTGGTCACCACCCGCATCAAACCTTGCTTCGGGCGCGCGCACAGAATGGCGAAGGAGCACAGCAGGAAGCCGAGCGCGGTGTGCAGCGCCATCGAGCTGTAGGGTCTGATGGCGTACAGCGATTCGACTCCGTACAAGTACCCGAGCAGCGCTGCGAACGAAGACAGACCGACCAGCGACGAAAGCCATTCGCTCGGCCGATGCTGCTCGCGGCCGACCCGGGCATCGAGCAAGATGAGCGCCGAACCGAGCAGCGTGAAGTGGGTCGCCGCGCTGATCGACATGCGTGCGGGCCAATGGCCCGGGTCGGCGCCCGCGAGCAGGAGGCGATCGAAGCCGAGGTCCCAGCCAAAGGCATACTCGCTCAGCGTCGAGACCCCGAGTAGCAGCACGGCCCAAGCCAGCCGTTGCGCGGTTCGGCGCGTACCCTCGGCGTGGGCCTGAACGCACCAGAGGGCCGCCCCCACCGCGATGAAGCCGAGCGCCGTGTTGGGCTTCATGGGTGCGAAGTGAGGCGAGAGGCTGGTCAGTACCTGCGAGCGCAGGAACCAACCGCAAAGCACGAGCAGTCCCAGTGCCACCAAGACGAGCGCCGCGACACGGGACATCGCCTTGAGCCTGATGGCCAGCTGCTGGTCTCCACTGAGCGCCGACTCCGAACCGCCTCCCATGAGCAACCGAAACTCTACCGCAATGCGCGGCGACCTGCGCGCCGCCTGCAAATCGCCAGCGTTGGTGGGGATTTACGCAACAGCTTGCTCTCTCCGGGCGCCCAGGCGAAAACTCGCCCGTTCGGAACTCGCTTCTACCGGCGCTTCTTGCCTTCGAAAATGACAGAGTTTCTAGAGAGCATGCCCGCCGCCTACGCTTGCGTTTTCACGTCCGGCGAGGCACTGGAACATGCGCAGGTCGTGGCGCGTCGGGGCGCGCACTTGGTCCATGCCGAACTCTGCTCCGGACCATCGGGAGAACAGGTGTGCGTGGTCGCGGAAGATCGCCCCGGCCTTTTGGCGCTGGTGACCGATGCGCTGCTCGTGCACGGCCTGAGCATTCGCAACGCCAAGGTCTATTGCCGGCGACGCCGCGACGGCCAGTCCGAAGCCGTCGACTTCTTCGAGCTACGACCCGAAAAGGGGGACGAGAGCGTCAGCGTCGGCCAGGCCGAACTCGCGGCGTTCCTCCAAACCCTCTCCGAGTTGGTGGCAGAAGACGTGTTGGCTTCGTCCCGCCCGAGCGCGGCTCCCCCTTCGAGTCAGCCCGTGACCCGCGTCTACTTCGAGCTCGAGGCGCTCCGACGCGGCGAAACCACCCTCCTCGTCGAAGCGCCGGACACGGAAGGGCTGCTCAACGCAATCAGCAACGCGCTGCATGCTCAGAACGTGCACATCGTCGCATCCGAGATCCGCACCGAGGGCGGCGTCGCCCATGACCGCTTCGATTTGGCCAGCAACGATGCGCTCGCGCTGACCGCGGTGCGTCTGTGCGACATCCAACAAGCCGTCCACGCCGCGCTGCCCAAGCTCGCGCGTCGCTGAACACGTGGCATGTTTCGGCTGATTCGCGGGGTCGAGCAACGGGTGAGCAACGACACGCGCGATCTGATCTTTCGCGGCTTGTTTTCGAGCATCTTTCTCGGCTTGGGCGGCGAGCACCTGCTCGATGACCGCCTGATTCAGCACTTCATGCCGGCCTGGGTCGGCTACCCGCTGCTCGCTTCACGCTTGAGTGGGGTGCTCTTACTGATCGGCGGCTTGTCGATCTTGACCGGGTATCGCATGCAGCTGGGGGCCCGACTGCTGGGCGCGTTCCTGTTCGTGGTCACGCTCAGCGTGCACCTGCCGGGCGTATTCCAAGTCCCAGCCGGCATTCCGCCGGATTCGGCTTGGCTGTGGACCGTGTTTCAACGCTCGAATCTGGTCAAGAATCTGTGCTTGTTCGGCGTGTGCGTGCACCTCACGACGCAAGCTCCGGGTCGCTTCAGCATCGATGCTTGGCGCGCACGCCGCAACTCGCGCGCTTGAGCCGGCCCTTGCCCGTGGCGTCGCGGTTGAGCGCTGGTAGAGTGCCACTCGTGTCATGTCTCGAAGCCTCGCTGCCGCCCTTTGTTTGCTGGCCCTTTCGTTCGGCTGCCGCCCGACTCGCCAAGCACGGCCAGGTGAAGGGATGACTCGGCTTTCGCCTCCGACCCCCGCAACCGCCGCCGCCGTGCCAAGCTTGCGCTACCCGGAAGCGACTCGCGGCGAGCAACGGGACGAGTACCACGGCCAGCTGGTGCCAGACCCCTACCGCTGGCTCGAAGCGATGGACGCGCCCGACACGCGCCGCTGGATCGACGCCGAGAACGCGCTCACGGCCGAGCAGTTCTCCAAGATCGACGCCCGCTCCGCGCTCGAGCGTCGCTTGCGCGAACTCTGGAACTACGAGCGCTGGGGTGTCCCATCGCGGCACGGCTCGCGCCTCGCGGTCTCCCACAACGATGGGCTGCAGAACCAGTCGGTGCTGTACACGCTGAACGAGCGCGGCGAGCGGCAGCCGTTGCTCGACCCCAACGCGCTCTCGACAGACGGCACCGTCGCGCTCGGGTCGCTCGAGTTCAGCAACGACGGCAAGCGCATGGCTTACGGCTTGGCGGAAGCCGGGTCGGATTGGCAAACCTGGCGCGTGCGCGACGTGGCGACCGCGAGCGACAGCGCCGATGTCCTGCATTGGGTCAAGTTCAGCGGCGCCAGCTGGAGTCACGATGATCAGGGCTTCTACTATTCGCGCTTCGACGAGCCGAAGCCGGGCGACGAACTCACGCAGCAAAACTTCGATCAGAAGGTGTATTTTCATCGGCTCGGGCAGGCCCAGTCCGCCGACACGCTGATCTACGCCCGCCCCGACCACAAAGAGTGGGGCTTTGGCGCGACCGTCAGTGAAGATGGTCGCTGGCTGATTTTGTCCGTTGGTATCGGCACCGACCCCAAGAACTGCATCTTCATTCAAGATTTGCGCGTGCCGGCGGCCGCGCGCAAGACCCAGGAGCTCTTACCCGGTTTCACCGCAAAGTTCGATTTCATCGGCAACGAGGGCGACACGCTGTGGTTCTTGACCGACGACTCCGCTCCGCGCCGCCGCGTGATCGCGATCGACGCGCACAAGCCGGAAAAATCGGCCTGGCGCGAGCTGATCGCCGAGGGCCGGGACACGCTCGAGTCGGTCAGCGTCGTTGCCGAACGCCTGATCGCGACGCGCTTGGACGACGCGCATACGAAGGTCACCATTCACCGGCTCGATGGCACTTTGGAGCGTGAGCTGTCGCTGCCGGGGATCGGCAGCGCGGGCGGCTTCTACGGTAAGCGCCGGGATCGCGAGACGTACTTTTGGTACAGTGATTTCGCGGTCCCGCCCGAGATTTGGAAGCTCGACGTGCAATCGGGCAAAATTGACCTCTGGCGCCGTCCCCAGGTCGCTTTCGACCCGGCTGCTTACGAGACCAAACAGGTTTGGTACTCGAGCAAAGACGGGACGAAGGTACCGATGTTCCTATGTGCGAAGAAGGGCCTCGCCCACGATGGTCAAACTCCGACCTATCTGTACGGCTATGGCGGATTCGAGATCTCGCTCACGCCCAGCTTCAGCGTGCCCAACTTGGTTTGGATGGAGCTCGGGGGGCTCTTGGCCGTACCCAACCTACGCGGGGGGGGTGAGTTCGGCGGTGAATGGCACGAAGGTGGCATCAAGCTGCGCAAGCAAAACGTGTTCGATGACTTCATCGCGGCCGCCGAATACCTGACTCGAAGCGGGTACACGCAACGCGCCAAACTCGCGATCGGCGGTCGCAGCAACGGTGGGCTCTTGGTCGGCGCCGTACTCACCCAACGCCCGGAGCTGTTCGGCGCGGCGCTGCCCGGCGTGGGCGTGCTGGACATGCTGCGCTTCAACCAATTCACCATCGGCTGGGCCTGGGAATCGGACTACGGCTCACCGAAAGATGCGGCCGAGTTCGCGGCGCTGCGCGCATACTCACCGGTGCACAACACCAAACCCGGCACGGCCTACCCGCCTACGCTGATCTACACTGCCGATCACGACGACCGCGTAGTGCCGCTGCACAGTTACAAGTTTGCGGCTGCGTTGCAGCATGCCCAAGGCGGCCCCGCGCCGATCCTGATCCGAATCGACACCAAAGCCGGACATGGCGCCGGCAAGCCGACTACGAAACAGATCGAAGAATGGGCTGATTTGTGGGGCTTCCTCGTGGCTCACCTCGGCATCGACCCCGCGCGAATCGCGCGCTAACCGCGGAGGGTACGCGGCAAACCCCAGCGAGTGATTGGTGGGTGGATGGTCATTGCGCCAGGCAAGCTTGGCCGAGGAGGAAACATGAGTTGAAACGTAACCCTGCGGGTAACCAGTCCCGCGCAGCAAAGGCTGGCCCCCAGCTGCAAGCGAGTCTTGCGTGGTTCGTCGTGAGGCGGGCTGCGAAGCGTAGACAGCGAGCACTGAGGCCGCGTGATTGAGCCCCGAAAGAACCTAGTCGCTGGAGCCCTCGACGTTGACCAAAGCGGGGGCGGCATCGACGTGCCACGAGGCGGCGAGACAGCGAGACAGTGCAGACTGAGGCACCGGCAGCGACGTGAGTCGCGGACGAAAGTCGTCGGAAACAGCTACTCCCTGCAATGGCTCGTCCTCATGGCTAGGCACGAAGATCCGGCCGGGGTCGTAGAGCGCGGCACAGGTGCAAAGGGTTACCCAGGAACCTGGGAGATCTCGGCACTTCCGGCTGAAGGTTTTTTTTTTCGGCCGGTATCGCGGAACCAAGGGGAACCGAGGTGAATCGAGAGGAGTGACGAGAAGTCGTAGCAGCGGGTAGTACT
>Ga0247757_10000917_pt1 | contig 21946 bp, 35 predicted proteins | sample UWRJL126311R4_FD_180929 | JGI IMG/M metagenome (GOLD analysis project Ga0247757, IMG submission 180929) | Plant litter microbial communities from Arlington Agricultural Research Station in Wisconsin, United States - UWRJ-L126-311R-4 | ecosystem: Environmental > Terrestrial > Plant litter >...
CTGGCCCGCCGCCCTAGCAGGGGGTGACCGCTGGCCCATGGCTGGCCCAATGGCTGGCCCATGGCTGGCCCATGTGACCGCTGGCCCTGGCCCATGGCGATCGCTGGCCCAATGCCAACGGTTCCACGGCGACCGGGGGGGGTGGCAAAAGTTTCGCCGCCCTACCCCGGGACCGGCCCAGGTCGTCAGAAAAACTCGCCTGGAATTGCAACAGCCCAGGTCCCTGCGACGTTCCCCGCGTGTTCCAATGTGCATCACTGTGATGCAGTTTCCCGTTTCGTGCTATTGAGCCGACCTCGACGAAGGGGACCTCGTTCGGGCGGGCCTCGCTGGCTTTGCGGTGCAGCGACATCCCGGCGGGGGTGAGGTGGGTTGGGGTTACCACCCGGCCGTCGACGAGACGCCTCATCCCCCGAAGGGTTTGCCCGGTTTGCCAGTTTCGGCTTCGAGTTTGCCCCTCGGTTTACGGTTCCTTCAGCGAGCCCAGGGCGGGCAGTGTCGTCTCGCCCCGCCGTAGCTTCCGAGCTGCTCGGACCACTGGCGGTTTGGGTGTGGTGCGTGCGCTGCTCAATGCCTCGGGTTCGTTCCCGCGCACCGGCCACTTGTGGCGCCGCAGGTGGCTTTGCAGGGCGGCCCGCTTGATGCCCACGGCCGCGGCGATTTGCGCGAGGCTCAATGTCTCCTGGTCGTAGAGCTGGCGGGCCTTCGCCTTATCCCACCTGGTGTGCATCATGGCGAAGGCGGAGGCCGGCGATCGACCGTCGCTAAAGTCCCACCTTGGCGGTTCGCCCTGATTTCCGCGCGTACCGCTGCCAACGCCTGATCGAACGTCGCTGCCCAACCCATCCGAGGCAGGCGCGGATCGTTGGTGAAGCTGACGTTCCACGAAAACACACCATCGACCTCGACGATGCCCATCATGGTCGGCCGTCTAGGAGAGCGGCCAGGCATCGGGTTTGCTTTCCGCGAGGGAAAGCGCCGGAAACTTCGCTGTGTTCACCTGTCCAACCGCCGTTATCCAGATGCAATGCACGGAGTTTGGTTGGCTGGTCGAGGTCCCCGAGACCGCCATTGCCGGGCCGCCGGATTTCAGTCGGACGACATCGCCGACTTTGTAAGGCGGCTCCTCAGTCGTCAGCGGCTGTATCGTCATGCCCTACCCTCCGTTGAACGTCTTGGTGTCCTCGTCATTTTTCACCGCCTCCGCCACCACACGCTCGATCGCGTCTGCCGGGGTGGCGCCCTCGTCGGAGGCAAACCCGATCTTGGGATTGTAGATTTCGGCGCTCCAGCCGCGAGCGAAGCTGGTCAGCCGCAGATGCCAGCCGGGCGGGATGAGCGCGATCGCCTCGTCAGTGGTCATTTGCTGGCCTTTGGCTCTGGACCGAGATGCGGCAGCGGTTGGCCGTTGAACGGGGTGTGGTCGAAGTCGATGCCGGCTTGGCGGAGCATCAGCTTGATCTCCTCCATCCAATCCATGGTTTGACTTCCGAAGTCCGCCAGTTGGCAGATGGTATGCACCGCGCCCTCGACCCGGCGATGGGTCAGCGCCTTGCCGGTCTCCGCCTCGATTGCGCGGATCCGCCAGCCGAGCGGGGTGGTGGCATCGCCGCGGATTGCCGACCACGGGGCGTGCAACCCATAGGTGAAGGCGGCTTCCTCCGCCGACACGAGCATGCAGGCGCCGGCCAGACCGTAGCGCTGCATGATCCGTTTGACGTCGTTGAGCGCGGCCTGAAGGGCGGGATCGCGAATCGGTCGGTCGTTCATCGTCATGCGCTGGGTCCCCTCCGCGCCCACCAAAGCAACACAGGGTTGTCAGCATGGCAAGCACGACGTAGCGTCCGGGCCGCGCAAAAGGAGGTTGTCATGCGACTGAGCATCGAACCGACGCCGCAGTTCTTCATGGCCGGCGACGTGATGGTGCGGTTGTGGCAGGGCACCGCCGACGACGGCTCGGCCGTGGTGGCGCTGGTGACCATGGTCGGTTTCGCCGGCGAGGCCGACCGGTTGGCCGCCGGCCTGGTGGCGATCCCGCCGCCGACCGAGGTCGAGGCGCGGGCCTGGGCCGAGACGATCCTGTCGGGCAAGGTCGAATACTGAATGCCGCGCCAACCGCAACGCGATTTCACCGGCGTCACCCGCCTGCCGCCGTGGCTGTGCCCGTCCTGCGGGTTGATGAATGACGCCGTCGGCACCGTGGATGGCTCACCCGGCGAACCGCAGCCCGGCGATGCCTTGATCTGCCTGCACTGCGCTGCGATCAGGATGTTCGAGAGCCGGACCGTGCAGCGGGCGCCGACGGCGGAGGAGGAAGCGGCCTTTGCCAGCGATCCCGACTGGGCCGAGCTGCGGGCGGCGCGCGCGCGCCTGCTGACGATGCAACGGCGGGGGTTTCGCACCACGCAGCAGCAGCGCGGACAGGGGCGGCCGCAATGATGGGCGAGTTCTCGGTGTACCAATACTTCGCCAATGACGATTACGAGGAAGTGCTGCGGTTTGTGGACGGCAGGACCGCGGTCGAGACCGCCAAGCGACTGACCACCTCGATCGGCGGCCTGCTCGGCACCACGAAACGGGTGATCATCACCGATGACGGGGATTGCTGCTGCTTCGAGTGGCTGCATGACCGTGGCGTCGTGTTCCCGCCACCCTCCGGGACCGTCCGCACCTGCCGGGTCTGCGGCTGCACCGACGCCGACTGTTCCGGCTGCATCGCGCGAACCGGCGAGGCCTGCCACTGGGTCGAGGCCGACCGGTGCAGCGCGTGCCCGCCATGACGGATCTGGAGGCGATCTTGTGGGTGGCGCTCGGCTACGCCATGGCCCGCGCCGGCCGATGCCGATGAAACGGCGATGGAAGCGACGCGAGCGACTGGGCCATGACCGCAGCGCCGCGTTGATCAATCAGAGCCGCGAGGCGGACGAGGCCGACGAGATTTGCCGCTATTGCGGGCTGCGCGGGGCGACGGTGTGCGACACGTTGCCGGCCGATACCTGCGAACGCGCGCTCGGAGCGGTCAGACCACTGGGCGACCAAGCACGCGCGGGAGGGAAACCCGACGACGATTTTGGCAAACCGGACCGTGACCGCGGTGCCGTGCTGCTGAATGATCGTCTCGCACGACGGACGCAGGCGCTGCCGCGCTGCCATCGCCACCCGCGTCGATGGTGCCCGGGGGATTGCCAGTACATCCTGGCGCACGCGGCGTGCCTGCACGACCGTGGCAGACCGGACGGCAAACCAGAGGCCGATTTTGGCAAACCGGGGCAAACCCCATGAGCAGCAACGAGATGGTCACGCGGCTGGCGCATACGCTGGGCCGGTCCGACGGCTATCATGCCCCGGCGCAATTCCACTACCGCCAGGCGCGACAGGCCATCGAGGACATGCGCCAGCCGACCGATCAGATGCGCAACGCCTATTGTCGGCTCAACTTCGGGCGCCCGATGTTCGATGCTGATTGGGAGCGGATGATCGACGCCGCACTGGCGGGATGACATGAGCGAAGATCCACGCGCGGCGCGACCGGTGCGCGAGCAGGATTTGCAGGCTTGGAGCCTGGTGGCGGACTGGGAACCGGCGCAGCTCGGCAAGACCAACTGGACGATGATCGTGCGCTCGCTGGTGGCCGAGGTCCGCCGGCTGGACGGCCTTTCGCTGGCGATTGAGCGGGAAAACGACCACGTCTTCGCGCGGCTGAACCTGCTGCGCGCCGCGCTCAAGCAGATGGACACCGAGGGCTCGCGCGCGGTGCTGGCGGCCGAGGACCGTATCGCCGACGTCTACCTTGCCGCTGCCAAGGCGCGAGAAACCTCGGGGCAGAGCGCGTGACCCGCGTTTGGCTTGCGCAATGCCTGTGCCCGCAACGGCACGCCATTATGGCGGTCAGTGCCGAAGCCGCGGACCGGCTCGCCGCCGAGGCCTTGATCGAACGGCTGCGCACCCAGGTCAGGCGGACGATCGGCTCGGGCACGATCAATCCGTGGTGCGGGCTGTGCCACGCGCCGGCCGAGCGCTGGCGCTATGAAGTCGGGCGCACGCGGTTTGCTTCGATGGCCGAGGCGGAGCCTGTGCTGCGGCAGAGCGAACGCGAGCAGTCAGCGGTGCGAAGGCTGTTTGGCGAAGGATGACCCCGTGATGGAATGGGACTGCGAAGGCTGCGGCGTGCATGTGGTTTCCGCTCTGGACCCGGCATGTGACCTATTCTGCGCCGAATGTGTGTGGCTGGACGATGTCTACTGGCGCGATGGCATCGTGGTCGCCACGGCGGTGGATCAGTCGCTGCGCCAACTGGCCGGGCGGGGCACGTCGGGCAGAGTGATCCCACCCCTGGCTCTGCTTCGGTGCGGGCAGTGCGGGCGGGCGGAGTCGGAGCTGCATAGGATCGGCGGCGTATTCGTCTGTCCGGCGTGCTCGCGGACCATGGCCGAGGGCCAATCGGCTGAGGTCGCGGCGATGCCGGAAGACCTTTGTCGTGCCCTGGAGGGGTGGTGGCGCAACCATCACCATGGCGTCTCGCGCGAAATGGAAGATTGGGCGGAGCAAGAGCTATGCCGCGCGATCAATCCACGCATTGAAGCGATCCGGGCGCGGCTGGACGGCAAACCCGCCGGCAAACCGGACGCCGAAACCGGCAAACCGGAGCAAACGACATGAGCGAACCGATTGCATCACCCTCGCCGGAAGCGATCCACGCTATTCTGCAGGATGCCTACGAGCGTCTCACTGTGTTGCGCGGCAGTACCGATCAGGTGTCCACCGATTCCGCGTTCGCGATCGGCGAGTGCGTCGGGCAACTGGCGAAGGCCAAAGCGCTTGTCGGACGCGACATCGATATCGACACTGCCCGACAAACCCTCGCGGGCAAACCTGACGCCGAAACTGGCAAACTGGGCAAACTGTGACGACCACCCTTGCCTGTCCCGACTGTCGCTGGATCATGGGCTGGCTTCATCGACCGGGGCATTACTGGTGCGCGGTGAAGGGGAGCGATTGTTGGTTTCCAGACTCGACGGCCGCGCCGGATTGGTGTCCGACGACCCGCGCCCAGCGTAAAGCGCAAACCTCGGGGCAAACCTGACGCCGGATCGGGCAAACTGGGGCAAACGGAGCAGCGACGATGAGCGAGCAAGAGCGATCAGACACCCCCTGCACCTGGTGCGGTATGCCTGGCTACCGATGTGATTGGGTCGAATACGCCGGACCTTGCATGGCCGAGCAGATACAAAGCGGAGCGTTGGTACGGGTCGTCCTCGACCCTGCGCAAGACGAAGGCAAACTGACCGGCAAACCTCATGCCGATTCGGACAAACCGGGGCCGACCGCGACAAAGTGACCGTGGTTTGCCCACGCGCAAACCGGCCTCGGTCCTGCAAAGTTGCATAATTCTTTATTATGTTAAACCACTCTCCTACCGCTTGCACCGCGGCTCGACCGGCGGCAGTCCGTCGTGCAGGTGGGGATCGGTGTTCATCAGCGCCTGCCACTCGACACGCCGGCGGCGCACATCCTCTTGCCGCACCGGATGGTCCGCGACATAGAGGCGGCTGGCCGCTCGCTGCTTTTCCATCCGCTGGCTCACCTGTGCCCGCACAGCCGCGCGTGCGGCGCTGTCGGGCGTTGTTTTTGCACGGCCCCTCAACGATCCGGGCCGGACACGACCGTGCCCATCTGACCGATCGATGGTCCCCCGCCGTCCCAGCGGCAGTTGCGCCGGATCTCGATCATCGCGCGCGCGTCCGGTGACAGCCGCGCCAGCTTGGCCTCGATGACCGCAGCATGGTCCTGCCACGCGGGCATCTGCCGGCCCTCGTCGTCGAACGCCATCACCAGGCCGTTCTGCCAGAAATAGAGCGCGATCGGGGTCTCATCCATCATGGGCCGCCATCTTCGCCTCGCACCACGCCACCGCGGCCGCCTCGCTCGCCTGCAGCTTGGTCTCCTTGCGCGCTCCGATCGGCGAGCGCCATGAGGCCCAGCCGGCATACTGCGCGTCGTGCCGCCAGACCGCGCACCACATGCCGCGATTGTTGGTCGACCAGATGAACGGCTCCGCACCGCCGTCGCGCCAGTGAAAAACCACGTTCACTTGGTCACAGCATCGGTTTTGAGACGCCGTATCTGCGTGTGCAGGTCCTCGAACAACCGGTCGAACCGGCGCGCCTGCGTCTGCTGGTAGCGCATCATCCGCACCAACTGGCAGCCATTGAACACCAGCAAGGCCAGATTGGCGCTCATCGTCACCCACCAGAACCCGTCCGCCATCACCCCTCCTCTCCCACGGCCGTTCCCACAGGGTCCGGCACGTCAAGCCGCATCACCGGATAGGGCGTGGTGCAGACGAGGCTGGGCCCGACGTCCTCGCTGACGTCGCGTTACGCACCCGCTTAACCGGGATCCGCCCGACGCACCCCAACACAGTGTTGTCAGTCTGGCAAGCGCAGCGTTAAATCCGCGACATGCTCGCAGACGACATCATCGCCGCCCGGGGCGGCACCGCCGATGTGGTGTTCGACGGCGCGGTCAGCGCACTCGCCGCCGACATCCGCCAGGCCGCCCGCTACGACCTCAGCCAAGGCGTGATGCTGTCGGCGCAGACCGTGCATCAGTCGCAGCAGGCGGTGCGCATGCGCGCGCTGGCGTTGTGCCGGCTGCCGTTCCAACGCACCTGGTTCGAGTGGCACGGCACCAATCCGTCCGGCGAGGGCAACAACTTCGTCCAGGGCCCGGCCCGCCATGCCCCGGTGCCGCGCCGGGTCGGTGCGCTGGTCACCGTCGATGAGAGCCGCCAGCGCGGCACGATGAGCTGGGCCTGGTTCACCAAGGAATTTGACCAGGGCGTCAACCTCTGCCCGATTGCGGTCACCTTCGACTGGCGCGCCGAGCCCGAGCCGATCGATGACCTGCTGGAACAGGCGATGACTCGGTTCGGCATCGACAAAGCGGCACTTGACCGCCAAAGCACGCACTACGCCCAGGCCAGACTGCCCCGGCTGCGCCACATCAGCGCCGAGGCGCTGGAGCAGGACCGCGAGCGCTTCGGCTTCGTCTGGTCGCCTTACGCCACCACGTTCGCCCGCGACTATGAGCGCCGCATGGGCCAGATCGATCCATCCCATCAGCTCTGGCAGTATTCGCTTGGCGACATCGTTGGCGAGCCCGGCATGCTGCAATGCGTGATCCTGCTGCTCAACAGCCGCAACATGACGGCGGCCGCGAGCGTGCCCGCACCCGAACGGCTGAACAAGCAGCGGGCCCGCAAAGGCCGCCCGCCGCTGCTCGACTACACGACGATAAGAATCAAACTATCCCGCGCCCTGCAGCAGCGCACCGGTGCCCCCGGCGAGCGGCAGGCCTCGCGCATGCACGTGGTCTCGGGGCATTTCAAAGTGCGCAAAACCGGCATTTACTGGTGGAGCGATCACGCCCGCGGCGATCCGACCCAAGGCGTGGTGCGCCAGCAGACCCGTCTGGTCGAGGCGTAAGCGCGGTTATTTAAGCCTTTCCGAGAGCGGGTTTGCCCGGTTTGCCAGAATCGGCGCTCGGTTTGCCTGGCGGTTTCCGCTAGACCAGCGGCCCATGACAACCGACCCATTCTACGCCTACATGCAGCCGATCCTGGTCAGCGAGGGTCGCGGCAAGCTGACCAACAACCTCCACGACCGGGGCGGGGTGACGATCTGGGGCATCACCGAGACCCGCGCGCGCGCCGCCGGCTATCTGGGCGAAATGTCGGCGATGACCGAGGACCAGGCGCTGGCGATCTATCGGCTGTATTTCTGGCAGCAGCCGCAGTTCGACCAGATCGCCGCCATCCTGCCCAGCCTCGGCGTCTACCTGCTCGACATCGGCATCAACACCGGTCCGATCGTGCCCGGCCGCTTCCTGCAACGCCTGCTCAACGTGCTCAACCGCCGTGGCACGCTGTATCCGGATGTGGTGGTGGACGGATCCTGCGGGGCGCTGACTCGCGCCGCCTTGCGCGCCTTCCGTGCGGTACGCAGCGTTGGTGGTGGCAATGGTGACGCGGTGCTGCTGGGCGGACTGAGCGGCCTGGTGGTGGCCAACTATGTCGCCATCGCCGAGGCCGACCAGACCCAGGAAACCAACGAATACGGCTGGCTGTCACGCGCGCTCGGCGCCTAAGTCGGGTCAATGACGTCGATCGCCAGCGCCGGACCGCTCACCGTGAGCAGCGCACGCACGATGCCGCCGGGCTCAATCGGCATGATCTCGATCCGTTCCAGCCGCGCCAGACCCCACTGCACCCGCCCGCCGTCGGCGCCGTAGACCTCGGTGCCCCGGGCGGTGCCGTCCGAGACGATGCGCAGGCGCGGGGCATTGTAGTGGGTGGTCATGCGGACGGCCTCGCGGTTTGCCCTGGTTTGCCGGAATCGGCGCTCGGTTTGCCAAGCCGTCTTCCCGGCTGCGCCCACCAACGATGATCGATCGGACCCTCGTCCGGAATCGCCACCCCGGCGGCCTCGATCTCGGCGCGCGCCACCAGCACCGGGCGCATGTTGCCGCCGCGCACCCGCTCGCCGTCGGTGCCGACCGCGGTGTGACCCAGCCGCTTGGTCGCCCAGCCCACGGCGGGGAAATCGACCTTGTAGACGTTGCCGATGCACACCTCGCCGACCAGGGCATCGGGATGGGCCGCGCGCATCAGGCTACCAGCGCCAGCACGTTGACCGCTTTCCGGCCGGGCTCGATGTCCTCCAGCCAGACCTTGTCCGAGTCCGCCATGGCGGGCATCGCGAAGGCTTCGAGGATCATCTCCACCGCCTCCGGCGACGGTCCGCGCCCGGGTGCGTCCATCAGGCCGATGCTGATGTGGTGGCACAACCCCGGCGGCGGGGCGTGCGGCTGAAACTCCCGGGTGTAGGTCACGATAAACCCGATCGGCAGCATCACGGTCCGCATCGCCATCGCATCGCGGTATGCCGCCAGGTCGGTCGCCGCCGCCGTCATCGCCACGCGCGCATCGGTCGGACTGGCGGCTGCCATCGCGATCAGTTCGGCAATCGCCTGACGCTCCTCGGGGCCGATGATCAGCGGTCTGGCCATCGAATCGTCCTTCTCTCACGGCGCTAACGCAACACACAGTTGTGCATCTGGCAAGGGCGCCACCCGCTGAATGTCGAAATCCTGGCAACACATTACGGGTTCGGCGGCCGCCCTGAACAGGCAGCGAACAAAAACCCGGAAGACGGTTTTGCGCCACTGGCGCACGACTGGCGCAAATCCAAACTGCTCCGGGACGAGCAAGGCACGCCTCGTTTTGCGCCAAAAACTCCCCCCCTCCAAAGGAGGAGGGGGAGAAGTTTATTGGCGCACACGCGGGCGTCCTTGACAGGGCGGCCGACGCGGAAATGAACGATAGCAGCAAAAACCGTTTTCCGGTAATCTCGCATCGAGAACGAGGAGCCCATAATGAACCGACCCAGCCCCATTCAGCACGTGCCGCACCGACCCACCGAGCCGACGCGCCCGCTGACATTGCCGATCCCCTATCGCCGCCTGCGCTACAACCTGTGGTGCATCGGCTGGACCTCGGGCGAGCTGGCGCGCCGGCTGCGACTCGATGAAAGCTCGACCCGCAAAATGCTGCGCGGCGACAAACGCTGCCCCAATGAGGTGGCGATCTTGACCGAGCAACTGGCGGGCATTCACCGGGCGTTGTGGGAGCCGGCGGGCTGGGCCCCGGCCGGGCGATCCAGCCTGCGCTACATGGAATTGCCGCCCGATTGCGACCCTGACGATACCGCCGTCGCCCCTGAGCCGGTCACCGTCTATTTGCCCGAGGAACACCCGGATTCGCCGCATCGGGGCACGGCGGTGAAAGAATCTGTTTGACAACAAGACGCGGTAACGGGTTGAAATCGCTATCCTGGGGATACAAGCGGGCGGGGCATGCCGACAAAGCCGCCAATCCATCGCCCGTTGGGCTGGAAACCCGCCATCCGTTCCCTCAAGCGCGTCGATCCGTTCTACCGCTCCGACGTGCACAAAGCGTTCCGCGCCGCCGTGCTCGAGCGCGACCACTACCGTTGCACCGATGCGAACTGCCGAACCCCCGGACGCGGCGCCGGCGGCCGGCTGATCGCCGATCACATCCTCGCCCGGGGCGCGCCGGGCAGCACCGACCATCCGTCCAACGGCCGCACGCTCTGCCCGTCGTGCGACAACCGTCGCCACCGCGAAAAGGGCCTGTTCGCGAAAGGCTGACCCGGATGAACCTCCTTCTGCTGCTCGTCGTGCTGGTGCTGCTGTTCGGCGGCGGTGGCTATGGCGTCTACGGCAATGCCGGCTTCGGCGGCGGCCTCGGCCTGGTCCTGGTGATCGTGGTGCTGGTGCTGCTGTTCGGCGGGCCCAACTTCCGCCCCCGCTGGTAACTGTTCGTTCGTCGCGGCGGGTGCGTGCGTGATCCGCATCCAGCCCGACCCGTCCGGCGTCGTGCTGGCTGTCCTTCCGGGACGGGCGGGACGCCGGACGGTTCTAGAGAGGGCAATTCCCCATGCGCGGCCGTAAACCGAAGCCGACGATCCTCGCCGCGCTGCACGGCAAGCCGAGCCACACCGCCAAAGACGCGCGGATTAACGAGCCGATCCCGGTGACCGGCAGCCTCGACGACCCGCCGGACTGGCTGAACCCTGCCCAACAGGCCGGATGGCGCTACGCCATGACGCATTGTCCCCCGGGCATGCTGGCGCACATCGATCGCGGTGTGCTCGCGGTCTGGGTGGTGGCCGAAGACCTGCACCGGCGCGCCGTGGTGGCGCAAAACAACGCCGCCAGCCTGCTGGTCAAGGCGCCGTTGACCGGCACGCCGCTGCAAAGCCCGTATCTGGCGATCATCAATCGGCAGGGCGTGATGATGATCAAAGCGGCCGGCGAACTCGGGTTCTCGCCGGTCAGCCGCCCTCGGATCGGCAATGCCGCCGCGCCGCTGTCACCACCCGCATCGGAAAGGACGCCCGCCCATGCCAGCCGCGCGTCCGCTCCGCCGCGGCTCTCGCTTGACGCCTACCTCGACACCCATCCCGATCGCAAAACGATCAACTGACCCGGTCACCTGGTACGCCCAGCAGGTCGAGGCCGGCAAAATCGTCGCTGGACGGCTCGCTCGCCTCGCCTGCACCCGCCATCTCACCGACCTGGCGACGGGTCAGCGACGTGGACTCTTGTGGGATGCGGCCGCCGCCCGCTTCGCCTGCGGGTTTTTCGAGTATCTCAACCACTCCAAGGGCGAGTGGGCGGGCTCGGCGCTGCATCTGGAGGCGTGGCAGCAATTCACCGTCGGCAGCGTGTTCGGCTGGAAGCGCAAGTCCGGCGCCAGGCGGTTCCGCTTCGTCTACGAGGAAGTGGCCCGCAAGAATGGCAAATCGACCAAGATGTCGGGCATCGGGCTCTACGTGCTGGTCGCCGACAAGGAACCCGGCGCGGAAATCTACACCGCGGCGACGAAAAAGGATCAGGCGCGGATCATCTTCGACGAGGCCCGCCGCATGGTGCTGTCCTCGAGCGAACTGCGCCGCAAGGTGGGCGTCTACAAGCTGAACCTCTCGGTCGATGCCTCCGGCTCCAAGTTTGAGCCGCTGTCGTCGGACGATCGGACACTCGACGGGCTCAATCCGCAGTGCCTGCTCATCGATGAGCTGCACAAGCACAAGTCCCGCGCGCTGCTCGACGTGCTCGACACCGCCATGGGCTCACGGCGCCAGCCGCTGCTGTGGATCATCACCACGGCCGGTGATGACAACCCCGAAAGCGTCTACGCCCAGGAGAGCGACTACGCGATCAAGGTGCTGGAGGGTGTTGTCATCGACGACAACTACTTCGCCTACATCGCCACGATCGACAAAGAGGATGCCTGGGACGATCCGAAAATCTGGATCAAGGCCAACCCCAACCTCGGCGTCTCGGTCAAACTCGACGACCTGCAACGCCAGGCGCTGAAGGCCAAGCAGTCACCGCCGGCGAAATCGGCGTTCATGCGCCTGCGGCTCAACGTCCGCTCCACCGGGGCAGACCGGGCCATCGACATGGAGCAGTGGGCGCAGTGCAGCCACGGCAAATTCGACCCGGCGCTGCTGGCCGGCCGCTCATTCTACGGCGCGCTCGATCTGTCCTCGAAGACCGACCTGTCGGCGTTCGTAAAACTGTATCCGCCGCTGGAGCACGAGACGAAATGGCCGGTCGTCGCCCGGTTCTGGATGCCAGGCGACACCGTCGAAGAGAAATCCGACCGCGACCGGGTGCAATACCGCCGCTGGATCGACACCGGACTGATTGAGGCCACCACCGGCAACGTCATCGACCACAACGAGATTGAGGCCGCGGTGATGGAGGATTGCCGGATCTTCCGCCCGCTGTCGATCGCCTACGACAGTTGGAATGCCACCCAGTTGGCGGTCGGGCTGTTGAGCAACGGCCTGCCGATGATCGAATTTGTCCAGGGCGTGCGCTCGTACAACGCGCCGATGAAAGAGCTGCTGGCGATGGTGCTGTCGGCCACGCTGGACCATGGCGACAACGAGGTCATGGCCTGGATGGCGCACAACCTGCACATCACCAAACCCGACCGAAACGAGAACTTCATGCCCTCGAAGAAGCACTCGATCGGCCGGATCGACGGCATGACCGCGCTGATCATGGCGATCGGCAGGGCCATGGCGGAGGATTCCGAAAACATGGATGGCTTCTTGAGCAACCCGCTCGTCATCTAACGCGCAGGGAGCCTGAATGAACGTCTTTCTGAAGGCCGCCTGGTCGATCTTCGGGCGCAATCTCGGTCCCACCAGTCCCCAGCTCATCGGCTACTACGGCGGGGGACCGACAGCGTCCGGCGAGACGGTCAACGTCAACACCGCCCTGCAACTGGAGACCGTGTGGAGTTGCGTGCGCCTGATCGCGGGCACGCTGGCCACCCTGCCCTGTCACTTCTACGCCAAGGATGCCGAAGGCCGCGGCAAGGTGGATCACACCCACCCGCTCTACGCCATCCTGCACGACCAGCCGAACGCCGATGTCACCGCCGTGGTGTTCTGGGAGGCGATGACGGCGTGTCTGCTGCTGTGGGGCAACGCCTATGCCCGGATCAGCCGGGTTGGCGCGCGCATCGTGGCGCTGACGCCGGTCAAGCCGGACCGGGTGCAGCGGCTGCGCCGGTTCGACGGGACGGTGTATTTCCGGGTGACCTCGGCCGGCGGCATCGAGGACGTGCCCGAAACCGAGATGATGCACATCAAGGGCTTCTCGCTGGACGGCGAGATTGGCCTGTCGCCGATCGCCCAGGCACGCGAGACGCTGGGGCTGGCGATCGCCGCCGAGAAGGCCTCGGCCTCGCTGTTTCGCAATGGCATGCGCCCGAGCATCGCCTTCGTATTGCCGACCTTTCTCGATGATATTCGCCGTAAGCGTTGGGATGACGAGACGATCCCGAAGCTAAAGGGCGCAATTAACGCCGGTTCGTCGGTGCTGCTCGAAGGCGGCATGGACGTCAAGACCATCACGATGAACCCCGCCGACGCCCAGTTGCTGGCGACCCGGGCGTTCTCGATCGAACAGATTTGCCGCTGGTTCGGCGTGCAACCGGTGATGATCGGCCACATGGAAAAATCCACCGCGTGGGGCAGCGGGCTGGAGCAGATGAACCTGTGGTTCCTGACCTACACGCTGCGCCCGATCCTGCGCGGCATCGAGCAGGAGATCCGTCGCACGCTGCTGCTGCCGGTCGAACGGTCGAAATTCTACGCCGAGTTCAACGTCGACGGGCTGCTGCGCGCCGACAGCGCCGGCCGCGCCGCGCTGATGAAGGTGATGATCGAAAACGGCATGCGCACGCCGAACGAGAACCGCGCGCTCGACAACTTCCCGCCGCTCGAAGGCGGCGACGACCTGCTGGTGATGTCGAACATGGTGCCCGCCCGGATGCTTGGCGACATCGCTGAGAAGGCGGCCGAGCCGACCCCGGCACCGCTGATCGCCCCTCGCTTGCCTGCCAACACCAACCAAGGAACCGAGAATGCCTCGTGACGTGTTTGCGGCCTCGGCCGAACTGAAATTCCTCGACAACGAGCCGGATGGCACGTTCGGCGGCCTCGGTGCGGTGTTCGGCAACCGCGACAGCCATGGCGACGTGATCATGCCCGGCGCGTTCGCCGCCTCGCTGGCAACCTACGCGCAGACCAAGACCCTGCCCCGGATGTATGTCGAACACAGCGCCTGGACCGGGGGTGATCCGCTGCCGGTCGGCCGCTGGACCTCGATGACCGAAGAAGACGGCGGCCTGCGCGTCAAAGGCCGGCTGATCGGGCTCGACCATCCCGAGGTCAAGCGCGTCGCCGAACTGATGCGCGAGGGCGAACTGAACGGGCTGTCGATCGCCTTCCCGACGCCGCCGGCGAGCAGCATCGTGTTCGGCAAAAGCGCCGGTGAGCCGCGCCGCACGCTGCGCCAACTGCATCTGATGTCGGTCGATATCGTCGGGGACCCGTCCAATTCGCTGGCCCGCATCGACAGCATGAAGTCGATGATGGTCCAGGGCGACCAGGCTACCGCGGCGGCCGCGATTGCCAAGGCGATGGCGCTGCACCGCGAGAGCATGGCCGGCGGCAACGCGCCGAACCTCGAACAGCGCTCGCGCTTCATGGCCCATTTGCAGGACGCCCACGAGGCGCTCACCGGCCACAAAATTCCGCCCGGCATGAAGTCGGCGGAGACGATCAGAGAATTGGAGGCTTGGCTGCACGATCCCGTGGACGGGCTCGGCTGGCCGATCTCCAAGGCCCGCGCCGTTGCGGCGGCCGGGTTCAAGGCTGCGGTTAATCCTCGGGATGGGGACGACGAGCCTGTGGCTGACGAGGAGACGCTGACTGAGCTGCGCACCCTCGGCGACTTCACCCTCCCCTCCTTCTGACAGGAAACCCCCATGCCCCCCGAACTGACGGCCGAGCAGATCGAACTGAAAACTTCGGTCACGGCGATGAAAAAGGCGACCGACGAGGTCAAGACGTTTGCCGAAAAGGCAGTCGCCGAGATCAAGTCCATCGGCACCATGAGCACCGAGACCAAGGAAGCCTGCGACAAGACCCTGCTGGCACTGGGCGAGGTCACCACCCGGGTAGCCGACATCGAGCAGAAGATCGCCCGGCGCGGCGGCGGCGCGGTTGACCAGGACGTGCTGAAGTCGCTGGGCGAGCACGTCGTTGGCAACGAGGAGGTCAAGAGCAAGCTGCTTGGTGGTGGCAACAAGCGGGGCACCATCCACTTCGAGATTGAGACCAAGGCGATCCTGTCCGGCACCGCCTCCTGGGGCGCGACCGCCTCGGTGACGAACTCGCTGGTGGCGCCGGATCGCCAGATTGCCACCCTGGCCCTGCCAATGCGCACGATGACGATCCGTGACCTGGTGGCGCCCGGCTCCACCACCTCGAACGCGCTCGAGTACGCGATCCAGACCACGCGGACCAACGCCGCCGCCCCGGTGGCCGAAGGTGCGCTGAAGCCGTCGTCGAACTATGCCTGGGACCTGCGTTCGTTTCCGGTCCGCACCATCGCCCATCTGGTGAAGGCCTCGCGCCAGATCCTCGACGATGCGCCCGGCCTGCAATCCATCATTGACGCTGAAATGCGCTACGGCCTGGCGTTCGCGGAAGAGGCGCTGATGCTGTACGGCGACGGCACCGGGCAGAACATCCTCGGCATCGTGCCGCAGGCCTCGGCCTATTCCGCCGCCTTCGCGGTCGGTCCGGGCGAGACCGCGATCGACCGCATCCGGCTCGCCATGCTGCAGGGCGTGCTGGCGCTGTTCCCGATGGCCGGCACGGTCTTGAACCCGACCGATTGGACCAAGATCGAAATGTTGAAGGACGGCATGGGCCGCTACATCATCGGCGATCCACAGGGCACCGTGGCGCCGCGGCTGTGGGGCCTGCCCGTGGTCTCCTCGCTGGCGCTGACCGCCAATACGTTCCTCACCGGGGCGTTCAAGAACGCCGCCCAGGTGTTCGACCGGATGGCGGTCGAGGTGCTGATCAGCACTGAGAACAACGATGATTTCGAACGCAATATGATCACAATTCGTTGCGAAGAACGACTCGCTTTCGTGGTCAAGCGTCCGGCCGCCTTCGTCACCGGCACGCTGCCGTAAACCAGCAGGCAAACTCCAACCCGAAACTGGCAAACCGGGCAAACCGGTCGGACAGCCACGTCCGGCCGGCGCCCCAACGCGAGGACAGCACCCATGTCTGACAGCCGATCCACCGCCGCCGAGAAGCGCGAGGCCGCCAAGACCGCCGCGGCCGACGAAGCCGCCAGGACCGAGACCGAGACGACGACCGTCAAGACCGACGCCGTCACCGATGACCGGCAGGACACCGTCGATCTGGTCGCCACCGGCAGCTTCTACGCCGAGGCCAACATGCAGGGGCAACTGCTGCAGGCCGGCGACACCTTCACCACCACCCGCGCGCGCGCCGTCGAACTGCGCGCCAACGGCCTGGTCGCCTACGCCGACGAGAGCGCCGAGAAGGAAGCCGCCAAGGACGACCCGGAAGCCTCAACCGACATGGGCAACCCGGTCATCACCACGCGCTCGATCCGCCGGGCGCGCACGTGAGCCGGACCCTGCGGCGCTTCAGCGCCGATGTAGTCCTGGTGCTGCTGGCGCTGTGGCTGCTGACCACCCTGGCGCACGCCCAGACGCAAGGATCACTCCGCCCAACCCTGTTCTCGATCGACGGCGGCACCAAGACCGCCACCGCGACCGCCGGCGCGGCCACGCTCAACAAGATGTCGGGGATCATCACCACTGAGTCGCTGGTGACCGGGATCGGCGCAACCTACACGCTGACCCTGACCAACAGCGGCGCGCTGGCGAGCGATATGGTGTTCGCCAACGTCGCCAACGGCACCAACACCACCGGCAACCCGGAGATCACCACGGCCAAACCCTCGGCCGGATCGATCCAGATCGTGGTGATGAACGGCAGCACCACAGTGCCGTTCAACGGCAACCTGCGCATCACTTACATCGTGCTGCGCAACTAAGATGCGCTACCGCTCGATCTTCACCGTGACCACGCCGGGGGACCATGCGCTCCTCGACCTGCCCGTGGCGAAGGACGAGTTGGCGATCACCGATGGCACGATGGACGCCAAGCTGACCCGCTGGATCCTCCAGGCCGGCGGTGTCATCGAAGGGCCCAACGGCATCGCGCGGGTGCTGCGCGCCGACCTGGTCAGCGAGAGCTTCCGGGCCGGCGACTGCTACTACGAGACCATGCGCGCCGGCCTGCCGCTGCGGCGCTATCCGATCATCACCATCAGCAGCGTGATCGAAGACGGCACCACCCTGGTCGTCGGCACCGATTACGAGGTCGATGCCGAGGCCGGCCTGCTCTACCGCCTCAACGGCAGCAGCCGGATCGCGTGGTGCGCCCAGGTAATCCAGGTCAGCTATCAGGGCGGTTATGCGGCACTGACCGACGTGCCGGCCGACATCCAGGCCGCCGTGCTGCTGCTGCTGCAACATCGTCTGGCCGGCCAGGCGCGCGGCGATCCGACGCTCAAGGCGCTGACCATTCCCGGCGTGGTCGAGAAACAGTGGTGGTTTGCCAGCAGCGGCGAAGCCTTCGCCCTGCCACCCGAAGTCGCCGGCCTGATCGCCGGCTATCGCGACGTCCATGTCTGACCGCCCCCCGCATCGAACAACTGAAAGCACCAGCGCATGGCCCTGAACCATTGGCTGCTGAGCAACCCGCTCCCGGTTTTGATTGTCGGTGGCGGGGGTGGCGGCGGCGGCCTGGTGCAGATCGACCAGACTACCCCGGGCAACACCAATGGGGTGGTGGTCAACAGCGGCACGCTTTCGGCCGGCGGCTTCACCGCGCTGATCCAGGCGACACCCGCGGTGCAGGCGGCCGCCTACGCCGCCGGGCAGAACGTCGGCAATCTGATCACCCTGACCGGGTCCTCGCGGATCGCTGCCGGCTCGGGGCTGCTCCAGGCGATCACTGCAGCGTTCGCCTCCGGCGTGGTCCCCGTCCTCGATGTCATCCTGTTCAGCGCCAACCCGACCGCGTCCAACACCGCTGACCGCACCGCCGTCGCCATCGCCGCGGCCGACAACGCCAAGGTGCTCGGCGTGGTGCATATGAACGATGCCACCCTGCTCGGCGTGGCCGCACCCTCGCTGGTACAGGGCCAGCAGCAGGCGATGCCGTTCAAGCTGGCGGCCGGCACCGCGCTGTTCGCCTCCGTGGTGACGCGCAGCGCGATCACCTTGACCAGCACGACCGACATGGTGCTGTCCGCCTTCGTGCTGCAGGACTGAGCGGCGATGCGGTTTCGCTGCCATCATCCGCTGCCGGGATCGAAGCGCTTCCTCCGCCCTGGCAACGCGCGCGTCGCCGTGCTGATGGGCGCACGCGCGCCGCAGTTGGCGGGGCCAAGCCTCGATCTGGACTTCTCGACCGGCCCGGGGTTCCAGCGCGCCTCGGTCGGGAGCTACTTCGACAGCCTTGGCACGCTGCAATCGGCGGCTGTGAATGTGCCACGGTATGATTTCACCGCCACCCCCAATGGCGTGATCAACTGGGTTGCCAACAGCACCAACGTCGGCGCTGTGGTGGGCACGCCCGGAACGGCCCCGACCGGATGGGGCATGGGCAGCGCGGGTGGGGTCACCGGCAAGCAGGTGGTCGGGTTTGGCGTCCTGAACGGCGTTCCCTATGTCGATCTGCGCGTGTTTGGCACGGTGTCCGTCGGGGGGCAGCTCAAGGTCAATCTCGGGATCCAATCGGGGGTCGCGGCGACGTTCGGCCAAACCTGGACGGCGTCAGCATGGATGCAGATTATCGCTGACGCCTCGACGACACCCATCGCTGGCCTGAACTTCGTTTTGACCCAGTCCCCGGGCGGCGGCTCCACCTACCTCTCCGCTCCGACGATCACCGCGGCCACCCTGGCGACCTGGCAGCGTTTCTCCTGGTCGACCCCGACAACAAGCGCGCCGATGACCACCATTCAGATGTCGGTGTGGAGCACGGGAGGCGTTTCCGTCGTTGGCGATACGGTCGACATCACGCTGCGCATCGGCGGAGCCCAGCTTGAGCGTAGCGCCGTTGCCAATGCCTTCGTGCCGACGTCCAACATCGCCGTCAATGGCACCGGCGTGGGCGCGCTTTTGTCCGAACTCGCCGCCGCCAACGGCATTCGCAACAACACCATGGCAGGCGCGGTTGTCGGCACGCCTGGGACGCCGCCGACAAACTGGCAAGCCATCAACTGGGGTGGCGGAGGCGTGACGATCAATGTCGCCGCCCTCGGAACAGAAAGCGGCCTCCCATTTGTAGATTTCGCTGTTAGCGGAACGGCGTCAGTCACACAGAGCTTGGCGTTGCTGTTCGATACGGCCACAAGTATTGCGGCTGCTGCCGGCCAGACTTGGGCGGCTTCGGTTTTTGTTCGCCTTATCAGCGGCACGGTGCCGGCCAATGTTGTGTGCCTGGCGATTAAGGAGCGCGCATCCGGCGGCAGTTCTATTCTTGAACAGATCGTAGATGCGGCACCGACGCCGGCAGGCCTTGCGACACAGCGGGTGGGTTTAACCCGTACCCTGTCGAATGGAGCAACGGCTTTTGTTGCGCCCGCCGTTGAAGTCAACATCGTCTTGGGGGTGACATACGCATTTACGGTTCGCATCGGCCCGCCGCAGATCGAACTCGGGTCGGCAACCTCGCTGATCCTCACGTCGGGCTCGGCGCTTATCCGCGCGGCCGACACCGGTGTGGCCCTGGACCAGCGCATCACGTTCACCCGGCCCTCGGGCGCGAGTTACTTCGATGCCACCGGCACCTTGCAGACCGCGCCTTCAAACACGGCGCGGATCGATTTCGGGCCCACGCCAGGTGGAGCGACGAACTGGCTTGCGCCGTCCATTCCCGGCACGGGCGGATGGGGCGTTTACGGGCCGGCTACGGTCACGGCAAATGCCACGGCTGCCCCGGATGGCTCCAATACCGGTGCGCTACTGGCATCAACCGATACGTCCAACAACTATCGCGCCGCCACGCTGGCATTGTCGGCGGCAAAAAATGAAGTGCTCACCCTAAGCGCGTTCGTCAAACGCAGCAGCAGTGGTAACGCCAATTTCTATTTCCAGGTCAACGACAGTTCCGGCGCTGTTGCGATGGCCTACTTCGATCTTGGTGCCGGCACCGGATTGGTCGGCGCCGATCTCGCGGGAGGCGTGACGAACAAATCCGTCGCCATCGCCGCAGTGGGTGGCGGCTGGTATCGCTGCAGTTTCACCTTCACCACCACCGCGACCGCAACCAACGTGATCGTTTATAGCGGCCCCTGCACGACCGTCGCGGCGACCGGCGACAATCGGCTTTATGTCGGCGTTGTCGGACAGGGCCTGTATCTTTGGGGCTTCCAGTTGGAGCGCGCGGCAAGTGTGGGTGGCTATGTCCCCACCACGACCGCCGCAGCCAACGTCGGCGCCGTGCCCCTGGGCCTGCTGATCGAAGAGGGACGCACGAACAGCATCCGCAATCCCCGCGCCGAGGGCGCCGTTGCCGGCACGCCGGGGACGGGACCGACAAACTGGTTTCTATCGGCCCCGCCGCAGCAGGTTGTTGGGACCGGCGTTGAAAATGGCATTTCCTATGTCGATGCCCGGTTCACCGGGTCCCTGACGGCCACGTTCGCGTTCCTGTTTGAGCTGCCAAACGTCATCGCAGCGCTGCCCGCGCAGATTTGGTCGGCAAGCGCTTACGTCCGTCTGGTTGGCGGCTCCCTGGCTGCCGTCACGTCGATTGAAATGGCGGTCCGCGCCTATTCCGCCGCCGCAACCGGGGTCGATACGACGACGGGTTTCGTCTCTCAGCAGAGCGTCGCTTTTACGCCGACAGCCGCTCCATTGGCGCCGCAACGCTTTTCGTCGGCCGGTTTCAGTTTGCCTGCCAGCTCCGCGTTTGTCGCATCGGGCTTGCGGGTCAGTGTCGCGGGCGCTTTTGACTTCACCCTGCGTATCGGGCTGCCGCAAATTGAGCAGGGCGGCTTTGCCACCACCCCGATCCTGCCGGCGATCGGCACGCCGGCCACGAGTTCGCGCAATGGTGACGTTATTGCGATGCCAGTCGGGCCGTGGCTCAACCCGCTGGCGCTGTCCCTGGCCGCTGAAGCCACGATCCCGGCATTTGCTGGCACGCAACAGGGACTGATGCTGCTGGACGACGGGTCCGTCTTGAACCGCATTACGCTCCGCCGATCCGGTGCCTTGATCAACGTCGCCGGCGTCATTGCCGGCTCGACCACCTTCAATTCTTCGGCCGACACGATCATCGCCAACATGCCGTTCAAAACAGCCGCGGCAGTCAACGCCGCCGGCGCGGCCATCTGCTTCAATGGCGGGACGGTGGTCAGCAGCGCGGGGGTTACGCCATCCGGACTGACAGCCCTGCGTCTGGGACAAAACGCCACCAATTCCGGCCTGCTGAATGGGTATCTCCGCCGCGCCCGGGTTTGGCCCCGCACGCTGTCCAATCAAGAACTCAAGGCGATCACCCTATGAGCGATTACGTCGACACCGGCTGGACCGGCACGCCCGAGGCCATCGCCGCCGGGCTCGCCACCTTCGGCTTCACGGTGCAGCCCGACAACACGATCACCCAGGCCGACGCCGCCCTGGCCGGCGCGATCGTCGCCGTCACTGGCTATCAGGTCCTCGACGACACCGCCTACGTGCTGGTCCGCTCGCTGGCCTCGGTCACCCTGCCGGCCAACCTCACGGTCGCCGGCCCGCAGCTCACCCGCGCGGTCGCCGGCGTGTTCATGCCCGACACCAACGCCGCCGGCGCCAGCCTGAGCGCGGTCGACCTCACGTTCGCATCCGATCCGATGCAATCCCTCACCACCTAAAGGAGCCACTATG
>Ga0247757_10000918_pt1 | contig 21943 bp, 9 predicted proteins | sample UWRJL126311R4_FD_180929 | JGI IMG/M metagenome (GOLD analysis project Ga0247757, IMG submission 180929) | Plant litter microbial communities from Arlington Agricultural Research Station in Wisconsin, United States - UWRJ-L126-311R-4 | ecosystem: Environmental > Terrestrial > Plant litter >...
AGAATAGTATATTAAATATTAGTTAAGAATTAATACTATTCTATAGTTAAAAAAGCTAATATCCTTATAATCTTTATATCTTTATATTTATTAAAATAATTTTTAAATAAATTTTAGATATAAATATACTATAAGCTATATTATAGATAATAATAGATTATAACTAAAAAAAAGAATATAGAAAAAAGTAATCTATAATTAAAGTTTTACTTTTTTTATTCTCTATATTTAGTAGTTTACTATACTTTAAACTTGCTAACTAATTAGGATTACTAATTATAAAATAAAGCTTTTAATTTTTTTTTTTAAAATTCTAGTTTTTTTTTATTATAGTATTTAAATTGATAGAGTTATAGCTATTTAAAAATAGTATCTTTTTTAATTACTCTTTTTTTTTATTACCTACTATACTAATATTAAGTTATTTTACTTATAAAAAGGCTTATATATAAATTAATTAATCCTTTTCTTTCTAGGTCTTTAGTTTCTCTTATTTATATAATAGTATATTAGCGATTATATTTATAGTTTCTAAATAATAGGAAAGAATTATATTATAGTTAGTAATAGTAATTACTTATTATATTTACTAGGGTATTAATTCTTACTTTATAAAGAAGTACTTAAATACTTAGTAATCTATTAAAATATTAAGTAATTATTATAGATTAATACGTTAAGATCTCTATTTTTTAAGTCTATAAATAACTATAAATATCTCTTTATTATATATATTATAATTTATTTATAGTCTATTTATACTTTTAAAGTAGAAAGTAATTAAGTATTAAAGACTATTATCCTATAACTATAAAATTATTCTTATAGTAATACTATTATTTATATTAATCTTAAATTAAGTTTAATAATAGGGTATATAGTAAACTAGGATATTATCTAATAATATAAGATTCTTAACTTATTAAAAAACTATTAATTCTTAATTATTAAATATATACTAGCCTCCTCTTTTAAGTAGCTTTATAAGTAGTTAAATAATTTATCTATAATTTCTAAGGAAAGTTCTATAGAAGTTATAAAATTCTATAAATAATTATAGACTTTTTACTAATATAGGAATAAGCTAATCTTTAATAATAATATTATTCTTAAAGTCCTTTTATATACCTTTTATACTAATAATTAATCCTAAAACTTTATTTTTTTAATAATAAATTTACTTTTCTTAATATCTATTTATAGACTAGTATTATAGAGTTACTTAAGTATTTATATAATATATATTTTATATTCTAGTAGGTCCTTAAAGTATATAAGGATATTATTAAGGTAAGCTATATAGAAGTTATTTAGTAATCTATATAGAACCTTATTAATATAGTATTAAAATATCGCTAGGCTATTATAGAGATTAAAGAGTAGAATATAATATTTATAATTACTATATTATATATAATAAGTAGTTATATTTTTAACCTTTTTATTAAGTTAAATATAATAGAAGGTCTAATAGATATTAAGTTTTATAAATATTTTTATATATACTAATTATATTAGTATTCTCTAGATAAAAGGGATTAAATAGATATCTTTTTTTATAATTATATTAAGTTTCTAGTAGTTAATATAGAATTACTACCCTCTTCTAGGTTTCTTTATAAAGAGAATAAATAAGGTATAAGAGGTATTACTATAAGTAATAAAACTATATTAAAGATAATTATTAAAATAACTTTTTACTAGTTTAAATTATTTAAAAGATATACTATAAAGAGGGCTAGTAATTAGTATATTCTTAAAACTTAGTTTTATTTTATAGTTAATATCTATTTTATATAATAGTAGTTTATTAGAATCTATTTTAAAAAAGTATACTAGAATAATACTAGTATAACTAGGGTATAGTAGCTTCTTATTAATAAATTATTAGAGTTTTACCTTTTGGTTTTTCTTTATAGATTCCTCCTTCTAATCCTAAATTAACTTATCTACTTTATAGATATTAATATATCTAAATATAGTATTCTTTTATTATATATATATTATAAAGATAGTAGCTTTAATAGTATTAATTTTAAGGCTAGCTTTTATAAATATCTTTTATAAGATTAGCTAGTAATAAGATACTCTTTATACTATCTTAGTTAGCTATTAAAGATAAAGTTATTTATTTATTTTTTTAAAGATTTTTATAAGTAGAAGTATATTAAATAGAAGGGTACTTTCTAGAATATTATAGAATTATTATATTTATTTACCTATTATATCGATTAGTATTAGCCTAATATACTAGGTTAATACTTAATAAAAAATTTTATTATATAAGAATTATAATATCGCGTTTATAATTAATCTTTATATTATCTTTAAATAATATTATACTATTTATTTAGTATCTTTATCTCCTTAAATAGAAGTAATATATAGTTACTAGTCTTTCCTACTAATTATATATAAACCTTTTAGATATTTTAACTATATAAGTATATATTCAAGTAAATTAATCTAATATTATATAAATAAGAACTTTTAAAAAAACTATTTCTATAGCCTATATTCTCTACTACTACCTCTATCTTTATAGTTTATTTATTTCTTTAAACCCTTTATCTCCCTTACTCCTTCTATCGATTTATTAATAACCCTTAAATTATATAGTTCTAATAATTACTTATATTTAAGTAATACTCTCTTCTCTAGAAAACTTATTATAGAGCTCCCTTTTAAAACTCTTACTTTATAGTAGCTATTCTCTACTTATAATCTATAATAATTACTTCTCCTATAAATCTATTATAGTTAATACTTTTTTTAAGGCTATTATTATTTCTAATCCTCCTTCTTACCTTATTAAATAATATACTATATACTATCTAAGGTAATATATCTAGACTATCTTAGATAGGTCTAGATATATATTATTAAATTTAGTATATTTATCTATACTATAGGCTATATTTTAGACTACCTCGTCTATCCTATTTTATAGGAATCTAGCTATATTTAAAATAAAATACTTAGTCGTCTTAAAGGCTAAATAATAATAATAGGTATCTATACTAGTAGGGTAAAGGATAGTAATATTATTATTATTCTAGTAGAATATTATAATAAAGTTAGTAATAGGCTCTATAAGTAATTTTAGTTAGCTTAAAAATCTTATAGGTAATAGAATACTTATATATATATATTTAAATATAAAAAAAGTTTTAAATAGTTCTTTTTAAATTATAGCATTTATTTAAAATATAGTAGTTTTAGATAGAATAGTTTAAATAAATAAAGGACTATAAGTTTATATAGACTACTATAGAGTATTAAAACTATATTTTATAGTTATACTACTAGTAGTACTATAGTAGAGCTATAATTATTAAGATAGTTATTAAGGATATATTTAATAGTTATAGTACTAGGCGGTAGTATAGTACTAATATACTATAAATTATCTAAATATTATAAACTATTTAATAGTAATTAAGATAGTAAATAATTTAACTATAATATTAGGACTTTTTAGCTCTTATTAAAGGGATAAAGTAACTTTAGACTCTAATCCTACTAGCTTTTATCTTAAAACCTTCGAAATTTTTTCTTTATATAATCTTTAAATTATTATATAGTAGGGGAAATACTACTATCTTTAAGATCTTTTTAGTATACTTAAAATAAAAATCTTATTTATAAATTTATTTAATTAATAATTTAGCTAGATATCTATATCTTTTAAAAGCTTTCTTTTAATAATTATATTATAATATTTAATATTATAGAATATAAAGTAAGTATATAGATAATAGCTATTAAGTACTAGGTCTATTTATATATACTTCTCTACTTATCTATTTAAATAGCTATTATAACCTATTAAAAATATTACTTTTATACTATATATTAGGGTATAAAGCTTCTTTTTAATTATATAAAGATACTTAAAGTAGACTAGGATATAGCTACTAGCTCTAGTATCGATAAAAGTATTTAATTTAACTATTAGTCTATTTATTAAGATTTAGTATAGTATAATAAATTACTTATTATTAAATAGTTAATTATATATACTAATAGCTCTATTAGGTAATTCTAAAAAAGAAACTTCCTTTAAAGTAATACTTTTTCTAATTTATTATTCAATAATCTTTTAATTATTTTATAGAATATTTCCTCTTTAATATTAGCTAGAAGCTCTATTATCTATTTATTAATTTATTTAATAGCCTTCTATTCTACTAATTTACTTAAATATAAATAAATTATATAACTAGGTTTATAATAATAGTAATAGATTAACTATTCTATCTAGGTTAGTATAGTAGCTAGAATATAAAGGTAAAAGAGAGGTAGTAAGGATATTATTACTTAAGCTAGTATAGATATATAAAGTTTAAATAAAGTTATTATCTTCTTTATATAATATTTAATATATATAATTATATATTTATTAATAGTAGTAGTTATATAAGCTAGAGTATAAGCCTTTATAATAAATCTATTATAGTTATCCTTTAGTAGAGTAATATTATAATTTAAGTTAATATATAGGGAATTAGTTAGTCTATTATAGAATTTTTCTACCTATTAATTAGTAAAAAGCTTATATTAGGTTATAAATTAGAAGAACTTAGCCTAAAAGCTAGAAAAATTAGCTATTATATATAGATATAGATAGGAGAAAGTTTAATACGCTTTTTCTTCCTTATAAAAGCTATTAAAGGATTATTCTATAGTATTTATTAGAAACTTACTATTAATAGGCTAGCTATTATTATAGAGAGCTTTAATTAGTATCTTAAGCTAATCTCTTATAGGGTTTTCTATATAGGTAGTTATATATATAATAATATATTCCTATATATTCCTATATATTCTATAGGTCTTCTTTAATAAACTAGTCTTTATTTAAGTATAGTTTATTCTCTATATATAATTACTATTAATTAAATATTATAGTAGATTTACTATTAGATAGTATAGAAAGATTAGGAAACTTAACTAAATATTAAGAAATTAATATATTAGTATAACCTATAGGTTAGAAGGGTAATAATATAGATACTAGTATATATAAATCGTTAAACTTACTATTAGAGCTTATAAAATCTATAAAAAAAGGATTCTAAGAAGTAAATAGAAGAATTATATAGTATAGGAGGTATTAATAAGTAGTTTTTTAAATAAAAGGCTTCTAAATATCTTTAATAGTTAAATTTAGGATATAAAACTATTCTTATAGTTTCTTTTAAATTACTTTTACCTTCTATTATTCTTCTTTAACTTTTTATCACTCTTTTTTAAGTATCTTTTATTCCTTTTCTAAGATATCCTTTAAATTATTATATTTAGTAAGAGCGTTAATAGCGATTTAGTAATATATATAAGTTTATTAATATTCTGTATAATAAAGGAGTAATTAGTTTACTAATTCTTATAGAATACTTTCCTAACTCTTTTTTTAGTTACTTCTATATATAAATCTCTAGCTATAGTTTAGAACCTAGAAATTAGCTTATTTATTTATATTTCTTAGAGTATATATACTAATTTAAGTATAATATCTTTATTATAATTATTATTTATAATAGGGTTATAATCCTTAATTTTATCCTTATTATAGAAGAAATATTATTTAGAATTATAGAAAGTATTTATAGTAATATATTCTAGGGCCGAAGTAATAATAGAGCGATTTAAAGCTATTATAAGGATTTTACTATAAATAAAATAGCTATAGTTAGATTTTTCTTATATAGAAAAGGTATATAAATAAGTAGTACTCTTATTAGTTATAGTTTAATTAATTTAGTTATAAAGCTTTTTAATATTCTTATTTATTAAATAGGGTAATAGACTATTTAGTACTCTAGGGCTATCCTATAATAGTTTATAAATAAAAGAAACTTATTCTTTAACTCCCTTTAAACTATATATTACTTAGTAGTCTAGAAACTACTAGGTAAGTAATCTAGTTTATTAATAAAATAATATTTAGTATAATTATACTACTAGATTTTTAAGTATATATAGAATTATTTAAATACTATATTTAAATAGATTAAATAGAAGAATATAAGCTAAAGTTATATTATTAAATTATATATTTAAATAGATTGAATAGTAAGTAATCTAATATTATATTACTATTACTAGCCAAGTTAATAAGTAATCTTAGTATAATATAAGGATAGGTATAGGCTCCTACTTCGATATATAGATAATAAGATAGGTTAACTCTATTTTAGCTATACTAAGATAAGGAAAAAAATAGATATAAAGATTTAGTAAGACTATATAGTATTTAAACTTATTAATATACCAATATCTTATTAAGGCTAGGATTCTACTATAGTTTTAAATAAAAGGTTTAATTATATAATAAAAGTAATTATATAATAAAAGTAATTATATAATAAAGTAGTCTATTATATTAACTATTTAATAGTAGTTAAAATAGTAAATAATCTAACTATAATATTAAGACTTTTTAGCTTTTATAAAATGGATAAAGTAACTTTAGGCTCTAATTCTACTAGCTTTTATTTTAAAACCTTTAAGGTTTTTCCTTTATATAATCTTTAAGTTATTATATAGTAGAGAAAATACTACTATCTTTAAGATCTTTTTAGTATACTTAAAATAAAAGTCTTATTTATAAATTTATTTAATTAATATCCTTAATAGTATAGTTTTAATTATATAAAAAATACTTTAAGATTAATATAGTCTCCTTTCTATATTATAGGTATTAGGACCTTAAGTCTCCTTATTATATTATTTATAGCTCTATTTACTACTTATTAGTTAGTTACCTAGAGTTAAATTATTAACTACTAGACCTATAACTATAATTACTATATTTCTATAGCTTAGTTAGCTAGAACTATTATTTAATTACTTACTAGTATATTTATACTATTTACTAGAGGGTTAGATATAACTATATCGCTCGTTTTCTTATAGACCTATTAGGTAGTTAAAGTATTATATACTAACTTATTAATCTTAGAACTAAATTTAGATTACTAAGTTAACTATAAAGAGTTAAATAATTCTAAAGAAAATCCTTTTTTAAATATATTCTATAGCTTATCCTCTTAGCTAATTAGGTTTAACTAAAGTTACTCTTATTCTTAGTTCTACTTCTAGAAATACTACTTTTAATAAAATTACTTTTCTTTTATTTTCTAGATACCTATTCTTAATAGAACTATTTTATAGATTATATAACTATTAAGTTATTAGTTCTACTATATCTTTACTACTTTTATTTTAAATAATTTCTAGCTTAATAATATCTTTTTTATCTATAAATATTCCTAATATCTTCTTTCTAGGTAATCGCTATATTATTACTATTTAATAGATAATATAATAAATTATCTATCCTATTTAATCCTTAGTATTTTTATTTTAAATAGTTTTTAATTAAGTAATATTCTTTTCATTTATAAATATTCTATATATTCCTTTTTTAGGTAATTACTATATTATTACTATCTAATAGATAATATTAATTATAGGCTAAAATATATCTTTAAAATTTTAGAAATCTCTATATATAGAAGGAAGATTAAAACTAGCTTTTTTAAATAGATTAAATATAGCTAAAAGCTTTACTAATAATAATTATATTTAAAAAGCTCTTAATCTTATAATTAAATTACTTATAAAACAAGGTAAATAATTTAATTAATTTTTACCTATTTTTTATTATATCTTAATATATATTTATATATATAAAGATATCTTTAGATAATTATAAAATATAGGTTAATATTAATATAGGGTAGAGTTTTTAGTAAAATAATACTGAAATTTATAAAACTAAATAAGTTCTAAATAAGTTTAAAAATAAGGATATTCTTTTATATCCTTATCCTTTCTATAGCCCTAATTTAAATCCTATTAAAAATATCTAGGCTATACTTAAAAAGAAGCTAAATAAATAATATAAAGGTTCTTTAGAAATAGGAAATAATAGAAATTCTATAAAAGCTTTTAAAAAGGCTATAAAAGTAGAGTAGGATCTTATACCTTAAAAAGTTATAGATAATTATATATTATCTCTTTTTAAGTATTATAGAAATATTAAAGAAGTTAAAGAATAGTATATTAAATATTAGTTTAGAATTAATACTATTCTATAATTAAAAAAGCTAAAATCCTTATATTCTTTATATCTTTATACTTAGTTAAGCGATTTTTAAATAAATTATAGATATAAGTCTACTATAAGCTATATTATAGATTATAATAGATTATAACTAAAAAAATAAATATAGAAAAAAGTAATCTATAATTAAAGTTTTACTTTTTTTATTCTCTATATTTAGTAATTTACCTTACTTTAAACTTATTAGCTAATTAAGATTATAAATTATAGAGTTAAATATCTAGTTTTTATATTTAAAATTTTAGTTTTTTTTTATTATAGCATTTAAATTGATAGAATTATAGCCTTTTAAAAATAATATCTTTTTTAATTACTCTTTTTTTTATTACCCTACTATATATTTATATATAGATCTTTAAATAATAGATATATTTAAATTTCTTTATACTATAATATACTTATAGGTTATATATAAGTTAACTAAATTATATAATTAATATAAATCTAATTCTTAAATTAGGCTTAATATAGAGGAGTCTAATAATAAATTTTCTTTAGATTTATTAAAATAAAGTATTTATTAACTAAGATAGCCTTTAATAGATATTTCTATCTTTATATTAACTATTATTATTCTAAACCTAATATAAAGGAGAATATTAAAAATTAATCGCTTCTAATACTAGATCTAAGTTTTAGTAAACTAGAGAAACTTTTTTTATTAAATATTCTTTACTAATATATAGTTTTTAAATTAATTATTAATTAATAGTAATATAGTAATAGATATATAGAGATAAATTAATTATAGTTATAAGTAAGTTTAAGAGTAGATAATTAATTCTATAAAAAAAGAATAGTAGAATAGTTTATATAGAGAAGGATATTATAAGGGAGTAATATATAGAATATTATAGATTATAATATATAAGTATAATAAGTTATAGAGAATAAAAAGAGAAAGAAAAAAGAGAAAAAGTAAGATTATAAAATATAATAATTCTAATAATCTTTAAATAAATATATAATATTTTTATTTTTATATAATTTAATATTATAATTAGATATATTTTTATTACTAATATTATAATATATAATATTTAAAAATTATTTTTTAATATCTATATTAAAAAATAGTCTATTTTATAATATCTTTATTAAAATAGTAAATAAATTTAAAGTACCTATTAATAGATTAGATTAGGTTTAAAATATATAGATTATAGATTAAGATTAAATTAGGGTTATTTATATATTAGATAGAAGTTAGATTTAGGTCGTATATATATTAGGTTAGATTAGATTAGAAATATCCTTTAAATTACTAGATTATATAGCTAATATACTAAATTATATAGTATATATATAAGTATATCTAATTATTATAGTAATTTATTATAGTTTTAATTATATAATAATATATAATATAGCGTAATATTAGTAAGACCTAAGTTAACCTAGATCTATATAACCTAACTCCTACCTACGCTAAAGATCCTTAGCGTGGATAGGGGTTAGATTCGGGTTAGATTCGCTTATATAAGACTCGAACCCAATATAACCCCGACTAATTTACTAGCCTAACCTTTATAAAGATGATAGAAATATAGGTAGAAAACCTACGGCTTTAAGCGTGTTTAAAGTCCGCGCCGACCCTTTATAAAGTGCGTTATTTTATTTAAGGCTAGCCAACGATTTCTCCTAGAGCTTACTGCGAACTAGAACCCAAGTCTAGGCTAAGAGTATACCCTTAGGCTTCTCTAGGCGCTTTTTTCTTTTTAATACGAGTAGGCCACCGGTGACAAGATAAAAAGCACGCCACGCTATACGCAATAATCCCTCAGTCTTAAAAAAGAAAACTTTAGTACCAGGCTGTAAGCAGTGGTCCCTCAGTCTTAGGGAATTTTGGTCCAGTAAAGATAGTTCTCCTAATGGTCTCTATGTCTAATCTTGTCGGGTGGTAGTTTTTTTATTATTAGAGTTCCCTTCTAATGATCCCTATTCCACAAAAAATCAGTGAAGGTAGTTTATTGCTCCATATATTCAATATAACACATAGCATGCCCGGATCCTAAACTTTTACACTATCTAATAGGGCTATGAAAACATATACGCATGAACCAGGTTGCTATCCCATGTGCGCTTTTTTTTGTTACTCATGCAAGTGATCAGCTCTCCGGTGTGACGATACCCCGCTCTTAGCCTCTATTTCTCTAGCCAAGAGCGAAAATATAAAGCTATCACCCCCACTACGAGTAGAAAGGAGCATTTAAGGTTACGTACTCTGTATTACCGCCCGCACTTCACAAACCAAATTATCCTGGTTCCCCTTCGCAAACTTAGTCATGACATAAATACCATAGATAGGCACGGTTGAAACATCCAAAATACGGATATACCACTTGCCCCTGCATCAATGGCCTCCACAGACATCAATAACGCATGTTCTAGATCTGAGCGAGAAAAGCGACTACTTTTGAAGTTAGATTTCACTATCGTACCGACGCTTGCTTGCAGCTTTTTTGTTGCATACCTGGTATTTACCCACATCTCGTTTTCAGCTGTATTATTTCTAGGTATGATTTAGTGATGGGTCGATGAGTAACAGGTAATTAGGATCGGAACAGCTTTGGGAACGCCAGGGTTATGGGAATGCAGAAGGGCCTGAAGCTAACAGACAAGCAGTTTTTCAACTGCTTGTCAATGTTTTGTACGTCTTCTTGCACTGTTTCCCTATTTCTATTTCCATTTCCTCACCTACTCTCCTGTCCTTCTACTACCCAACTTGGCAATAATTAACATCATATGTGCTATTAAAGCCGTTGGTTATATAGTTTTCATGCTTCCTTCTAACCTTGTGATGCGCGTTATCCAACCTCCCAGAATAATCGGTACCGCTATTACCTTCTTTAGCATCTGCACCCTCTTTCTTGTAATCACTAGGACATACGCCGCTATCCTTGTCTTACGGGTGCTCGTGGGCTGTGGGCAGGCCTTTGTGCAAGTGGCGATCCTGTATTTCAGCATTTGGTATAAGAAGAATGAGGTTGCTACTAGAATTGGTGAGGCAAGCCCAATGTCACAAAAGGTAGTAATAGCTGATGAATAGGGTAACAGCAATATTTTACACAGCGTCTACGATTGCAGGCTTCCTAGGCGGACTAATTGCATATGGTGTTGAAAAAAACCTAAGGGACGCGGGTAGGCTTCTATCGTGGCAGTGGCTCTTCATTATTGAAGGGTTACTGTCACTTGCAGTCGGCATTTTCTTATTTTTCTTCTTACTCCCATTCCCAGAGCATCTAGAGGAGAAGGAGAGCATAATTTTCAATCGAGAAGAAATTGAGATTGCGGTACAGAGGACGATGCAGGGTTAGTGACCTAGTACCCAGGACTCTTTTGCCGAAAATTTTCTAGCTGACAGTGTTTCGCTAGCGAACAACCAGCCAAATGCCAGAATTGTGTATAAGCAAATTTGGGCCGGGCTTAGAGATCCTAAATCCTATTTCACAGCAATAACCCATGGAGCCGTCGTTTTGAGCATTACATCCATAAGTCTTTTTTTGCCTACATTTATTCATGCCTTCGGATTCAGTCGTAGTATGCACTCTCCTCTCTTTCGTCACATTATCCTTCTAGCTTTCAGCTCTCTAATGATGATAATAGTTCAGACACAGCTCTTCTCAATTATCCCCTATGGGGTGGCTACGATATCTCTCGTGACTCTGTGTCCGCTTTCCGACCGCATCAATTCCAAAGGTCCGGTTCTGCTCTTTTGTTTAGGAACCTCCAGCATTGGATATATTATTCTTATGGCAACTACGAACAAGGCAGCCTTGATTATTGGGACCTGTTTAGTGGCTTTGGGGATCTACCCAGCGGGCGTTCTCAACGCTACGTGGATCAACATCAATCACGGCGGCTATACTAAGCGTTCCACGGCCTGGGCTATGGCTCAGATTGTAGGAAATACCTGTGGTATCGTTGGCACACAGGTATATCGAGATCCACCGCGGTTTTTAACTGGCCACGGAACGTTACTGGCCTTTTTGGTCCTGGCCATGGTTACAACAATGACACACTACATATGGATGAAAACGGCAAATAAGAGTAAGGAGGTGATTGCAATGAAATAGGTAAGCGAAGGTCAGCAGGATCCAGACAAGGACAAGACGTATGAGGAATTGCTCGATTATCATCCTGACTTCAAGTATGTCTTGTAATCCCCGCTGGTGATCAATATTGGCTCCATAGTATTACTTTTACGTGGATCATTAATACTACTTTCTCATCCCGCTTGTTTGTATATGAAGTTCATATCATAGCTACAGAGCAATGTAGGGATGGGAATTTCTATGATGCCGTGCTTAAAGTAAATGGCAACGATGGCGCTCAAATTCGCTAAACAATTCGTCATAATCTAATGCAGAAAGATAAGGGCTCTGGGAGTGGCGTGGACGTACTTCCAGCTACGCCATGAGGTCGTGGCGAAAATTTGACATCACTTGGCTCCAAAGGTCTTATGATGCAATTCAGGTGAGAGAACCTGAAGTGTTGGTGCCATTCAGCGTGAGTCTAATAGGTCATCCGAGTTCATCCTCAGCTCTTATTCCCTGGACACGGTCCAAAGGACCTATGCTGGTGCCAGTGCCGAGCAGTCTTTGGCTTGGCATTAACTGGTAACCATGGGGCCGCTACTGTCAGAAGGGAACCAAATCGCCAGGTGGATAGAGGACCACAAGAGCTGCACCCCTGATGACTCGGCAGGCAACCTATCCACCAGTAAGGAGACGGAGATGGTGATGGTGGGACACCCATCGCCTAGACAACTTTGGGAGAGCCCTAGTAGCAAATTATGGCATGCGCTCCCAAGTCAGATTAGCCAAGCCGCTTATCGTATAAGGTATAGAGACGTTAGCATGAACGAACCAATCATTCAACCAACAATGAAAGCTAGAATTAGTGAACCCACTACTGTCAATAATCCTCACTAATAACCCTAGCCCCTGCCAATTGTGTTGGTAGAATTGATACACACTAATGAAATTGAGTGAAAATAAATTGATATTTAGGCGTTTACGGAGATTGATGCACTCATGTAGGCGTTATGTAGGCGATGTGCGATGGCTTGGCGTGGGCTGCGATGGCTTGGCGTGGGCGCCGATGTAACCGTGAGCATGAGGCTGAGCCAGATTAGGTCAAAATTCCCTTTGGTGTGGCTGCCAGAGCGCTGATCCCCGCCGCCCTGGATTTGGGCACGAGTTTGATAGATCTACGGAGGATGTGCACAAGGCGCTATCCGGTTGCCGCTTTCACTTCTGGGCACGGTATCGGTCTCGGATACCTGGTTGGCCCGGGAGGAGCTCGCGTGCTCCATGGAAGGGGACGACGTCAGACCATGCATTCCCAATATAGCGGTAGTGACGTAACCGCCTACGCGCAATAGGATACGACTTATCTTAGCACTCTACAATGACGCAAACTTTACTAATACAAAATAACTCTGGGTGAGGATTGAAGCCTTGGGTGTCTCTAGGCATTAAGGCTAATCGTCCTGGTTCTCCTAGTCTTGGGGCTACGTAGAATTTACGGCCCCTAGAAACGGGATATACCGGTGAATATCAAGGTAATTCCGGTCAGGATGTAGGTGAGACGGGTTCTAGCGAGACCCTAGCAACCAACCATTACTTATAGTGATTCGTCACCGCCCATGATCTATAGTCTCGAAATTATTAACACGACTAGCTAAACCACAGGTATGCACAGGACTTATTGCGAACAAAACACGAATCCTCGGGGGAATGGCTGGCAAAAGTACTGTTAGCTTACAAAAGAAATGCCGCTTTCAGCGAGCCTCGCTTAATTTTAAGAGGCAACTGCAAATTTTTAAACGATCACGGTGGACCGGGAAAATATCAAACCCGAAGTTGGGAGGCTGGTTACTCGGCTTCGGGAAGCTAATTCACATCCATCCAAGCTTACACAAGGCGCATTTACATGGTCACTGTCCTGATTTTCCTTACTGATGATAAGGCCAGCCGTTATCTAAAACTCAAAGTTATAAGTTGCCAATAGATATGGATATAAACAACCGGAGAACTTATCTAGGGGAATTGCTTCGAGGTTATCCACCAGCTGCCCTAGTTCCTAGTGTATCTACTCAGAGTGAACAGTAGCACTGGATAATTTAGTATTGAATGCGATTGAATGAAGCAGCCTCTCCTTGAAACGCCGAAGAATTGATAAACAGATTGCCTGCTAAGCGACGCTTGCCTGAGGCTTGGCGGCACGGTGACAGGAATATTCCAGTGTGAGTAATAACAGTATTACCATGGGCGGTGAGATATGCGTAAGTTTAACGAATGAAGGCCTAAGTGCGATCCTTCTCATGTGTACGCTTCGCTTAAATCAGGTCCTCATTCATCATATAGCTCTTTTAGGCACCGGGTTCTCAACCGAACCAGATAACTAAAACATGTCACTCGCCAATCGAAAAATGCGGTTAGCGGTTAGGCAATTCAAAGTGGTCTGCGAACCATTCGCTGGGGCTGAGTGCTTTGCCCATCTTGGAAGGCTAGAAGTGGGGTGAATATCCATTGCAACCATTATACTTTACCACTATCGTGGGTAAAACTTGATAAGCCGGTCGATGATGCTTTCGCCGGTGCTATATATACACAATTTCAGAATACAACACTAACCGTATTCCATTCTTCCCCTCTAGGGAGAAGAGATATAAAGATAACGACTGTCCCACTTCAATTGTTCAACACGCCCTAGTTACGATCCGCAGCAATTACTGCCAGTATACTACCAAACCCAATTCGGCTATATTTACGGAATACTTCCAGTTATAGTGAAACTACTAGACAGTGGCGCGTAAGAAGTCAAACTCCCCCTCAACTCCCTTTAGTTAATCACAAGCATTTTAGCGTCATGGTTCCATATCCAACTCTTACTGACACTTTTCTTTCTACCACCGGTGGCTATGACAGTACCAGCATCATTTCGGCCATTTATACTTCAGTTATAACCAAGTATGGAGGCTGCAACTGCCACGGTGAGGGTTGCGCAGATTGTGGAGGCGGTGGCTCGTAAGTAGTGTTAACTTATACACTATTGAACAGCTAACTTATTTGATTAGCTCGGGTGGTGACCCAAAAAGTCTGAAAGTGGAAGAACCGGGGTTCACACCTTATATTATCGAGTATGATTATGGTGATGTCATAGTTTGATGTTTCGGATAACGTTGAAACTTGCAGGTGGCTTTTTTGTAGAATTTTTAGGCAAGGCGCTGAGAACCGGAAACTGTACTTACCAATGAGGCCCGGATTTCTTTTAGTTCACTGTCATTATCTTAAAGACATACTCACGCGTGGGGTTGGCCTCATCACAGTTATACTAGGGTCGAAGCATGCTGGTTTGTTGAGTTACCGTAGTTTTTTCAGGTGGCGGTCTCGAAATGTTTGATCTAAATATGTAGTAGTCTTCTGAATGTATTTACATTGTATCTTACAGCTAGTCTCTCGTTATATAATTCAACAACTGGGTATGAGAACACATTATTCAACCAAATATGGTAAAGTAGCGTCTTTAACGCGGCTTGGTTATCGACAAAAATCGAAATTTCGATATAGATGTGATTACATTTGGCCATCAACATCATATAGGGTGCTGTGTTACAAGGGGTGACGACAATAAATTAGAATCTGATATGTTCGCTTGCGAAGCTCTCTACCTCGGTATTTTAGTGGCTTCATCACATCTGTTAGATAGATAGCTTTCACAATTGCTGGGATTAAATCTAACGTGTAATCTAATCTACCTACAAGTGAGTTCAATCACTTCACAAGCACATCTCCCTATAGCGTCGTACTAATGACTGAGACTCTTCATGAATACCTCGAAAAGGTCGGTCACATGTCTATGGCAAAGCTCAAAGTTCTCTTACATTAATTTATGTAGAGCTTTGTCAATATTTCGGTCCTATGGGATGGTAGTCCTACAAGAGGCGTTTTAAGTGGGTCGCCAGGCGCGGGGTACGGTGCATAGTCCGCCCTCGGGACGTGATTGTCCAATTGTAGAGAAACTTTTACAGACGTGGGTATCGCAGTCCCGACGCTTCTTAGATGCCTTAGTCATCGCATTGAGCTGCTGCGGAGATAAGACGGGGAATGCGCAAGTCTTGAAGAGTAACCGCCCTCCATCAATATGATGAGATACGTCCATATTTCTGATTTTATGCACGTATGACAGCTATGAGGGGTAGGGTAATATTGGTGAACTAACCGCTGAAGTCCTAAATATGATATGAATTGCTGCGTGCCAAGTCTCTCTTAACTCTGTACTATACCTACAAATCCCCTACGTAGTAGATGTGATATACCCAGTTGCTTCTAAAGCGCGTTGGTAAGTCTCTTGGTTTCTGCAGGCTCTGGCAATGTCCATCGCGGTTGCTTTCATAAGCCTAAGGCCTGCTGGTACGGCCGAACTCACGGGATTTGAAGTTATGGATGGATCAAGCCCACAACGCAAAAGGTGCTCAATCAAATCCTGCGATCCACCCTGAGCAGCGAGGTGAAGCAAAGTCCATCCGCGTGAATCCTTGATATAAGGAAAAGCCTTCCATGGTATCCGACCAGAGAGGGCCTCAAAGCTAGATTTATTTCCGTGTCTAGCTGCACATTGTATTGGCAGCCAGCATAAATCACGAGTTCGCAAATCGTCGGAAGCCCCCAAGCGGAGCAGCAGCCTAATATCCCTTTCATTCCCAAATGCTGCCGCTCGGTGTAATATAGTCCAGCCTACTGCGTCTGTGGAGTCCCACTGTTCGAAGGTATGAAAGGCATACATATCCAGGAGCTCGATAGAACGCTGATTAGACCGATCGGGGTCGTAAAGATACCGTGCAGACGTCCATTTGCGGCGATTAACGTAATCGATCTCAGCTTTTGCTGAGAATAGCTTACGTACGATATTAGCGTTTCCATAATAGAACGCGGTCTGTATTGGGCTCCTGAGGGAAGTCAAAAAAAGAAGCTTTCTAAACTACTAGAATTATGGCATACATACGTTTGCCAACGACCATAGGTCAAATTAGGATCAGCGCCTATGTCGAGCAATAATTGCACTATCTCTGGCTTACCCGCTCGGATCGCAAACTGAGAGCTATTAGCTATAAGTTTCGTTCAGCTTATGGTGGAGGTTTTTTACGTATAGTAGCGTTAAATTCTCCGGAGTGGTATCATTAGGGTGGGCCTTCCCAGAATCGAAGAGATCTTTCATTAGTAAATAGTTACCGGCGTGACAGGCTTCGAAAATAGTCGAGCTCGAGGATATGGTGTTTTGGACTCGCAATTTACAGTGAAGAGATCCGTCACCCCAAGACGACCACGTGCCTGAAATCCTGCAATTAAGTAGCTTCCAGGGTGTGAAGGACAATCGTAAAAATCCGTCACATCTCTTCTTCTCCTTGGCGTCTGAAACTATCAGGCAAAAACTACTCCCGGGATAATTAATAACCCTTGTGCTCCCCCTCATAGTCCTGCTGTTACAATTTTGAACATACGGCTGTGGGGGTGTTGCCGTTACTCCCAGTTCTGAATAGCAACGTCCCTTTCCGAGCTTTACTTCTTGTGGCTCATTCCCGACCAGTGGTATTCTTCATTAGAATAGTAAGTACTATGATTTGCTTTTCCTATTATGCAAGCTAAACTTACGCTGCTCCCAGCTCCAACGCCAGCATGACTGCTATAGGTTTCAATTGATCGGCCAGTTTTTCAACCCTTCTTTTCTTTTTTATTGCCCAGAGCCATCGGTCTTTTCTACCCCGACAGTGCAAATCATCTGGAAATCTTTCGCTAATTGTTTCCAGCAGGCGTTTGGTGAGTTCCATTCTAGAGGGTGAGTGGAAAGATACCCTTTCCATAATCTCCTGCAGCATCACGTGTTCGTACTGCGCCAGCGCGATCTGCAATTCCGCATCTTTATAGTCCTCACACAACTCGAGTGCAAAGTGAACACCCCGGACACCTACATCAGCAAGCGTTATAGCGCTAGCTATCAGGCTCAAGGGATCTATCATTCTCAAAAATAAGTCGCACCAGAAAGTAATTAAACTGAGCTCTTAGGGAACCTAGAGAGGTATAAATTCATAAAGTTAGTATTTCCTGTCGAGGTTATCCTATTCATGATAGCGTTGTGAGAACACGTCAGAAATTTTCAGATACACGCGGCTCTGTTTCATTAGGACGAAATACGTGGTGAAATTCAAACCCTTGCCGACATAACAGCCCATTGGATGATGTCTACGTGGCTAACCAAAGAGCCTGCCCCTTACTACTCATCCGCTTGCGAACGCGGACTCCGCGGCACCCCATGAAAATTTGCATTCTCTGGAGTGAAAATATGGAGATCATAATTACTCAATGTAAGGACATTTATAATATTTCAATGTTCGCGTCGAGTTTCAGGCCGAGTTTCGCGCCAAACTTCACGCCGAAGTTGGGCGGTCTTCTGCTCTCACTTCTTAGGGAGATGTTACGAAGCGCAGCCCTTTTTCTACCATCATTACGGCGACTCGGAATGACCTGGAAATGCTTATCCCCAAAGGTGTCTAGTTGTACCATAGTAAGAGTCATATCATGGAAAACCTCTGATTGGATGGAGCTATACTCCGATCGGCATGAATATTTAATCTAATTTCCTGCTAGCCCGGTAGCTAAATATAGGCTAATCGTGCCCCAATGAGGGTACAATGCGGTACACCCCATTTCAATCCCCCATGGCCAAAAGTGGGGGTGAGATGTTGAGACGCTGAAAAGGAGGACCGAACCGGGGCAGATATGCGACCGATATAAATGGACGAAAATAAGCCCCTGAGGACATCTTACGTGTCGTACTTTATAGACGATCATAGCGTTGGTCTTGGTCAAAGGACTTGGGGTTGATGCAGCGATAAATGCTAAAATCGGGGGTCCACCCGTGCTTTGCCATGAGCATACACATGGTGCTTTGTTGCTATTAGTCTATAAGTAACTTAGATGTAAAAAGAAGATCTAAGCTACTATCATCCTCTCGTGTGAAGCGCGCGTGACCCTCCGTATTTAGTTGTGGGAGTTTTCCTAAAGCCATTAGCAATCAGCATCTAACATCCCGAGAACAGTAGATCAAAAACCTTCGTATATCAGTTCCCTTATTCCTTGGAGGAACTGCACGGTATTTTCGTCATCATGTACTAGCATTTTTGTTTGTGGACACGTCCAATCAAGACTGAACGGCGTGCTTCCCTTGCAAACAGACTTAAAGTGTGCGCACAACAGACGTGCAAGATGAGTGGTGTGGTTATTATAGACCTCTGGATCGGCTTCTAATGGCCAGATCGCTCCACCGTCGCGGTGCACCTCGGACATCCAAGCGTGGAGATTCCAAGAATCCCTTTCTAGGGTATGGACCACTAGGAAAGTACTTAGAAAGATCGAGAACCATAAGTCTCGGCGATTTTTATACATGGCTTTTTGCAGGTCGCACAGAATTTCCTTTTCTAAATTAGCCATCCGCTGCTCGAAGAGACCGTCTAATTGCTGGTTGATAAGGCGAGGTAAAAGTGTAATCCCGTTCAAAAGACCAGGGATATCGAGTGGCGCCATTTGCACAATGTCAGCCCCAGAAACGATCCTCCAATGAGATTTGAAGAATATAGTCTGCGCTGCCCAAAGCCGCAACGACTTCCTAACGAGTAAACTCTACATGATCGGGTTAGCCTGATATGCCATTTCTTGAGATAAAACTGTGCTTACACCAACCGCTCCTTCCGCCCAATCCTTTCTTTGACTCTGAAAGTATGCCCGTAATAGAATTGCTCCAAGTAATGGGGTGCTTCCTTTGGCAACCTTCTCTATAACATACGGCACGATTTGATCCAAATAGGAGTCAATCACCTGCACATCAAGGCTTCCCAGAATGAGTCCAAATGGACTGCTTCTAGCTCGGCGTGGAGTCGTTTCAGTTTCCATGGCACGCCATATGATGTGTTCTAGGGGTCTACTATCGATTGGTATATATTCTTGCACCTCGATAGTTAATAGTGGGGGGAACCCGTTGGACACTGTAATAGTTAGAGGCGCATTAGATGAACCCGTAGTGACCCAATGTGCGACATTAGAAAGCAAATTATTCATCCGAACTTTATATAGCCCTGAAACATGTCAATGTTGATCCCATAGAAGTGCTTCGCGCTAGGAGAAATCGTACCACGTATGTAGATTCTGTTACTTGCAAAATCAGCACGCACACAGATTGGTGCCCATAACTTGAGTCCCCGGCACCCTTGGCAAGGCGCTCCTCCGTCGCACTATATAAAATTGGTAAGTGTTAACTGGATGACACAACATAAATACACACTTTCAGTTTTTGAAATTTACATCGGATACATGTATCTCCGCTCGGCCTTCCTCTATTCAAACCAAGTAGTTTCGTCTTCGCGTTTCCAATGGCTTTCTGGGCTCTCGGACTTGGGCGTTTTTGGTACCGAAAAGGACCTCCGCTTTCAGCACAATGACGGTCTCGGTTTTGGGTATTCAACGGCGCGTGTTGCTGCATCATTAATGCCGGATCATAGAGTAGAATCAATTGACGATTTCTTACAGTATAAGTTCTTGGATTTTCCGTTTGACCGATTGCAATTTCGGGAGTGTGTATTCGCCTTTCCGTGGTCCTTTCCACTTGAAGTTGATCTAATACACGAAGTCGCTCATCTATTCGCGCTTTCATATCTTCTAGGAACCTGCGTTCCCGAATCATTCCAGAATCGCCAGCTGATACCACGGCTAAAGGATCCAACACATCATGCAAACTCGCAAATGGACAGAGGGTGATGATTTTTCGATGCCCGGTGCTCCTAGCCGACTGACGGGCCCCCCGCAGTGACTTTTCATGAACGCGACGTGTAGCACCATAGCTACCCTCAATCAGAATTCTTCCATTAACATTACAGGAAACCTCGCTCCGGATATCAGTAATGGGTAAAGTCAAAAGGACTTACAGTGAAGTATTTTGTCTTGCTGAGGGAGCCCCTGTGCTGAGCGCCTCAGTTCCATATCTGCTGCTGCTCCTGAAATTAGAGGGTTTATATCCAACCTCATATGTGGGTATATGGCTCCCGTCGGGGAATGAAGTCTCTTCGAAACTATCGCCGCTATCCTCGGACCAAGAACCTCCAACCGTAACTTGGGCGGCGTCTCCCTCAGGAACCGTACAAAAGGGCTCTCTTGGCTCTCTACAGGGATGAGTAGCCCACACATTTTCGTTGCTCATTATGCAGCTAGCTATTGGGTGTGGATTTACGAAGCTTCCAACGAGCTGGGAAGTAGCCGGAAACTGTCTAATAACTCTAGTGTTCCGTACGGTAAAGGTAGTTTTTCACTATCCTAACTGCGCTCGATGAGCTGGGAGCTTCACTTTTTAAACCCAATAATGCCCATCAAATAACCACGAGGCTCAGCCCTCGCACTTCGTTGGTCACCGGGGAGGTCCCCATCTGTTGGCAGGCGCCCTCATCCGCACAAAAGGCGCACGCCAAACCACGTAATAAAGAAATATTTCAGGCAACCGGAGAATAAACATATTACCCAGCTCCAACTGTACATACCTGGCTCGTTAGCTTTTTCATCCTATAGTCGCTTTACTAGTTATTTCACCTTATTATTATCAAGCTATGCAAAAGATAATAAGACAGCTTTTTAAGTGCTTGGCCATCTTTCGGACTTAGGTGACAAGATAAATTCTCTCTTCAAGTGACCGGATTAATTGTGATGGCCGCTGCGCGGTCAGGCATCGTATAGGGGTTCGATTTATGCAAAAGCTTGCTAAACC
>Ga0247757_10000919_pt1 | contig 21935 bp, 11 predicted proteins | sample UWRJL126311R4_FD_180929 | JGI IMG/M metagenome (GOLD analysis project Ga0247757, IMG submission 180929) | Plant litter microbial communities from Arlington Agricultural Research Station in Wisconsin, United States - UWRJ-L126-311R-4 | ecosystem: Environmental > Terrestrial > Plant litter >...
GAGTCATGTGACTAGTATCACGTGACTGCTCACCGTCGGTTCGCCCGCAGCTTTCTGGCGGCTTGCTGGCAGCTCTCCGAGTCACGTGACTCGTCACGTGACGGCTGCGTCACTAGCTGCGTTCACTGGCTGCGTTCCCTTACTACACCCCTTGCTGCGCCCCTTGCTGCGCCCCTTGCTGTACCCCCTTTCTTTCCCTTCCTCGCTATGACCCATCGCGCTCACGCGCGCGAGCTAGGTCCTATAGCGCTCCGTGCGTTGCAAACGGAATCGCGCCTTCGTGTATATAAACTCCTCCATAGTTCTCTCTTTTATAGAATCAATCATCTACTCTCGAACCTACTTTGCAGCTGCAGATTGATTCAACCCGTGCACCTATTGCCGTGCCAACACTAAATATATGCTTTTCTTACTAAAAGCTTATTATTTTTTAATTTTAAATACTTAAATTTTACTTATTTTTTAAAATTTTTAATAAATTAAAATTTTTAAAAAACTAAAATTCTAGATTTATAAATTTCTATATTTAGAATATAAAATATTAAAGAAGTTTTTAATAATATTAAGTATTTATAGAATTAAAAAGCTTTTAAGGTAGTAGATTTTCTTGATTTTCTTAGTAAAAAGCCGTGCATTGACCCTTGGCGGGCATTGACCCATGAACTACGGTAGCGGCTTAGATAATCACTGCATGGAGAGCGGGGTGTCTCCAGCCTTGCTAGCGTACCCAGTCTGACATGAAACAACTCATTGCGATGCATAACCTGTGGTCTTCTTGAAGATGAATGCTGTCGATGAAACAATTTCGGACCAGTCCCATGAAGTCTTCCGAATCCTTGAGTCATGTGCTAGCAGCTTCACTGGGCGCAACCGTCGTTTGGCCGAAACACAGCGAGACCGATTCCGCCTTTGGTCAGACAATGTCGGCGTCTTCGCTCCCAGCCGCCATTCTTCCCTCGACAATCGTCTGCGACAGGCACCCGAGCTGACAAAAGCCTTGTTTGGTATACTCAGGAACCTGTATGCGCAGGCAATTCGTGGTATAGCGGCCATCAATTGCCCATGGAGCATGAAGGCAGAAGCTGACCATACTTGTACGAAAGCTCGCGATGCAATCACTCCCAAAGCCGACGCGAATATCGGTCCGGAGACGGCTGTTCTCGATTCAGCGCAGTCTTTACCTACGGACGATTCGAAGCTGGATGATATCAGGGAACATAATTTGCGTAGGTCGGATGAAACAATCGAATGGCTTTTCAGGTTCTCCCGAATCATTCGGCAAGGAGGCATCAGAGACCCCCTCTCAAAAGGAGGTCTCAGAGATCCCCTCTCTCGGGTTGCGGAATTCAAGATCGTGGAAGATTTTGAGGTTTTTGAGGCAGATAGGAGGATTCCTCATCAAACCGCCTTGACCGAACATTCCCGCAAGAACGATGATAGACTGCAAGATTGGTTGAGCATGGTGGTCCCAGATGCCTATCCACCTGTTACCGATTTCATCATCTACAATGAAGTTAAGAACAGTGTTATCCAAGAGGATATTGGAACTACATTCAACGAGTTTGTCCGGGAGGTTATGAGAGTTCGACTTCCAAAAAAAGACGATGGTGTAGTTATCGACGAATGGCTGCATGATCGATTGAGTGAAGCCATTTACTTGAGGCGTAAGCATTTCCTCTACGTACGTGAACACCAGCGGAAGCTCAAAGCTCCCCCGCGACCGGCACAAGAGCATCCCCATGTCAAAAGAAGCTCTCAAGCGCCCTCAACAACAGCCTTAAAGTCAAAACTACTATCAGAATGTAGGCCACGCATTGCAGAAGTCACCAGCTCGGTTCACTTGGGGACGATGGTCTCTTTTCTACCTTCGGATGATGTTGTTCCGCAACCTGCACCATCTCTTGCGTTTTCTACGGCTTCGAGCCGTTCGATTGCACCAACACAATGCGAAATACCTCCTGCACCGCAGCTACAAGTTGGGGCCAGAGAACACCAATGCCCGTACTGCTGCTTGGTATGGCCCGCAGAGGAATTCACGAACGAGGGGAGATGGAAGTATCACGTCATCCGTGATCTTAGGCCATATGTTTGTCTGTACCGAAATTGTCCATTTCCCGAGGAACTTTTTGCAAGCTTCAGAGATTGGCGTCGACATATGCAAATGCCACATGGAACGGAATGGATCTGTCCAGTCTACACTAGAAGGAAGAAGAAGGCACAAAAAGACACTAGCGAGGCAAGCGACAAGAATCCTTGCGGTGTATTGGAACTCAACAAACAACCTTGGTTGCACCAAAGCCGAGATGCGCTGGAAAATCACATGAAAGCCTGTCATTCGGACTTGTTCAGTGCTTCACAAGTTACTGCATTGGCCGGACGGAGCAAAAGGGCTTCTAGGCCCCCATCAGAATGCCCTTTTGGTTGCACCGAATTCTCTGATGCGTTCTACAGGCATGTTGCTGCACACCTGCAGGACTTAGCGCTGATATCACTGCCCTGGCGTGACGATATCGACAGTGAAGTCAACAGCGATGTCGACAGTGAAGTTAACAGCGATATCGACAGTGAAGTTAACAGCGGTATTATTAGCCTGTACGCCCCTTATTTTAGTGGCCATCAGAAAGACCCGGCCCGGAGGGAGAAGGAAATAGAGATTCTGAAGTGCCTCAATACATCACCATACCCGAGACCGCAAAGATCGAAACCCAGATCGGTTGCCAGGGACATGTGACTGGTTCGTGTCTCACGAGCTCTTTCAAGGCTGGCGAAAGAGCAACTCGTCAAGAATGCTTTGGGTATCTGCAGATCCCGGATGCGTAAAATCGGGTTTAGTAAAATACCTGGTTGATTCTATTTTTCCGACCACAAAATCCAGAACAGTGTGTTACTTCTGCTTCAAGGACGATTTTAAGGACCATAGAAATGTGATTAGCGCTCTTCGCCGTATCCTTTACCAGCTTTTCACACAGAAACGCATCCTGCTCTCTGATGCAATTCTTGATCAGTCCGACACCGAGGAAGAAACATTCACCAGGTCATTTGGTGTGCTTTGGCAAACCCTTATCAACGCCGCAGAAGATGAGAAGGCTGGCGAAATTGTCTGTCTTCTCGATGCGCTTGACGAATGCGAAGGTCATGGAAGGTCTCAGCTCGCTAAAAAATTATGCCAGCTATATGGCACCAGCAGCAACTTTAATTTGAAGTTTCTCCTTACAATTCGGCCCTATAGTATAATTCGCCAGGATTTCCAGCCTTTAAAAATCGTAGGGATGCCGGAGATTCATTTGAGTGGGGAAAGTGATATCAAGATAGAAAAGATTTCCCGAGAGATCGATATTTTTATTAAAGCTAGTGTTGGAACCATCAGATTCTGGTGTTGGGATCATCATATTCCTATGACGACAACACCATGTCTCGTGATCCCATTCATCCTTTCGCTCCCTTTGTTCACCCCCTTTCTCCACCCCCTTTCTTCACCCCCTTCTTTCGCTCCCTTCGTCGCTATGACTCATCGTGCCGCGCGCTATGAGTCTACAGCGCTCCGTGCGTTGCTCCCTTGTAACGCGTCCTTCATGTATATAAACTCCTCCATAGTTCTCTCTCTATAGAATCAATCGTCTACTCTCATACAAAGTTATTGCAGCTGCGGACCGATTCACCCGGTGCACTTATTGCCGTGCCAACAGCTAGAGTCCAGGAAATCAGGGCGCGACTAAAGCTTTCACGTCAGGAGCACGATCTCCTATCAAAAAAGCTTTTATATTCTCCTCACAGGACGTATTTATGGGTACATCTTACGCTTGACCTAGTCCAGAGTGATATCGCTATCGATATCGACACGACTAGAATACACAAGGCCACTTCCCATCTCCCCAAAACGGTGGACAAGGCATATGACAGGATCCTCTCCAAGAGTCGCAATCCCGAAGAAATTAAAAAAATACTGCATATCATTTTGGCAGCGGCACGGCCCCTGACCTTAAGTGAAATGGCCCTGGCGTTAGTTCTTCGAGAAAGACATCGCTCCAATGGTGAACTCGAACTTGAGTTTGGAGCCGAAGACCGTTTCCGTGAGAACGTACGAGACATCTGCGGCCTCTTCGTGACGATTATCGACTCGCGGCTCTACCTACTTCACCAGACAGCGAAGGAATTCTTGGTTCAGAATGATACAACCAATCCCCCCAAAGGCGATCTCAAATAGAAACACCCCCTTCATCCGCGAGAATCTCATCGTATTCTTACCAAGATCTGCATCTGGCACCTACTCCTCGAAGACTTTAAGAATAGTCCACTCGGCAAAGATGAATCATTATCCGAATACGTTAAGAGTCACATCTTCCTTGACTACTCTGCTAAGTATTGGGCTTCCCACTTCCGCGAACTACAGATTGAGGTACAAGATACAATGACACAATTAATCCTAAGAATCTGTAAGATAAATTCACAGCGCTGCCTAACTTGGTTTAGAGTCTATTGGACTAGTACAAACACGGATTTCCCTCAGGGTTTTACTAACCTTATGCTTGTATCGTATTTCGGACTGAGTACAGCAGTGAAGCACTTACTTAAGATAGATAGCATCGATTTGAATTCTCAGGATAATACCTACCAGTGGACGGCCCTATCTTGGGCTGCAGGAAAGGGCTTTGACGATGTAGTCAAGCTATTAATCAATAACGCTAGTATCAGTCGGCGGGTCTTTAAGCAACTGATTGGTCAGGGAACCCAAATCAACTTAAAGGATAAATACGGTCGGACGCCATTATCATACGCTGATTGGACTGGGAACGTAGCCGTCGTCCAACGGTTACTTACGGCGGGAGCCTGGGCGGACTTCAAGGACGAAATCGGAGGGACGCCATTATCGTATGCGGTTTGTAACGGATACATGGATATAGTTAAGCTACTGCTCAAGGAGGATACCCAGGCTGATTTAAGGGATATTAGCAAGGAGCTGCTGTTCTCCGCCGCAAAGAAGGGGCATGAGGACGTGGTCAACCTACTTCTCGACAAGGGCAATACCGACTTGGGCGGCAGACATCATGATGGTCAGACGCCGATCTTGTGGGCCGCTAAGAACGGGCACTGGCCAATAGTCAAGCTTCTGCTTGCTACGAAAAAAGTCAATATCAACGCAAAGGACAAGGCCGGTTGGACTCTCCTATCACATGCGATAGAGGGAGAGTGCGAGGATATGGTCGAGCTGCTACTAAAAGCTGGAGCTGATTTTGACTATGAGTATACTAATACTGTAAGTAAACCTACCCTAAGTTTGGTACATACTTCCGTCGAGTCGATAGCTGACCCCGGCGTTTCTGGTTGTTATAGCGTGTAAGCAAACCCGCCCTCAGCTTAGTGTATATACCTCCGTTGAGTCGATAGCTAACCAGACATCTCTGGCTAATATAGGTTGTAAGTAAATCCGCCTCGTAGCAGATCTCCCTTTTTAAAACTATATCTAGACGCCACTAAGTCGAGCGAAGGAAAAAGGGAATGATGCCGTGGTCAAACTCTTAATTGGGGACGAGTAAGATCAACATCGACTGAAAGGGAAAGAACAGTCGGATTTCGCTATCATGGGCGAGGATGGGAGGACACAAGGCAGTGATCGAGACAACAGAATCTTTTTGTTCTCAGTCGCCTTGTTACGACAGGGGTGCACGTGATGGTGTCAGATTTTCATTATTCTGAGAAGGTTGATTTTAATTGACTTGATTGATTGAATCTATATGTGTAGAAGGGTCTTATTCTCTACCCGCTCTCGCTCCTTCGACTAGCGTCTTATATTCTTTTTTTAGTACGCTTTCTGACGGTGTTGGAATCATCAGATTCATATGACGTCAACACCATATCTCGTGATCTCCTTCTTCTTCCTCACCCCCTTTCCCTCCTCCTTTGCTATGACTCATTGCGCCCACGCGCCATGGCCTATAGCGCTCCGTGCGTTGCAGGAAGGCAACGCCCTCTACTATATAAACTCCTCCATAGCCTTCGCTATAGAATCAATCGTCTACTCTCAAACTTATTGCAGCTGCAGTTGATTCAACCCCTATCGTGCACCTATTGCCGTGCCAACAGACGGCCCTCCGCCGGCATTTCTATGAAAACCGTCAGCTTTCCTAGAAACGCTAGAAAACTTAGTAGTGTTTTCTATGAGCACTAGCTAGAAAGCTAGTGGCGTTCTCTAGGACCGCTGCCGGAAAGTCGCCAGCAAACTGACGGAATGCCGCCAGAAAGCTGACAGCCTTCCTAGGAACGCTAGAAAGCTAGTGGCGTTCACTAGGAACGCTGGCGGAAAGCGCCGGAGAGTGCCAGAAAGCTGACAGCAAACCGGCGGAAAGCGTACGAGTGAAAGGAATATAAGAAGGAGAGAGAACAACACCTTTTAAGAGAGATAGAATCAATCAATTACTTCAATCAAAATCATCCTTCTTAGAACAAAAATCTGACAGTAGCACTATTCTAATAGTAGTACTATTCTAACAGATGGAGCCTCAACCATATTGTATATAGAATGCAACCAGAATGTGACTACTACTAGCACATACCTTGGTATTTTTGGGCTTAGTATTAGTGCGGTGGTCAACCCGTGCCCCGTTACACGATAAAAGAATCGAGTAATACAACTATATTGGAAAACTCAGCAGCCGCCTAAACAAAAGCGGAAAAGTAATTTATTCTTCCTATTTTAGGACTGTAAAACTATATAACGTTTATATACCACGCCGTTTTGAGGTGTTTTGGGGCCTCTAAAGACTAGTATTTGACAGCACCCTCTCCTTACAGCCAGGCCAGAGACCCCACCAAGCCCTTCCCGCGTCATCCCTTTTCGTCGCGACCCCGACTCTGTCGATCACGGAACGTTGCTCGACTAGACACGCGAGAAATGTTATAGCGGCAGGTTAAAGCTAGCGAAATGCAGAATGGTTTGGGCCCCGTCAGCCTACTTACAACTAATTTCTAATGGTAACCAAAGTGATTTGGCAAGATGAATGTTGCCACCAGCTGCAGGGAGGATGGCCGACCCGCACCGGCCATAGGGTTGCGCCGGAGGCGATGTTTTCCAGACATGGCCGAAGAAAAGAGTGCTGTATACAGCTCCTAGATAGTGCCTTGCTAAGCATGGCCACCATTACAGCTCTGCTAGTACTCATCCCTCGCGAATATGAACAATCCAAGCCTCCTCACGACCCTCAAAGGTCGAATGGAGCACCTCTCTACGGCCCTAGGGATTGCAATGCCCATGTAAAGAGTCGTTAGTTGTTTGGCCGTACGACAGCTGTATCACCAAAACATATGCGCTTGCAACGACGGCGATTTGCTAGTAGCACTCGGTTGAACCCACTTGTCGAAGCGCAGGCTTCGATTTCCAGGCCCACCGCGCTCTGTTTTATCTTACATCGTATTCCCCTTCAACGAGCCGAGACTAGAGCTAATTGCGGCTTGGTCAAGGTGTTCGATTTTATCGTTCTGAAAAAGGTGATTCTTCGATGCTTGGTTTTTCCTCTCTGGTGAGTCTTATATTTCTTTTCTTAGTATAGTTTTTCTAGTGGGGTAACGAGCGTCAGCTGCTAGCTTACCGACGGCATTCCTAGGGAATGCTGCTAGCTTTCTAACACTAGAATCGGCGCTGGTGGACTCGAGAAGCAGGAGGACGTTGTGGGCTTGATCAGGTTGTTAAATTTCGTCGTTGTGAAAATTAATTTTTGATTAAATTGATTGTTTATCTCCTTCGCTAGGTTGTCCTTTTTATAGACTGGCTTTCCGCCAGCATTCCCAGGGAATGCTGCCAGCTTACTACTAGCTTGCTGCCAGCTTTCTAGCGGCTTTCTGGCGGTTTTCCGGCAGCGTTCCTAGAAGTAGTACTGTTCTGATAGTAGTACTATTCTAACAATTCTAATATATTATACAACATTATACGTCTCTTAATAAAGGGATAGAAATTCTTAATAGTCTTCTTTATAATATAAACATTATAAATAAACAATATAGACTTATAGTAAGGATTATCTAGATAACTAATCCTTATAAATAGAGAGTTGGTTATACGTTCTAATAATTATTTAAAATACTTCTATATACCTTGTCGGCGAAATATCTTTTATCTCGTAGATTTTCCAAAATATTAATGGCAGATGACTATTACCAAATTCTTGACGAGCTCGGCCAGGGGAGTTACACGAACGTCTGGCTTGGCAACGCGCTCCAGGAGGCTTCATACAAAGGCTACGAGGCGATTGTAAAGCTACTGCTCGACAAGGGCGCCGACATTAACGCGCAGGGTGAAAAGTACGGTAACGCACTCCAGGCGGCTTCATTAGGAGGCCACGAGGCCATTGTGAAGCTGCTGCTCGACAAGGGCGCTAACGTCAACTCACAGTGTGGATACTATGATAATGCACTCCAGGCGGCTTCATACCGAGGATTCGTGGCAATTGCGAAGCTACTGCTCGACAAGGGCGCCGACATCAATGCACAGGGTGGATGCTACGATAATGCACTCAAGGCGGCTTCATACCGGGGCTTCGTGGCGATTGTGAGGCTACTGCTCGACAAGGGCGCCAACGTTAACGTACAGGATAGAAACTTCGGTACCGCACTCCAGGTAGCTTCATACCAAGGCTACAAGGCGACCGTGAAGCTGCTGCTCGACAAGGGCGCCGACGTTAACGCGCAGAGTAGATTTTACTACTCAACGCACTTAATGCGGCTTCAGAAGAAGGCCACAAGGCGATTGTAAAGCTGCTGCTCGACAAGGGCGCCGACGTTAACGCGCAGGGTGGAAGTTACGGTAACGCACTCCATGCGGCTTCAGAAGGAGGCCACGAGGCGATTGTAAAGCTGCCGCTCGACAAGGGCGCCAATGTCAACGCACAGGGTAGATGGTGCAGTAACGCACTTCAGGCGGCTTCAAAAGGAGGCCACGAGGCGATTGCGAAGCTGCTGCTCGACAAGGGCGCTAACCTCAACGCATAGATACTTTGGTAACACACTCTAGGGCTAAGAGACGAATAAAGCTACTGCTCGACAAGGGCGCCAACGTTAACGCACAGGGTGGATACTTCGGTAACGCGCTCCAGGCGGCTTCATATAAAGGCTACAAGACAATTGCGAAGCTGCTGCTAAATAAGGGCGTTAATTTACACCTAGAGCAACGCCCTATACCAGTACCCGATAGCCTCGTCTATTTGGCTTGATAGTAATAATAATAAATTTAGGCAAGGGAGGATGACGAGAGTAACGTAGAGGAGCTATAAAGGTATTATTATCGTATAGAGCCAGGAATAGAGGATACGTAGAAGTAACGTAGAAGTAACGAAACTAAGTCCGTAGCGATATACTATAGATATTTTTAGTGGCTGATCTAAGGTTAGGATAGCTAAGCTTTTAGTAGTACTATATAAGAATATAAATAACACGCTAATAAAAGCTATAAGTAGGTAAGACTATATTATATAATAGATTCTTGCTATATAAGAGCTTTAAACACGTCTTCTATATATAGACTTGTAAGAATGTGGCACGAGTGAAGAATTGAATGAATTGATTATGTAGTTTAGTATAGGTGTCTATGTATAGCAGACATGTTTGACGCCCTTATATAGCGAGAACCCATTATATGATATAGCCTTGGCTGCTTACACACCCCCTTCAGCTTCGAACGTAGTTGGAAGCTGATTTGATATTTGATATTTAATAGTTGGAAGCTGACCTTATATAGCGAGAACCTATTAGTTATATGACATAGCCTTAGCTGCTTACACACCCTCTTTAGCTTCGAACATAGTTAGAAGCTGATTTGATATTTGATATTTGATAGTTGGAAGCTGATTTGATATTTGACTATAAGTCCCCCTCTATCTATTTTAAGACAGCTGCATTTAAATTGAAGTAAGAGGTTATCAGTCTCTCTTATTCGGGTGCAGTTCCCAGGTAGGTAGTCTCCACCGTCGTGGTTTATATAGGGTCCTTATGTTTTCAGACGTCTCTGGAGGTGTCTCCCCTTTTTACTGCTTTATATATAGGAAGGTACTTTATTTAAGCGTTTTTGTAAGTATATAGCTCTATTAAGTGTAAGGACTATAGAAAACTGTTAGCTTACTTGTTATTTTGAGAGGGATGATTTTGATTGAAATAATTGATTGATTCTACCTATAGAGAGAAGGTCTCCTCTATTTTTCTTATACTCGTAAGCTTTCCGTCGGTTTGCTGGCGGAATACCATTAGAAAGCCGTGGGAAAGCTGCCGGCTTGCCGTCAACGTTCCTAGGGTATGCGACTAGTTCGCTGCCGGAATTCCTATAAAGTATAGCGAGTTTTCTGTGTAGAATTCTGATCGATTTCGTGATAGAATTGAGCCGGTTTGCCGCCGGAATGCCGCTAGAAAGCTGCCAGTATGCCGCCGGCTTGCCGTCGGCGTTCTAAGCTAGAATCTATGTAGAATTCTCGCTAGTTTGTTGTTAGAACTCTATCAGCTCGCTGCTAGAACTCCAAGTGTTCTAGTGTTCGGCTGTAGAAGAAGAAGTAGGAGGGAATTGCTATAGATTCAGTAGTTTGACCTAGTTCTCATAGCGTTGTTTTGGTAGTAGCTTCGTGAGGCCGTCGGCTGGCTGACTGTTTGACGATATGTATAAGATATTGACGTCCTTTGATAGTGCTGTCTGCCTCAGCCAGTAATGGTATATATCAACATGCCTGACGCTCTTAGCTAGTTGATCGATAGCCTCCTTGCTTGGATGGCCTATAAGTATGTGTAATTATTCCTTGGTAAGGTATCTTAGCTTGAGTGGCATTGCTGAGTACTGCTGACGTCTATGTTCTATCGCGAATACTGATAGTGTTCCTAATAAGGATATTGATGAGGATGTTGATGATAAGGGTGTTCCTAATAAGGAAGGTATTGATAAGGATATTCCTGATAAGGAAGGAACTAGCGACGATGCGAATGCTGACGCTATAGGTGCGTCTATACGATATATAACTAGCTAATAACCTCCGACCCTTGTCAGCTTGGCTAGATCCTCAGGGTGAGCACTAGGGCGCATGCGATATAGTACATTCCTTCCTGAATCGAAATATACTTGTGAAGATGATAGACGCGAGAGCGATACTAGGCTCTTGAAGAAGCTAGGAATTAGAGCGACGTGTTTCAGTGTTATAGTCTTGTTCTATCCTTGCAGAGTAGAGAGATGTTGACTTTACCCTATACTTCTACCTGAACTGGCTGTGTGCCGGCGAGGACGATGAGTTGTTAAATGCTGATAAGTATACGGCGTAGGTCTCGTGGTACTGATATAGGGCAGGATCGTCGCCAGCATCGATTTCTATCGAATCAGAACCTGGTTGCTTAGTTCTATAAAGTTTATATCGCTTATTCTTCTCTCGTATTTTGTTAAGTAAGCCAGTATAATCCTTGGCTTCGAATTCTAAGACCTTCTTGGCTTTTTCAGGGTCTGAGAGGAATCCCTTCTGTCGTTGCGTTTCGTCGATATAAAGACACTGACCCCAGTAGTACATGTCGCCATATAGATATAGTTTTGATGGTGCGTTCTGAGTTCTCTTCCTTTTGTAATATAGCGATGGTTCGCTATTCAGCGTTGGTGCTGCGCGTGCTGCATATACTGATGGCTGGCGAGCTGGTTCCGTCTCTACTGTTCGATAGTATGCTAGGTATTTTACTAGGAGTTGAGGTGCTGATGAGTTGATAGGTTCACTGCCAGTATACGCTTCCTCTGCGTTATAGATAGTCCGACTCAGAAGTGACGCGTACGATGGATAAATCTGATCTACTACTCTAAGTAGATCCTGATGTAGGCGGAAGTCTACTACCTCTGGTAGATTGAGCTGCTTCGCTCTATCGAATGCCGTCAGGTATATAATTACCTATTCTTCCATGTTCTCTCTGTGACTATAAAACACCTTGGCAGAGTTGTACATGCTGCGAACTTAATAGTCTCGTATCGACTTTGACGGTAAGAATAGGGCCTGCAGTGTTTGGAGCTTATCGCGGACAGATTTTTGATGAATAATGTAATACAGCAGGCTCTGCTGGATCGTATTAGTTATATAATTTCTTACTTGGCTGATCTTATCCTGAGTTCGTCTGTACTCCTTGAGATCTGCTCTATAAAGCGTTATATCTCGAGTAAGAGCTGCCGGGTCAGGTAGGGTAGCCGGCGAGCCATCATCTTGTTCAGGATCGAGATTAGTGGGTGGCTCAGGTTTCTGGCTAGGAACTATAGCTGATTCAGGATCAATGTACTCCTATAAATCGAGAGTTTCAGCTAATTCTTGCAGTCGGCTATACCACAGGTCCCAGTTGCGATGGCTGCGAAGGATGATGGCTAGGGAGGTGGTATTGAACGACATTGTATATGATATATAATAGAGTTGATAGTAATAATGGCAGTATAAGAGGCGCTAGGCCGGGCTTATAACTGTAAGAATGTGGCACGAGTGAAGAATTGAATGAATTGATTGAGTATGTAGTTCAGTATAGGTGTCTATATGTAGCAGACATGTTTGACGCCCTTATATAGCGAGAACGCATTATATGACATAGCCTTGGCTGCTTACAAGACTTTTATACTAAAGTATATACTAAATCAATATATTCAATTCTTTATACTTGCTACTTCCTAATATAAACCTATATATACTTATCAGATTTTTAATAATTCTTATTAGAATAATACCCCTTCTAGGAACGCTACTAGAAAGCTACCAGTAAACTAGTCAGATTTTTGGTCACCTGAAAAGAATGATGTTGATTGAAAGAATTGCATGATTCAAGAAATTGATTGATTCTCTGTGATAATTGAATCTGATTATTCTCTATTCAAGAAGGTCCTTTGCGCGTCCTCCTTATATACCTTTTTTTCTATATATTTCCAACGCTTTCCTACGGCTTTCCATCGCTTTCTGGCGGCTTTCTGGCGCTTTCCATCGGTTTGCTGGCAGCTTTCTGGCGGCATTCATAGAGGAGCCGTCAGGTGGCCGGAAAGCTATCATGTGACTAGTATCACATAACTAGTCAGCTGACTAGAGCTTTCTCATGCTTTCTGGCAGCTTTCCGCCGGTTTGCTGGCGGCATGCTGGCCGCTTTCCAGGTCACGTGACGGCCGTGTTCCTAGTGGACGCTATAGTTCTTTTCTTCCTAGGAGAGCTGTCAGGTGACTACTCAGCTTTCCGCTGGCGTGCTGGCAGCTTTCTGGCGGCGTGCTGGCGGCTTTCTGGCAGCGTTCCTAGAGGAGCCGTCATGTGACTGATGTCACGTGAGTAGTAATATTCTGACAAAACTAATAGAATACTACTAGAAAGCTAGCTGATTATATACAAGTAAAAGGTGTTAGAATATTACTACTCACGAGATACTAGTCACATGACGGCTCCTCTAGGAACGCTGCCAGAAAGCCGCCAGCACGCCGCCAGAAAGCTGCCAGCACGCCGGCGGAAAGCTGAGTAGTCACCTGACAGCTCTCCTAGGAAGAAAAGAACTATAGCGTCCACTAGGAACACGGCCATCACGTGACCTGGAAAGCCGCCAGCATGCCACCAGCAAACCGGCGGAAAGCTGCCAGAAAACGCGAGAAAGCTCTAGTCAGCTGACTAGTTATGTGATACTAGTTACATGATAGCTTTCCGGCGGCACGCCGCCAGCAAACCGGCGGAAAGCTGCCAGAAAGCTGCCAGAAAGCGCGAGAAAGCGCCAGTCAGCTGACGGCTCCCTTAGGAACGCAGGACCACCAATAGTATTCGCTATAAGCACTAGTTAGAAAGCTAGTAGCATTCCCTAGGAACGCCGCCGGAATGCCGCCAGAAAACCGGCGGAAATCCCGTTAGAAAACGGTCGAAATACGGTGTAAGACAAGGTATATAAGTAGGACGCGTAAAGGACTTTTTCTACAGGGCGATAATCACATTCAATGAACGTAGAGAATCAATCAATTCTTTCAATCAACATTTTTCTTTTTAGGTGTCCAAAAATCTGACAATTCTAATAACATTATATATATCTCTTAATAAAGGGATAGAAATTCTTAATAGTCTATTTTATAATATAAACATTATTAATAAACAATATAGACTTATAATAAGGATTAATAATCTAATTAATCCTTATAAATAAAGATGAATTATATAATTAAATAGTTTTTTAAAATACTTCTATATACCTCGACGGCTAAATATCTTTTACTATATAGATTTACTAAAAATATTAATAGTAGACGAGTATAGACCTATAAACTTTGATAATATGGAGAGTACCTCTAGAGAACTCCCTACAACTAATCTTAATAATCGCTTCCAAGACGAACTTTACTACCAAATTGTTAACAAGCTCGGCCAGGGGGGTTATACGAATGCCTGGCTTGGCAACGTACTCCAGGCGGCTTCATACAAAGGCTACGAGGCGATTGTAAAGCTGCTACTCGACAAGGGCGCCGACGTCAACGCACAGGGTAAAAAGTACGGTAACGCACTCCATGCGGCTTTAGAAGGAGGCCACGAGGCGATTGCGAAGCTGCTGCTCGACAAGGGCGTTAACGTTAACGCACAGTGTAGATACTACAATAACGCACTCCAGGCAGTTTCACACCAAGGCCATGAGGCGCTTGTGAAGCTGCTGCTCGACAAGGGCGCCGACATTAACACGCAGGGTGGAAGGTATGGTAACGCACTCCAGGCGGCTTCAGGAGGAGGCCACGAGGCCATTGTGAAGCTACTGCTCGGCAAGGGCGCCAACGTTAATGCACAGGGTGGATACTTTGGTAACGCACTACAGGCGGCTTTAGAAGGAGGCCACGAGGCGATTGCGAAGCTGCTGCTTGACAAGGGCGTTAAAGTTAACGCACAGTGTAGATACTACGATAACGCACTCCAGGCGGCTTCATACCAAGGCTACGAGGCGATTGTGAAGCTGCTGCTTGATAAGGGCGCCAACGTTAACGCGCAGGGTAGAAGGTACGGTAACGCACTCCAGGCGGCTTTATCTAAAGGCCACGAGGCGATTGCGAAGCTGCTGCTCGACAAGGGCGTCAACGTTAATATACAAGGTGGATACTTTGGTAACGCACTCCAGGTAGCTTCAGGAGGAGGCAACGAGGCAATGGTAAAACTGTTGCTCGACAAGGGCGCCAACGTTAACGCGCAGGGTAGATACTACGGTAACGCACTCCAGGCGGCTTCATCTAGAGGCTATATAGCGATTGCGAAGCTACTGCTCGATAAGGGCATTAAAGTTAACGCGCAGGGTGGATACTACGGTAACGCACTCCAGGCGGCTTCATCTGAAGGCTATGAGGCGATTGTGAAGCTACTGCTCGACAAGGGCGCCAATGTCAACGCACAGGGTGGATACTTCGGTAATGCACTCCAGGCGGCTTTATCTGGAGGCCACGAGGCGATTATGAAGCTGCTACTTGATAAGGGCGCCGACGTTAACGCGCAGGGTGGATTGCACGGTAACGCACTCCAGGCGGCTTCATCTAGAAGTAACGAGGCGATTGTAAAGCTGCTGCTCGATAAGGGCGCCAACGTTAACGCACAGGGTGGATGGTATAGTAACGCACTTCAAGCGGCTTAGAAGGAGGCTGCGAGGCGATTGTTAAGCTGCTGCTCGATAAGGGCGCTAACGTTAACGTACAGAGTAGATGGTATAGTAACGCACTTCAGGCGGCTTCAGATAGAGGCCACGAGGCGATTATAAAGCTGCTGCTTGATAAGGGCGCCAACCTCAACGTATAGGGTATATACTTTAGTAACGCCAACTAGGCGGCTTTATATAAAGGCTGCGAGGCGAATAAAGCTACTGCTCGACAAGGGCGCTAACGTTAACGTATAGGGTGGATACTTTGGTAACGCGCTCTAGGCGGCTTTATATAAAGGCTATAAGACGATTACGAAGCTGCTGCTTAATAAGGGCGTTAATTTATACCTAGAGCAATATCCTATACTAGTACTCGCTAGCTCCATCTAATCGGCTTGATAGTAATAATAAATTTATATAAGGAAGGAGGACAAGAGTAACGTAGAGGAGCTATAAAGTAAGGTATTACGGTATAGCGCGGGGAATAGAGAATACGTAGATATAACGAAACTAAGTCTATAGCGATACACTGTCAGATTTTCGATATTCTAAGAAGGATGATTTTGATTGAAGTAATTGATTGATTCTATCTAGAAAAGATCCTTTATACGTCCTTCTTATATTCCTTTCACTTATACACTTTCTACCAGCTTTCTAGCGGTTTTCCATCGGTTTACTAGCGGCTTTCCAGTAGTATTGTCAGATTTTCTATGTTCTGAGAAGGATAGATTTTAAACGAAGTAATTGATTAATTAAAGAAACTGATTGATTCTCTACTATAATTAAATATAATTATTCTCTCTATAGAAAGGTCTTCTACGCGTCCTTATATACCTTTCGCCTATACATTTTCCATCAGCTTTCTAGCAGTTTTCCATCGGTTTACTAGCGGCATGCCTGTAGCATTCCTAAGGAATGCTACTAGTTTCCTAGCTAGGGCTCCTAGAGAACACTATTAGTGTTCTTACGTTCCTAGGAGTACCATCAGCTGACTAGCGCTTTCTAGCGCTTTCTAGCAGCTTTCCACTAGTTTACTGACGGCATTCTAGCGGCGTTCCTAGGAGCGCACTTATCTAATTAGCACTTCTTGCGCTTTCCGACGCTTTCTTGCGGCTTTCTAGCGCTTTCTAGCGGCGTACTGGCGGCTTTCTAGCAGCGTTCCTAGAGAGGCCGTTATATAACTAGTGCTTGTTGGCACGGCAATAGGTGTACGGGTTGAATCGGTCTGCAGCTGCAATAACTTTGTATAAGAGAAAACGATTGATTCTATAGAGAGAACTATGGAAGAGTTTATATACATGAAGATGCGTTACCCCTTTCCGACGCACGGAGCGCTATAGGTCATGGCGCGTAGACGCGATAAGTTATAGCGAGGAAGGGAGCGAAAGAAAGGGGCGTAGAAGGGAGAGGAAGAATGTGATCACGAGACATGGTGTTGGCGCCATAGGAATATGATGATTCCAACACCATAGGAATATAATGGTTCCAACAGTGCTATTCTAACAATAACATTATATATCTCTTAATAAAGGGATAGAAATTCTTAATAGTCTTCTTTATAATATAAACATTATTAATAAACAATATAGACTTATAATAAGGATTATCTAGATAATTAATTATTATAAATAAAGTTACTTATACGTTCTAATAATTTTTCAAAATACTTCTATATACCTCGTCGGAGAATCTTTAACATTAATGGTAGACAACTATTACCAAATTCTTAACAAGCTCGACCAGGGGGGTTATACAAACGTCTGGCTTGGCAACGCGCTCCAGGAGGCTTCATACCAAGGCCACGAGGCGATTGTAAAGCTACTGCTCGACAAGGGCGCCAACGTCAACGCGCAGGGTCAAAGGTACGGTAACGCACTCCAGGCGGCTTCAGAAGGAGGCCACGAAGCGATTACGAAGCTGCTGCTTGACAAGGGCGTCAACGTTAACACGCAGGGTGGAAGGTACGGCAACGCACTCCAGGCGGCTTTATATAGAGGCCACGAAGCGATTGCGAAGCTGCTGCTCGATAAGGGCGTTAACGTTAACGCACAGTGTAGTAGATACTACGATAACGCACTCCAGACAGTTTCACACCAAGGCTACGAGGCGCTTGTAAAGGTACTACTCGACAAGGGCGCCGATATCAACACGCAGGGTAAGAATTTGGGTACCGCACTCCAGGCGGCTTCATTAGGAGGCCACGAGGCGATTGTGAAGCTGCTGCTCGACAAGGGCGCCGACATTAATGTACAGGGTGGATACTACGATAATGCACTCCAGGCGGCTTCAGAAGGAGGCAACGAGGCCATTGTGAAGCTACTGCTCGACAAGGGCGCCGACATCAATGCACAGGGTGGATACTACGATAATGCACTCCAGGCGGCTACATACCAAGGTTTCGTGGCGATTGTAAAGCTATTACTCGATAAGGGCGCCAACGTTAACGCACAGGGTAGAAACTTCGGTACCGCACTCCAGGTAGCTTCATATCAAGGCTATAAGGCGACCGTGAAGCTGCTGCTAGACAAGGGCGCCGACGTTAACGCGCAGAGTAAATTGTACTACTATAACGCACTTATTGCGGCTTCAGAAGGAGGCTTCGTGGCAGTTGTAAAGCTACTGCTCGACAAGGGCGCCGACATCAATGCACAGGGTGGATTCTACGATAATGCACTCAAGGCGGCTTCATACCAAGGCTTCGTGGCGGTTGTGATGCTGCTACTCGACAAGGGCGCCGACGTTAACGCGCAGGGTGGAAGTTACGGTAACGCACTTAATGTGGCTTCAAAAAGAGGCCATAAGGCGATTGTAAAGCTGCTGCTCGATAAGGGCGCCAACGTCAACGTATAGATACTTTTGTAACGCACTCTAGGCGGCTTCATATAAAGGCTACAAGGCGAATGAAGCTACTGCTCGACAAGGGCGCCAACGTTAACGCATAGGGCGGATACTCCGGTAACGCGCTCCAGGCGGCTACTGCTCGACAAGGGCGCCAACGTTAACGCATAGGGCGGATACTCCGGTAACGCGCTCCAGGCGGCTTTATATAAAGGCTACAAGACGACTGCGAAGCTGCTGCTTAATAACGGCGTTAATCTACACCTAGAGTAACGTCCTATATTAGCACCCGATAGCTTCGTCTATTTGGCTTGATAGTAATAATAAATTTAGGTAATAGAGGAGGATGAGAGTAACGTAGAGGAGCTATAAAGTAAGGTAGTATTATAATATAGCGCCAGGAATAGAAGACATATATATAGACTTCTATACTAAACTATATACTAAATCAATATATATTCAGTTCTCCACACCTGCCACTTCCTTATATAAACCTATATATACTTGTCCGATTTTTGATAGCTCTGTAGGGTGATTTTGATTGAATTGATTAATTAAATATATCTCTAAAAAAGGTGTTGTTCTCTATCTTCCGTCGCTCCTTCTGCTAGCGTCTTATATTCCGTCCTTAGTAGTATACTTTCCAACAGCATTCTAGCGGTTTTCCGGCGGTTTTCCGGCAGCGTTCCTAGGGAATACTACTAGCTTTCTAGCTAGTGAAAGCTACTTGCTTACTACCGGCATTCCTAAGAAAGCTGCCAGCTTTCTGGCGGCTTTCCGGCAGCATTCCTAGGGAATGCTGCTAGCTTTCTAGCTAGTGACGGCTGCCAGCTTGCTAATGACAGTTGGTGGTTGCGTTGCAATTGGATGCTTAGTTTCCACGAAAACGGGGCCACGGCGCTACCTTCTTCAACAACCACCATCCGATTCATCGCATACATGGCTCAGCACGCAGCGCATCCGCCTACAGACTGCACAGAGCTCGTTGAAACGTGGCTGCACGATACGAAATCCACGCGTCGCCGACACGACGACTTAGAACCCATGGAGCAACTACGCTCACAGAGCTTGTTACGCCCGCCCAAAGCGCGTCAGTGGTGGGCAGCGTGACAAGCTTAGCAAGCAGGACGACGCTCAGCGTGCGCAGCAGCGCCTCGCCATCACTCTCCCCGCAGCGGCAAATCACCCAGCTGCGAACCGCACGTCCGCCCATAACACTCTACCCGCTGGCTGCCGCCCTCTTTGCTGGTATAGAAGTAAAATCCCCCTCAGGTAACCTCCAAGAAGCACAACTACAGATGAGCATCTGGATGGCTGCCAGTATACATAAAAAAGCCGAGCTAGCATGGTCCGCCTTCGCAACTGATGCGCTCCCCCATCGTCCTGATCACGGGACCTTATCGAACCCGGCATCACCATTGTTGGCACCGAGCATAAGGTCTATTATGCGTACCTGTCCGAACCTGACTCTGCCGACCTATCACATGACGCGTAGGCCTGCGCCGTCGCAATCCTCGGCAACGACACTAGTCTGCCCCCCTCGACACCTCATCTGTCCAGGGCATCTTTCGCGTTGCGAGGCTCTATGGCAATATTATGGACTATGCTGCCGATGAGGATGCGGTAAATGGGTACTGGGGCGCATTTTTGGAGCCGGTTTTGAGGAGTTTGCAAGCGGGTGGGTGGGCCGGATGTACTGGAGGAGGAGGGAATAACTACGAGTGAGGAGGTGAGATTAGCGGTAAGGCGGTGAATGTGATTATTGAGGTGCTTTGTGGGAAAAGGCGTTCTCTCACGTTGGTGACGCAGCGATAAGCTAAGAAATGCTAGACGCGGGACTTAGCAGAGCAGATCACCCGAGTTTTACAGCACTCAACTACTACACCACCACACATGTTCATTGCAACAATTCATTGCTCTGAACACACTGCTGCGAAAAAAGATATACTGTTTGAATTTCTCTAGAAGCTTGATGTTCCGACTGGACCTGGATGTGCGCTGGAATCGGCACCGTACGAACCTATGTGCCCAACCCCTTGTACATGCGGGTGGTATTAGTCAACCCGAAGGCGTTTCCGCCCTTGGGTTTGAGCGCCGGAAATATAAGATTGCGCTGCTCCACAGAGAAATCTGATCGGTAACAGTCAAAACGAGCTCTCCCTTCAACATCATGATCTATGCAGACCTTTTCATATACTACCCCTTGTCAGCCTCTCCATCCTCCCTCAGTCCCAAAGATAAACAAATCATCATGCCTGTCGCCTACATGCCGCCTGGATCTTACAAGCGTCGAAGCAAGAAGCGTCGAAGCAAAAAGTCCTCATCAGCTGCCGTTTACCGCAGCTTGAGCTAGTCTCCATGTTTCCAGTCGGATCCAACATCGCCAATACGAGTTGAAAACAAGAGGACTGCTTCTCCCTCCATCGCTACGACAACAGACTCTGCAGCAACCGATGAACTGGATCATTCAAGTGATGCGGAAACGCTCAAACTATCCCCCCGTCCACTCTATCGCCTGATGGGCATCGATAATATGAGCGACTATGAGAACAAGTCATTGGGTCACTCTACTGCTAGAGTCGGCTACCGCAACAAGCGTAAGATGCAGGCTGAAGGCATCGCCGCATATGCAGACCTTGAGTACCAAGAGACGGCAGCCGCTGAGCTATGCCTTACTTGGCAGGGAGTGGAGATGATGTGGACAAAGTTAGAGCCATGGAGAAACCAGACCGATGGTACCGATCCTAAACTTGATGAGGCTCTTACGCGATTCAAAGCGATCATAAGGCGCATCTCTGATAAAGCAAGGAATAAAGAGAAGGTTGATCCGAGGGACGCTTTCGATCTTGACAGCATCTGGAGGAAGATGCAAGGAAAGTTTTCGAGGGCTGAGAGAGTAAATGACGGGGAAAGAACATGAAGTGAGGTCATTTGGACAGACTCTACACAAGCTGGCAGAGCGAGCAGCAATGTACGACTGCATTGTAGCTTACTCGGACCCAATTGTCTGCAAAAAGGGAAGAGTGGGCGAAATACGCTTAGATCTGTTGTCGTTATCATATTCTTTAGTTTCCTATTCCTAAGGCAAAAAGAAATCAGAATCAAAACAACCTAAGAAGCAATCAATCATCCGATCACTCAGTAGTGACATGTGATTATTATATGCATGAACCGCATCATTCTTCTCCCACTCTTGATTTGTTGTGTTACTACTTCAAAAGACGGCACCGCCAAAGTCCAGCATCTTCAACTTGAACGTCCGCCTCCCTTGGTCATCGACCTCTCCACTTACCTCCTCACCTCATCTGCAAAAGGTGTTTGGAGAATCGTTGTTTGATAAAAAGGGGTGATGAAGGGAGTTCAGCAGTGTCGATAAGCCAGCCAGGACAGCTTGAGCTTGCGTTCACCTAAAATAAATATAAATATTTTTGCTTAGCCCTACTCGGCCCCCACAAGACCGATGGGCTCAGTTTTCTCGCGAAAATGCTGTGCGTACATAGTACGGT
>Ga0247757_10000920_pt1 | contig 21927 bp, 18 predicted proteins | sample UWRJL126311R4_FD_180929 | JGI IMG/M metagenome (GOLD analysis project Ga0247757, IMG submission 180929) | Plant litter microbial communities from Arlington Agricultural Research Station in Wisconsin, United States - UWRJ-L126-311R-4 | ecosystem: Environmental > Terrestrial > Plant litter >...
CGCGGCCCGCCACGCCGACCTGATCGTCACCGGCGAGGGCAGCCTCGATCACCAGACCCTGCGCGGCAAACTCCTTGCCGCGGTCGCCCGCCGCTCCGGCGAAGCTGAGGTGGTCGCTGCTGTGGGCCGCTGCCTCCTGCCGCGCGCCGAGTGGCCGGCCCTGCGGTTGCAATCGGTGTACGCGGTTGCCGATCGCCACGCAGGTGACACCGCCACCGATCCAGCGCTCACCCGCGACATCCTGCGTGGCATCGGTGCCTCCATCGGGGCGCAGCTGGCCGGCTCGGGGCGGCTGGCTGCCACAATGGACTGACAACACAGACCCGGCAAAGGGCAGGACGTCACACGACCATGGTTGCGCTGTCTTCGGTCCTCGCGGACCCTCGGCTGCATCTGCGGCATGTCGGCGGCCCGACCGGATCCGATCGGATGGTCAGCGGGGCCCACTCCAGCGAACAACTCGACCCCACCCCGTTCCTCACCGGCGGGGAACTGCTCATGCTCGACGGGCTCATCCTGCCGAGCCACCGCGACGCGGCGCGCGATTACATCCAGCGCCTGTCGGACAAGGGGATCTGTGCGGTCGCGTTCGGGATCGCCCCGCACCCGCCGTTCCACCCCGAGGTGCCGCCCGAACTCATCGCGGCCGCCGACGCGTTCGGCATGCCTCTGTACGAAATACGGCCCGACACACCATTTCTCGCGGTCACGCAGGCCGTGTTCGGTCTGCTCGCCGAGGAGCGGTTCGCCGCCACCAAACATCTGGCCGCCGCGCAGCAGAGCTTGGCCGCGGCCGCGGCCCATCCCGACCCGCTGGCCCAGATCGTCCGCGTGCTCGCCGAGGTCGCCGACCTGCAGGCCACCGTGTGCGACGTCAAGCAACACCCGCTCACCCCACGGCCTGACGGTGCCCATCTGGCCATGGCGGCGCGCTATGCCGAGGCGTTACGGGCCAGGGGCCGCGGTTTCTCCGCTGCCGAAGACACCCCGGGCGGGCGCGCCATCCTGCAACCGTTGGGCACCGACGCCGTCCGCGGCGTCGTGGTCTACGGCCTGACTGGCACCGACTCCGACACGACCGAGCCACGCGACATCATGGCCTTCGCCACGACGCTGCTGTCCATCGAGTTGGAGCGCCGCCACGCGGTGCGCGTCCTGGAGCGCCGGCCCGGCGATCAGGCGGTCCGCCGTCTGATGACCGCGATGCCGCCGGCACGCGCGGCGCAGTTGGTCGCCGCGGCCGGGATCCGCTCCGAGCGGGTTCAAGCCGTCGCGATCAGCTACCCCGCGGGCCGTGGCCAACCCATCGACGACATCGACATCGCGCTCCCCCACGTGCTCCTGTGCCCGTATCAGGACGGGGAGCTGCTGCTGCTCGTCCCCGCCGGCGACAGCTACACCCTCGACACCCTCGAGACCCTGCTGGACACCCACCCCGCCGGGGTCGGCGGCGCGGTGCTGCCCCACCAGTTCGCGGCGAGCGTGCGCCAAGCCCGCCAAGCCGCCGAGGTCAGCGCCGCCCGCGGTGGCGGCCTGGTCGACGCGATGGAGCTGGGGAGCCTGCAGGTGCTGCTCAACCTCGGACCGGCCGAGACGCTGCGCGCCTTCGCCGACGCCGTGCTCGGCCCGATAGAGACCGGCGCCCGACCCGACGAGGCCGCGACGCTGATGCTCTCGCTACGGCAATACCTCCTGGCCGACGCCCTGCACGACCGCGCCGCAGCCGCCGCCGGCGTGCACCGGCACACGCTGCGTAAGCATCTGCGACGCATCGAGGAGCTCACCGGCCGCAGTCTCGACGCCACCGCCGACCGTGCCGAGTTCTGGATGGCTCTGCAGGCCCGCGACGTGGCAGCCACGACCGGCTGATCCGCGGGGCGACGAAACCGATCACCGCGGTGTACACGCATCGGCTCACCACGCTCCATCGCGGAGTCTTGGCTCGGTCCTCGAGGCGTGTCACCGTCATGGGGACGACAAACACCCCGCCTACATCGACGAGGATCCGGTGACATCTCTTCCCAGCACCATCGACATCACGCCCTTCACCCCGCGCATCGACGACGCGGTGCTCACCGATCTACACGAGCGTCTGGCGCGCACCCGTCTCCCCGAACCGAGCCCGGGACCGGCCTGGCAGCAGGGCACCGACCGTGACTACCTGGTCGACCTGTTGCGCTACTGGCGCGACGAGTACGACTGGTCCGCCCAGGCGAGTTGGCTCGACGGGTTCGACCATTTCCTGGCCGACGTCGATGGCGACACCATCCACTTCGTGCACCAGAAGGCCAGCAGCGGCAACGGTATCCCGCTGATCCTCACGCACGGTTGGCCCAGCACCTTCGCCGAATACCTCGACGTCACACCGTTGTTGACCGACCCGCACCGCTACGGGCTGCCAGGCCCGGGTTTCGACGTGGTGATCCCGTCACTGCCCGGGTACGCGTACTCGCCCCGCCCGGCCATCCAGGGTGTCAACTACCGGTACGTCGCGCACCGCTGGCACCAACTGATGCAGGGGTTGGGGTACCGCCGGTACGGGGCGGCCGGCGGTGACTTCGGCTCGGGAATCTCCACCTACATGGCGCTGGAGGATCCCGAAGCCGTACTGGGAATCTATCTGAGCCACTTGGAGATCCAGCCCACCCTCGACGCCGGTTCGGCGCCCCTGACCGACGCCGAGCAGGCCTACCGAGACGGTAACGATGCCTACTGGGCCGACGAGGGCGGGTACTTCGAGATCCAGTCCACCAAACCCCAGTCTCTCGGCTACGGCCTCAACGACTCGCCCGCCGGACTGGCCGCCTGGATCGTCGAGAAATGGCGCACCTGGGGTGACACCGGCGGGGACGTCAACGCCCGCTTCTCCCGCGACTTCCTGCTGACCACGGTCATGCTGTACTGGGCCACCCAGACCATCACCTCGTCGATGCGTGACTACGTCGACGACCGTGCCTGGTTCAACCACGACACCGGACTCACCTCCGCCGATCGGGTGACCGTGCCCACCGGTTTCTCCACCTGGCCGTCCTACGCCGTCGGCGAGGGCATTCCGCCGAGATCCTGGGTGGAGCGTCTCTACGACCTCTCCCACTGGACTGACATGCCCGCCGGCGGGCACTTCGCCGCCATCGAGGAACCCACGCTGTACGCCACCGACCTGACCGCGTTCTTCAGCGAGGTGGTCCGATGACCACCGTCGCCCAGGAGACCCGGCTGCCCCGCCGGCACGCCTACGAGTACGACATGACGGTGCAGCCACCCAAACTCACGGTGCCGCAACATCATCCGTTCACTCTCGAGGTGGAGAACTCGACCAGCAATCGCATCCAGACCGAGGCCGACCTCCCCACCCGGGAGACCCTCGGCGAACTGTACGACCAGAACAAACTCAACCCCTGCGCCGGTCCGATCGCCGTCGAGGGCGCCGAACCCGGTGACGTGCTGGTCGTCGAGATCCTCGACATCGTGGTCGAGGCGACGGGATACGTGTGTCTCGAGGGCCTCGGCCCGCTGGCCGAGTCGCTGCGTCACCCCGATGCCCGCGGCCCCTACACCAAGATCATCCAGCACCTGCCAGGGCCCAGCGGCACCACCTCCGACGGCATCGGGGTGTTCGACGAGCACGTGCGGTGGAATCTGCAACCGATGATCGGGACCCTGGGTGTCGCCCCGCAGCGCGCCACCCGCGGCTCCGACACCGTCACCATGCAGAACCGCTACGGCGGCAATCTCGACACCCGAGAATTCCGCAAAGGCCATCGCATTCTTCTCCCCGTCGCCCACCCTGGCGGGCTGCTGTACGTCGGTGACGTACATGCTTCGCAGGCAACCGAATTCGGAGGAAGTGGGGACGAGAGCCGCGCCGACGTCACGCTCAGTTGCTCGGTGCTGAAGAACACGACCATCCCGTGGATCCGCGTGGAGACACCCACCGAGATCATCCAGCTGAACTGCCACCGCCCGATCGACGACGGAATCCGGCAGGCCAACCTGTGGATGTTGGACTGGCTGGTCGAAGACCACGGAATGTCGGCCCGTGATGCCACGCTGCAGCTGGCCGTGAATCCCGATGTGCGCAACAACATCTACTCCCTGAACATGTGGGGAAGCATGAATTACACCGTCGGAGTGGCCTTTCCGAAGGCCGGCATTCCCAGCCTGTCCGCCCGCTGACCGCATGCTCGTCAGGACCGCCTCGCCGCCGGCGAGGCGGTCCTTCGTGTTTTCACGGGCATCGTTCACGGGCGGCGGCACAGCACGCCCGTCGGCTTGTCCACCGTGTACACCACCATCGGAACCTGTCGCCCACGCGGCCACTGGTGACCGGCCGGCGCTGGTGCCATCGTGAGCTAGAGCACAACAACATGACCGGCGCGCCACCACCAGATGACATCGCGCTCACCTTCGATCCCGAGGAGCACCCGATCACCATGACCTCCATGCACGGCAAGACCGCCATCGTCACCGGCGCCAGTTCGGGAATCGGCCGAGCCACCGCCAACCACCTCGCCGCGAGCGGCGCCAACGTGGCTCTGCTCGCACTCGAGGACGATCGCCTGGCGTCGGCGGCCACCGAGGTGGCCGTCCACGGCACGCAGGTCCGCGCGATCGGGGTGGATGTGAGCGACCCCGCTCAGGTCATCGACGCCTTCACCCAGGCAGGCGAGCTGGGTCGCATCGACGCCGTCTTCAACAACGCCGGGATGTCGCTGATCGGCCCGATCACCGAATTCGCCGACAAGGACTGGCAACGTCTCATCCAGACGAATCTGTCGGGCAGCTTCTACGTCAGCCGTCAGGCGGCCCGGCTGATGATTCCGGCCGGCGGCGGCGCCATCGTCAACACGGCGTCCGAACTTGCCCTCATCGGCGAGGTCGGATTCGCCGCCTATTCGGCCACCAAGGGCGGCATCCTCGCCATGACCAAGGCGCTGGCCGCGGAACTCGCGCCGCACCGCATTCGCGTCAACGCGGTGTGCCCAGGCTCCACGATGACCCCGCAGTTCCAGGCCGAACTGGCCACCTCCGCCAATCCAGAAGAGGAACTCGCCGCCAACGAACGCACCATCGCACTCGGCCGCGTCGCACAACCCGAAGAAATAGCAAACGTCGTCGCATTCCTGCTCTCGGACGCCGCCTCGTACGTCACCGGCACCCAGATCATCGTCGACGGCGGCCGCACCGGCTGCATTCCCGCACCTCAAGCCCTGCAGTAACCGGTTCTTCCACCGCCCTCCAACCCACCTCGACTTTCTCACCCCACCATCCAAGGGAACGCCATGTCCAAAAACGGAGCTTCAGACGCCGCACCGGCAAAAGCTTTCGAACTCGAACAGCACGGTTTCGACTACATCCCGGCCGGCGAGCGCACCATGACCATGCGCGAAGCGAACGTGTTCATGATCAGCGTCCAGGCCAACTTCGTCCCGGTCGCCCTCGGCGTCGTCGGCGTCACCCTCGGCCTCAACCTGTGGTTGGCGATCCTGGCGGCCGTACTCGGGAGCGCCCTGTACGCCTACGTCGCCTATTCGTGTATCAGTGGTCCTCGTTCCGGCCTGCCCACCCTCACCTTCACCCGGGCCCCGTTCGGGATGCGCGGCAACAAGCCCAACACCGCTCTGACCTGGGCGGTGCTGGTGATCTTCGAGGGCATCAACACCATCCTCGGCTCGTACGCGCTGGTCGCACTGCTGCCGCTGGTCGGCATCGACCACCCCAGCCTGACGGTGAAGATCATCTGCGCGCTGGCCGTCATCGTCGTCTCCGCGGTACTGGCCACCTACGGTCACGCCACCATCGTCTACGCCCAGAAGATCATCACCTGGGTGCTCGCGGGATGCCTGCTGCTGACCTTCGTCTTCACGGTCGGCCACGCCCAGGTCCATCCCAGCGGCTACCAGCCGCTCGACCGCGGCGCGATGTGGGCCGCGTTCTTCGTCGCCATCAGCGTCAACGCCGCCAACGCGATCTCCTACCTGTACATCGCCCCGGACTGGTTCCGCTACATGCCCGCCAACACCTCGGGGCGCAAGCTGTTCTGGAACCTGTTCGCCAGCGGCGGTCTGACCGCGGCATTCCTCGCCGCCCTCGGCGCGGTGCTGGCGTCGCAGGGCGACATGTCCAACCCCGTCGCCGGCGTGCAACCCATGGTGCCGATGTGGCTGTTCGTCATCTTCGCGGTCTCCGCCGTCGGCGGCACCATCGCCAACAACATTCCCACCCTGTATTCCAGTGGGCTCAACCTGCAGGCCCTGGGTCTGCCGCTGCGTCGCCACTGGGCCACCCTGATCAACGTCGTGCTGGCGACCGGGCTGGTCGTCTACGTGCTGATCAACGAGAACTTCCTCACCGCGCTCAACGACTTCGTCGCGATGCTCATCGTCTGGGCCGGCCCCTTCGGTGGGGTGTGGATCGCCGATGCGGTGTTGCGCCGCAACGCCTATGACCCGGTGGGCCTGCACGCCGTCGACGCCCGCGACCGTGGACCCTACTGGGCATGGCGGGGCTGGAACCTGCGCGGCTGGGGTGCCATGCTCGGCGGTGTGATCGTCAGCCTCCTCACCGTCAACGCCCCCGTATTCGAAGGACCGATCGCCAAAGCCCTTGGTGGCGCTGACTTCTCGTGGCTCCTCGGATTCTGGTTCGCCGCCGCGGTCTACGTGGTGCTGGCCAGGCGTTCGGTGCGTGCCGCCACCGCCACCCTGGACCCGGCCGCCCTGGCGACCGCGGAGGCCCGCGCCGGCGTCGGGCAGGACGCCGCGCTGGCTCACGAGCACAACGGTCACGCCCTACCCGAAGACGTCACGGCGTCTGCGCGACCGGCGAGCGCATCGTGACCGGCACCGCGACTCGACCCGCAGCCGCGGCGGCGGCCGCGGGGAGGGCACTCGCTGCCATCGATCAGTACGAGGACGATGTGCACGCCTGGGTCCACCTCGACCGCGACGAGCTGACGCGTCCGTCCTCCGGGAGCGGACCGTTGGGCGGGATCGTCGTCGGTGTCAAAGACATCATCGACACCGCAGGCATGCCCACCGAATACGGTTCGCCGATCTTCCGCGGGCACCAACCGGACTCCGACGCGGCGGTCGTCACGGCACTCCGCGACGCCGGCGCCATTCTCGCGGGCAAGACGGCCACCGCGGAGTTCGCGTTCCTCGGCACGGGGCCGACCCGCAACCCCCATCGGTTCACCCACACGCCGGGCGGCTCGTCGATGGGCTCGGCCGCAGCCGTCGCTGCGGGCATGGCCGACGCCGCGCTCGGCACCCAGACCGCCGGGTCGATCATCCGCCCGGCGAGCTTCTGCGGCGTCATCGGCGTCAAACCATCCTTCGGCCTGATCTCCACCGCTGGCGTCAAAGCGGTCTCACCGTTCTGCGACACCGTCGGGTTCTTCGTCCGGGACCCCGCGCTGCTCGCTCCGCTGTGGGAGACCCTGACCGGGACGAACATCGAGATAGCTACCGGTGCACAGCGATTCGCGCTCATACGGACACCGGAATGGCTGCACGCCGACACGCACAGCCGTGCCGCCGTCACCAACGCCACGCTCGAGTTGATGCACACCGGGGGTGCTGTCAACGACATCGCCGACGACACCCTGTTCGCCGACGTCAGCTCGGCTCAGCGCGACATCATGATGTACGAGGCCCGGCACAGTCTGGCGTGGGAGTACGCCCACCACCCGGATCAGCTCGGCGAGGAATCCCGCGCGGCTCTCGATGCCTCCCGGAGCCTCACCGAGGACGCCTACGCCCGCGCCCGCGACGTGATCGACACTGCGCGAGGACACCTCGACGAGTGGTTCGGCGACGCCGACATCCTGCTGACCCCCGCCGCGATCGGCGAGGCCCCCCTCGGCCTGTCCTCGACCGGTGACCCGCTGTTCGCCCGCCCGTGGACGGCTCTGGGTCTGCCGACCGCCGCCATCCCGTGGACCACCGGTCCCCACCGGTTACCCATTGCCGTACAGGCCATCGCCCGGCCCGGCCAGGACGCCGCGCTTCTCGCCGCGGTCCAGACCATCGCCGCCGCCAGCACCTACCGCGACCTGACCGGTCGACACGCCGACGGAAAGTGAGAACACCCGTGACGAGTACATCTGTGAGCCAACAGGATTCGGTCACCGTGCCCGGGGGTGAGGGACGCGCAGTGCACGTGCCGCGCGGCCACCGGGTGGAGATCGTCAACACCGGCGGCGCTCAGGTCGTCGACACCTGGGCGCTGGTGCTGCCCGACGCGACCCGGCACATGTCGATGTCCCATTCGCGCACCGCCATGAACCGCGTGAGCCCCCGGCTCGGTGACACTCTGGTCGACGACGCCCGCCAACCCATCCTCCATCTCGCGGAGGACACCAGCGCAGGCAGGCACGACACCTTGCTTGCGGCCTGCGACCCCGCCCGCTACGCGGGTCTGGGCCACGAAGGGTGGCACGCCAGCTGCTCCGACAACTTCAGGAAGGCCGTCGTCGCGGCGGGCCTGTCCCTAGTCGACGCACCGGATCCGCTGAACCTCTTCCAGGCTGTCGACATCGCCGGTGACGGCACTCTCGACCTCGGCTCTTCACCGGCGAACCCGGGCAGCAAGGTCGTCTTCGAAGCCCTGCAGGACGCGTTGGTCGTCGTCAGCGCCTGCCCCATGGACCTGATCGCGATCAGCGGCAGCGAGGCACCGCGGTCCGTCGAACTCGTCGTGCGCGGGACCGATCCGGTCTCCAGCGCGCGCTGATCGGGACCGCCGTCAGAGGGTGTCGTAGAGATCGGCGAGCCGCCGCAGGAGTACAGCTGTGATCTCTATGTGGGCGGGATCGAGGTCGCTGGTCATCTCGACGAGCGAATACTGCAGGTGCCGCTGACGTGTGCGGTGGCGTTCCCGGCCAGCTCTGGTCAGCGCCACGGTGGCCACCCTGCGGTCCCCGCCTTCACCCCGGGTGCGCGTCACGAAACCCGCCGCTTCCAATCCCGTCACCAGTTGGGTGACCGCGGGGCCTGTCGTTTCGACGTTGTGCGCGAGTTCGCCGATTGTCATGGGCCCCTTCTCGTCAAGGCTCTTCAGGGCACGAGCATGCGTGAGAGACAGCGCTCCCGGTCGCCGCGTGGCCCGCCCTCTCAGGCGAGCGTCGGCGGCACTGAGCTTGTACGCCGCGCGGGTCAGGTCGTCGATGAGTGCGGTCCGGGCTGCGTCTTCGGCTGCCACCATCTCTCCTCGCCTCGTGACGACGTTTCCAGCTAGCCGGTATTGTCGCCTGCTTTCCTTCGCTCGTACTCTACATAAGTACTTAATCAATAAGTACTTATGTAGATGGGAGAAGCATCATGACCACGAATCGTTCCGCAGGACAGGGTTGGTCGCTCGACATCGCGCTTGCCGAAGGCGGATTCGATGCGCTGCATCCGGGCGGCAAAGGGACCCTCGAGCTGCTCGGACACGACCACACCGACTTCGACAAGGTCTTCGCCCTGGTGAAGAGCGGAGCCATGCTGCCCAAAGCGTGGTCGGTCGTCGCGAACCAGGCTGAGACCAGGGCGCGTCACCTCGAGGAGACCGGTTACGCCCGCGCAGCATCGGATCTGTATCTGCGGGCGGCCGTGATGTGGGGCCGCGCGCAGTACTCCATCTTCGACAGCGACGACCCGCGCAAGGCGTTGTTCCGCCGGCATTGCGACGCCTGCGTGGATCGACTGGCGGCGCTCCGTGATCACCGGGTGCGTCGCGTGGCGCTGGACTTCGACGGGAAGAAGATCTACGCGTTGTTGCACCTGCCCGCCGGCGACGTTCACGGGGCACCCGCCGTTATTCTCGGACCCGGTATGGACATGATCAAGGAGGACTATCTCCTTGCTGCCGAACGGTTCTACACCAACCGTGGCGTGGTCGCATTGTCCATCGAGGGCCCCGGCCAGGGACAGACCCGTGCTGAAGGCCTGACGGTCGGACTGGACAACTACGAGCGCGCCATCGAGGCCTATGCCGACTATCTCGCGGGCCTCCCCGAAGTCGACGCGAACCGTGTCGGCATGTTCGGTATCAGCATGAGCGGTTACTGGGCGCTGCGCGCTCTCGCCCAGCCGCACACGCGTCTACGCGCCGCGGCCACCTTCGAAGCCGTGTCGGGCGATTTCGAGACCATCTTCGAAGCAGCCCAACCCAGCTTCAAGAACAACTTCATGTACATGGCCGGATACACCGACGAAGAAGCCTTCGATCGGGACCTCAAAGCCACGATGCCGCTCGGCGACCTGGTCACTCGGATCACCCGGCCCGTTCTGATGGGCATCGGCGAATTCGACGAGCTCACCCCCGTGGAGAGAGCGCTGGAGACTTTCGAAAAGATCACCGCGCCAAAGGAGATGAGGGTGTACGAGGGTCAGTTCCATCCCCTCGGCGGGGTTGCGGCGGAGGTCTTCACCTTCGGCGCCGACTGGCTTCTGCGCGCCGTCGACGGTGAGTTCGACCGGCCCGGGCGTGACGAGCGGTATTTCATGCACGACGACGGCAGCGTCACGGTGGGCTCAGCCGACCCGTCCTGGTGGCTGGGTGCTGCGCCGCAACACCTCGCCGAGGTCCGAGCGGCGCTGGCCAGCCGATGAGTGGTGTCGGCAATACGCGCCTTGCCCACTTGGCAAGAATCCTTGTCGTTAATTGTGCCTGTCATGAGACTCGTTGTGTCGGAGATGTTCCCGATGCGTCAGTGTGACGCCGGCGAAGAAGAGGACCAGCGTGCAGGACCAGAACGGGAAGAGCGACGGCGCTCACGACGAGTGCATCTCACCGAATCCTCCGACGGACGCCGGGACACCTGGAGAGCGCGTCGATGTGTTCTCGCCCGAGTCGGAACAAGCAGTGAGCCGGAAAGTGTTGGGCGGTCGTGTCCACGGCTGGTGAGGGCCGGTCACGACCCGCGCCGGTCAACCCCGCGGCGTCGTGGTGATGTGGACGTGGTCGTAGTGGCCGTAACCTGACGCCTGTGGACCGGCCGGCGTCGAGTAGGTCCCCCGCCAGATCACATCCTGCAATCCGAATCGAACCGCGTTGGCCAGCGCGAATGCCCGCACCTGGTCACCGAGGGCGATGCCTTCGGGGCTGTCGGGATTGGGGATCATGATGTCGATCGCCAGGCCGCGAGGATGCCACGGTTTCGAGTCAGGCCGCACCCCGTCGATGGTGGCGATCTGCGGGAATTGCGCACTGACGGCACGCGCGGCCAGGACCGTGTTGGGCTGCAGCCCGGCCTCGTTCGCCACCCCGACGGGCAGCGCATCGGGTGCCTGCGCGACGACAGCCGGCGGTTGAGCGAGGTCACCGGGAGGCACCACGGGCGCCGCCACGATCGCCGGGGCCGGCGGTGGTGGCGGTGGTGGAACGGCGTTCTCGATCACGGCCTGCTGTTGCGGTGTCAGCGCCGCATATTGCGCCTCTGCCGCAGCGATCTGGCGCATCAGGTCCTTCAACTTGGCTTGCAGCTCGGCACCGATCGCGGTGGCCCGCTCGGCGGCAGTGCTCGCGTCGGCGGCCGATTTCTCGGAGGCGCGGGCGGCGGCGGCCGCCCGCGTGGACGCTTCCCGGTAGGCCTTCATCTGATCGGCGGTCGTGGCGTCGACCACCCGCTGCAGTGACAGCCTGTCGATGAGGTGTTGGGGCGACGGCGCAGTGAGCACCGCGGCCATCTCACTGTCACCGACACTCATGTAGGTCATCGCCGCGAGCCGGTCGACGGCTGCCTGATAGGGCTGCAACTGCGCCTTCGCCAGCTCCAGGGCCGCCAGATCGGCGTGGTGGCGGTCGAGCGCAGCGTCCCGCTCAGCCGACTTGGCGTCGGCGTCGCGCTGGGCCGCGGTCACGGCTTCGCGACTCTGCAGCGCCTGCTGGGACAACTCGTCGAGCCTCGCGAGCGCATCGTCGGCCGGCTCGCCGTGCGCCGCACCCATCCCCACCGTCACGGCCACCGTGGCGGCGGCGACACCGCACACCAGTCGTCGAAGGTGGTGGCGAACCACGGTCATATGGTTTGTCACGATCCTTCGGTCTCGAACCGACCCGGTTCGGCTGTCGATATCCCGGGCAAGGCTACGAACTGCTACCCGTGGCTGTCTAGCCGGGTGCTGCGGCTCGACTCTGTAGGGTCGGTAAGCACGATGTCCATGTTGCGCAGCCTGACGCGGTCGGCGGTCGTCCTCGCCGTCCTGGTGTCGGGCGCTGCCCTCGGATCGGGCGTCGCCGGAGCCGCCGAACTCGGCGATTATCTCTGGCAACGTCGACCGCTCCTGCTGTTCGCGCCGACGGACGACGATCCTCGGCTCGTCGACACGCTGCGCGGAATCGACGCCAGCCGTTGCGATTTCGTCGAGCGGGAGATGGTGCTCGGGGTCGTGGTCGACACGGGGACGAGCACCCTCGACGGGCAGGCCATGGACGCCGCCGCGGCGCGACGGTTGACCGATCGCTACGGGGTCGGTGCGGACAGCTTCGCCGCGGTGCTGATCGGGAAGGACGGCGGGCAGAAGCTCCGCGTCGACGACGTGCCGGACCTTCGGACGGTGTATGCCGTGATCGACGGCATGCCGATGCGCGCCCGCGAAGCGAGTGCGGCTCCGCGTCGATGTTGATGTCCGCCGAGGCTGCCGTGCCCGTTCGGCTGCCGCGTTGGTTCGGCGGCGTCCTGTGTGCATGCTCGCTGCTCCTGCTGGCATCCTGCGGGAGCGCGGGGCGAGCCCCCGACACCGACAGGACGCCCGATGCGACCCAGGCCGCCGCACCTGACGTTGCCCTGGTGGACCTCTACAGCGCCGGCGAGGTGGCGACCTGGACCACGGTCAACGACCCCGTCATGGGCGGCGCATCCAGCGCGAATGTCGCCTTCGGCGACGGCGGCCTCGTCTTCTCCGGAAACATCTCCCTCGAGAACAACGGCGGGTTCGCCTCGGCTCGCAGCCCGGAGGATCCTGCTATCGGGCGGAAAGCGGCGGGTATGAGGTCGCTCCGCGTCCACGCCCTGGGCGACGGCAGGACCTACCTGGTGAAGGTGAACCAGTCCGGTCGGCCGTTCTCCTACATCCAGCGCTTCCGCACGGATCGCGGCACCATGCGCACCTACGATCTGCCGGTGACCGGCTTCGAGCCAGTGGGAATGCGTCTCCGTCCCGCACCCGAAGCACCCCGGATCCTGGACCCGTCGGGCATCAGTCAGATCTCGGTGTACATCCTCGACGAGCAGCAGGGTCCCTTCGAATTGGTCCTCCGCGCGATCGACGCCACGGTCTGAGCGTCGCCGGGGTCTGTGCGCTCACTACGGCGAGCGGGTCCACTCCTCCAGTACCACAAGAGTTTTCGTCCCCACGACGCCTTCCCCCGCGCGCAACCGAGCGACCACGTTCCGAAGGTGTTCCACCCCGTCGACGCGGATGCGGACCAGCGCGTCGGGATCACCGGCAAGGGTGAGCACCTCTTGAACCTCGGAGATCTGTGACACCGATTCGAGAATCTCGGACAGATCCCGATGGCCGTCGAAACGCAGTTCGGTGACGGCCTCGATGCCGCCGGCGATGCGCCCGTAGTTGACCTGCACGGTGTAGCGCGTGATCACCCCGACACTCTCCAGGCGCGCGATGCGCCGCTGGACGGGTGCCACCGTGAGGCCGACGACCTTGGCGATCTCGCGGAGAGGTCGTCGGGAGTTCTCCCGCAACAGGCGCAGGATCGTCCGGTCGACGTCGTCCAGAACTGCGGATTCTTGCACGCAACAGATGGTATCCGCCACATGCTCGATGTTGCGTGGATACGCCACGGGAGTCCCATTCGGTTGCGATTGTTCGCCAAACACCGCGAGAAGCGTTGTGACGCGGGTCGCTGTGCCGCAAGCTCGTAGCATCCGCTCTCGCCCACCGGAGGAGAAGGCCACATGACCGTCCCGTCCTACCGTCAGGTCGCGCGATGACCGAGCTGCTCAACCGCCCCGCCGACGTCTACGACCTGGCCAACCGCTACCAGGTGGGCGCACCGCCGACGCTGCTCACCGGCGTGCAGGCCATCGCGCGCCTGCTGGTGGAGCACCGCGCGTTTGACCGCAGGCGCGGACGCCACACCGCGACCTTCGTGTCCGGGTATCAGGGCAGCCCACTGGGCGGCCTCGACCGTCTCCTCATGGAGATGCCGGATGTCATGGCCGACAACGACATTCGTGTCGTACCCGGGGTCAACGAAGAGCTCGCGGCCACGTCGGTGTGGGGCAGTCAGACCGAACTGCCACTGGGCACACGGACCCACGACGGGGTGACCGGCTTCTGGTACGGCAAGGGTCCGGGCCTGGACCGGGCCACCGACTCCCTGCGTCACGCCAACATGTACGGCGTCAACCCCGCAGGCGGCGCGGTGTTGCTCGTGGGTGACGACCCGGCATCCAAGTCGTCGACCGTCCCCGCGGTGAGTGAACGCTCCCTCGCCGCGCTGGGCATCCCGGTGCTCTTCCCCCGCAATGCCGCCGAGATCGTGACCTTCGGACTGCACGCGATCGAGATGTCACGCACCTCGGGGTGCCTGGTCGCCCTCAAGATCGTCGCCGACGTCGCCGACGGCTCCTGGGTCGTGGACCCGGACGTGGCAGGCACCGACCCCGTCATTCCCGCACTCGAATGGGACGGCGCACCGTACACCTACGTGCAACGTCCCTTCGTCCTGCGGCCTGACGCCATCCTGGCCGCCGAGGAAGAACTGGTCGGGCCACGAACCCAGGCCGTGCACGCCTACGCCGCGGCGAACACCCTCGATGTGCTCGAGGTCGACCCGCCGAACGCGACCGTCGGGCTGATCGCGTCGGGAAGCTGCTACGACTCGATGCGCCAGGCGCTGCTCGACCTCGGTGTCACCGATGAGCGCCTGGCTGCCGCGGGCATCCGCGTGCTGCGACTCGGGATGATGAGCCCGGTCGAGCCGTCCGTGGTGCGCCGCCTTGCCGACGGTGTGCAGCGGATCATGGTCGTCGAGGACAAGACCTCGTTCGTCGAGATGCAGATCCGCGACATCCTCTACGGCACCGCGAACGCACCCCAGATCCTCGGCAAGCGCGACGCGACCGGCGCCCGGTTGATCCCGTCCCACGGTGAATTGACCGCGGGGCGCCTGCTGGCCCCCCTGCGCCACGTTCTGCAGGACATCGTCGAGATCTCGCCGCCACGCGCGAAGCGCACACCGCTACCGCTGCTGACGACCAGCCGCAGCCCGTACTTCTGCAGCGGTTGCCCGCACAACCGGTCCACCGCGATCCCCGACGGATCGATGGGCGGTGGCGGCATCGGCTGCCACGCCATGGTGTCGATCTCCGGGCGCGAGGACAGCGCGATCACCGGCATCACCCAGATGGGCGGCGAAGGCGCCCAGTGGATCGGCCAGGCCTGGTTCACCGACGCCGGCCACATCTTCCAGAACATCGGAGACGGAACGTTTTTCCATTCAGGGCAGCTCGCCCTGCAGGCATGCATCGCAGCCGGGGTCAACATCACGTACAAGATCCTCTACAACGAGGTCGTCGCGATGACCGGTGCGCAGGACGCCGAGGGCGCGCTGACCGTGCCGCAGCTCACGCACAAACTCACCGCCGAGGGCGTCAAGCGGATCGTGGTGTGCGCCGAAGACCCCAGCCGCCACCGGCGTCGCGACCTGGCACCCGGCACACTGCTGGTGGATCGCGATCGCCTCGACGACGCGCAGCGGATGCTGCGCGACGTCGAGGGGGTGAGCGTCTTGATCTACGACCAGCACTGTGCCGCCGACGCCCGCCGCCAGCGCAAGCGCGGCAAGCTCCCGGCGCGGACCAAGCGGGTTCTCATCAACGAAGCCGTCTGCGAAGGCTGCGGCGACTGCGGGGTCAAGAGCAACTGCCTGTCCGTGCAGCCCGTCGAGACCGAATTCGGGCGCAAGACCCGCATCGACCAGACGTCCTGCAACACGGATTACTCCTGCCTGGACGGCGAGTGCCCGTCCTTCGTGACGGTCGAGACCGCGCCCCGCAGAGGTCTCCGGCGCCGGGCGCGCCGGTCGGGCGCGGTCACCGCGCCGAAGGGTGCCGGGATTCCGACCCCGCCCGAGGCGCCACCGAGCTCAGCGGATGACCCGATCTCGTCGACCAACAACGTGTACATGGTGGGCATCGGCGGCACCGGCATCGTCACGGTGAATCAGGTGCTCGCCACGGCCGCGTTCCGCGCCGGCTACACGGTGGAGTCCCTCGACCAGACCGGACTGAGCCAGAAAGCCGGCCCCGTCGTCGGCCACCTGCGCTTCGCTCCCGGCGACCTGGAACCGGCCAACCGGTTGACGCCGGGGTCCGCCGATTGCATCCTCGGGTTCGACCTGCTCACCCTGGCCGAGGACCGCAACCTCGGCTACGGCGATCCGCACCGCACCGCGGCGGTGGTGTCGACCAGCCGCACCCCGACCGGTGCAATGGTCTACGACGTCGATGTCGACCACCCGGACGAGGCAGTCCTGTTGGACCGCGTCCGCACCGCCACCGCGGGACTCGTCGACATCGGCGATGCGCTGGCTGCGGCCGAGCAGCTCTTCGGGAGCACCATGGCGGCCAACTTCCTCCTGGTGGGGGCCGCTCACCAGAGCGGCGCGCTGCGACTGCCTGCGACGGCGATCGAGGAGGCGATCAGCATCAACGGGACCGCCGTATCGGTCAACCTCGCCGCGTTCCGCTGGGGCCGGGCAGCGGTCGCTGACCCTGAGCGGTTCCGCGCCGCCGTCACCGCTCCGACGCGGGCTCGGGAACGCCATGTGCCGGCGTCCGTGGCGGCCGCCGGTCTCGACGGCGAGGTGAAGCGGCTCGTCGAGACGCGGGCCGCCGATCTCGTCGCGTTCCAGAACGAGCGGACCGCCGACGCCTACGTCGACCTGGTCGCGGCCGTCGCAACCGCCGAGCGGGCGGTGACCACCGAGACTCGGCTCAGCGAAGCCGTCGCGCGCTACCTGTTCAAGCTCACCGCCTACAAGGACGAGTACGAGGTGGCCCGTCTGCTCACCGACCCCGAGTTCGTGCAGTCGACTACCGAAGCCTTCCCCGATGGCACCGTGTCCTACCAACTCCATCCGCCCACGCTGCGCGCGCTCGGTCGTGAGAAGAAGGTCGCCTTCGGCCCGTGCTCCCACGTCGCGCTGCGTTCTCTCGCACGCCTGAAGTTCCTGCGCGGCACGCCCATTGACCCCTTCGGCCACGCGCACGTACGCCGACTGGAGCGAGCTCTGCGCGACCATTACCGCGAGACGCTCGCCCAGCTGATCGGCTCCTTGAGCGCCGAGACCTACGAGCAGGCCGTGCGCATCGCCGAGTTGCCCGACCAGATCCGCGGTTACGAGTCCGTCAAGGTGCGCAACGTCGAGCGGTACGTCGCCGCACTGCGCGCGGAAGGGATCGAACCGCCGGCCGCCACGTGGTGAGCCGCTGCGCTCCCGTTGAGGCGGGCCGCACCGAGAAGCACTGGACACCCCGAGGGGGGCTCTCCCAGTACCTGTAACACCAGGGCCCTCCCGAGCGCGACGTGAGCGTGTGACCATCCCACGGTGGACAACGAATTCACCAACCACACAGGCCTCTTCGACTTGAGCGGGAAGCACGCACTCGTCACCGGCGGCACCAGGGGTATCGGCATGATGATCGCGCGCGGCCTGCTCCAGGCGGGCGCCCGCGTCGTCATCAGCTCCCGCAGCGCCGAGGCGTGCACCCAGGCTCAGGATCGACTGTCCCCGTTCGGAGATGTGCACGCGATCCCCGCCGACCTGTCCCGGCACGACGAATGTCGACGCATCGCCGATCTCGTCACGAACGACGCGCAACACCTGGACATCCTGGTCAACAATGCCGGGGCGATGTGGCGAGAGCCGCTGGCGACGTTCCCGGACGAGGCGTGGGACACCGTGATCGACCTGAACCTCAAGGCACCGTTCTGGTTGGTTCAGGCCCTGCTCCCCGTCCTTCGCCTTGCGGGCACCGCCGATGATCCCGCGCGGATCATCAACATCGGCAGCATCGCCGGTATCCACGTCGCCCAGTCACCGAACTACTCGTATGCCGCCAGCAAGGCGGCACTCCATCAACTCACCCGGGTGCTCGCCAGGGAGTTGGGCCCGCAGCACGTCACCGTGAACGCGATAGCGCCGGGGGTGTTCCCGTCGCAGATGGTCGCCACCGCGCTCGACACCATCGGCGAGAAGATCGCAGCGGCAACGCCTCTGCGCCGGCTGGGCCGCGACGACGACATGGCCGGCATCGCGGTGTTCCTCGCCAGCCGGGCCGGGTCCTTCCTCACGGGCAGCATCATTCCGATCGACGGCGGTATCGCGACCACCGCATCGGGCACCCCGTGAGCGGCGCAGGGGTACCCGCAGTGCCTCCCTGCGGCATCGTGGCGCGCGTACGGTAGCGGGGTGGCCGCGATCGACCTGCGTTCCGACATCCGGGAGTTTCTCAGCTCGCGCCGTGCCCGCATCACGCCCGAGCAGGCGGGCCTGCCCGCATACGGCGGCAAGCGTCGGGTCGCGGGACTTCGTCGCGAAGAGGTGGCGCTCCTGGCTGGAGTGTCGGTCGACTACTACGTGCGCATGGAGCGCGGCAGTCTTGCCGGCGCGTCCGATGGCGTCCTCGACGCCCTGGCCTCCGCCTTGCGGCTCGACGAGGCGGAACGCGACCACCTCTTCCATCTCGCCCGCCGATCCCGGACGCCAGGCAGCCCACGCCGGCGCAAACCCGCCGTCGCGGTGCGCCCGGCACTGCACCAGGTGCTCGACGCCATCTCCGGTGCACCGGCGTGGATCCGCAACGGACGTTTCGACGTGTTGGCCATGAATCATCTGGCCCGCGCGCTGTATTCACCGGTGCTGGCCGACCCGCGCCGGCCGGCGAACACGGCGCGGTTCGTCTATCTCTCCCCTGAGGTCGCCGAGGAATTCTTCGTCGACTACGACCAAATGGCCCGTGACGCGGCCGCGAAGCTCCGCATGGAGGCCGGCCGCAATCCGCATGACGAGCATCTGATCGCCCTGGTCGGCGAATTGTCCACGCGCAGTGAGCTGTTCCGACAGCAGTGGGCATCTCACGACGTGCGGTTGCACCGGTCCGGGCGTAAGCGCCTGCGCCATCCGATCGTCGGCCGACTCGACATGGACGTCGAATCGCTGGAGCTGCCGTCGGACCCCGGCTTGCGCCTCAACATCTACACCGCACCCGCGGGTACGCCGACGGCTGACAATCTCACGCTCCTGGCGTCGTGGGCCGCCGGCCAGGAGGCGCTTCCGACCGAAGCGCGTGGTGGATAGTCGACGTCGGTAGCCCCGAGGTCTACTCCGGGTTCACGATGCCGTCGAGCCAGCTTTCGGCCGTGCGCAGCAGCTCTTCATGTGACACCGACGCGAACGCCGGCAGCTTGAGGAAATGCCGCGCAATCGTCAGCCCCAGAATGCTGCTGACAGCGACGGTGGCTCGCAGCTCGGCGTCGTCTCCGGGCAGCGAACCCGTGAGGTTGTCGATGCGTTCCTGCAGGAATTCGCGCATGTGCGCTTCCGCCTCGGGGTTGGTGAGCATCGAACGCACCAGCGCGCGGGTCTCGGGAGGTAGGTCGGTCAACCGCACACCGAGGACGTCGATCAGATGCTCCGACGCGGTGTGGCGATCATCGTCAGGCAGTTTCGCGACGATCGCGAACAAGGCGGCCTTCGAGGCGTAGTGCTGCATCACCAGCGACGGATCGACGCCGGCTCGCTCGGCGATCGCCCGAATGGTGGCCCCGGCGTAGCCGTGACGCGCGAACTCCAGCTGAGCCGCTTCGAGAATCCGCTGAGCCGTCGCCGCACGTTTGGCGTCCCGGGTCGTCGCCACGCCTCACCGTACCGCCGGTCCCGGCCGAGTGCTAGCATTTCACTAAACAGTTGTTGAGCGAAGGAGCCGTCATGACTGTCATCGCCATCGAGGAGCACTGGACCTCACCCCGGCTGGCGGCAGCTCTCCTGCAGGTGCCCCCTGAGCGCTTTGACGACAGCCTTGCGCTGAACGACGGCGGGGACGTCCACGACCGTCTGGAAGATCTGGGCGACGCGCGGATCGCCGACATGGACGCCCAGGGCATCGATGTGGCCGTGGTCTCGCTGGCACCCCCGGGCACCGGGCCGCTGTCCCCCGGTGACGCGGTGTCCTTCAGCCGCGAGCTCAACGACATCGCCGCCGAGGCGGTGGCACGCCATCCCACTCGTCTGCGAGCGATGGCGACCCTGCCGATGGCCGATATCGCTTCGACCGCCGCCGAATTGGATCGGGCAACGGGCCTGGGCCTCGTCGGCGCGATGGTGTACGGCAGAACCGGCGACATCACGCTCGACGACCCCCGCTACGACGACCTGTTCGCGACGGCCGCCGACCTGGGGCAGCCGATCTTCATCCACCCGCAGATCCCGCCGCGCGCGGTACGGGAGGCCAGCTATTCCGGTTTCGACGAGATGACCGACCTCGCGCTGTCCACGTTCGGCTGGGGATGGCACCTCGAAGCAGGGCTGGCGGCGCTGCGCCTGATCGCCCGCGGCACCTTCGACCGGCACCCGGATCTGCGGATCGTGCTGGGCCACTGGGGTGAACTCCTGCCGATGTGGTCCGATCGCACCAATGGGATCGCCCGCGTCGCCGGGCTACAGCGCTCCGTGGCCGACACCATCCGGTCCAACGTCTACATCACCAATTCCGGCATGCTCAGCGCTCCCCTTCTGCACCACACGCTGTCCGTCACCACGATCGATCGCTTGATGTTCTCCACCGATTACCCCTTCCAGCGCCCCACCCGGGAACAGGTCGCGGCGTTCCTGACCGAATTGCCGACCGACGCCGACCGCAGGAGTTTCACCGCCGACAACGCGCGCAGGCTCTTCAACATCGAAGACGCGGGGGCCTGACATGAATCGGGAGAACGACATGCATTGGGTTGGAACCTGGACCACGACACCGGATCCGATGGAGAGCGTGGCACTCGCCGGTCAAACGGTGCGGATGGTGACCCGCGTGAGCATCGGCGGCGAGCACGCACGGGTCCGTATCTCCAATGTGTACGGATCAGGCCCCCTCACCGTCGGCGCGGCGCACATCGCATCGCGTAGTCACGGTGCGCGCATCGACCCGGACTCGGGGCGATCGCTGACATTCGTTGGCGCCGAGTCGATCACGATCCCGGCAGGCGCTCTCGCCGTCAGCGACCCGGTCGAGATACCAGTGGCGCCGCGGTCCGACCTGGCGGTCAGCGTCTACCTACCCGACGACCTGCCTGCCGACTTCGGGTTGACCGGACACGACAACGGCCATCAGACGAATTACATCTCGCCGCGGGGGAATCGCGTTGACAGCGTGGACTTTCCCGACGCGCAGCCGACCGAAGCCTTCGTCCTCGTCAGCGGGGTGGAGGTGCTCGCCGCACCGCAGGTCGGCGGGATCGTCGCCTTCGGCGACTCGCTCACCGAGGGCAACATCTCCACCCTCGACGCGAATCACCGCTGGCCCGACCAGCTCGCCCGTCGACTCGTCCAGCGGCAGGGCGGTCGGCAGCTCGGTGTGGTCAATCAGGGCATCGGCGGCAACCGCATGCTGCACGACGGGCGCGGCCAGAACGGGTTGGCCCGCTTCGACCGCGATGTCCTCGCCCAACCCGGCGTGACGCACGTCGTCGTCTTGATCGGCATCAACGATCTGCGCAACAGCCACGGACGGGCCGAGGAGATCGTCGGGGCCGAGCAGCTGATCACCGGTCTGCGTCAGATCGGCGTGCGCGCCAAGGCGGCCGGCCTGAAAGTGTTCTGCGCGACGCTGCTGCCGTGGGAGAACGAGACCTTCCGCGGTGGCTTCTACACCCCCCAGGGTGAGCGTGCGCGGCAGACCATCAACGAGTGGCTCCG
>Ga0247757_10000921_pt1 | contig 21911 bp, 20 predicted proteins | sample UWRJL126311R4_FD_180929 | JGI IMG/M metagenome (GOLD analysis project Ga0247757, IMG submission 180929) | Plant litter microbial communities from Arlington Agricultural Research Station in Wisconsin, United States - UWRJ-L126-311R-4 | ecosystem: Environmental > Terrestrial > Plant litter >...
AGCCAGAGTTCGGCGTTGAGCGGGATCTTGGCCTGAAATGCGGACACCTTGGGCAGGGCCGCATTGTGGGCCGCCCGCAACTCGGGCGAGTCGGCGACGGTGGTCAGGTGCGAGACCTTGGCCCAAGTTTCATTGAGCGGTTCGCTCGCCGACTCGAGGGCGAGGAAAGTGTTGCGGTAATCGGCCGCTGCCACCGGCCGGCTCGTGATGGCGGCAATGGCGGATTCCGCCGTGGCCAGGGCGCGGTCGACCGCCGCTTCGACGCCGCTGGCTGCTAGTTGCGACCACTTGATCTCAAACGTGCGATCCAGAAAGGGATTGTCCATCGGGCCGGTAATGACCGCCCCGAAGGGAATGCTGTCAAACGAAATGGACCTTACCAGTGGTACGCGGCACCCGCGATCCACTGGCGGCGTCCCGCCGGCACCGAGGGCACTTCCTGAAAATCGCTGTCCCAGAGATTATCGACCCGGAACGACAGCTCGAGCCCGCGCCAGGCTTTAGGCAGGTAGTACAGGCCAATCCCGGTAAGGAACGCCTCGTCCCCGCCGGCGGTACGGAGGGAATTCGGTTCCTGAATGCGATACTCGTTGTCCAGGCGCACCTCAAAACCTCCGCCCAACCGGGCGACAATGGCCGCCGTGAAACGATGGTGCGCATAGTTGAGCGCGTAGAAACTGGCGTCGATCGTCGCCACGCCGTAGTCGGCGTCCTTGTCCAGATACGTGTAGCTGAGCACCAAATCCCAGCGCGGCCGGTGCGTGGCGGCCACGACCTCGAAGCCCGCGGTACCGATATCCACGGCATTCGCCGTGCGGGCCGTGACCCCCTGGCGATAGGTCCAGTCGACGAGGTCGTCGTCCCAGCGGTAGAAGGCGGCAGCCTGCACGGTCCATTGCTGCAGCGAAAATTCCGCCCCCAGCTCGAGATTGCGGCTGGTTTCCCGACCGAGGTCGGGGTTGCCCCGGAAGAGACCGGACGAAGGACTCGAGTTGAGTGCGGTGTAAGTGGGCACCTGGGTGCTCTCGGCGTATTGCCCGTACACCCGGAAGGACGACGACGTCCGCAGCGCGATCTCGGCCACCGGCGAAATGGCGGAATCGTCGCGGTTCGTATCATCATACGTGGCACCGAGGCGAAGGTTGAGGCGACCGGCGGACGTTTCGGCGGAATACTCGGGGATGAGCGAAGCCTTGTAGTAGTCGCGGGTGTGAAAGCGCCCGAACGTCAGCGAAGTCGACTCCAGGCTGTCGCTCATGAAGGTCGCGCCGTAGTTGACCGCCCAGCTCCCCGAACCCAGCCGTCCGTCGAGGGCAAGCGAGCGAACGCGCGTGGTGTGCTGGAAAGGATTCGAGGCCCCGGGTACGGCCCGGTTGAATTCGTAGTCGTCATAATTGCGCCGGTAGTAGGCCCCCAGCTGGAAGAAGTTGTCGCCCGCCAGCGCCGTGCGATGGTTCAGCGCGTATAGTTCCGTCTCCAGGTTCTCCGTTTCATTGAAACCGAACGGCGTGTAGAGATTCGGCCACCCGAAAAACTTCTTCTGCCAGCCAGCAAAAAAGTCCGTCTGGCTGTGCGCCCCCTGCACCTGCACGCGGCCGGCCACGCGCTGAAAGTCGTGGTCACCGTACGGAATCGAGCCATCCGACTCGGAGCGCGCCGCGCTGACATCCGCGCCAACGGTCAGTCCACCCGCCGTCCCTGGGAAAACCACGCCTTGGTAGATGTCCTGGCGATTCGTATCGTATTCGCCGAAGGCGGCGGCGGCTTCGCCGCGTTGGGTGATGCGGCTCCAGTCGTAGGCGATCGTGCCCACTTCCGCATTGAAGCCACGGGCCGCGTTGTCCGCGCCGGTCAGCACCTGCGGCGAGGCCAGCATCGCGGGCGCCACCGGCAGTTCGGCAAAGTAATGGCCGGTCTGCGGATCGTAGACCGAGAGCGCACCCAGCTTGAAACCGGTGTTCTCGAAAATGCCGCCGCGAATCGCGACGTCGGCCTGGGCTTCGGCGAAGTTGCGCGCTTGGACATCCACCCGCGGCTCGAACTGCAGGGCGGTCACCGGCATGGCAAAGGTTGCCACCGGTGTCTCGTTCGCCACGCGATCGGACGTGATCGACAAAGTCGGCAACACGTACGTGTCGGGTTTATCCTGAGCCGGCAGGCTCAGGGCACATCCGCCAGCCAGCATTGCGAACACGCCGCGGCACCAGGAAATACGGGCTAAATTCATTCTGAGTTAAATCGAAATTACATCCTTGTTAACCAATAATGCAAAAATGAAGCCGCGGGTGACGCGGCTTGATCTCGGGCGAAGAGCTTACTCGTCGCCGTCGTTGCCAATGGCTTCGACCGGGCAGCCTTCGAGGGCCTCCATGCAAAGCTGGGCGTCCTCTTCAGTGGTCGGCTGGGTGTGTACGAACGAGTAACCACCCTCTTCCTGACGTTTGAAAAACGCAGGCGCCGTCTCACGGCAGAGATCGCAGTCAATGCACTGTTGGTCGACGTAGAACTTGCCGCCGACATTGTCCTTCCACTTTTCTGCTTTGTTGGCCATTAGTCGGGCCACTCAACGGGAATTCGATACCCTGTCAAGTAGTAGCATGGCATGTGACCCGCCGCGTGCGTCACCTGTGGTCGGGCTTGTGTTAACCCACAAGGGAGATACGTTTCCGTCGATGGCTTCCGACCGCACTTACATGCGCAACGACTATGAGCGCCCACGCACCACGATGCTGGTGTGGATCGTTTCCGCCCTCAGTGCTGCATTTGTTCTGCAATTGATCCTGGGGTCACCGAAGCTGGGCTTCGCCGATCAGGTGCTCGATGCCATGGTCCTGACCATCGGCAGCGTCAAACAGTGGCATCTCTGGACTCTCCTCACACACAGCTTGCTGCATGACCCGGGAAATTTCTGGCCCGCCGTGGTCACCGTCTTCGGGCTGATTTTCACCGGCCGCCACCTGGAACCGCTGATCGGCTCGCGCCGCTTCCTTGCCCTTTTCGTTTCTTCCCTCGCTTTCAGCGGACTCTGCTGGTGTGCGGTGCATTGGACCCACGGCGGCGCCCAGATCGGAGCCGGGGCCGCGATCTTTGCTTTTCTCATCGTGCTGTCCGAGGTCAGCGCCGGTACCGAGATGACGCTGCTGTTCCTACCGGTCAGCTTCCGACTGCGGCACCTCATCCTGGCCATTCTGACCGTCGAAACCCTCGCCCTGTTTTTCTACGAACTCCCGGGTGCGGCGGTTCCCCTCGGTCTCAGTCCGTCGGCCCACCTTGGCGGCATGCTGGCGGGCTGGCTCTTCTACAAGTTCGTCCCCACCGGAGACAGCTGGGATCGCATTTCCCGCCTCTCCGCGCCGGGTTTCCTGCGCCTCAAGGCTCCCAAGCGGGTCCCGACTGCGGCCACCCGGGCGCCTTCCGCCACCGCGCCGTGGCGCTCCGGCAATCTCCGGGCCGACGTGGACCGCATTCTCGACAAGATCAACAGCCACGGCTTCGGGTCCCTCAGCGACGAGGAGAAACAGATCCTCGACGAGGCCAAGGACCTCCTCAGCAAGCACTAGGCGGTGGCCCATCCCGTTTCCCGACCGATCGTCACTTTCCCAGAAACAAATCCCTGAAACCGGCCACTAATGGTGGCATCATTTCCCGCCTGTGAAACTCCCTCGCTTCCTCCTCAGCCTCGGCCTCGCGGCCCTGGTCACCAGCAATGTTCTCGCCGTCCCCGACACCGAGCTCAAGACCACGCCGGTCATGCGCCTCGAGACGCGCACGCTGGTCCAGATGCTGGAATACTTCCACTACAACAAGGACGCCGTCACTTCGACCGACTACCCGCAGCTCATCACGGCGTACATGCAGGAACTCGATCCGCAGCGCCTGTTCTTCACCCTCGCCGACGAGCAGGCCTTCCGCCGTCAGTATGGGCCGCGCATCGAGACCGACCTCACCTATCTCGGCAACATCGACACGGCCTTCGACATCTACAAGGTCTACGAGCAGCGCGTGAAGACCCGCGCCACTTGGATCGATGCCGAACTCGCCAAGGACTTCGACTTCACGGCGCAGGACTCCTACGTGCCGGATCGCAGCAAGAGCCCCTTCCCTTCCACGGCCGAGGAGACCGATGACCTCTGGCACAAGCGCCTCAAGTACGAGATGCTCAATGATCTCATCGGCAAGAAGACCCAGGAGGAGGCCAAGACCACCCTGCACAAGCGCTACGACCGGATGCTGAAGAATCTCAGCGATATCGAGCCGGCCGACATCCAGGAGATGTACCTCACCAGCCTCACCCGGATGTACGACCCGCACTCCGACTATTTCTCCTCCGACACGCTCCAGGATTTCGGCATCCAGATGAAGCTCTCCCTCATCGGCATCGGGGCCGTGCTTGGCATCGAGGATGACGGCAACTGCATCGTGCGCGAGGTCAAGGCCGGCAGCCCGGCTGACCTGAGCGGCCAGATCCACGTCAACGACAAGATCATCGCCGTCCAGCAGGAAGGCGGCGAAGCGGTCGAAGTGGTCGGCATGAAACTCCGCCGCACCGTCGACATGATCCGCGGCACCAAGGGCACCAAGGTCATCCTTACCATCCTCCCGCATGACGCCGTCGACGCGACGAAGACCAAGGCCGTGCCCATCATTCGCGACGTGGTCAAACTCGACGAGTCCCGCGCGACCGCCATGCTCTACGAAATCCCGACCTCCGAGCCCGGCCAGGTCGAGAAGATCGGCGTCATCAACCTCAACTCCTTCTACGACGGTTCCCCCGAGGACGCCACGCCCGAGGAGGCCCGCAACACGGTGTCCCAGGACGTCGCCGAACTCATCGGCAAGCTGAAGGCCGACGGTATCAAGGCCCTCGTCATCGACCTCCGTCGCAATGGCGGCGGCCTGCTCTCCGAGGCTGTGAACCTGACCGGCCTGTTCATCAAGGAGGGCCCCGTCGTCCAGGAGCGCGACTTCCAGGGCCAGGTCAATGTCGACAGCGATTCGAACAACGCCGTGGACTACGACGGCCCGCTCGCCGTGCTCACTTCCCGCTTCAGCGCCTCCGCCTCCGAGATCTTCGCCGGCGCGCTCCAGAATTATGGCCGCGCGATCATCATTGGCGACAGCTCCACCCACGGCAAGGGCACGGTCCAGGCCGTGCTCGAGATGAAGAACTACATTCCGCGGATGAGCCAGGAGGCGATCAAGACGGGCGCGGCCAAGCTCACCGTGCGCAAATTCTATCTCCCGAACGGCTCGTCCACCCAGAAGAAAGGTGTCACGCCCGACATCACGCTGCCCTCGATCGACGATTACCTGCCGATCGGCGAATCCAGCCTGCCGCATGCCCTCGTCTGGGATGAGATCCAGCCCACGAATTTCGTCGGCAAGGCACTCGACCAGACCGTCGTCCAGCCGCTGCGCCAGGCGAGCCTCGCCCGCCAGGAATCGCTCGAGGAATTTACCCTGCTCAAAAAGAGCATCGAGCGCTTCAAGGAGCGCCAGGAGGTGAAGACCGTTTCCCTCAACCTCGACCAGCGCATCGCCCTCAAGAAGGAGGACGATGATTTCGCCAAAAACATGGACACGGAACGCGATCGCCTGGCGAAGAACAACTACGTCTCACATGAGGTAAAGCTCGACTCCGTCCTCAAGGCCGAGGCCGCGGGCAAGAAGACCGAGAAACCCAAGCCCGACCCGGCCGAAGGCGACACCGACGCTCCGGACACCGACAACGAGGCCAAGCTCGACATCCATCTCCGCGAGACCCTGCGTGTGGTCAACGACGCCCTGCACCTGACCGACAATCCCCTTGCCTGGACCGGCGGCCGCCCGCCGCGCCTAGTTAAAGGCTAACAGGTAGCGCTCCCGGCCGGTCAGGTCGGGGAGCGACAGGGTCCTCGTGTATCCCGCTGCGATGGCGGCTGCCAGCAACTGCTGGTGCTGCGCGATGCCCGTTTCACACGCCAGCAATCCGCCTACCTCAAGATAATCCCGCGCTGACGCCAGGATCTGCCGCAGAGACGCGCTGCCATCGCCGCCCGGCGTCAGCGCCGCCCTCGGCTCGTGGTCCTTCACCTCCGGCTGCGCCTCCGTGACCTCGGTTTCGGACAAGTACGGAGGATTCGCCGCGATCAGGCGAAACTTGCGTCCCGCCGGCACCGCCGAAAACCAGTCCGACACCAGCAATTGCACGCGATCCGTCAACCCGAGCTGGGCACAATTTTCGCCCGCAAGGGCGAGCGCCTCGGCACTCTGGTCCACGCCCAGCACTTGCGCCGCCGGGTGCTTCGCCGCCAGTGCCAGGGCGATCGCTCCGCTGCCGGTGCCGAGGTCCAGGATTGTCGCCGGTGGCGACGGCAGGTTCGCCTCAATCAACTCGATCAGTCGCTCCGTCTCGGGTCGCGGAATGAGCGCGCGACGGTCGACCTTCAGCTTCACGCCCGCGAATTCCGTTTCACCGAGAATATACTGCAGCGGCTCCCGGTTGCTGCGTCGCTTCACCAAGGGACGAATCTTCTCGAGTTCGAGCTCTGTCAGCGGACGTTCGAACTGCAGATACAGTTGCATGCGCTTCAAGCCGAGTGCGTGGCCGATGAGCAGCTCGGAATTGAGCCGGGCGCTTTCGACGCCCTTCTTGTCGAGGAACTCCGTCGTGCGCTTGATGATCTCGAGGACGGTCAGCATGGCTCAGTCGTCGTCGCCTCCGCTGCGCTGACGTACCGGCACCGGGACGCCCGTAAGCTCCGCCAGCTTTTCCTCGAAGTCCGCCCTCTGCAGCGCCTCGATGACCGGGTCGAGGTTGCCCTCCATGACCGCCGGCAGGTTGTAGAGCGTGAGTCCGATGCGATGGTCCGTCACCCGGTTCTGGGGAAAGTTGTAGGTGCGGATGCGCTCGCTGCGGCCACCCGTGCCGATCTGGCTGCGGCGCTGCGAGGCATACTTACTCCGCTCCTCCTCCTCCTTCTGCTTGAGCAGGCGCGAGCGCAGCACGGCCATGGCCTGTGCCTTGTTCTTCTGCTGGGAACGGCCGTCGGCGCAGTAGACCATCAGTCCGGTCGGCTTGTGGACGATGCGTACGGCCGAATCCGTCGTGTTAACCCCCTGCCCGCCCGGGCCACTGGCCCGCATCACGCTGATCTCGAGATCCTGCGGATCGATCTGCACGTCGACCTCCTCGGCCTCGGGCAGCACGGCAACGGTGACGGTCGACGTGTGAATGCGCCCGTTCGCTTCCGTGACCGGAATGCGCTGCACCCGCTGCACGCCGCTCTCGTATTTGAGCTGGCGATACACCTGCTGGCCGGTGATGAGAAAAATGACTTCCTTGAGCCCACCGCGTTCCGACGCGCTGGAACTCATAGGCTGGATTTTCCAACCGCGGCCTTCGGCGTACTTGGTGTACACCCGGAACAGTTCGGCCGCGAACAAGCTCGCTTCGTCGCCGCCCGTGCCCGCCCGAATTTCCAGCACGGTATTGCGCGAGTCGGACGGTTCCGGTGGGATCATCGCGCGCAAAATCGACTCGTGGAGCGCAGCCCGTTTTTGCTCGAGCTCGGGAATTTCCAATTCGGCGAGCGCCCGCAACTCAGGGTCGCCCTTGGGATCCTTGATCAGGTTCGTGTGCGCCGCCAGGTCTTCCCCCATCCGCGTGTATGTCCGGTAATCGTCGACCATCTGCCTTAGCGCCTGCTGCTCACGACTGATCTCGGCGGCCTTGCGCGCTTGCGTGTAGAATGACGGCTCTGCCATCTGCGCGTCGAGTTCGTCGAGCCGGCGCTGAAAAAGGGTAATATCGGGAAGTTGATCCATGCGAAACGAGCGGAGGGAAATTGCGAATTGCGTAAGCCGCGAGCCGCGACTTTATGAACGGCCAAACCAAACGACGCTTCCGTCGCCTAGTAGAAAACCTCCGAGATGGCCTCAACGCTCTTCACTCAGAACATCATCGCCTGCGTCTGGGACTTTGACAAGACTTTGATCCCTGCCTACATGCAGGCCCCGCTTTTCCGGCGCTACGGCATCGACGAGCCGACGTTCTGGTCCGAGACAAATGCGCTGGCCGAGAACTACAAAAGGCGCGGCTACCACATCTCGCCGGAGAGCAGCTACCTCAACCACCTGCTCACCTACGTGCTGGCGGGGAAGATGGCCGGGCTGAGCAACAAGGTCCTCCGCGAGTGCGGCCAACAGATCGGGTTCTATCCTGGCCTGCCAAAATTTTTCGAATCGTCGCGCGCCTGGGTGAAGGCGAAGCCGGAATACGCCAAGCATGAGATCCTGCTCGAACACTATGTCGTCAGCACCGGCCTGGCCGAGATGGTCCGCGGCAGCGCCATCGCGCCCTACATCGATGGTGTTTGGGCCTGCGAGTTCATCGAGAATCCCCTGCAACCGGGCTTCCTGAAGCAGAAGGAACTCGGCATCGAAGCGGCCGCCGAAATCGCCCAGATCGGCGTCATGATCGACAACACGACCAAGACGCGCGCCATTTTCGAGATCAACAAGGGCACGAACCGCAACGCCGCGATCGACGTCAACGCCAAGGTCCTGCCGGAGGATCGCCGCATTCCGCTCCAGAACATGATCTATATCGCGGACGGCCCGAGCGATATTCCCAGCTTTTCCGTCGTGAAGAAAGGCGGCGGCAAGACTTACGCCGTCTACAATCCGGCCATTCGCGCCGAGTTCGAGCAAAACGACCGCCTGCGCCACACCGGGCGCATCGATCACTACGGCCCGGCCGATTATACGGAAGGCAGCGCCACCACCCACTGGCTGCAGCTGCAGATCGAGACGATGTGTGACCGCGTCGTGAAGGACCGCGAGGCCGCCGTGGCGTCGCGCGTCGCCAAGCCGCCCCGACACCTGAGCACGCCGCCGAACCTGGAAGCCGCGCAGCAGCCCAAACAAACCTCGTTTCTCGAATAAGGAAGACCGGCAGGCGCCGATCTCCTGCCCCGCCAATTTAAAAGCCGTCCCGCGGGACGGCTTTGTCATTAATCGGTCAGGCTCGGGAGGAGACTGAAGCGCGGCGTGAGCGTCGCCGTCGTCGCCACGACGAAGAGCGGCTTTTCCGGTAGCGGATCGCGCTCCGTATAGACGGTCTGCAGCGGTGCGGGCGGGGCGATCACGACTTCGAACTTGGGCGCATCAGGCACCAAGGAGAGGCTCAAGACGGCTTTGTCCAGCGACGGGATAATGGCCGCCGGGGCCACTGTCGTGGCGACCGCTTCCTGCTCAAATTTGGCGACCGGGGCGTGCTGCTGGCGTTTGAAGGTGTGGACCAGGTTCACCACGCGCTCCGCGTAGTTATAGCTGACACTCGGGGCGCGACCGTTGATCACGTTGCCCACCCCGGTATTCCAAGCCATGGCGATGTTGAACGGCGAGGGATCCACGCCCGCCTTCTCCAGGTTGGCCTTGATCCATTCGTAATGCTTCACCGCAACTTCGTCCGCGGCCTCGCGCTGGATGGCTTGGGAGAAGGGCCGGTTGGTGTGCATGCGCCACGTACCGGAACGGAACTGGTAGGGCCCCAGCTCACCAAACCGACCCATCCGGGTATGGTTGGTGGGATTCTCGACCCAATTGATCGCGCGCAAAGTTTCCCAACGGTCGTCAGCCCGCGCTTGAATTGTAAAAGCGAGGGTGGCGGCCAGTAGGAATAGCTGTGTGAGACGGCGATTCATGTTCTTTATTGACCGCGAAAAAGGCCATCCGTTCGCCTCGGACAAGAAGCATTTTCCCTCGTAAAAACCACTTCGCGACGGGCTGTCCCGGTTTTCACCAAACCCTTTTGCAAACGAGTAAAAACAGGCCTTTTTACGTGCCTTTCTTACCCAAAAATCTTCGCGGATTTTCGTTAAATTTCGGCGCCAAACTGTCGATGAGTCGCGTGACGAGCGCCGTCCAGCCGGTCTGATGGCTGGCCCCCAACCCCTCTCCGGTTTCGGCGTGAAAGTATTCATGGAAGAGCACCATGTCGTCCCTGCGATTCGAACCATTGGCAGCATGGCCCGCGCCATGGAAAGGACGGGTTCCGGTCGCATCTGGCAGGAAGATTTTTACCAAACGTCGGGACAATTCCTGAGCGGCTTCCTTGAGCGTGATCCGTCGCCCGCTGCCGGTCGGGAACTCCACCGTCAGGCTGTCGCCGTAGAAGTGATGATAGCGCTCCAGCGCCTCAATCAACAGGTAGTTGACCGGAAGCCAGATCGGGCCGCGCCAGTTGGAATTGCCGCCGAACAAACCGGTGTCCGATTCGCCGGGCACATAGCCCACCCGATACTCCTCGCCCCCGGCGCGAAGCACGAACGGGTCGGCCGCGTGGGCCTTGGACATCGACCGGATGCCATAGGGGGACAGAAATTCGTTTTCGTCGAAAACGTACCGCAGGACGCGCTCCAGCCTCTCCTTCGACGGAATCGCCAGCAGCCGCCGGCCGGCAGTGGCTCCGTCCTGCGCCATGTAGGAGATGTGCGCGACCAGGTCCTTGCGGTGCTCGAGAAACCACCGCGTGCGCTTCGCGAAGCCCGGCAGCTTGTCGAGGCGGTCCTCCTCGATGAACTCGATCGCGAACAGCGGAATGATACCCACCATCGACCGCAGCCGGAGCGGCTGGGGTCGGCGGTCAAACAGGAGCTGGTCGTAATAGAACCCGTCCTCCTCATGCCACAGGCCGGTGCCACCGAGGTGGTTCATGGCATCGGCGATCGCGATGAAATGCTCGAAGAACTTTGACGCGATGTCCTCGTACGCCGGATCGCCCTCGGCCAGCTCCAGCGCGATCGCCAGCATGGTGCTGCAATAAAATGCCATCCAGGCCGTGCCGTCCGCCTGCACCAGCTGGCCGCCGGTGGGCAGCGGCTTCGAGCGGTCGAAAACGCCGATGTTGTCGAGCCCGAGAAAGCCGCCGGAGAACACGTGGTGCCCGCCGGGATCCTTGCGGTTCACCCACCACGTGAAATTCAGGAGCAGCTTCTGGAAGACCCTCGCGAGGAACAGGCGGTCACGCTCGCCCCGCGCGCCGGTCATCTTGTACACGCGCCAGCAGGCCCATGCATGCACCGGTGGGTTCACGTCGGAGAAATTCCATTCGTAGGCCGGGATCTGGCCGTTCGGGTGCATGTACCACTCGCGCAGCAGGAGGTTCAGCTGGTCCTTCGCGAAGTGCGGGTCGATCCGCGCGAATGGAATCATGTGGAACGCCAGGTCCCACGCGGCAAACCACGGGTACTCCCACTTGTCCGGCATCGAGATGATGTCGCGGTTAAACAGGTGCGGCCAGTCGCTGTTGCGCGCCTTCCGCCGCTCGACCGGCGGCGCCGGCTGCGCCGGATCGCCCTCCAGCCAGTCGGCCACGACGAAATGATAAAATTGCTTCGTCCACAGCAGTCCCGCGTAGGCCTGGCGGGCGATGTTCGCCTCCTCCGGACTGGCGCCCGCGGGAACGACGGTTGCGTAGAACTCCTCCGCCTCCTCGCGCCGCGCGTTGAAGGCGGCAGCGAAGGACTTGCCGAAAATCTCCTTTGGCGCCTCCGCCAGCGCGTAGAGGCGCAGCCGCATTACCTGCGTTTCCCCCGCCGCCAGCGACAGCACCCGATGCGCCGCCACCTTGGTACCGGCCCGCTTCGGGTTAACGGCGTCGGTGCGACCATGCACCACGCAGTCGTCGAAACCATCCTTCACGTACGGGCCCGGGTTCTCGGCGCCGAACAGTTTCTGCACGTTGGTTTCGTTGTCCGTGAAGAGCAGCCGCGTGTCCCCCGTCCGCGCGGGCTCGACCTCCCAGCGGAACGGCTCGAGTGAACTGTGCTGCGTCACCACGCAACCGGAGGCGATCTCCTTGAGCCGCGGCTTCACCTCGCAGCCTTCATGCCGGCAGCCCCACGACCAGGTGTTCCGGAACCAGAGTGTCGGCAGCAGGTGCAGCGTGGCCGCGTCCGGCCCGCAGTTCTTCACGCTGATTTCGATCAGCAGATCGTTCGGGCCGGCCTTGGCGTACTCCGCGATTACGTCGAAATAGCGGTCCTCGGCGAACACGCCCGTGTCCTCGAGTTCATACTCCGGCTCGTGGCGTCCCCGCCGCGCGTTTTCCTCCCGCAACCGGGCGTAGGGATATTCCGCCTGCGGGTAGCGATAGACCGCCTGCATGTGGCTGTGCGTCGGCGTGCTCGCCGTGTAGAAATAGGCCTCCTTCACGTCCTCACCGTGATTGCCCTCGGGACCGGATAGCCCGAACAGGCGCTCCTTCAGCCGCGGGTCCCGTCCGTTCCAAAGCGCCAGCGCAAAACACAGCCGGCATTCGCGGTCGGTGATGCCCAGCAAGCCGTCCTCGCCCCAGCGATAGGCGCGGCTTTGCGCCTGCTCGAAGGGAAAGTAGCGCCACGCCTCGCCATCCGCGGAGTAATCCTCGCGCACCGTGCCCCACTGCCGCTCGGCCAGGTACGGGCCCCAGCGTTTCCAGTTCCTCGCCCGGGCGGCGTCCTCGGCCAGACGGACATGTTCGGGAGTCGCAGCGGCCGGTTGCTTCACGGGTACACCTTAGCGGCCCGGCTCCACAAGGCACGGACTATTTACAGCAAGGCCTGCAGGTCCTTGCGGCCGGTCTTGCTCACCACCACGATGATGTTCTCGCCGTCCGTCCACGAGGCGAGCGCCGCGCCGCCCAGTTCGACCAGCGCCGGCACCGCGCTGATCGCGAGGCGCGGAAAATCCGCCGAGCGGGCGATGTAGCAGTGGAACCAGACGCCGTTGCGGTTGAAGCAAATCTCCAGCACGTCGCGGCCCTGGAACTGCACCATGCGGCAGCCCTTGTCGTGCAGCATGCCATAGTCGATCGGCAGCTTGCCGGTCAGCGGGGTCGCCGGGTTGTTCAGCGTCGCCTGCAGTTCGCCGGTCTCATGGCCGTGGCCGCCGTGGGTGGCGCTGTTCCTGGCATCCGCCACGGCGAAGTTTTCAAACGCTACCGCCGACCGCGGCCAGAGGGCCACGCTCACGGCCAGGAGGATCGCCAGGCTCGCCGCCGCGGCCAGCCAGGCCGGGTGCGTCCACCACGTCCGGCGCGGCGCGCCCGCCGCGGTGACGCGGCCGCCCGCCAGGATGGCGGCGCGCAGGTCCGCGGGGGGCATGACCTGCTCCAGCTTCGCGCTGACCGCCCGGTCGAAAGCCTGTTGCCGTGCGAACCACTCGCCCAGCGCCGGGTCCTTCCCGGCCTGCTCGACGGCGGCGCAGAAGGTCTCGTCCCCGGCATCCGTGCCGTTGGGGCGGTAGCCCTGCAGAATGAATTTTGCCTCGGCGTTGTTCATGAGAGTTTCCTCGTGTCCGGTTTCTGGAATGGCACGACCTTGCCGCGGGCGCCGGCCTCCTTGCGGGCGAGCGCCGTGCGCAACTGCGCCTTGCCGCGGGAGAGCCGGGACATGACGGTGCCAATCGGCGCCTCGATCATCGCGGCGATTTCCTTGTAGGAGAGATCTTGCAGATAAAAAAGCGTCAGCGGGATGCGGTAGGCCTCGTCGACCTCCTGCAGCGCCTCGACCACGAGGTTCGCGTCGAGCCCGGTAAGCACGTCCACCTCCGGAGCCGGCGGATCGGCTTCCACGGGGCCGAGGTCTTCCAGAGCCGTGACACGTTCGGCGCGGCGCCGGCTGCGCAGGAACTCACGGTAGAGGGTCGTGAAGAGCCAGGACTTGGCCTTGGACTCCTCCCGCAACGCGTGCCCCTGTTTCGCCCAGATGAAGAACGTCTGCTGCGTAAGATCGCCCGCGTCCGCCGAGTTCTTCGTCAAGCTGAGCGCGAAACGAAAGAGCGGCGCGTAATGGGCGTCCACCAACTGCGTGAAAATCTCACTGGGCATGTCACGCATATGAGATTCGCCTGCAGGGCCTTATTCCCGGTTTTTTCGCCGCCCTAGCCTTCCAGCATCCTCACCCGGCGGTGCTTCTGGGGCAGCTGGAGGGTCACCACGGTACCGACACCCTCCTTGCTCTCGATGCCGACATGGCCGCCATGGTCGCGGAGGATGCGCTGGACGATCATGAGCCCGAGGCCGTGGCCGGTGATCTTCGTCGTATGGTAAGGCTGGAAGAGCCGGGCCAAGTCCTCGGTCTTGATGCCGCTGCCGGTGTCGGCAATGGCCACGTAGACCGAGTCCTCGGCGGTGCGCACCTTCACGGTCAGGCGGCCGCCGGGCTGCATGGCCTCCATGGCGTTCTTGATCAGGTTGAAGAACACCTGCTTCAGCTGGTCGCGATCGGCCATGATCACCGGCGTGGCCGTCGGCAGCTCCGCTTCGACGGTGATGCCCCGATCGGTCAGCTCCCGCCCTTCGAAATGCAGCACCTCCTCGATCAGTTCCGGCAGGTAAACCTCGGTCAGGTCGGGCGGACGGGGACGGATCGCCTCGAGGAAATTCTTGATGATGCCATCGAGGCGGGTGACCTCGTCGCGACACACCTTGATCGAATCCTCCAGCGAGCGCGTCTCCCGTGACGACGCCTTCAACTTCTTCAGCTTCCGCTCGATCAACTGCAGGTGGATGGTGAGCGAATTGAGCGGGTTGCCGAGTTCGTGGGCGACGCCCGCGGCCAGCAGCAGGATCGAGGAGGTCTTCTCGTTCTCGATCAGCTCGGCCGTGGATTTCTTCTCGGCGGTGATGTCGGAGAGGATGATGGCCGAGCGGAGGCCGCCCTCGACAGGTTCCTCGAACGACACGCGATAGAGTCGCACGACGCGCGGCGAGGGATACGTCAGCTCGAACTCCCGCGTCGCCACCGGCGCCGACTCGGTGCCATCGAGCGAGTCGCGCAGGCCGGGCACCAGCCGCCACAGGCTCTCGCCTGACGCCGGGTGCTTCAGGCCGATGAGCCTGGTCGCCGCCTCGTTCGCGTAGTCGATCACGCCGTCGGCATCGATCACGAGCACGCCCTCCTGCAGCATGTTGAAAACGGCCTCCAGCAGCGCCCGCTGACGGGCGAGGCGCTGCACCAGGTTGTGCAGGTTGGTCGCGTCCAGTTGGTCGAGCCGCCCCAGCACCTTGTCGAGGGAACTGTGGATCTTCGTGGCCATGGTCTCAGCCGAAAAGCGTCATCTGGCCCTCGAGGTCGCGCGGCTGCGCAAAGAGCTTCCGCAGGAAACTGTCGCGGTGCACGGCACTGCGGCCGCGCTTGAGGATCGCGTCGCGGTGCTCCTCGGTGCCGTAGCCCTTGTGCTGGGCGAAGCCGTAGCCGGGATGCTGCTTGTCGAGTTCGTCCATCATCCGGTCGCGCGTCACCTTCGCCACGATCGACGCCATCGCGATGCACAGCGAACGCGCGTCACCGCTGACGATGCCCTGGTGCGGGTACGGGAAATTGCGCAGCGGCAGGCCATCGATCAGGATCTGCGCCGAGACCGTCGGCTGGAACGCCGCCTTTTCCTCGTCGCTGGCAAAGAGGTCCGGCTCGACTTTGAATTCAAAAGCCGTCGGTGGATAGATGCCGCCCAGCGCCCGCCGCATGGCGAGCTTGGTGGCGCCGAGGATGTTCACGGATTCGATCTCCGCCACCGTGGCGACGCCGTAGTTGGCGTGGATCTGGCCCTGGGCCACGAGCTCCTCGAACTCCACCCAGAGCTCCTCGCGCTCGCCGGCCGTGAGCTGCTTGGAATCATTGACGCGGCCCGAGCGGCTGACCGCCCAGCGGCCCTCCAGGAACCCCGGTGTGACGAGCACCGCGCCCGCCACGACCGGCCCGGCCAGCGCGCCGCGACCGGCCTCGTCCACGCCGATCAGGGACGCAAACGCACCCAGCTGTTTCAGGTCGAAACTGCGGAGCTGTTTGCGTTTGGGCATTGGCAGGTTTGTAGGCGCCCCGCCGGCACACGCAAGCACGGGGACAGCGTTTCCATCCCCTTGGGGCAACGTGGCATGGGCAGGCGCCGCCGCGCCACCCGATCGTTACCCGCGCGTGCTGGCCTTTGGGCGGAAGCGGGGTTCATTGGCCGCATGACCGTCCTCGAAACCATGGAACTGCTCAGCTACGTCGTCACGGTCGTGGGCCTGCCGCTCGCGATCCTCACGTTTGTCTGGGAGCAGCGCAAGGAGCGCCAGAACGAGGACGAGGAAATCTTCCAGCGCCTGTCCGACGAGTACCGGGAGTTCCTCAAGCTGGTCCTCGACAATTCCGACCTGTACCTGCTGCGGCGCGAAAGCACGCGGATCGAGTTCACCGAGGAGCAGAAGGAGCGCCGTCTCGCGATCTTCGGCATCCTCATCTCGCTCTTCGAGCGCGCCTACCTGCTGGTCTACGAGGAGAAGATGGACAAGCAGACGCGGCGCATGTGGCAGTCGTGGGAGGACTACATGCGCGAGTGGGTGCGCCGGACGGAGTTCCGCGAAGCGCTCCCCACCCTGCTCGATGGCGAGGACGAGGAGTTTCAGGCCTACATGCGCCGGCTGGCCGCGGAGCCGCTACCGAAGGCGGCGTGAGCCTTGGTTCGAGCTTGCAGGGTCGGTGCTTGCGCCGACCTAAGGCGCGAGGTTGCCGCAAGCGGCGACCCTACAAAATCAACCCACTCACCGCTTCCACTCGGTCTTTTCCTTCGGTTCCTTCAGCGGCAGTTCGTCGAGCTTGCCCGCCGCGAACACGACCTCGTAGCTGGTGCGGAAATGCAGCTTGGCGAAGCGGCCGAGCGCCCGGGCGCCGAAGCGCTCGATGATCTGCGCCGCCTGGGCCTTGGCCTGCGCGCCGGCGCCGAACTGCAGCTTGTCGCCGAACTCGCGCGCCAGCGCCTTCATCTGGCGGACGAACTCCGCGCGCGCGACGATCGAGGCGGCGGCGACGACCGGGTCGGACTCCGCCTTCGTGCGCATGTCGAGGTTGAATCGCTCCAGCCCGCGTTTCTTCAATTCGCGCTGCACGAGCGGCTCCTTGGTAAACTGGTCGAGCAGGCCGCGCGCGACCCACTTTTTCTTGAGCCCGGCCTCAAGCGCCCGCGCGTGCTGCCACGCGAGGAGCCGGTTGAGATTGGCCTGCGGTTTGAGCATGAGCTCGTTGTATTTCTCCATGCCGCAGTAGACCACCTCGACGACGACGCCGGGCGTGGCCCGGATAAGTTCGTCGAGTTTCAGGATCTGCGAATCCTCGATGCTCTTGCTGTCCCGCACGCCCGCGGCGCGCCACGCCTCGATGGCCGGCTTCTCGGCGATGACCGTGGCGGCCACGACCGGGCCGAACAGGTCGCCCTTGCCGCTCTCGTCGAGCCCGGCGTGCGGTTCGAACCAGTCGGGATGGTGCACCTCGTCGTAGCCGAGCTTGGCCGCGCCGGTGACCTCGGCCTCGATGACGTTCTGGACAAAATCCTCCGTCTCCTTGCCGGCCACCACGACCTTGCCGCTGGTGTAGGCGGTCACGTTGACCTTCGGGCCCTTGAAAGCGAAGCGCGCGTAGGGCACCTCCACTTCCTCCCAATACTTGGCCGCCACCACCGCGCGCAGCTTCTCCATCTGGGCGTCGTCGAGCTTGATCGTATAGGAGGTGATCGCCTTGGGCTTCTCTTCCTCGGCGTCGTCGAACCGTTTGGGCATGGGCAGGATTAGCCACAAAAAACACGAAAAAGCACGAAGAGAAAAACACCTCTTTCCTCTTCGGCATTTTTGTGCGTTTTCGTGTTTTTCGTGGCCAATTCCGAAACCCTCGCCGCTCGTCGACCGGCCTTTCAGCAAGCCCTCCACGCCTGGTACCGCGTCCACCAGCGCAAGCTGCCCTGGCGCGACTCGCCCTCGCTGTACAAGACGATCGTCTCGGAGTTCATGCTGCAGCAGACGCAGGTCGCCACCGTCCTGCCCTACTTCGCCCGCTGGCTGCGCGAGCTGCCCGATCTCGCCACCCTGGCCGCCGCCTCCGAGGCGAAGGTCATGAAACTTTGGGAAGGCCTCGGCTATTACTCTCGCGCCCGCAACCTGCACCGGCTGGCACAGGCCTACGAAGCCGCCGCCACGAAGCCCCGCACCCCCGCCGGGTGGCGCGAATTGCCCGGCATCGGGCCCTACACGGCCGCCGCCATCACCAGCATTTCCTTCGACGAGCCCGCCGCCGTGGTCGACGGGAACGTCGTTCGCATCCTGGCCCGGCTGACCGGCGAGAGCCGGCTCTTCAAGGATGGCATGGAGGCGGTGAAGCACTTCACGCCGCTGGCCGACGCCCTCGTCGTCGGCAGCAATCCGGGCGAGCACAACCAGGCGATGATGGAATTGGGCGCGACCGTCTGCCTGCGCGCCAACCCGCAATGCCTGATCTGCCCCGTCGCCGCATTCTGCGTCGCGCGCGCCGCTGGTGAGCCGGAGAAATTGCCCCGCTTCAAGCCCAAGGCGATCGAGCAGCGCGCCGTGACGCGGGTATGGTGCATCGACCGCGGCCGCCTTCTGCTCCAGCGCGGCCACGCTCAGGCGAAGCGCCTCGCGGGCCTGCACGAACTGCCCGATGCCGCCGCCATTGGGGTGAAACCCGCGTCCGCCTCACTCCTCGCCACCAAGCGGCGCACCATCACGCGTTTTGTCATCACCGAGTCGATTCACCGCCTCGAACCAACGCCCGCCCTGCGCAAACGCGTCGCCGCCGACGCCTCGCTCGAGTGGGTGCCGCTCCGGCAGCTCGACCAGGTCACGCTCTCGGGCCCGCACAAGCGCTGGATCGGGGAGCTGTCCCGCTCCCGCTGATACCTTCCGGGCATAAAAAAGCCGCCGATCGCTGGCCCGGGCGAACGACGGCGGAAAGGAATAAAGCCGGATCAGGGCGAGTAAGTGATGGTGCGCAGGCCCGCGACACCGCTGATGGTGATCGTCGTGCCCTGCGTGAATTCCGTCGGGTAGGTTTCGCCGGCCACCGTGTTCAGGGCCTTCACGTAGTTGGTCGCGCCGATGAGGTTGGCGCTGCCCACCGACGAGCCGCCGTACTCGAGATAGTACTGGTCGGCGGCAGCCGAGAGCTGGCGCGCGTTGTTGAGGACCGCCTTGTCCTGCGAGGCTTGCCGGACCTTTTGGAAGGCCGGAATGGCCATCGCGGCGAGAAGGCCGATGATGACCACGACGATCATGATTTCCACGAGCGTGAACGCTTTTGTGCTGCGAACATTCATTGCGAATTAGGGATTGGGCCGAGGTTGAAAACGCGGGAATGCGTTCGGTTGACGACGCCTCCCCGACGCCCGGGTTACTAAGCCAACGGTCGCGCGCCACACCATACCCGAACGCTCTCCTGAGGAATCTTAGTTTTGCGCTACCGCCGTTGGCCCCGTTTCGGCGATGCCATTGGGCCCTATCCAGGGGAGATCACCCCAAACCACTTGCGCCCTCGGTGCCGTCAAATGCCGGATCGCGGAGCTCCTGAGCCAGCCGCCGGCGTGAGACCACTCAGGCGTTCTCGTTCACTTCCACCGCGCCGCCCGAGACGGCATAGCGCATTACTTCGGGCGACGAGAGGTGTTCGATGGGCTTAATCCGGTCCCGCTTCACCAGGTAGAGCTGGCCGGCGACGTTGAAAGCCTGCGGCACATAGACGGACACGAACTTGGCGCCCAACCCGAAGGCCTCGACCTCCTCGTCCGTCAGGAAACCGATCATCCACACCTCCTCCGCCAGCACGTTGACCAGCACCGAATTGGTGAAGCGCTTTTTGCTACCGACGAAAGCCTCGAAGAAATCGCGCAGGGACGAGTAGATGAAACTGACGCCGGGCATGCGTTCCAATCCCTGGCCAAAGACCCCGAAAACGCGTCGCACGATAAAAAACGAACTCACCCAGCCGATCAGAACCACCGCGAACAACACACAAGCCACCCCCAGGCCGGGTGTACTTATTTGCGGGCTCAGGAGGCCGTCCACCTTCCGAAACAGCCAGACCAACAGGGCGGCGGTAATGGCCACGGGCGCGATCAGGAGGATGCCGCGCAGGAAGTACTGCCCCATGTAGCGGAGGCGGAAGCGGCGGATATGGTAAAGACGGTGGGAGGGCTTGGGCTCGGTCATGGGTGGTGTGCATTCTAGGACATCTTGAGCCGGGGTCGGTGCGCTGGAATCGCGACCCCAAACCGAAACTCGCGCCCACCCGGCCGAAGCCGGCACCTCAGGAGCCGAACCGCTTCGCCAGCAACTGCTCCACCCGTTGCTTCGACGCCAGGACCTGCTCCGGCGTCAGGCGCGGGCTGAACTCGAGCACCAGCAGGTGCTCCGGACGCCAGAAGCTGCTGACCATCTCGAAGTCGATCTTGCCGGTGCCGATCGGCTGGTGGTCGCGGCCCTCGGCGCTGACGTCGTGCAGGTGGAAGCCGATGGCATTCGGCGCGTTTTTCTCGAGGTGCGCGCGGTGGTCGAGCAGGCCCATGTCCTGCTTGATCTGCGCATGGCCGGTGTCGTGCCAGTAACCGCAGGCCTTGGGCTTGGCCACCGCCGTGAAAAGTTCCGGATGGTCCGCATCGACCGGCAGTTCATCGAAGGCCTCACGGTTTTCGAAGCCCAGCTTGATCCCCTTCTCCTCCGCGTAGGGCAGCAGTTGTGCCAGGCCGGCCTTCACGTTGCTCCAATACGGCGGCATCCGTTTCCGCAGGCGGGCCAGGGATTTCGCCAGGAGCTTCTGGTAGTTCGCATCCTGGCCGGGATTCTGGCCGTCATGCGCCTCGAGCCAGGCGTCGAGCTTCCGCGCGGGATTGAACCAGAAGAACTCCACGCTGCCGAGATGCACCACGACCTTCGTCGCGCCGACCTGCGCGGCGAAATCGATCGTCCGCTTGCTCTGCCGCAACCACTGGTCGCGCTCCCGGTGATCGCTGGCCGACGGCATGTAGAGGTTGGGGGCCGCGTGGTTCACACCGGTGGGCAGCGGACAAAAATTGTGACAGGAAGCGACCTTGATGACGCCTTCCTCGACCGCCTTCAGGATGCCGGGGACCAGTGTGATCCGGATGCCGTGGCTCAGTTCGACGTATTCGAAGCCCAGCCCCGCCATCTCCTGCAACATCGCATAACCGTCCTGGTGGCGTGACGAGCACCAGCAACTGGATAAGGCGACGGTCGGCTTCATGCGCGTTTTTACTAGGGCATGTGCGGCCCGCTAAATCAAGCGGGGTGTCGCGACCCGGCGCCGGTCGGACCCCCAAAACAAAACCGGCCGGCACCCCTCGAAGGTGCCGGCCGGCGATAGATACCAATAAAATAACTTACTCCGCGTAACGGCGGCGCAGCATGGCGGTGAAGGCCATGACCTTTTCCTTGCGGCGGCGGCGCTCGCAGGGCTTCTCGTTGTAGCGCTTCATACGGACATCCTTGATGATGTTCTCACGCTCGAGCTTCTTCTTCATGCGGCGCAGCGCACGGTCGATCGGCTCATTCTTACGCATTTTGATCTCGATGGGCATGGTGAAAGGGAGGGATTTGTCGTTGGAAAAGGGCACAAAGAGCCAGCCGCCGCGGCCTCCGTCAACAGCAATTTTTTGCGGGCGGCGACCGGCGCCCGCAACCTCGCCGAAGCCTTTGGCGAAGGCGGGTTACCCGCTCTCTCCCGATTAATCCTTGCGCGCCCCTAACTCGCTGACTCCCATACCCGAACCTTGGCGTCTCCCGACACGAATTTCGTCCATCTGCACGTCCACAGCGACTACTCCCTCCTCGATGGCGCCTGCCGCATCGACCGCCTGATGGACCGCGCCAACGCGCTCGGCATGAAGGCTTTGGCCCTCACCGACCACGGGAATCTCTACGGGGCGATCGACTTCTACAACCAAGCGAAATCCAAGGGCATCAAGCCGCTCGTCGGCTGCGAGCTCTACCTCGCCGCCGGCTCCCGCCTCGAACGCACCGGCCGTTCCGACGAGGGCAAATCCATCTACCATCTCGGCCTCCTCGCCCGCGACCTTACCGGTTATCAGAACCTCCTCAAACTGGT